>JAEEGF011386680.1_pt1 | contig 34083 bp, 32 predicted proteins | sample 9134171 | NCBI WGS metagenome assembly JAEEGF01 (sample SAMN16246542, study PRJNA631951) | gut metagenome | biome: gut microbiome; feature: rumen; material: AP-attached | host: Bos | place: Iran: Karaj | collected 2018-10
TTGTGAACTGAAAACGACCTCCGATCTGCATACGCGCAGATCGGAGGTCGTTTTTGCGGGTTTGTTCAGGCGGGGATCACACCACGCCCTGGGCCATCATGGCGTTGGCGAGCTTCAGGAAGCCGGCCACGTTGGCGCCTAGCATCAGATCGCCGGGCTTGCCGCACTCGACAGAGGCGTCGTAGCAGGCCTTGTAGATCTCCTTCATGATGCCGTGCAGCTTCTCGTCGACCTCGTCGAAGGTCCAGCTCAGGCGCATGGAGTTCTGGGTCATCTCCAGACCGGAGGTGGCCACGCCGCCGGCGTTGGAAGCCTTGCCGGGGCTGTACAGGAGGCCGTTCTTCTGGACAACGGCAATGGCCTCGGGGGTCAGGGGCATGTTGGCGCCTTCGAACACGGCCATGCAGCCGTTGTCCACCAGGGCCTGGGCGCCCTTCTCGTCCATCTCGTTCTGAGAGGCGCAGGGATGGGCGATATCGCACTTGACGTTCCAGATGTTGCGGCAGCCCTCATGGTACTCGGAGCCGGGGACCTCGTCGGCATAGACGGAGATGCGGGCGCGGCGCTTCTGCTTGATGTCGAAGAGCTTGGGCAGATCGATGCCGTTGGGATCGTAGATGTAGCCCTGGGAGTCGGACATGGCGACGACCTTGCCGCCCAGCTGGGTGACCTTCTGGGCGCAGTACTGGGCCACGTTGCCGGAGCCGGAGACGACCACGGTCTTGCCCTCGTAGCTGGTGTTGGCCAGATACTTCAGCGCCTCGGCGGAGAAGTAGCACAGGCCGTAGCCGGTGGCCTGGGTGCGGGCCAGGGAACCGCCGTAGGTCAGGCCCTTGCCGGTGAGCACGCCGCCCTCGAAGCGGTCGACGATGCGCTTGTACTGGCCGTAGAGGAAGCCGATCTCACGGGCGCCCACGCCGATGTCGCCGGCGGGAGTATCGGTGAACTGGCCGATGTGACGATAGAGCTCAGTCATGAAGCTCTGGCAGAAGCGCATGACCTCCGCATCGCTCTTACCCTTGGGGTCGAAGTCGGAGCCGCCCTTGCCGCCGCCCATGGGCAGAGTGGTCAGGGAGTTCTTCAGGCACTGCTCAAAGCCCAGGAACTTGATCACAGAGAGGTTCACAGAGGGATGGAAACGCAGACCGCCCTTGTAGGGGCCGATGGCGGAGTTGTACTGCACGCGGTAGCCGCGGTTCACATGAATCTCGCCCTTGTCGTCAACCCAGGGAACGCGGAACTCGATCACACGCTCGGGCTCCACAAAGCGCTCCAGCAGCGCGGCCTTCTCCCACTCGGGGTGCTTGTCGATGACCAGCTCCAGGGACTCAAAGACCTCACGCACGGCCTGCAGAAATTCCGGCTCATGCGCGTCCCGCTTCTCAACCTGCTCGTAAACTCTCTTCAAATACTCGTTCGTCAGCATAGTGACCTCCTTAGACGTCATTTATTATTTTGCTGTTCGCCCTGTCCGGGGCGTTCTGCCCAGAGTATATCACAGTTATTGGGCCAATTCAAGCCGCTCCGACGGGAATTGCCAAACAGTATTGCTTATGGTACAATAAGCAACAGTGACAAAACCAACAGAAAAGAGGTAATCTTATGCTGCAAAAAGAGTCCTTCGGCGCGTACACGCTTTTTACCCTCTCCAACGGCGCGCTGCGCCTGTCCGTCACGGACCTGGGCGCCACGGCGGTGAGCCTGCGCTTCGGCGGGCGGGACTGCATCCTGGGCTATGAGAGCCCTGCGGAATACCTGGCCGGCTCCGCCTATCTGGGCGCCACCGTGGGCCGGGTGGCCAACCGCATCGGCGGCGCGTCCTTCCCCCTGGACGGGGTGCGCTATGCCCTGACGCCCAACGAGGGGCCCAATCAGCTCCACGGCGGCCCCGATTCCTTCGACAAGCGGCGCTGGGACGCGGAGGAGCCGGGCGGGGACGCCCTGCGCTTCACCCTGGATTCGCCGGACGGGGACAACGGCTTCCCGGGACGGCTGCGCGCCGCGGTCACCTATCGCCTCCTCGGCGACACGCTGCGCATCGAGTTTGAGGGGGACTGCGACCGGGACACGGTCTTCGCCCCCGCCAATCACATGTACTTCGATCTGTCCGGCGGCCGTCGGGTGCTGGAGGACGAGCTGTGGATCAACGCGGCGCGCTATGTGGAGCCTGGCCCCGGCCTCATCCCCACAGGGCGGCTGCTGCCCGCGGAGGGCGCCTTCGACTTCCGCAGTCCCCGACGGATCGGGCGGAACTACGACCACGCCTTCGTCCTCGAGGGGGAGCACGCCTGCACCCTGCGCTCGGGCGGGCTGCAGATGGAGCTGTACACCGATTTCCCCGCGCTGCAGGTCTATGCCGGAGAGTTTCTGGCCCCGCCCTTCGGCCCCAACCAGGGTCTGGCCCTGGAGCCGGAGTTTTTCCCGGACAGCCCCAACCACCCGGACTTTCCCAGCGTCACCCTCCGGGCGGGGGAACGCTTCTCCCACTGGGCCGAATACCGGTTTGCGGCGCTTTGAGTCTCGCGTATTCAGCAGAGCACGCAAAAAAGATCCCCGTTCATTGCGGAACGGGGATCCTTTTTGTTTTCTGTGCCCTCACAGCATGCTGATCAGCACATAGAGCCAGTGGGCCGCCACGCCGGCGCAGAGGCCGCCGATGGTGTGGCAGAGGATGGCCTTGCCGATGAGCTCCTTGCAGTTCAGGCTGTCCATCATGGAGGTGTGGGTGCTGAGGTAGCCGCTCCAGCACATGCACATGGCGGTGAAGACGGCGATGTCGTTGGCGCCCACCAGGCCGTTGGCGATCAGCTCCGGAACCATGGTCATGGCTGCGCCGGCGGCGCCCAGAGCGGTGACGGGCACGCTGATGGCGTCCGGCGAGGTAAAGCCGAAGAGGGGCTGAAGAACGAACTCGATCTTGTTGGCCAGCCAGGGCAGCAGGGCGATGCCCTCGTAGGCGCCGCCGGTGTAGCCGCCCTCCGGCATCTTCATGGTCAGCATCATCACCAGCGTGCAGATCACAAGGACGCCGGGCACGATGCTCACGCCCATCTTCACGCCGCCGTGGCCGCCCTCCAGGATAGCGCCCAGGATCCGGTTCCCGATGTTGCCGTCCCGCACCTGGCGCATGTTCCGGGGCACCTCGGAGACGCTGCCGCTGGTCTCCATGGGCGCTTCCGTCCCGTAGAGCTTCCTGGTGAAGATCAGCATCAGCCGGGTGCTGACGATGCTGCCCACCACGGCGCCCACCAGGCCCATCAGAACCGCCAGGCCCAGCGGCTGCTTCACGGTGCCGCAGCCGTACATATAGGTGCACACGATCAGGCCCATGCCGAAGGCGGTGCCCAGGTTGGTCAGAGCCGGGAACTGGTACTTCTTGAAATAGCGGCGGAAGTTCTGATCCTCCGCCAGGCTGAGGATGGCGGGGTTATCCGACAGGAAGGTGGTCACCACGCCCAGAGAGGCCGCGCCGGGCAGGCCGTAGATGGGCTTCATCAGCGGCTGGAGCAGGCGGTTCAGCAGGGAGACAAAGCCAAACTCCGACAGCAGGCCCGAGATGGCGCCCATGATGACGCAGATGGCGGTCAGCTCCAGCACGGTGTTTTTCAAAAGATCCTGGGCCGTTTTCATCATGGTGTTCAGGGCGTTGGCCAGGCCCATCTTCCAGGCGAAAAGGGCGAAGACGCCGAAGAAGAACAGGGGGAACAGGAAGGTCTCCAGCCCCAGCTCTTTCTTGAAGCGCAGAGAAGATCCCTGGTTCTGCACAACCGGAGCGGGCTCTCCGGCCTTGTCATTCTTGCTCATGGCAGCATCCTCCGAGAATCAGCCCGAACCGGCGGAAGCCGCGGTTCGGGCGGGATAGAGGCGCGCTCAGGCAGGCCCGGGCGCGCCGCAGGAAAATTATGGTCGAGACGGCGCCGGTATGACGCCGCGTTTCATTCTATCGGAGAAGCTGTCACTTGTCAATCGAAATATCCGTTTTTTCGCGCATTTCCCGGCGCGGAAAGCGGCCGCGCCGGGAAATGCCGCGGAGCGGATCAGAAGATGGGTACTACCGCGCCGTTATACTTTTCATTGATAAAGTCGCGGACGGCGTCGGACTGAAGCGCCTTTACCAGGGCCTGAATGGCGGGATCGTTCTCGTGGCCTGCCTTGACGCCCAGGAGGTTGGCATAGGTCTGAGCCGCGTCGCCGGAGGCGTCCTCAATGGCCAGGGCGTCCTTGGTGGCGCTCAGGCCCGCGGCCAGGGCAAAGTTGCCGTTGATAACGGCCAGATCCGCATCCTGCCGGGCGCGGGCGAGCTGCGCTGCGTCCATCTCTGTGATCTTCAGGTTTTTGGGGTTCTCGGCAATGTCGAAGACGGTGGCATTGGAAGAGGCGTCGATCCCGTCGCTCAGCTTGATCAGCCCCTCCTGCTGCAGCAGGAGCAGGGCGCGGGTCTCGTTGGAGCCGTCGTTGGGGATGATGATCTCCGCTCCGTCGGGGAGCGCGTCCAGCGAGGCCGTCTTGCCCGGATAAATGCCGAAGGGCTCGTAGTGGATCAGGGCCACGGAGACGATGTTCGTGCCGTTCTCGTCGTTGAAGCTGTTGAGATAGGGCGTGTGCTGGAAATAGTTGGCGTCCAGCTCGCCGCTGTCCACCACCAGGTTCGGCTGCACGTAGTCGTCATACTCCACGATCTCCAGCTCATAGCCCTCCTTGGCCAGGATCTCCCCGGCGATCTCCAGGATCTCGGCGTGGGGCGTGGGAGAGGCGGCCACTCGGATCTTTACGGTCTTGCCGCCTCCGCAGGCGGCCAGGGCCAGCACCAGGCACAGGACAAGCAGCAGGGAAATGGTCTTTTTCATTTTGTGTTCCTCCTATCGATGTTTTTTGATTTTTCTTTTCAGCGGATGCGTTTATCCGATTTTTTCACCAGCCGGTTGCCCACGCTCTGGAAGATCTGAACCAGGATCACCAGCAGGATCACGGCGAAGTACATGATCAGGGGCTGATAGCGGTTATAGCCGTAGTTCACGGCGATGCGGCCAAGCCCTCCCCCGCCCACGGCACCGGCCATGGCCCCATAGCCGAAGATCGTGATGAGCGCCACCATGAAATTCGCGATCAGGGCGGGCCGCGCCTCGGGGATCAGAACCTTCCAGACGATCTGAAAGGGGCTTGCGCCCATGGACTGGGCCGCCTCCACCACGCCGGCGTCCACCTCCCGGACGGAGGTCTCCACCAGCCGGGCCACAAAGGGAAAGGCGGCGATGACCAGAGGGGCCAGGATGGCCTTGGTGCCCACGGTGGTACCCACCAGCAGCCGGGACAGGGGCAGCACCACGATGAGCAGGATCAGGAAGGGCACGGAGCGGAGAATGTTGATCAGCACGTTCAGGGCCTTCATCAGCCATCGGGGCAGCGGGCGGATGCCCCTCTCCTCCCCGGTCACCAGCAGCACCCCCAGGGGCAGGCCGATGACAAAGGCCAGGATCGTGGGCACAAAGGTCATGAGCAAGGTTTCGCCGAGAGCTTCCAGAAGACCCTTCCGGATGATTTTCTCCAGCAGCTCCCATTCCGTTTCAGAAAACAAGATCCGTCACCTCCTCGGCGGTCACGCCGCGAATTTCTCGCAGATACAGGAGCGCGCGGGCCGCCTCCGTCTCATCCTGAGGCAGGCCCAGCACCATGCTACCGTAGGTCTTGCCCGCCAGAGAATGTGTATCTGCGGCCAGGATATTCAGCCGGATCCCCTGCTGCGCGGCCAGAGTGGCCACAATGGGCTCCGTGGCGGCAGCCCCGTCGAAGACCAGACGCACCAGGCGATTTTCCGGCAGAACATGGATCTTTTCCCCCTCGGGCAGCACCAGGCGTTTCCCCGCCTCCGAGCGGGGATTGGAGAAAACCTCCGACACCGGGCCGCACTCCCGGATCTGTCCTCCGTCCAGGATGGCGACCTTGCCGCAGATCTGCTCCACCACCCGCATCTCATGGGTGATGACCACCACCGTGACGCCCAGCTCCCGGTTCAGCCTGCGCAGCAGCTCCAGGATGGCCCGGGTGGTCTTGGGATCCAGGGCAGAGGTGGCCTCGTCACAGAGCAGCACCTTGGGCTCGCAGGCCAGAGCCCGGGCGATGGCCACCCGCTGCTTCTGTCCGCCGGAGAGCTGCGCCGGATAGGCCCCGGCCTTATCCGGCAGCTCCACCCGCTCCAGCAGCTCTCTGGCCCGGCGGCGGGCCTCCGGCCTTTTGACGCCGGCCAGCTCCAGGGGAAAGCAGACGTTTTCCAACGCCGTGCGCTGCATCAGCAGGTGAAAGCCCTGGAAGATCATGCCAATGGATTGACGGGCCCGGCGCAGCTCCCGGGGGGAGAGGGCGCTCAGCTCCCGCCCGTCCATCAGCACCCGCCCCTCGGTGGGCTGCTCCAGCAGGTTCATGCAGCGCACCAGAGTGCTCTTCCCCGCGCCGGACAGACCGATGATGCCGAAAATGTCGCCGTCCTCGATGCGCAGACTGATGTCCTTGAGCGCCTCCACCTCGCCGTTTGCGGTGTGGAAGGTCTTGGAAAGATTTTGAATCTCGATCATGCTTTCTACCCCAACAAAAAACGCCCTTACAAACACATGTAAGGGCGAAAGAATCGCGGTACCACCTTGCTTCGCGTCCTGCTCGCGCAGGACACCTTCGAGCGTTCCAACAAACGCATCCTCTGTAACGGGAGTACCCGTCGCGCGCTGGCCGATCCGGTTCGCGCGCGCAGCTCCGAGACCATGTTCCCCCGTCTTCCCTCTGTTCCCTCTCAGCAACCGGAACTCTCTGTGAGATTTCCGACGGGCTACTCTTCTCTTCTCTGCCGTTTTAGTTCGCTATCGAATTGCCTGCATGATACACCGGCCCGGGGCGTCTGTCAAGAGGCTCCGACCCCTGCGGCCGGAACTTTGGAGGCCTGACAAAAGATCCGATCCCGCCAGGGCGTATTTTTGTGTAAAACAGGCAGAGGCCCGGGACGGAACTTTCGGTTGAAAAACGCCGGGCGGAGAATTATACTAATTTCAGCGAAAGAAAGAAACGAGAGGTGAGACCGTGGAAATCCTATCCAAGCTCAACAGTCCCGTGATGTATCTGATCTGCGGGAGCATCGTGCTGGCGGTCGCCCTGGTCTGCGTGGTCTTCGCCGTGCGGGCCTACCGGGCGGGGAAGGCCATCGGCATGGACGTGACGAAAATGAAGCGCACCATCGTCGCCAGCGCCACCTTCGCGGTGCTGCCCAGCGTGGGGATCCTGCTGGGGGTCATCGCCCTGTCCGGCAGTCTGGGCACGCCCTGGCCCTGGCTGCGGCTGAGCGTGATCGGCGCGCTGCACTATGAGACCCAGGTGGCGGAGGCCGCCGCGGAGGCCGCGGGGATCTCCGGGCTCTCCGCCGCCAATATGACCGCCGGGGCTTTCTCCACCATCGCCCTGCTGATGAGCGTGTGCATCATCTGGGGCATGGTGTTCAGTCTCTTCAACTGCAAGCGCTACACCCGCCGGCTCAGCGCGGGAAGCCCCTCCGCCAAGAAGAAAAAGGGCGTCTCTCTGGCGGGCTTCGGCGACATCGCCATGACGGCCATGTTCATCGGCCTGGTCTCCGCCTATCTGGGCAGCTACATCGGCGGCTTTGTCTCCGGCACGGGGCTGTTCCGCTTCGCGGGGAGCTGGCTGCCTCTGGCCGTGGCCCTGGTCGGCGCGGCGGCCATGCGCGTCTTTCTCTGGGCCCGGGAGCGCTTCCAGGCAGCCTGGCTCGACAGCTTCTCCCTGGCGGGGAGCATGCTGGTCGCCATGGCCTCGGCCATCTTCCTGGGCAGGCTGGCATAAGGGGGTGTCGAAATGAACGAAAACAAGAATCGAGAGCTCTACGAGCGGTATTTGGCCGCCACCCACCGTCTGGGGCGGATCGCCTGCGTCGTCGCGCTGGTCATGCTTTTGGGCGCGCCCTTTGCCATCGGCGCCTACCTGGGCGCCATGCCGGAGCTGGGTGCCTTCGGCAAGGGCTTTGCCAGCATCGGTCTGGTGTATTTTGTGAGCTGCGTGGCGGAGTATCTGATCTATGTGCCCATGCTGGGGGCCGGGGGCAGCTATCTGGCCTTCATCACCGGCAACCTCATCAACATGAAGATCCCCTGCGCGGTAAACGCCCGGGACATTGTGGGCGCCAAGTCCGGCACTGCGGAAAACGAGATCATCTCCACCCTGTCCATCGCCACCTCCTCTCTGGTGACCATCCTGGTACTGGCCCTGGGGGTGCTGCTGCTGATCCCGCTGCAGCCGGTGCTCCAGTCCCCGGCGCTGCAGCCCGCCTTTGAAAACGTGGTGCCCGCCCTTTTCGGGGCGATGGCCTGCAAGTATTACCGGCGAAACGGCCGCATCGCCGCGCCCACGCTTTTGCTGATGTCGGTCTTGTTCATGCTGGTTCCCTCTCTCACCGGCTCCACCAGCTTTATGATCATCCCCAGCGGCGCCGTCGCCATCGGTCTGGCCCTGCTCTTCTTCAAGCGGGAGCAGGCCGGGAAGGAGGCCGTGGGATGATCGCGCTCTATGTTGTGCTTGGGCTGCTGGGCCTGGGGCTGCTGCTGCTCCTGATCGCCCTGCTGCGCACGCTGCTGACGCCGGCGCGGAAATCTCTCTGGGAGCCCGCCCCCGCGCCGGAGCGGGAAGCGCGCTACGCCGAAAAGCTCTCCCGTATGGTTCGCTGCGAGACCGTCTCCCGCAAGGGCGAGGAGCAGCGGGAGAAGTTCCTGGGCTTCCACAGGCTGCTGGAGGAGCTCTTTCCTCTGGTGCACGAAAAGCTGGAAAAGACCGAGATCGACGGGAACCTTCTGTTTTTCTGGAAGGGCAGAAGCGGACGGAAGCCCCTGGTGCTGATGAGCCACCAGGACGTGGTGCCCGCCGAGGGGGAATGGCTGCACGAGCCCTTCTCCGGCGACATCGCGGAGGGCAAGGTCTGGGGCCGGGGCAGCGCCGACACCAAGTGCTCGGTGCTGGGCTTCTTCCAGGCGGTGGAGGAGCTGCTGGAACAGGGCTATACGCCGGAGCAGGATGTATATCTCAGCTCCTCCTGCACGGAGGAGTTCGGCGGCGACGGCTGCCCCAAGCTGGTCGCCGAGATGGAGCGCCGGGGCGTGAAGCCCTTTTTGGTCTGTGACGAGGGCGGGGCAGTGGTGCAGGAGCCCATCGCCGGGGTAAAAAACTGCTACGCCATGATCGGCGTGCTGGAAAAGGGCCGGGGCGCCCTGCGTCTCACCGCCCGCTCGGGCGGGGGCCACGCCAGCTATCCGCCCAAAAACTCCCCCATCGCGCGCCTGGGCAAGTTCATCGCCCGGGTGGAAAAGCACGACCCCATGCGGGCGGACTTCGAGCCGGAGGTCAGCGCCATGTTCCGGACTCTGGCGCCCTACGGGCCCTTCTATCTGCGGCTGCTTTTCGGCAATCTGTGGCTTTTCCGGCCGCTTTTGAAAGTGCTGCTGCCCAAGATCTCCCCCCAGGCGGGGGCGCTGTTGAAAACCACCGTTGCCTTCACCATGCAGTCCGGCTCCGACGCGCCCAACGTCCTGCCCCAGCAGGCCAGCCTCACCCTGGATCTGCGCTACATCCCCCATCAGGCCATGGAGGAGAGCAACCGGGTGATCCGGGAGCTTGCAGCGCGCTACGATCTGGAGACAGCGGTGCTGATGGCCAACGACGCATGCCCGCCGGTGCGCATCGACAGCGACGCCTACGCCCTGGTGGAGAAGGTCATCGGGCAGGTTTTCCCCGGTCTTCCCTGCTGCCCCTACGTGATGACCGGCGGCACCGACGCCCGCTTCTATCAGAAGATCTGCGACGCCTGCGTCCGCTTTTCCCCGGTGATCTACGGGCCGGAGCAGATGAAGGGCATGCACGGCCTGAACGAAAACATCGACGTCCGCTCTCTCCCCGGCGCCGTGGATTTCTACAAAACCCTGATCCGGGAGAACCGGTAAAATCCGCCCTGAAAGCACAGAAAACCGGCATGGTCAAAAGACCATGCCGGTTTTCTTGTTGAGCGGCGGCGTATTACTGCTGTCTCTCCAGGTACTCCACGATGCGGCGCACCGTATAGAGCTGGGTTGCGTCCTCGTCGGAGATCGCAATGCCAAACTCGTCCTCCAGCGCCATGATGAGCTCCACCACGTCCAGGGAGTCCGCGCCGATGTCGTCGATCAGGTTGGTGTCCATGGTGATGGTCTCCGGATCCAGCTCGAACTGGCTGGCCAGGGCCTGCTGTACTTTTTCAAAAATCATGTTCATTCCTCCGATGTGCTTTGCACATTTAGTAGACGTTTTCCTCAGGCCCACTCGCGGCTCTGGGGCTTGTTGGACTTGGGAGCCTCGGGCTTGACGTAGGAAACCACCACGCGGCGGTTGGGCTCCACACCGGTGGAGCTGGTGGTGACGCCCTCGAAATTCTGCAGGGCGGTGTGGATCACGTGGCGCTCGTAGCTGTTCATGGGCTCAAAGGCCATGCTGCGCTTGTACTTGAGCACCTTCTCGGCCATCTTTTCCGCGGAATGGGCCAGGGATTCCTCCCGCTTGCTGCGGTAGCCCTCGGCGTCCACGCTGATGTGCATGTGCTTGTCGCTGCCCTTGTTCACGGAATAGTTGGTCAGGTGCTGGATGGCGTCCAGCGTCTCGCCCCGGCGGCCAATGATGGCGCCCATGTTGTCCCCGGCCAGATTCACGCCGATGCCGCCGTTCTCCCGGCGGCCGATCTCGATGCGGGCCTTGACGCCCATATGCTCCAGCAGCCCCGTAAGAAACGCGCGGATCTCGGCAAACTCGGCGTCCTCCTCCACGGGGACGGCAGGCGCGGGGGCCGGCTTTTCGGGCTTCTCAGCCTTGTCGGGCTTTTCGGGCTTGGCGGGCTTTTCCGCCTTGACGGACTTTTCGGGCTTGGCGGGCTTCTCGGGCTTGGCGGGACGCTCCGCCTTCGCCGGGGCGGGCTTTTCCTCCCTCACCGGCGCGGGGGCCGGCTCATCAGGCACCTGATAGCCCACACGAACGATGGCGGGTGCGGAGCCGAAGCCCAGGAAGCCGGACTTGGGAAGCTGCAGCACCTCGACCGTCACATCCTCCCGCTCCAAATGCAGCTCCGCCAGGGCGGCGGCGATGGCATCGTCGGTGCTGCGGCCGGTCTTTTCCAAATATTTCTCCATTTGTTCAATAACTCCTTATTCCTGCTCGTTGGCAGGGCTGACTTCCTCCACGCTGTCGTCGATGGAGGCGGCACCCTCGGACTCCTCAGCGGCGGCCAGGGTGGCGGCCTCCGCGCCCTCGGGATTCTCGAAGCGGTCGGGCACATAGGCGCGGCCGCGGGCGTAACGGCGGTTGCCCACCTGGGAAGCGGGCTTCTCCGTCTCCTTCACGCCCAGCCGTTCCCGGCGGGCGGCGCGCTCGTCCCGGGCGGCGGCAGCCTTGCGCTCGTCATTCTTCTGTTTTTCGCTGGCCTGCAGCTTTCTCTTGCTGGTATTGGCGTTGACCTCGGTCTTGCCCTCGGCCTTCAGGCGTTCGGTCTCCTCCCGCTTGGCCTCCAGCTCCCTCTCCCGCTGGCTGCGGGCGGCCTGGCGGATCACGTCCTCCTCATCCAGCTTCTTCTTGTAGATCTTGGTGAGGATGTAGTCGCGGGCCATGCCGAAGACGCTGTTGGCGATCCAGTAGATGCCCATGGCGGCGGGCATGGAGAAGCAGATCCACACGCTCATCAACGGCATCATCACGGTCATGGTCTTGCTCATGGTCTGCGCCTGGGCGGGGGCGTCCTGATTGACGGTGGGGTTGCTGGCGTTGGCCACCTTCATGGAGACCCAGGACAGGCCGGCAGACACGAAGGGGATCAGGAAAAGGCCGATGGCGGCCCAGGTCCAGGGGCCGGAGAAGATGGTGCGCCAGTTGGGCTGCTCGCCCAGGTTCATGCCCAGGAAGCCGAAGTCGATATTCTGAAGGCCCTGGAGCTTGTCGCCCATAGCGGAGGTCACGGTGTCCCACTGCTTGTGGGCCAGGTCGGTCAGGGTGATCTCGATATAATACTCGGCGCGGCCGTCGATGCCCTTCAGCTGCTCGGCAAAGAACTCCTGGAGCTTCTCCACGACAGACGTGTCGGCCAGCATCATACGGGTGATGGGCTTGCTGATGACGCGGTACAGGGGGATCAGCAGGAACATGGGCAGCAGCGACCAGAGGCAGCCGGACATGGGGCTCACGCCCTCCTCCTGATACAGCTTCTGCAGCTCCGCGTTCATTTTCTGGGGGTTGCCCTCATGCCGGCGCTGGATCTCCTGGATCCTGGGCTGGAGCCGGGTGGAGCGCATCATGCTCTTCTTGCTCCTGGCCATGAAGGGCAGCAGCACCAGGTTTACCACCAGGGCGAAGAGAATGACCGTCACGCCATAGTTCCCGGTCAGTTGATAGAGACCCAGCATCAGCTTGGCGAAGGGCCAGGTGATGTATTCCCAAATTGTCATAAAACGCTCCAATCAATCGATGGTAAATGGTTTGGTTTCCAGGGAAACGATGATGAAATCGGCGAGAGCAGATTGCGAGAAAAACCGGGTTCCGATGAAGGCGCTTTTTCGCGGGAATACTTTGTGTATGGCAAAAAAGCGACGATATCGGGGCGCCGTTTTTCCGAAAGCTGCCGAAGGCAATTTGATCGGCGTTAACCTAGGGTACGGGATCATAGACGCCGCGCTTCCCTTTATAAAAGGGATGGCAGCAGCAGATGCGTTTCAGGGCCAGCCAGCCGCCCTTGAGGGCGCCGTATTTTTCGATGGCCTGAAGCGCGTATTGTGAGCAGGTGGGACGGAAACGACAGCAGGGAGGCTTGGCCGGAGAGATATGCCTCTGGTAAAAGCGGATGGCGGCAAGCATCAGCTTTTTCATACCTCCGCCTCCCTTTCCAGCAGCTCCAGCTTTTCGCAGGCCTGGAGAAAGGCCCCGTTCAGCTTGTGATAGGGCGCGCCCACGCAGCGGCCGCGGGCAACAAGGACGATGTCCCAGCCCCGCTTCATCCGGGGGCTGTTGAGCCGCACGATCTCCCGCAGGCGGCGGCGGACCCGGTTGCGGACCACGGCGTGTCCCAATCTGGTGGACACGGTGTAGCCCAGCCGGTTTTCCTCCGTCCGATTCCTGCGGCAGTAGACCACCAGATAAGCGTTCGCCGCGCTCTTCCCCTTGGCGTACAGCCGTCTGAAATCGCTGTTCTTTTTTATCGTGCATCTGCTTTTCATTCCGAACGCGCCTAAAGGGCGGATCGCTCCGCCCTGAAAAATGTTCGTTTATCCCTCTGATTCGACCCTGCTCACGGGTGCGGGCATCAGTAGCTGAGCTTGGCTCTGCCCTTGGCTCTGCGGCGGGCGAGAACCTTGCGGCCGTTGGCGGTCTTCATTCTCTTGCGAAAACCGTGCTCTTTCTTGCGCTGGAGCTTTTTGGGCTGGTAGGTACGAAGCATTGTCTGCACTCCTTTCCGGATGGTATTATGGCCTGCCCCCTCACAGGAGGACAGGTCTACTCAACATCGCGCCGGGAAAGCGCGAAGCAGTTGACAAAAGGAACCACTCGACGGGCATGCCGCCGAGTGGTCATTATACCCGAAGAAAGCCCGGTCTGTCAACAAAAATTTCCCCAATCAAGCATCTTGGGGTCCCGGTTTTCCGGGACCCCAAGGACTTGTAGCGCATTCTCTCAGCGGGCGTTGTACTTCTGGATGGCGATGGCCAGCACCTCCATGGCCCGCTCCAGCTTTTCCCGCTCCAGCACATAGGCCATGCGCACCTCGTTGACGCCCTTGCCGGGGGTGGCGTAAAAGGCCCTGCCGGCGGCGAACATCAGCGTGTCGCCGTGGTCGTCAAACTCGGTCAGCAGCCACTGCTGGAACTTCTCCGCGTCGTCCACGGGCAGGGCGGCCATCACATAGAAGGCGCCCTGGGGCACCTCGCAGACCACGCCCGGGATCTTCCGCAGGCCGCGGATCATGGTGTCCCGCCGGGCCATGTACTCCTCGCGCATATCGTCGAAGTAGCTCTTGGTAAAGGAATAGAGGGAGGCGGCGGCCAGCTGGTCCACCGTAGGGCTGCTCAGCCGCATCTGGCTCCACTTCAGACAGTGGGCCAGCAGCTCCCGGTTGCGGGAAATGAGCGCGCCCACCCGGGCGCCGCAGGCGGAGAAGCGTTTGGAGACGGAGTCGATGACGATGACGTTCTCCTCATAGCCCTCGAACTGCAGGGCGCTCATGAGCCGCTCCCCGTTGTACACAAACTCCCGGTACACCTCGTCGCAGATGATGAACAGGCCATGCTCTTTGGCGATGTCCAGCATCAGCTGCAGCTCCTGACGGTTGATGACGCAGCCGGTGGGGTTGCCGGGGTTGGTGATCATGATAGCGCGGGTGCGCTCGTTGATGCAGGCCTCCACCCGCTCCCGGACGGCATAGCGATAGCCCTCCTCCGGGGAGGTGGTCAAGGGATGGACGCTGGCGCCGGTCAGGTTGGTCATCGTGGCGTAGTTGGGATAGAAGGGCTCAGGAATGACGATTTCGTCCCCCTCGTCCAAAATGGCGGAAAGGGCCATCTGCAGCGCCTCGCTGCCGCCGGTGGTGCCCAGCAGCTCGTCCCGGCTCAGATCCACACCCAGGCCGTGGTAGTAGTGGATCACCGCGTCCAGGTATTCGGGCAGGCCGTTGGAGGGCGAATAGCTCAGCACCGGCTGGTGAATGCTGCGCAGCCGCTCCCAGAAGCTGGGGGGCGTGGGCAGATCCGGCTGGCCGATGTTCAGGCGAAAGATATTCAGACCGCGCTCGTCGGCACGCTCGGCAACTGCGGCAAACTTGCGCATGGGAGATAGATTGCACTTCTCTATTTTGGACGAATAACGCATCATACGATCCTCCTTATTTTTGGGGACTATACCGAATATCACCATATCACAATCCGACGCAGACTGCAAGACTTGCGCACGCTTTTTTCTCCTCCCGCGGCGCTCGCTCTTCCCTTGCATCGCGCAGACGATTTTGGTACAATAAGGCAAAGAACCCACGAGAAAGGAGGGCGGATCCATGCTGCGTCTGATCATCGGAAAAGCCGGGACCGGCAAAACGGCCGCCGTCTATCAGGAGCTTCGGCAGGCGGTGAAAGCGGGCGAAAGCCGACGCTATTTACTGGTGCCGGAGCAGTACAGCCACGAGGCCGAGCGGGAGCTCTGCGCCATCTGCGGGGACAGTCTCTCTCTGACGGCCGAGGTCTTCAGCTTCACGGGTCTGGCCCGCCGGGTGATCCAGGAGCGGGGCGGACAGGCGGCCCCCCTGCTGGACAAGGGCGGACGCCTGCTGTGCATGGCCCTGGCCCTGGGCGCCGTCGGTCCGCATCTGAAGGTTTACGGAAGCGCCAGACAGAAGGCCGAGCTGCAGGAGCTGCTGCTGCGCGCCGTGGACGAGCTCAAGAGCGCCTGCGTCACCCCGGAGCAGCTCTCCGACGCGGCGGAGCGCTGCGACGACGGATTGGGCGACAAGCTGCGGGACATGGCTCTGATCCTCTCCGCCTACGACGCCGCGGTGGCCGCGGGCCACGCCGACCCCTCCGACCGGCTGAGCCTGCTGGCCCGGCAGATCGAGGCGGGCGCCCTGGGGCCGGAAGACGCGGTTTATGTGGACGGTTTCCTGGATTTCACCTATCAGGAGCAGGCGGTGCTGACCGCCATGCTGCGCCGGGACGTATCCCTCACGGTCTGTCTGACCCTGGACAGTCCCCGAAGCGAAGAGGAGATCTTCGCCCTGTCCCGCGGTGCCTGCCGGTGGCTGGTGTCCGACGCGGGAGAACTGGGCCGGGAGCTGCGGCTGGAGCGTAAGGACGCCGTATGGGGCAAGGCTCCCGCCCTGCGTTTCTTTGCCGAGGAAATGTTCCGCTACGGCGGCGCGGCCTTCTCCGGCGACTCTTCCCCCATCCGCCTGGGCTATGCCGAGAGCATCCCCGCCGAGTGCGAGGCCGCAGCCGCCCGGGTACTGGAGCTGGTGCGGGACAAGGGCTGCAGGTGGCGGGATATCGCCATCGCCGTGCGGGGCTTCGAGGACTACCGGAGCAGCCTGGAAAATGCCTTCCGACACTATAACATCCCGCTGTTTGTCGCCCGCCGCAGCGAGCTGCTCTCCAAGCCCCTGCCGGCGCTGATTTCCCTGGCTTACGAGATCACCGGCTCCGGCTGGGATGTGGACGACGTGCTCAGCTACCTGGGCACGGGACTCACGGGGCTCAGCCAGGCGGACTGCGACCTGCTCTCCGATTACGTTTTCAAATGGCAGCTTCGGGGCGGCGCCTGGGCCAGAGAACAGGACTGGCGGCAGCACCCGGAGGGCTACGGCGTCCCCTATACGGAGGAGACGGAAGCGCGTCTCCGGGACATCAACCGCCTGCGCCGGCAGCTTGCCGCGCCCCTGCTGCGCTTTTCCCGGCGCGCCAAGCTGGCGGAGACCGCCGCCGGGCAGGCCTCCGCGCTGGCGGGGCTGCTGGAGGAGCTTCGGCTGCCGGAGCAGTTGGAGGCCCGATCCGCCGCCCTGGAGGCCGACGGGCGGGAGGAATTGGCCGGGGAGACCCGGCAGCTCTGGGATCTGATCGTCTCCGCCCTGGAGCAGAGCGCCGCCCTGCTGGGCGAGACGGAGATGGACGCCGGGGCTTACGGCCGTCTCCTGCTGCGCATGCTCTCCCAATACGATATCGGCGTCATCCCCGTCGCCCTGGACCGGGTTGTGGCCGGTGATTTCGACCGGATGCGCCGCAGGAGCCTGAAGCACCTGCTGGTTCTGGGCTGCAGCGAGGGTCGGCTCCCCCTGACGCAGGAATCCGCAGGGATCTTCTCGGAGGAGGAGCGGGACCGGCTCCTGCATTTGGACATCGACCTGGGCGGAGGCGAGAGCGAGCTGTGGCGGGAGTTCTCCCTGATCTACAGCGGGATGACCCTCCCTTCCGAGGGCCTGCATCTGAGCTACCCCCTCTGCGACCATGAGGGCGCAAGTCTGCGTCCCTCCTTTGTCTTCGAACGGGCGCGGATGCTCTTTTCCCTGCAGCCGGAGCGGCTGCGGCTGGACGACTCCCGGCTCTCCGCACCGGCCCCCGCGCTGACGCTGGCGGCCCACGCCCTGCAGGGCGGGAGCCCTGCCGCGGCGGCCGCCGCGGCCTATTGCCGCGCCCATGACCCCCAGCGCTTCCGGAAGCTGGAGCAGGCGGCCGCCCTGAGCCGTGGGCGGCTCTCCCCGGCGGCGGTGGAGGCGCTCTACGGCAAGCGGCTTTTCCTCAGCGCCTCCCGGATCGACAAGTTCGCCTCCTGCCGCTTCTCCTACTTCTGCCAGTACGGTCTGAAGGCCCGGCCCTACGAACCGGCGGGCTTTCAGCCGCCGGAGATCGGCACCTTCATGCACTACGTGCTGGAGCATGTGGCCGGGCAGGCCCGAGAGCGGGGCGGCTTCGGTCAGCTCAGCGACCAGGACGTGCGGACCATGACCCGGGACTGGGTGCAGCGCTATGTTCACGAGGAGCTGCACGATCTGCAGGAAAAATCCGGCCGCTTCCTCCATCTGTTCCGGCGCCTCTGCGCCGATGTGGAGCAGGTGGTGCTGGACACCGCACGGGAGCTGCGCCGTTCGGACTTCGAGCCCCTGGATTTTGAGCTGGATTTCTCCAAGGCTCAGGACATCCGGCCTTTGGATCTGGGTGAAGGGGAAGGCGCCCTGTCTCTCACCGGCGTGGCCGACCGGGTGGACGGCTGGGTGCACGAGGGGAAGCTCTACCTGCGCATCGTGGATTACAAAACGGGGAAAAAGAGCTTTTCCCTTTCCGACGTGTGGTACGGCATGGGTCTGCAGATGCTGCTGTACCTCTTCGCGCTGGAGGCGGACGGCGAAAAGCGCTACGGACGGGAGATCGTCCCCGCGGGGGTCATGTATCTGCCCGCCCGGAACGTCCTGCTGCCGGTAGACGCCGGCGCCAGCGACGAGGAAATCGACAAAAAGCGCTCCGACGCCCTGCGCCGCAGCGGCCTGGTACTGAGCGACCCGGCGCTGTGGGAAGCCTGGGAAAAGGGCGAGGAGAAGCGCTATATCCCGGTGAAGTTCTCCAAAAAGGGCGTCGCCTCCGGCAGCCTTGCGAGCCTGGAGCAGCTCGGCTGCCTCTCCCGCCATCTGCGGAAAACGCTGACCGACATGGCCGGGGAGCTCCATCGGGGCAGCATCGCCGCCGACCCCTATTATCGCAGCCAGCAGGAGACCGCCTGCCTGAACTGCGATTATCTGGAGGCCTGTTATTTCAGCGACGGCGAGGGCGGCGAAAGCTGCCGCTACATGCCCAGACTCAGCGAAAACAAGGTCTGGGGCATGCTGGAGGAGGGAATGGAGCGTGCGTAATTTTCACCCCACCGCGGCCCAGCAGGCCGCCATCCAAACCCGCGGAAGCGCGGTGCTGGTCTCCGCCGGCGCCGGCAGCGGGAAAACGCGCGTGCTCACCGAGCGGCTGATGGCCCGGCTGACGGATCCGGAAGCATCGGTGGATCTGGATCGCTTCCTGATCATCACCTTTACCCGGGCCGCCGCCGGCGAGCTGCGGGGCCGCATCACCGAGGCCCTGGCCGAGGCGCTGGCGCGGGATCCGGAAAACCGCCGCCTGCGCCGGCAGAGCGCTCTGGTGCGGCGGGCCCAGATCGGCACCATCCACAGCTTCTGCGCCGCCTTTCTGCGCCAGTACAGCCATCTGGCCGGCATCGGCCCGGACTTTGCCATCCTGGACGACCAGCGCGCCCGCAGCATGAAGGAGAGCGCCCTGGAGCGGGTGCTGGACGCGGGCTATGAGCAGCCGGAAAAGCACCCCGGCTTCCTGGCCCTGGCAGACACCGTGGGCGCCGGCCGGGACGACCGCCGTCTGGGGGCGCTGGTGCTGGAGCTGCATGAGAAAATGCAGTGCCACGCCCGGCCGGAGCGCTGGGCGGAGGAGCAGATCCGGGCCATGGAGGCCCCCGCGGCAGACGCCGGGGAGACCGTCTGGGGCCGGGAGCTGCTGCGCGGCGCCGCGGAGACCGCCGCCTACTGGGCGGAGGAATTCCAGCGGATGCTGGCGCTCATCCAAAGCGAGCCCGCCATCGCCAAGGCGTGGCTGGAGGGCTTTGCCGACACCGCAGACGCCCTGCGGGAGCTCTGCCGCTGCCTGGAGCAGGGCTGGGAGAGCGCCCGGGCCTGCTTCCCCATCCCCTTCAAAATGGGAACCCTGCACAAATCCCCCGACAAGGCCCTTTCGGAAGACCTGAAGGCCCGGCGGGAGGCCTGTAAGACGGACATGAAAAAGCTGGAGCAGTCCTTTGCCCTGTCCTCCGAAAAGCTGTTGGAGGATCGGGCCTTCACCGCCCCCGCCATGAAAGCGCTGCTGGCGCTGGTACAGGATTTTGACCGGGTCTTTTCCGCCGCCAAGCGGCGGGCAAACCTGCTGGACTACGCGGATCTGGAGCATTTCACCGCCCGGCTGCTGCTGGACGGGGAGGGCCGCCCCACGGAGCTTGCCCTCCAGGCCAGGGACCGCTGGGAGGAGATCCTGGTGGATGAATACCAGGACGTGAGCCGGGTACAGGACGACATCTTCCGCGCCCTCTCCCGGGACGGGGCCAACCTCTTCCTGGTGGGCGACGTGAAGCAGTCCATCTACCGCTTCCGGCTGGCAGACCCCGGCATTTTTACCGAGAAATACCTGCGCTACCCCGACGACGCGCTCTCGCCCTCGGGCGAGCCGCGGCGCATCCTGCTGCGGGAAAACTTCCGCTCCCGGCGGGAGATCCTGGACGCGGCCAACGCGGTCTTCTCCCGCTGTATGTCCCAGGCGCTGGGCGATGTGGATTACGACGACGCCGCGGCCCTGCGCTTCGGCGCGGAGGCTTACCGGGGCAGCGTCCCCGTCCCGGAGTTGACGCTGCTGCGCCTTACGCCCGACGGCGAGGAGGAGGCCCCGGACAAGGTGGCCCAGGAGGCCGCGCTGGTGGCCGGGAAGATCCGCGGCCTGATGGCCCAGGGCCTTCTCGTGCAGGACGGGGACGCGTTCCGCCCGCTGGATTACGGGGACATCGCCATCCTGCTGCGCTCGGCCAACAACGTAAGCCCCGTCTACCGGCGGGAGCTGCAGCGCTTGGGCGTGCCGGTGGGCTTCGGCCAGGGCGGCGGCTTCTTCCGCGCCGCGGAGGTCTCCGCCGTACTCTCCCTGCTCTCGATCCTGGACAATCCCCACCAGGACATCCCGCTCATCGCGGTGCTCCGTTCCCCCGCCCTGGGCTTCGACGCCGACACCCTCTCCGCCATCCGCGCCGCCGACCGCAAGGCCGACTTCTTCACCGCCCTGCAGACCTGGTCCGCGGGGGACGCCCGCGGGCGGGACTTCCTGGCCCTGCTGGATCGGCTGCGGCGGATGGCGCCGGATCTGCGCGCTGCGGAGCTGGTGGAGCAGATCCTGGAGGAGCTGGATCTGCTGGCCGTCTGCAGCGCCATGCGGGACGGGGAGCAGCGCCGGGCAAGGCTCCTGGAGCTGGTGGAGCTCTCGGAACGCTTCGAGGCCAGCGGCTACCGGGGCCTGCACCGTTTTGTGCTCTGGCTGCGGCGGATGGCCGAGAAGGGGCAGGAGCCCTCTCTCGGCGAGGAGAGCCGCTCCGCCGTGCACCTGCTGTCCATTCACAAGTCCAAGGGCCTGGAGTTCCCGGTGGTCTTCCTCTGTGACCTGGCCCGCAGCTTCAACAAGCAGGACGCCAGCGCCACCGTGCTGGTGCACCCGGAGCTGGGTCTGGGCCCGAAGGTGACCGATCTGGATCGCCGGGTGGAGTATCCGGGCCTGCAGCGGCGGGCCGTTGCCCAGCGCCTGGAGCGGGAGACCCTCTCCGAGGAGCTTCGCCTGCTGTACGTCGCCATGACCCGTGCCCGGGAAAGGCTTTTCCTCACCGCCTCCTGCAAGGAGCCGGAGGATTTGCTGGAAAAAGCCGGCTTGCTGGCAGGCACGCCCATGGCCCCCACCCTGCTGGCCCGGGCCAGAAATCCCCTGCTCTGGCTGCTGGGGGCCGCTCTTGCCGACGGGGAGCGGCACCTGCGGCTGGAGATCGCGGACGCGGCTCCCGCCGAATCGGACGACGCGGCTTCGTCCGCTTCCGCGCCGGATCCGGCCGTCGCGGCGGAGCTGGAACGCCGGCTTTCCTTCGTCTACCCCTACCGGGAAGCGGAGAGCCTGCCCTCCAAGGTCACCGCCACGGAGCTGAAGGCTCACGCGGAGCCGGACCCCGACGCCCTGAGCCTTTCCCCGAAGTCCCGCAGGAGCTTCCGCCTGCCCGACTTCAGCCGGGAGGAGAAGCCTCTCAGCGGCACGGAGAAGGGCACGGCCACCCACTTGGTGCTGCAGTCCATCGACTTCGCCCGGACAGGCAGTCTCCAGGCCGTCCGCGATGAGATCGAGCGGCTGCGGGCGGCTCGCCTCCTGTCGGATCGGGAGTCCGCCGCCGTGGACGCCCAAGCGATCGTGACGCTCTTCGCTTCTCCTCTGGGGCAGAGGATGCTGACGGCATCCGGACTGCAGCGGGAATTCCGCTTCTCCCTTCTCTGCGACGCATCGGAGTTTTTCCCGGTCTCGCCCGGGGAGCGAGTGCTGCTGCAGGGCGTGGCGGACGCCTTCTGGGAGGAGGACGGCGCTCTCGTCATCCTGGACTACAAGACCGACCGGGTGAAAAGCCGCGCCGAGGCCGAGGAGCGGGCCAAGGTCTACGCATCGCAGCTCCGGGCCTACGCCACGGCCCTGACGCGCATCTGCCGCAAGCGCGTACGGGAGTGCCTGCTCTACTTCCTGAACGCCGGGGAGACGGTGGCGGTGGAGTTTTGAGTTTTCAGTTTTGCGCTTTGAGAGGGCCGGGGACGCCATGATCATCAAGGAATATACCGAATATCAGGAAGCTGAGATCCTGGGGCTGTACGGAGCTGTGGGCTGGACGGCCTATACACAGGATCCGGAGGCGCTGCGGGATGGCTTTCGCCGTTCGCTGCTGACCCTCGCCGCCTATGAGGGGGACGAGCTGCTGGGCATCATTCGCGTCGTCGGCGACGGCCGCACCGTCGTCTTCGTGCAGGATCTGCTGGTCTGTCCCGCACACCAGCGCAGGGGCGTGGGCTCCGCCCTGCTGCGGGAGATCCTTGCGCGTTTCCGGGGGGTGCGCCAAATCGAGCTGGTCACCGACGACAGGCCCGAGACTCTGGCCTTTTACAGGTCCCTGGGCTTTTCCCCGCTGTCGGAGTCTGGCTGCGTGGGCTTGATGCGCGGCTGACCGGCACGCGCGAAAAAACCCGGCAAAAACCTGAAAAAGTGCTTGCATTTCCCGGTTCGCTATGCTACAATTCGCTTTGCGCCATGTAACTATGCCCATCGGGCACAATCATGGCAGCCTTTGATGAGGAGCGAAACTATCATGAAGCAGGGCATTCACCCCAATTACAAGCCGACAACCATCCGCTGCGCCTGCGGCAATGTGATCGAGACCGGGTCCACCAAGCAGAACATCACCGTTGAGATCTGCTCCAAGTGCCACCCCTTCTTCACCGGCAAGCAGAAGCTGGTCGACACCAGCGGCCGCGTGGATAAGTTCAACAAGAAGTACGGCATCAAGTAATCATATTTTGATTTCCGAAACCCCCGCTGCGTCTGCAGCGGGGGTTTTCGGTTTCGTTGGGAACGCATGGAGAACTTACGGAACAAGGTCACTCCTTCACCCCTTTATTCCTGCATTTCCCGGACGGGCAAGGCCCTTCCCTGCGGGTGCAGACCAACGTTCCTTCACTCCTTCCCTCCTTCACTCCTTCATTCCTTCAAATCACACCCGTGAGCTTCAGGATCAGCGCCGCCCCCAGCAGCAGCGCCAGCGCGGGCCACAGGGGAAAGCGCGGCCCCTCGGGCAGCGCGCGCTCGGTCTCCGCGCGGGCCGCCTCCCGGGCCTGGCGCAGCAGCTCCTCCCGATCTCCTTCCGAGTCGGAAAAGGCGCTGTCCTTCAACACATAAATCACCTCCTGAAAACGTGGGTCTCTCGGCCGCAGGACGATAACGTTCCGCGTCCAACCCTTGATCGCAGGGGCGCGCCGCGGCCTTCGCGCCCGCTGCCGCAGTCTGTCCAACCAGCAGGCAAGGCACTCCCGCAGACGACCGATCATGCGCGCTCCTCCAGCCGCAGTGCGATCACCGTCATGTCGTCCCCGGCGCCGTAGCGCTTCTCCGCCTCCCGCAGCACCGTGCGGGCCAGCGCCTTCATATCCGTCTGTTGTTCGCCCAGCAGGGTCTTGAGCCACTCGTCCTCCGTCTCGGCCAGCACGCCGTCCGTGGCGATCACCGCGGTGGATTCCGGCTGGAGCCGCATCCGCACCACATCCGGCGCGTCTCCCGCGCCAAGACTCAGCCCCACCGCCAGGCTCTCCCCCTTGATGCGCCGGATAACCTTGCCGCAGCGCACATAGGAAGGGGCCGCGCCGTATTTGTAGAAGCAGGCTTCTCCCGTGAAGAGATCCACGCACATCAGATCCACCGTGGCAAAGCCCCAGTTCTCCCCGCCCCGGAGCAGCATCACGGAATTCAGGATCTTCATCGCCACCGCCGGATCCACGCCGGAGCGCAGAAACTTCTCCAAGATCCCCACTACCCGCGCGCTGTCTTCGGCGGCCGCGTCTCCGGCGCCCATGCCGTCCGCCAGGATCACACAGAGCACGCCCGCATCGGTCTTGAACCAGATTCCCTTATCGCCGCTGACGCTCTCCCCCTTCTTCTTCAGGGCCGCGATCCCCACCGATACCGCCAGCGGCTCCGCCTCCAGCAGGGTCAGGCGGGAGCTCCCCTCCTGTCCCTCGGGCCGGCACAGCCGTGTCCCTACCACCTGGGAGAGCTTTTCCAGGTAGTTTTCCTGCCGGGTCAGCGGCGTGAGGCGTCCGCTCTCGATCACCACCCGTACCCGGCCACGCCCGTCCCGATAGACGGCGGTCTCCGCGTCGATATCCAGGCCCCGGAGGAAGCGCAGCAGACGCCGCTCCGCCAGGGGGTCGGCCCCGTTGAGGCTCCCCAGCTCCGCGGCCACCTGACCCAGTACCCGGGAGACGTCGGTGTATTGGCCCCAGGCCACGCTTTTGTTCTCCTGGAGCCTGCAGCGGAGCTGTCTGCGGTAATTGAGCGCGCGCAGTTCTCCGTTTACAGCCGTGACGAAGGCGGAAAGTCCCTCGCAGCGATCCCGAAAGTGCTGCGGAAGATCCTCCTCCCGGAGGCTCCCCTGCTCCGTCATGGCCCGGGTCGCGTCGTTCATGGCCGAGAGGGTGTCCAGGTATTCCGCGTTCCAGCAGCGATTCTTGTTCCGGCACGCGACGCAGACCGCGTCCGCCGCCCGGTCGAAGACCTTGGCCACGTTTTCATCGTTATAGGGCTCCTCCAGGCCGCTGCAGACCGTCTGATAGAGCTCCCCGTACGCCTCGCTGAGCTGCCGCACCCGGCCCGCCACAAAGCGGCGCAGGCCGGATTCTCCGCTGCCCCGCTCCATGACCTGCAGCATCAGACCCAGCTGATCCAGCAGGGAGCCGGGCAGCAGCAGAAACAGCACGGTGGCGCAGAAGCACTCCAGCAGGGCGCTGAGATAGATCGTCGCGTTCCACGCGCCCACCACCGCCAGCGCGTCCGCCAGAAGGAAGGACAGCACGAACAGAAAGCGCCCGTGCTTGCCGAACACGCCGGACAAGAGCCCGCAGAAGGCGTAGGCCATGGTGTAAAAGGGCGTGCCGCTCTGGGCCAGATCCGCCGCCAGCCCCAGCACGGTGCCCACCGCTGCCCCGGGCAGCATCCCGCCCTTCATGGCGAAGGTCATCACCAGCAGCAGCGACAGAAGGCGGCCCACGGAGACGGTTTGGAGGATCCGCAGCCGGGAGAGCGTCATCAGCAGACAGGCTGCCAGGATCATCAGCGCCACGTTGTGGCGCAATTCCTCCGTCTCGGTCGTCCGCCGGGAACCGGACAAAGCTTCTCGAAAAAAATAGCATCCCCCGAAAGCCAGGGCGCTCTCCAGCAGCAGCTCCGCCCACAGCGGCCGATGGACCGCGCCATAGGCAAAGCTGCCCAAAAAGCCCGTCATCGCCATGACCAGCGCCGTCGCCAGGGGCATGAACAGGCTCTGCCGATAAACCGGCAGTTCATGGACGATGTAGGCGATGGTGAATACCAGCACCGACGCCGCCAGATACCGGACGCCCCAGTCCAGACCGCCGCTGACCAGATAGCCCAGGGCCGCCCCCAGCAGCGCACAGACGCCCTCCGCCCCCGGCCCGGCGCAGGCCACCATCGCCATGCCGAAGGGCCCGCCGGTCTCCAGCACCCTGGCCCAGGCCAGGGTAAAGCCCAGGAGAAAATAGATCCCCCAACGGGACGCGGTCAGATTTTGTCTGCCCTGTCTGCCTCCTCCGATCGCAGCCAGCCGCGCGGCCGCTCGTCTTTGTCCCTCAAACGCCATCGTATTCGCCTCCGTTGTTACCATAAGGTGACCACATTATAGTTATGTTACGTGGAAAAGGCGGTCAAACGGCGCTGTTGAAACGGACAACTTTGCCGGGAGAAATGGGCGGAAATACACGGCCACAAGATCCGGGCCGGAAGCGACGGCCGTCCCGGTTGATTTTTCTTGTATTCCCTCTTTCGCCATGCTAAAATAATATATTATGAAAGGAAACGCACCCCTATGCTGCACACCGGAGGTGATCCCTTTGGAGGAAAATGAAATCCTGGAGGCCGTGGATTACGAGTCTATCCAGGAAAAACACTATGACGAACTGGCGGAGCTGCTGGAGAAGAAGGATCGGAAGGCCCTGCAGCAGCGCTTGGAGGAGCTCAACGAATTCGACGTGGCGGAATTCCTCACCGAGATCGACGATGCCCGGATGCCCATGGTGTTCCGCCTGCTGTCCAAGGAGACCGCAGCGGAGGTCTTCGCCAATCTGGACGCGCCGGAGCAGGAGCGCATCATCAACTCGGTCACCGACCAGGAGCTGTCCGGTCTGATTGAGGAGCTGTACGTGGACGACGCGGTGGACATCATGGAGGAGCTGCCCGCCAACGTGGTCAAGCGCGTCATGCGCACCGCCACGCCCGAGACCCGCAGCCTCATCAACCAATATCTGCGCTATCCCGAGGATTCCGCCGGCAGCATCATGACCGCCGAGTTCGTGGATCTGAAAAAATATATGAGCGTGAAGGAGTCCATCGCCCGCATCCGGCGCATCGGCGACGACAAGGAGACCATCTACGTCTGCTTCGTCACCAACGCCCACCGGAAGCTGGAGGGCATCGTCACGGTGAAGGATCTGCTGCTCCACGACGACGACATGATCATCGAGGATCTGATGGATCGGAACGTGGTCTTCGCCACCACCACGGAAGATCAGGAGAGCGTCTCGGAGAAGTTCTCGAACTATGACCTGATGGCCATGCCCGTGGTGGACAAGGAAGGCCGCCTGGTGGGCATCGTCACCGTCGACGACGTCATCGACGTCATGGAGCAGGAGGCCACCGAGGACATCGAGAAGATGGCCGGTATGACCCCCTCGGACAAGCCCTATTCCCGCATCCGGCCTCTGGAGATCTGGAAAAACCGCATCCCCTGGCTCATGTTCCTGATGCTCTCGGCCACCTTCACCAGCATGATCCTGACCTCCTTTGAAAGCCGCCTGGCCGCCGTGGCGGGCCTGGTGCCCTTCATCCCCATGCTGATGGGTACCGGCGGCAATTCCGGCGCCCAATCCGCCACCGCCGTGATCCGCAGCCTGTCTCTGGGCGATATCGAGCCCCGGGACGCCCTGCGGGTGATCTGGAAGGAGTGGCGGGTGGCGATCCTCTGCGGCCTGACCCTGTCCCTGGTCAACTTCGGCAAGATGCTGCTGGTAGACGGGCTGCTGCTGGGGAATCCCAACATTACCGTCCAGGTGGCCGCCACCGTCAGTCTCTCCATCGTATTTATCGTCATGTTCGCCAAGCTGGTGGGAAGCCTCCTGCCCATCGGGGCCGAGCGGATCGGCCTGGATCCGGCCGTGATGGCCAACCCCCTGATCTCCACCCTGACCGACGCGGTCTCCCTGCTCATCTACATCTTCATCGCCAAGCTCATCCTGCACATTTGAGGTGTTCCCCATGGATTTTACCGCGCTTCTCAATAAAATGCTGGTCTTCCTGGTGCTGATGGTCATCGGCTATGTGCTGTCCCGCAGCGGCAGGATGGATCGGAGCTCCATCAAGGTGGTCAGCTCCCTCACCCTGAACGTTTTTCTGACGGGCAGTATCCTCAACTCCACCCTGGGCGCCAATGTGGAGCTCAGTTGGGGCGAGCTGGGCCAGATCATGCTGGTGACCTGGGTCATGCAGATCCTGGGCTATGCGGTGGCCTGGCTGGTCACCCGCGCGACGCCCGTGGACAAGGAACACGCGCCGCTCTTCGAGCTGCTCATGGCGATGGGCAACAGCATGTTTGTGGCCCTGCCCATCGTGGACGCCCTCTTTCCGGAGAGCCGCGCCGTCTTTTACGTTTCCCTCTCCTGCCTGCCCTTCAATGCGCTGCTGTTTACCTACGGCGCATGGCGGCTCCAGAGCGGCCGGGAAAACGTGCGCCTGCGCTTCCGGGATATCCTGAGCGTACCTCTGCTGGCGGCCATGGCGGCGCTGCTCCTGTTTTTAATAAAGCCGCCCCTGCCCGACGCGGTCAAGGGTCTGATCTCCACCCTGGCCGGAGCCACCACGCCCATGTCCATGCTGGTGATCGGCGCGTCCCTGGGCACCGTGAGCCTGCTGGACGCCTTCAAGAGCGGCAAGCTCTATGTGGCGAGCTTTGTGCGCCTGCTGGCGATCCCCCTGCTCACCTGGCTGGTGCTGGGCCTGCTGACGACGGATCCGGTGCTGCGCATGACCATGACCGTCGTGGCCGGCAGTCCCAGCGCCGTCGTGATCACGGTGATGGCCAACCAGTACGACCGGGATGCGGTCTACTCCGCCGAGGGCACCCTGCAGAGCACCGCCCTCTCCATGCTCACCATCCCCCTGCTGGTGTGGATGCTGGGCTGATAGCGTAGGAGAATTGAAAAAACAAGGAGTCGCCTGCGGCGACATATTATCATCCCCGAAGGGGATACCATAATTATTCATTATTCATTATTCATTATTCATTATTCACTATTCACTATCCTCGGAGGTGTCCCATGCACATACCCAGCGGCGAGAGCCGGACGATCGAGCTCCTGGATTTCGAGGAGGCCCTGGCCCGTTCCGGCAAATCCGGCGGCTACGATCTCGAAAAGTGGCTCTACGTGCCGGATTTCTACACCGAATACCGTTACATATTGGGCACCCGGGGCAGCAATCCCCTGATCTGCATCGGGGTGAACCCCTCCACCGCCGCGCCCGACGACCTGGACAACACCCTGAAATCCGTATCCCGCATCGCGGCGGGAAACGGATTTGACAGCTGGATCATGTTCAACGTCTACGCCCAGCGGGCCACCCGGCCCGACGACATGGATCGGGAGCTGAACGAAGCGCTCCACAGGGAGAACCTGCGGGCCTTCGCGTACATCCTGGCCGGGGCCGCGGCGGGCGGCGTCCGCCCGGCGGTCTGGGCCGCCTGGGGCGCGGTGATCGAGAAGCGGGGCTATCTGCCCGGCTGCGTGCGAGACATGGTGAGTCTGGGCAAGCAGTACGGCGCCCGCTGGCTCTGCGCCGGGGCCTGCTCCAAAAAGGGCCACCCCCACCACCCGCTCTACCTGCGCAAGGACGAGAAGGTCCGGGATTTTGATGTGGAAGGATATCTGGATACGCTATGAATGACAGGCTGAAGCTGGCCGTCCTGCAGCTGCGCACCGAGCTCAGCCGGGACGAGACCATGAAAAAAACCGCCCGGATGCTCCGGGAGGCGGCGGGATCCGGCGCGGAGATGGCGGTGCTGCCGGAGATGTTCAACTGCCCCTACGCGGGCCGGTATTTCCGGGAATTCGCCGCGCTGGGCCACGAGGACAGCGTGGCGGCCCTGTCCGCTCTGGCGAAGGAGACCGGCCTCTGGATCGTCGGCGGCTCCGTCCCCGAGCGGGAGGGAAACAAGCTCTATAACACTTGTTTTGTCTTCGATGACGAAGGGCGGATCGCCGCCCGGCACCGGAAGGTGCATCTGTTCGACATCGACGCCCCGGGCATGCGCTTCCGGGAGTCGGACACCTTCCGCCCCGGGCGGGAGATCACCGTCTTCGACACGCCCTGGGGCAAAATGGGCGCGGCCATCTGCTTCGACGTCCGCTTCCCGGAGCTCTTTCGGGCCATGGCGAGGCGGGGCGCCCGGCTGATCCTGCTGCCCGCCCAGTTCAACATGACCACCGGCCCCGTCCACTGGGAGAGCACCCTGCGGACCCGGGCGGTGGACAACGAGGTATTTCTGGCCGCCGCCTCCGCGGCCCGCTACCTGGGCTTCTCCTACGAGTGCTGGGGCCACTCCCTGATTTCCGATCCCTGGGGGACGCTGCTGGCAGCGGCGGACGAGACGGAGCAGATCCTGATTGCGGATCTGGACTTTGCCCGGGTGGACGAGGTGCGGCGGCAGCTGCCCACCTTCCTGCACCTGCGGGAGGATGTATACGAGGTGGCAAAATGAAAACCGTGGAAGAAATCGCCCGCTACGCGCCCTTCAACGAGCAGGAGCAGCGGGACAAGGCCCTGATCCTCCGCTATCTGGCGGAAAACCCGGGCTGCTTTGACCGGGCGGATCCCGTGGCCCACATGACCGCCTCCGCCTGGGTGGTGAATCCGGTGCGGGACAAGGTGCTGATGGTCTATCACAAGATCTACGACTCCTGGTCCTGGACCGGGGGCCACGCCGACGGGGAGACGAATCTGCTGGCCGTGGCCCTGCGGGAGGTCACCGAGGAAACCGGCGTGCGCTCCGTGCGCCCGGTGAGCCCGGAGATCTTCTCCCTGGAGATCGTCACCGTGGATGGGCACGAAAAGCGGGGAGCATACGTGTCCAGCCATCTGCATCTGAACGTCACCTATCTGCTGGAGGCGGACGACGCCGAGCCCCTGCGGATCTGCGAGGACGAGAACAAGGGCGTGGCCTGGTTCGGCCTGGACGAAGCCCTGGCCGCCTCCACCGAGCCCTGGTTCGTGAAGCGGATCTACGGAAAGCTCAATGAAAAGCTGAAAGAGACGCTGTGACGGCTGTCACAGCGTCTCTTTCCATCTTTTTCCCCCTGCGCGGAAGCAGCGGCGGGCGACCGAAGGTCGCCCCTACGGGCGCGCCCGCGGTGCAGGCCTCACAGCATGAAGATGCTGTCGTCGTTCTCCACCCAGTCGCTGACGGGTATGGTGCGGTACTCCGTTGCGCTCTGGCGGATCACCACCCGGTCGATGCCGGCGTTGATGATCTGCCGCTTGCACATAGAGCAGCTCATGGCGTCCGACAGGAGCTCCCCGGTCTTGGCGTCCCGGCCCACCAGATAGAGGGTCGCGCCGATCATGTCCCGCCGGGGGGCGGAGATGATGGCGTTGGCCTCGGCGTGGACGCTGCGGCAGAGCTCGTAGCGCTCCCCGGAGGGGATGTGCAGGTTCTCCCGCATGCAGTAGCCCAGATCGGAGCAGTTGCGGCGGCCCCGGGGGGCGCCGTTGTAGCCGGTGGAGATGATCTCGTCGTTGCGCACGATGATGGCCCCGTACTTGCGCCGCAGGCAGGTGGAGCGCTCCAGCACGGAGTCGGCGATGTCCAGATAATAGTTCTGTTTGCTGGTGCGGTTGTCCATGGTTTTCTCCTCGCTTCCGTATGATGGATCGTCTCCATCATAGCGCATGGCGGGCTTTCCGTCAATCCTCTGCGGAAAAAGCTCCTCCCCGACGGGATTCGGGATCCAGGGTAGATTTTTCCTGAAAGATGTGATATAATAAAAGAACTATGAACCGGAATTATCAGAAAGAATTGGACAGGATCATCCAGAAACGGGGCCAGAAGACGCCCCGGGTGCTGCTGCACGCCTGCTGCGGGGTCTGCTCCAGCGCGGTGCTGGAGTATCTGACGCAGTATTTCGACGTGACGCTTCTGTGGTATAACCCCAACCTCTATCCCCAGGAGGAGTTTGACCGCCGCTTTCAGGCCCTGGTGGAGATCATCGAGAAGATGGGCCTGGCGGACAAGGTCAGCGTTCTGGCGGAGCCCTGGAAGCACGAGGACTATGACAGGCGCATCAAGGGTCTGGAAAACGAGCCGGAAGGCGGGGCACGGTGCACGGAGTGCTTCCGCCTGCGCCTCCTCGAGACGGCGCGGCTGGCCAAGCACTACGGATACGACTATTTCTGCACCACCCTGACCCTCTCCCGGCACAAGGATGAGCGGCGCATCAACGACCTGGGCGAGGAGCTCGGCCGCGCCTTCGGCGTCGCCTGGCTCCCCTCGGACTTCAAGAAGCAGGGCCGGGAGATGCGCGCCACCGAGCTTTCCGAGCAGTACGGCATCTACCGGCAGCTCTACTGCGGCTGCGAATTCTCTTTGCACAAAAGGGACACGCACCGGGACGAAAGCGATACCACCTGAATCGCTTAAACGCCGTCTCCTCTTCTTCGTTTTCCCAAATCAAAGCCCAGCGGAGCGGGTTTGATTTGGAGAGGAAAAAGGAAGGAGCGGATGTGCAGCTTTCGCGGCTCTTACGGAAACCGCGGAAGCGGAACGAAGCGAGTTTCTTTTGACGAAAAAAGCTGGTTTCCACACCCAGCTTTGACCCGTCGGTCGAACCAAAAAATGGAGCCGGTCTGCCGGTTTGTCTTCATGCGCGGTTCCTCCGACGGAAAATAAAAAATGGAGGTACCCCCACATGAACAAGCAAGCCCCCCAAAAAACATTCACCCTGGCCGTCCTGGCCATCATCGCCGCCGCCTACGCGGTCCTCACCATCCTCCTGGCTCCCATCAGCTACGGGCCGGTCCAGTTCCGCGTAAGCGAGGCGCTCACCGTCCTGCCCTTCCTGATGCCCGGCACCGTTTGGGGCATCTTTGCCGGCTGCATCCTTGCCAATCTTTACACCGGCAGTATTCTGGACATCGTCTTTGGCTCTCTTGCCACGTTTTTTGCGGGGCTTTGCACGGCCTGGTTCGGCAAGCGGGGCAACAACGTCAAAAACCGCCTGCTGGGCTGCCTGATGCCGGTGCTGTTCAATGCCGTCATCGTCGGCGCGGTCCTCACCTGGGGCTATCAGATCCAGGAGTTTCCGGATAATCCTCTGGCCTCCTTCGGCTTCAATGCTCTGACTGTTGGCCTGGGTGAGATGGGTGTGCTCTATCTGATCGGCTACACGCTGCTGCGTCAGCTCCCAAAGATCAGGGTGATCCGCGAATTCATCGCACGCTTCAACAAAGGATAAGCCCCCGCGCCCTGCGGGGTGAAAGGAGATCGAAATGCGCGTTCGGAAAGCCATCATCCCCGCGGCGGGTCTGGGCACCCGCCTGCTGCCCAACACCAAGAGCATCCCCAAGGAGATGCTGCCCCTGGTGGACAAGCCTGTGATCCAGTACATCGTAGAGGAGGCCGTGGCCGCCGGCGTGGAGCAGATCCTCATCATCACCAACCGGGGCAAGTCCCCCATTGAGGATTATTTTGACTACGCCCCCGACCTGGAGGATCGGCTGCTCCACGACGGCAAAAAGGGCGAGGCCCGCATCGTCCGGGAGGTCGCCGACATGGCGGACGTGTTCTTCCTGCGGCAGAAGGAGACCAAGGGCCTGGGCCACGCCATCTGGCGGGCCAAGAGCTTCGTAGGCGACGAGCCCTTCGGCGTGCTGCTGGGGGACGACATCATGCTCTCGGAAAAGCCCGTGCTGAAGCAGCTTGTGGAGGCCGCCGAGGCCAACAGCTGCAGCGCCATCGCCGTGCGGGAGGTGCCGGACGAGCTGATCGTGAAGTACTCTTCCGTCAAGCTGGAGGAGAAGCTCTCGGATCGGGTCTACCGCATCAGCGACATGAACGAGAAGCCCACCCTGGCCGAAAAGCTCTCCCAGTACGCCATCCTGGGCCGCTACGTGCTGACCCCGGGGATCTTCGACATCCTGGAGCACACCGCCCCCGGCCGCAACAACGAGATCCAGCTCACCGACGGCATGAAGGAGCTGGTGCGCCACGAGCCCATGTGCGCTGTGGACTTTGAGGGCCGCCGCTACGACACCGGGAACCTGAAGGGCTATCTGGAGTCCATCATCGACTTCGCCCTGAAAAACGAGGAGGCCGGCCCCTGGCTGCGCCAGTTCATTATCGACAAAGCCAAGCTGCTGGGCTGACGAAAACGCTCCCCTTCCCACAGGGAGGGGAGCATTTTGCCGCGCAGGCCCGCGGTATTCTTTTGGAGGAGGGTTTCCATGGATTTTCCGGAGCTGATCGCCCAAACCCGTCCCGCGCTGGCACAGTTTGACGCTGTCCATTACCCCGCCGCTTTTTCCGCCTTTGAAGCCCAGGCTGCGCCGCTTTGGGTGAGCGCCGAGGCCGCGCCGCAGGAGGCGGCGCAGGCGCTGCTCTCCGCCCTGGAGGCGCGGCGCGCCGCCCTTCCCCGCCGGAAAAGGCGCAGGGCCGCGCTGGAGGACAAGCAGGTGCTTGCGTTGTTCCTCGCCCCGGCCGCCCTGCGGCAGGGGGGCGGAGAAAGCCCCTTTGCCCGGGAGCTGCAGCGCCAATGGGCGGCGCGTTATCCCCGCGATCTCTTTTTTCTGGGAAGCTATGAGGAGCTGATGGAGGGCTTCGACGCCTTCTTCTTCGGGTTCCCCCGGAAAAAAACCAGGTAACCGCCCGGCGCCGGGAGCCGGCGGGGATCCGATACAGACTATCACGAACAAACCAGCACCCTGCGGGTGCTGGTTTGCTCGTGATACTGCTTTATAGGAGGATCGTTTATTGTCGGGCTTCTTTCTTCGTCCACAGCTTGCCCGTGTACTTGAAGAGCATAGGGTACACGCCCACGGCCGCGAAGATCGTGATGGCGTAGCGGGCGGTGCGGATCAGGTG
>JAEEGF010030618.1_pt1 | contig 34069 bp, 32 predicted proteins | sample 9134171 | NCBI WGS metagenome assembly JAEEGF01 (sample SAMN16246542, study PRJNA631951) | gut metagenome | biome: gut microbiome; feature: rumen; material: AP-attached | host: Bos | place: Iran: Karaj | collected 2018-10
TCAATGCGACGATGAATTCCGGCGCGATCAAGCTTAACGGCAAATACTGCCTCGTGGTGCGCGTCGAGGGCAATGACCGCAAGAGCTTTTTTGCGGTGGCAGAATCGGACAACGGCGTGGACGGCTTTAAGTTCCGCGATTATCCCGTTGTTCTGCCCGACACCTGTCCCGAGGAGACCAATGTTTACGACATGCGCCTGACACAGCATGAAGACGGCTGGATATACGGCGTTTTCTGCTCGGAGTCGCATGACGATTCCTCGAACGATCTGTCCGCGGCGGTGGCTGCGGCGGGCATCGTGCGCACAAAGGATCTCGATCACTGGGAGAGGCTCGACAACCTCAAAACGCTCAATTCTCCCCAGCAGAGAAATGTCGTGCTCCACCCCGAGTTTGTAAACGGCAAATATGCTTTCTATACCAGACCGATGGATGATTTCATCGACACCGGTTCGGGCGGAGGCATCGGATTCGGTCTGTGCGACGATATCGAGCATGCGGTGATTGATGAGGAGATAATCACGAGCCGCCGCAAATATCATACGATTACCGAGGTCAAGAACGGTGCGGGTGCCGTGCCGATCAAGACCGACAGAGGCTGGATCCACATCGCGCACGGCGTGCGCAATACCGCTGCGGGCCTGCGCTACGTTATCTACGCTTTCGCGACCGCGCTCGACGATCCCGCGAAGGTGATCGCGGAGCCTTCGGGGCTTCTCATCGGACCGCGCGGGGGCGAGAGGGTCGGCGATGTTTCGAACGTTACGTTTACAAACGGCGCGATCGTTGACGATGACGGAAAGGTATTCATTTACTACGCGTCGAGCGACACGAGGATGCATGTGGCAACTACAACCGTAGAAAGGCTTGTCGATTACGTGTTCAATACCCCTGAGGATCCGCTGCGCTCGGCGGACTGCGTAAAGCAGCGCTGCGAGCTGATCACGAAGAACCTCGAGTATCTTAAACGGAAATGATCTGCAGGTAAGGAGCAAATATGGCTAAAAAATATCTTACTTCAAAAATGATCGGGCGTTCGGTTGCGTACGAAGGCAGCCCCGAGGCGCTGGTCACTCTCATGAAACGCGCGAAAAAAGGAGAGAAGCTGACACTGTGCTTTCTCGGCGGGTCCATCACCCAGGGTTCGCTCTCCTCGACGCCCGAAACATGCTACGCATATCTTGTGTACAGCTGGTTTGTACAGCGTTTCCCGAAGGCAAAGTTCACATATGTGAACGCGGGCATCGGAGGCACGAGCTCGCAGTTCGGCATCACGAGACTCACCGAGAATGTGACGCCTTATAAGCCCGATTTCTGCATGGTCGAGTTTTCGGTAAACGACCCTGCCAATCCGCTGTTTGAGGAGAACTACGAGGGCCTTATCAGGCGCCTTCGCAGACTTCCGAGCCACCCGGCTCTGCTCATCATGAACAACCTGTTCTACGATACCGGTGTAAATACTCAGGCCGAGCACGATGAGATCGGCGAAGCCTACGATATTACCTGCATCAGCGTGAGGGACGCCGTACGTCCCGAGATCGAGGCAGGCCGCATCAAGCGCGAGGAGCTCTCGCCCGACGGACTGCATCCGAACGATGCGGGACACGCGGTGCTGGCGGGTCTCGTGACCGATCATCTGGAGAGGATCTGCGCGGAATACGTCGAGGGAAAGGCTAAGCCCGCGGCTCCCGTGGTCACGATCGATCCCGTGACGGTCAACGCGATGGAAAAGCTTAAGCGGACTCAGTATCGTTCTAAGGCTGTAGAATGCAAGGGCTTCAAACCCGACTATTCAAAGAAAAAGGATCTGCACGACCTGTTCAAACACGGCTGGAAGGCATGGAACAAGGGCGATTCGATCACATTTACATTTACCGGCTCGGAGCTGGCGCTCCAGTACAGAAAGACGATCCACCGCCCCACGCCGATAGCTGAGGCGATAATCGACGGCGATACGGCGCATCCCGTGATCCTCGACGGCAACTTCGATCAGGACTGGGGCGATCATCTCTACATAGGTACGCTGATGTACCACGGAGAGCGCATCGAGACCGCGCTGGCGGATACCGGGCGCGTGCAGTTTGCCAAGCCCACAAAGGCGGAGGCCGCAGCCGAGGCAAGACTCGCCGCGATCGCACAGAAACAGCCCGAAAAGAAAAAACATACGGTAACGATCAGGATAATCGAGACGCATAAGGACGACAAAGAGCCGTTCTATCTGGTTTCGTTTATCACGGCGTAAAATCATATTATTGCCGGTCTGAGGAAAGGCCGGTGAGGGGATCAGAAATGGATATTATAAGACTTAAGCCCGTATTCAAGCAGATGATATGGGGCGGCAGCAGGATGAGAGGCGAGTTCGGGTACGATATCCCGGGCGACGATACGGGTGAGTGCTGGGCGGTTTCGGCGCATCCGAACGGAGACTGTGAGATCGATGGCGGCGAATTCGGAGGAATGACGCTTTCCAAACTTTGGGAAAACCGTCAGGACATCTTCGGCAATGCGGGTCAGATATTAAAAGACCGGCTCGGCGCGGAAGGCATCGTCACGGACGGCCTGCCCGTTTTCCCGCTGCTCACCAAGATTATCGACGCGCGGCAGGACCTCAGCATTCAGGTGCATCCCGACGACGCGTACGCGATGGAGCATGAGAACGGGTCTCTCGGCAAGACCGAATGCTGGTACGTACTGGATGCTGAGCCAGGGAGCACGATCGTTATCGGGCACAACGCGAAAACGCGCGAGGAGCTGGCCGATATGATACTGAACGGCCGCTGGGGCGAGTTTATCCGCGAGATCCCGGTGCATAAGGGCGATTTCTTCCAGATTTATCCCGGCACGCTCCATGCGATCAAGGGCGGCACGATGATCCTCGAGACGCAGCAGAACAGCGACATTACCTACCGCGTTTACGACTACGGGAGGCTGCAGAACGGCAAACCGAGACAGCTGCACGTGCAGCAGAGCATCGACGTGATAAAGGTGCCTTTTACGGGGAGCGACGCTTCTGACAAAGGCCGTCCCATGTCGGCGCCGGACGGGTGCGGCAGCAGCTGCACGCCGCTCGTTCACTGCAAATACTACAATGTCCGCAGACTTGACATTGAGGGCAAAGACTCGTATATTCAAGACGAACCGTTTTTGATCTGTTCGGTGATCGGAGGAGAAGGCCGCATCACGCGCACGGGTGAAACAGACGGTGAGGTTATTCGCAAAGGCGACCATTTCATACTTCCTGCAGGCTTTGGCGGTTTCACTCTCGAAGGAGGGCTGCGGCTGATCTGTTCATCGATCTGACGGACGGATATGTTGCCCCGATCGTACTCGCGAACATGGTTTCCCGGATCGGGAGACTTTTTAGAGAGGAGATACTTCAAATGAAGAAATGCATTGCACTTTTACTTGTGCTGAGCCTGGCTGCGGCAGTGCTTGCCGGATGCTCGAAAAAGCCCGTACTGCCCGAAGAGGACGTTAAGGTAGCGGTTCTCAAAGGACCCACAGCCATCGCGATGGTAAACCTTATGTCCAAGTCGGACAAAGGCGAAGCAGGACTTAAATACAGCTTTCAGATCGCAGGTGCCGCAGACGAGATCACGGCAGACCTGATCAAGGGCAACATCAAGATCGCGGCGGTTCCCGCAAACCTCGCATCGGTCCTCTACAATAAGACCGAAGGCGGCATTAAGGTAGCTGCGATCAACAATCTCGGCGTGCTCTATGTAGTTGAGCTCGGCAATGAGATCAATTCGGTCGCAGACCTCAAGGGCAAGACCATTTATTCCACAGGTAAGGGTGCTACACCCGAGTACACCTTAAGATACCTGCTCACGATGGCGGGCATCGATCCCGACAATGACGTGACCATAGAGTTCAAATCGGAGGCGACTGAAGTTGCGGCACTCATGAGCGCTGCGGGCGAGGGCGAGAATGTCATCGCGATGCTTCCCCAGCCCTATGTAACAGCGGTTACGACACAGAATGAGAGAGCCAGAGTCGCGCTCGATGTCAATACCGAGTGGAACGCGCTCGCAGGTGCGGATTCGGCGATCGTAACAGGTGTTATCGTAGTGAATAAGGATTTTGCCGAGAGCTACCCCGATGCGGTCAAGGTATTCATCGATGAGTTTAAGGCTTCGGCCGATACGGCAAACAGTGATATCGAAGGAACGGCGGCTCTGCTCGAGAGCTATGATATCTTCAAGGCAGCCATTGCCAAGAAGGCCATTCCTTTCTGCAATATCGTTAATTACACGGGCGATGAGATGAAGAAGAACGTTGAGGCATATCTTCAGGTTCTCTTCGATCAGAATCCCGCTTCGGTGGGAGGCAAGCTTCCCGCGGAAGATTTCTATCTCAGTGTAAAATGACAACATTTTCCACAGCCCCCGGGGACACTTCTCTCCGGGGGATTTTTGTGCGATAAGCGAATGCCCTCAACGGGAAGCTTGTTTGCCGGTTGAGGGCTGAGCGAACGGTCATCGAGCGGACTACGTACGCGAGATGGAATTCTGGAATAGGAGGAGCGCATGGCAGAGTTTACCGCAAAAGCATACGCAAAGATCAATCTGGGGCTGGATATAGTCGGCCGCAGGGCAGACGGCTATCATCTGGTAAGGATGATCATGCAGACCGTCGGACTGTCGGATGTGCTGGAGTTTACACGCACGGATGACGGGCAGATCACGATCGATTCGGATGTGGCTCTGGGCGCGCCTTCGGATAATCTGATCTATAAGGCGATCGACCTGCTCCGCAGGGAAAAGGGCGTCGCTCACGGCATGCACGTTAAGCTCACAAAGCGTATCCCGGTGGCAGCCGGACTCGCCGGAGGCAGCAGTGACTGCGCGGCGTCGCTTAAGGCGGCAAATGAGCTGTACAGACTGGGGCTTTCTCCCGAACGGCTGGCGGAATACGGCGTACGGCTCGGAGCCGATGTGCCGTACTGCCTGATGGGCGGGACCGCGATATCCGAGGGTATAGGAGAAAAACTGACACATCTGCCCGCAGCACCGCAGGCACATGTGCTGCTCGTAAAGCCGGCGTTCGGTATTTCGACGAAGGAAGCATACGGCGGGTATGACAGGGAGGAGCACCACGATCATCCCGATATCGACGGCCTGATCCGCGCGACAGAGGCGGGGGACCTGAACGCGATGTGCGCATCGATGGGCAATGTGCTCGAGCCGGTCTCGATCGCGATGCATCCGGAAATAGAGACCATTAAACATAAGATGCTTGCTCTCGGCGCCGCGGGCAGCATGATGAGCGGCAGCGGCCCCACGGTATTCGGGCTGTTTGACGATGAAGAAGCCGCAAAGCGGGCTTATGCGGAGTTCGCGGATGCGGGTGACGGGACGCAGGTATTCCTGACGGAGTTTGTCGGATAAACGGGCCGGGCAGCCGGTTATCTTGAAAAATCGGGAGAAACGGGCTATAATAAAAAGTTAGGAGTGCACCTGCGGCCGGATCGGCCCGGTGTAGCCTTAATCTATGAAGGAGCATACATACCGTGGAAGATAATTATAAGGACCGGGAAGCGGCAAAGCGTGACGAAGCCGCAATAGAAGAGGCTATCAAAAAGGCGGTCGAAGAGGACGAGAATTACCTTTCCGACGCAGCCAAAAAGAGCGAAGAGAAGGCAGAGGGCGAGAAAAAGGTCAATATCCGCCGCGAGATATTCAGCTGGATACTGGTAATTGTCGTGGCTTATATCCTGGCTTTCTGCATTACCCATTTTGTTATAATCAAGACCGAGGTCATCTCGAGCTCGATGGTGCATACGCTTGAGGTCGGGGACCGCGTCATCGGCAACAGGCTCGCGTATCTGTTCAAGGAGCCCGTGCGCGGAGACATCATTTTCTTCGCTTATCCCGGCGATGAGAGAGAGACCTATGTAAAGCGCGTGATCGGCTGTCCCGGAGATACCGTTGTGATCGCTGACGGAAAGGTATTCGTAAACGGCTCGGCAGAGGCGCTTAACGAGCCTTATGTCAACGGACAGAAGACAAAGATCAACGGCGGATTCATTACCGAACACGAAGGTACCGTGGTCGTGCCCGACGGGTGCTTTTTCGTGCTGGGCGACAACCGCTCGGTTTCACAGGATTCGAGAGAATGGGGCTTTGTTTCAAAGGACGAGATCTATGCGAAGGCATGGCTGCGCTATAAGCCCACAATCGATGTGATAAAGTCCGCAACTTATGACTGATATTCACAGAAAAAACATATTTGCGTGATAATGTGGGTAAGACATCATTAAACGAGACATACAGCGCAGTGCGCGGAACGGAGTAAAATGGACGAGTTAAACAAGGAAAACACAGAGGTTTCCGGGGACATCACCGAAAAGACCGAAGAGACGGCCGGTGAAGTCATCGAGAGTACCGAAGAGAATATCGAAGAAAGTATCGGTGAGGTAACGGAAAAGGCCGCGGACGATACCGACGGCAGCGATAAGGATTACTACGACATCCCTGTATTTGACGAGCACGAAGAGGCTACGATCAAGGCCTCGAAGCGTACCACGGCGGTACTGCTGAGCATCATTCTGGTGCTCGTGGCCGTGATCGTTGTGTTTGTTGTGCTGTTCCTTAAGGAATATAAAAAGAACGCGGCGGAGCGCGGTTCCGACGGCGGATTTTTCTCAACGATCACATCCCTTTTCTCAAAGGATAAGGACAAGCAGGATGACGCGGATGAGCCCGACGTGACCGTAACGGACGTGCCCACGGGCACGGTTGACGCTGAGCCCACGGACATCCCCGTTGTTGTGGATCCCGGCTCCAAGGAGTATAACGTAACCGTAACCCTCGGACAGTACAAGGGCATCGAGGTTGATTACGAGTACACGCCTGTGACCGACGAGGATGTGGATGCCCAGATCGACGCATTCATGGAGGACAGCTCCGAGGAGATAGAGATTACCGACAGACCCGCGGAGATGGGTGACGTTGTGCTGATCGATTACACCGGATATATGGACGGCGAAGCATTCGAAGGCGGAGCCGACACCGATTTCGAGCTGGAGCTCGGTTCCGGCAGGTTCATCCCCGGATTTGAAGAGGGACTCGTGGGAGCGAACGCGGGCGATACCGTGGATGTGAATGTCACATTCCCCGATCCTTATCCGAACAATGAGGCATATTCGGGCAAGCCGGCCAAGTTCGTTGTTACGGTCAATGCGATCTACACGCTCGAGGTTCCCGAGCTTAACGATGAGTTTATCGCGGAGAATACCGAGTATTCCACAGTTGAGGAGTACAGGAATTCGATAAGGGAAGAGCTCGAGACCGAGGCAACTGCGGAGGCCGACGACCTCGCGAAGAACGCGATAGCCCAGAAGGTCATCGAAAACTGTACCTTCGAGGGTGACATCGACGAGGAGATCGCCGATACTGTAGCATACTGGAAGGACTACTACGACAATATGTACAAGTCCTACTACGGCATGGACGCGGCTACGCTTTTCGCGATGTACTACGGATGGACCCCCGCCGAATACGATCAGTTCATGCAGGACCAGTACACATTCACCATCAAGTACAGCCGCACTCTGGACAAGATCGCTGAGATCGAGGGCTTCGATGTATCCGAAGAGGAGTTCGAGGCCAAGTTCGAGGAGTATTTCTTCGACTACTACGGATTTGAGACCAGGGAAGAGGTTCTTGAGGCCATTTCCCAGGAGGAGATCGACAAGATGGTCAACAACGCGGTACGTCAGGAAAAGGCCGAGAAAGTGATAATGGACAGCGCAGTCATTAATAAATAACATAAACGGGAATCCTGCCGCGAGGCGGGATTCTTGACTTTTGGGGAAAGCCGTGCTACTATAATTCGCAAATTAATTGCATTTTAGAGCGGGCGTGCCCGCGAGATGGTTTTTATAGAAACGGAGCAGACATGGCAGATAAGAAGTCATACAGGACGGCGGCCAGGACGCAGATCGCCGACTATCTGAAGAATAATGCGGACCGGGCACTGACGGTCAATGATATCATGAAGCACCTCGAAGAGAAGTCGGTGGACGTGAATATCTCGACCGTTTACAGGTATCTGGGGAGACTTTCCGAGGAGGGCATGGTCAACAAGTATTCCGCGGATTCGGGAGACGTGGCGCTGTATCAGTTCGCGGAGCCGGCCAGAAACTGCGACTCGCACCTGCACCTGCAGTGCGTCAAATGCGGCAAGGTCATACACCTTGACTGTCATTTTATGGATGAGATAAACGAACATATCGAGGAACATCACGGTTTCTCGATAATCTGCAAGGGCTCGATACTTTACGGAACCTGCGAGAAGTGCAGGAATGAGGAATAAAAATGTCGATACTAACATGCAATCATGTAACGCTGGGCTATGACGGTGTGCCGATACTCAGCGATATCAATTTCTCGGTCGGGCAGGATACGTACCTCTGCGTGATCGGTGAGAACGGAGCGGGCAAATCGACTCTGGTAAAGGGCATCTTAGGGCTCATCAAGCCCATGTCGGGCAGGATCGAGACCGGTGACGGCCTGAAGCCCAACGAGATCGGTTATCTGCCGCAGCAGACGCAGATACAGAAGGATTTCCCTGCGAGCGTCAGGGAGGTCGTGGTCTCGGGACGCATAAACAGCATGGGCTGGCGCCCGTTCATGAATAAAAAGGATTACGCCGAGGCCGATAAGAATATGGAGCTGCTGGGCATCACGAACCTCAGGGATCACTGCTATCAGGACCTGTCGGGCGGACAGCAGCAGAGAGTCCTGCTGGCGCGTGCGCTTTGCGCAACGAAGAAGCTGCTGCTCCTGGACGAGCCCGTTTCGGGACTCGATCCCGTCGCCGCGCGCGACATGTACGAGCTCACCTCGAAGATCAATAAGGAGCAGGGGATCGCGATAATCATGGTATCGCATGATCTGGACGAGGCGATGAGGTATTCGAACCATATCCTGCATCTGTCCCACAAGCAGCTGTTCTTCGGAAAAACAAGGGATTACATCGCGGGAGAGGACGGCGGAGTGGTCAACCCGATCGAGCGCTACTTAAAGCGCGACGCGGCCAATCACGCGCGCAGGACGGAGCCTGCGGCACCGGCCCCTTACGACGCTTCCGCGAAGATAAACAGGAAAGAGAGTTGATACTATGGGTGAAGATCTGACAAAGAGCGATGTCGACAAGATACGCGAGGAAATAGAATACAGGAAACTGGTGGTCCGCAAGGACGCGATAGAGGCGGTCAAGGAGGCCCGCGCGCAGGGAGACCTGAGCGAGAACTTTGAGTATTATGCCGCGAAAAGGGACAAAAACCAGAACGAGTCGAGGATCAGGTACCTCGAGAGGATGCTGAAGAACGCGACCGTTATCGACGACAGCTCGAAGGCGGACGAGATGGGCATCAACAATACCGCCGAGGTATTTTTCGAGGAGGAAGGCGAGACGGATACGTTCCGTCTGGTGACTTCCATCCGCGGCGACGTGCTGAACAATCTGATCAGCATCGAATCGCCCCTGGGCAAGGCAATCCTCGGTAAGCACGAGGGCGACAGGGTCTTTGTTGAGGTCTCTCCGGGAAACGGGTATTACGTCGTGCTCAGGAAAATCATAAAAACGAATGACGATTCCCACGATAAGATAAGAAGGTATTGAAAACGAGAAAAAACCTTGAAAATGTGCGGTTTTTTATCATTTTTTCTTGACAAAGACCACGCCAACGTTTATAAATAAATTGACGGTCCGATACGGCATTTCGCGCAAGCGGGCACGACTCGGATTTCATTTCATTTATTTTTTTAAAATCGAGGAGGAATTATTATGAACAAGGCTGATTTAGTTGCAGCTATCGCTGAGAAGGCTGAGTTATCAAAGAAGGATTCGGAGAAGGCTCTCAAGGCTGCTATCGAGGCTATTACCGCAGAGCTTAAGGCTGGCAAGAAGGTTCAGCTCGTTGGTTTCGGTACTTTCGAAGTTACCAAGAGACCCGCTAGAACAGGACGTAACCCTCAGACCAAGAAGGCTATCAAGATCCCTGCTTCCAAGGCTCCTAAGTTCAAGGCTGGTAAGGCTTTAAAGGATGCTGTTAACAAGTAATTTCTTTAAACACTGGGCCCGCGGCCGATAGGTCGCGGGCTTTTTAATGGGAATATGAGACTGGACAAATATCTTAAGGTGTCGCGTCTGATAAAGAGGCGCACCGTTGCCAACGAAGCCTGCGACGCGGGCAGGGTTTCGATAAACGGCAAGCCCGCGAAGGCCTCCGCCGAGGTTAAGGTCGGAGACGTGATAGAGATAGGATTCGGCACAAAGACCGTTAAGGTCGAGGTCCTGGGTATCGCGGATACGCAAAAAAAGGAAGAGGCTGCCGAACTTTATAAGTATCTTTGAAGTTTTTTGCGCTGAAGGACTAAAGTTTTTCCCGCAGATAACCGATATATAAAACGAGCAGCGTGCAGTGTCCCGTTTTTTCGGGCATTGATCCGCAGATTACTAAATAAGGCTATGCAGTCGGGAGGCAAGTGTCATGCGCAGAAAAGGCAGAAGTTCAAGAGCGGCGATGGGGATCATTGTCATCATCGTTATGTTCATTTGCGTACTTATTCTGGTAAAGACCGAGAAGCTTACGAGCGATCTTAACGCCAAGAACGATATCATAAAGCAGCTGGATGCGAGCATCGCAGCTGCCAACGAAAAGACAAAGACTATCGAGAACGAGATCAAGTATCGGGAAACCGATGACTATATAGAGGATCAGGCCAGGGAAGCGCTGGGGCTGAGATACCCCGACGAAATCATCCTCGTGCCTAAGGAAGGCTCCGAGTGACCGGATGGAACAAAAAGTAATCGATTACATCAAGCTTAATAACATGCTGTCCTGCGGGGACGGCGCAGCAGTGGGCGTATCGGGTGGAGCAGACTCGATGTGCCTTCTTAATATTCTGTTTTCTTTAAAGGACTGCCTGGGTCTCAGACTCGTCGCGGTTCATGTTAATCACGGTATCAGGGGAGCTTCGGCAGATGCGGACGAGCATTTTGTCGAAGCTTTTTGTCGCGAAAAGGGGATTGGATTCAGGGTATTTCACGCGGATATCCCGGCACTTGCCAAAGAAAAGGGCCTGACCGAGGAGGAAGCCGGACGGCAGTACCGATACGAGTGCTTCGCAAAGGTCTGCAAAGACGAGGGACTTAACTGCATCGCGGTCGCGCATAACCGTGACGACAATGCGGAGACCGTGCTGTTCAATATCGCCAGAGGCAGCGGCATCTCGGGGCTGCGCGGGATCGCTCCGGTGAGGGAGTTTGGCGGATTCCGCATCATCAGACCGCTGCTCGACTGCAGCAGGGCGATGATAGAAGAGTATCTCGCCGCCAGGGGCATCGCCTACAGGACCGACGAGACGAATCTGACTGAGGATTACAGCAGGAACAGGATCAGGAACACGGTGCTCCCGATCCTGAAAGAGTCGATAAACAGCGAGGCTGCGGCCCATATTGCGGGCGCGGCGAAAAGAGCGGGTGAGCTCGAGGACTACGTGGCCCTGGCGGCGCGGGAGCGCGTTGAGGCGCTGAAAGCCGATGGCAGGTATATCGAGGAGACGGACGGTGATCAGACCGTTTCCGTCAGGATCGACGCGGACGCGCTCGCGGGCATGCATATCGCGCTTAGGTCTGTGATACTGCGCGGCGCTTTGGGGAGGCTTGCCGGTAAACTGAAGGATATCGAAGAGATACACGTGAGGATCGCGGAAGGGCTGATCGCGAACACCGTCGGAAAAAGCGCCGATCTGCCTTACGGCCTTCGAGCCAGACGCGATTACGGGGCTCTGGTGCTGGAAAGGCAGAAGGAGACTGCGGACACGGCATTTTTACACGAAGTGGGAGAGATCGGCGAAGAGGGTCTGCGCATTGCCCTGCCGGACGGGAAATGTCTGTATCTGCGATTAATTCCCTGTGAAAAAAATCTAAACATTCCCCGAAACGACTATACGAAATTTTTTGATTATGATAAGATAAATGGCAGTATAGCTGTAAGAACGCGCCGTGAGGGGGACTATCTCCTCGTAAAAGGCAGCGGCAAGACCGGTGAGCTCTGCCGCAAGAGTCTGAAGACCTGGTTCATCGACAACAAGGTCCCCGGACCCGACAGAGACGGCACGATACTCCTGACCGAGGGTCCGCACGTGCTCTGGGTTGTGGGCGGCAGACGGGACGACTCGTGTTATGTGACCGGTGATACGCGCCGGATACTGGCTGCGGAGCTGACGGAGTGAGCGCCGGGCCTGCGGTGATGCGGATTTTATGAAAGGGTGGCGGATTTATGAACAATATCGATGACAAGATCAAGATCATGATAGGACAGGAAGAGCTGGAGAAAAGGATCGCCGAGATGGGTGAAGAAATCAGCCGTGATTACGCCGGCAAAGAGCTGCATCTGATCTGTATCCTTAAGGGCGGAGTCATGTTTATGACCGAGCTTTCAAAGCATATCACCTGCCATGTTTCGATGGATTTCATGTCGGTTTCGAGTTACGGCAACGAGCGTAAGTCTTCGGGCCGCATCAGGATATTGAAGGACCTCGATGAGCCGATCGAGGGCAGGGATGTGCTCATTGTTGAGGATATCATTGATTCGGGCAAGACACTGGCGCATCTGATCGAGGTGCTCGGCGTCCGCAAGCCCAATTCCATCAAGCTCTGCACGATGCTTGACAAGCCCGACCGCCGTGAGGTGGATGTGAAGGTTGATTATGTCGGATTCCAGATCCCCGACAAATTCGTCCTCGGCTACGGGCTCGATTATGACCAGTTCTATCGCAATATTCCTTATATCGCGGTGGTTGAATAAAGAGTGATACAGGAGGTTTATTCCTTTGAAGAACAGCAGATACAAAGGCCTGGTTTTTTATCTCGTAGTGCTGGCTGTGGTGATGCTCGCGCTCTATCTCTCCGAGAGTCTTGCGGGGAACGGGACGAGAGCGTACAGCTATCAGGAGTTCGACTCGGACGCGCATAAGGCACAGGTCTACAGTGTTACCATTGAACCCAATGAGGAGGTTCCGACAGGTACCGTAACGGTGACTCTGGTTTCGGGGCAGAAGTGCAGATTCTACTGCTCGGACGTTACCGAGATCGAGGCGGTCGCCAGAGAATGCGACATCCCGTATACGATGTCCAAGATAGCAAAGCCCAACTGGTTCCTGACACAGGTGCTTCCCTACATCATACTGCTCGTCGTATTTGTGGTGATGTTCACGATGATCACCGGACAGGCGGGCGGCGGCAACAATTCCAAGATGATGAACTTCGGCAAGTCCAGGGCAAAGCTCGCCAAGGACATGTCAAAGCGTTTCAATTTCGGTTCCGTTGCGGGACTTAAGGAGGAAAAGGAGGATCTCGAGGAGCTCGTTGATTTCCTCAGAGACCCCGCAAAATACACCAGACTCGGAGCGCGCATCCCTAAGGGCGTACTGCTCGAGGGCCCTCCCGGAACCGGTAAGACTCTGCTCGCAAAGGCAGTCGCGGGAGAAGCGGGAGTACCGTTCTTCTCGATATCGGGTTCCGATTTCGTTGAGATGTTCGTCGGTGTCGGCGCATCGCGTGTGCGTGACCTTTTCGACGACGCCAAAAAGAACTCACCCTGCATCGTTTTCATCGATGAGATAGACGCCGTAGCGCGCAGGCGCGGTACCGGTATGGGCGGCGGCCACGATGAGAGAGAACAGACACTGAACCAGCTGCTCGTGGAGATGGACGGTTTCGGTGTCAACGAAGGCATCATCGTTCTCGCGGCCACGAACCGCGTGGATATTCTCGATCCCGCGATCATGAGACCCGGACGTTTCGACCGTAAGATCGTAGTCGGCAGACCCGATGTAAAGGGCCGTGAGGAGATCCTCAAGATCCACGTTAAGGACAAGCCTCTCGGCGAGGATGTTGATCTGAAGCAGGTAGCGCAGACCACTGCCGGATTTACCGGAGCGGATCTCGAGAACCTGATGAATGAGGCCGCGATCGCCGCGGCAAAGGATAACCGCAAGTACATTTGCGCAGAGGATGTTAAAAAGAGCTTTATCAAGGTCGGAATCGGTACCGAGCGCAAGAGCCGCGTGATCTCTGACAAGGAAAAGAAGATAACCGCGTACCATGAGGCGGGACATGCGATATTGTTCCACGTGCTTCCCGATGTCGGACCCGTTTACACGGTTTCGATCATTCCTACCGGACAGGGCGCAGCGGGCTATACGATGCCGCTGCCCGATAAGGACGAGATGTTCAATACCAAGGGACGCATGAGGCAGGATATCATCGTCGACCTGGGCGGACGTGCGGCAGAGTCGATCATATTTGACGATATCACGACCGGCGCGTCGCAGGATATCAAGGTGGCTACCAAGATAGCGCGCAGCATGGTCACAAAGTACGGCTTCTCGGACAACATGGGTCTGGTCAACTATGACAATGAGGACGATGAGGTATTCATCGGACGCGACCTGGCTCACACACGCAGCTACAGTGAGAATGTGGCGAACCTTATCGACGAGGAAGTAAAGGCTATAATCGACGAGTGCTACGCCGAGGCGAAGAGGATACTCAACGAGCATCTTGACGTGCTCCACGCCTGCGCAGCCCTGCTTGTCGAAAAGGAGCGCATTACAAAGGACGAGTTTGAGGCATTATTCACACAGGCAGAGGGATGACCATTGTGCAATGTGCACAAAAGAGAATAGTAAGTTTTGTTAAGTTTGTGCACACTTAATCGCGGACTCTGCTATAATAATACTCGTAAACCCCAATACATTATATAGTTTTTGCTACACCCCATAAGTAACAAAAATACCTTCTCCAAAAAAGGACAGTCGCAGGATTGTCCTTTTTTACTTTCTCATTTTATGTTTGGGAAAAATGTGATATAATTGATTGTGCAAGCGATTGCACAGCCCATTATATCGTTTATCATAAAAGGCATCAGGTATGGAATATTATCCCAGCAGTGAACAACAACAGAACAGAGTCGTAAACGAATACTACGCTCCTGTGGAGACGATGTCGAATTCGAATATCGGATTCATGACCACGCAGTTTATCCGCAGAGCCGTATTCAGCGACGGCACAGCCGAATACCGCTGTCCCATGGAGCCCGGGCAGAATGAGCCGGTAAAGCTCAGGATCAGGGTGGCCAAGGGTAATGCGTCGGCGGTTGTATGCGTAGTCGGGGACCGGAGACTCCCCATGAGTATCTCGAGCAGCGACCAGCTGTTTGATTATTATGAGTGCACATATACTACAGGAGTAGAAAACGTTCCGTATTATTTCATCATCTGGTGCGGTGAAAAATATTATTTCTATAATGCGGTAGGCGTTACGGAGAGTCATGACGAGACGTATGATTTCTGGCTGATGCCGGGCTTTAAGACGCCGGACTGGGCAAAGGGCGCGGTCATGTACCAGATATTTACCGACCGTTTTGCCGATGGAGCCAATGACAACCGCACTCTGACCAACGAGTATTTTTACATCGACTGCTATTCGCGCGAGGTGCTCGACTGGAACAAGACCCCCGAGAACAATGACGTAGGCATTTTCTACGGCGGCGACCTGAGCGGCGTGCTGCGAAAGCTCGATTATCTGCAGGATCTCGGGATCGAAGTCATCTATTTCAATCCTCTGTTCGTGTCCCCTTCCAACCATAAATACGATACGCAGGATTACGATCACATCGATCCTCATTTTACCGTTATCCCGCATGATTACGGCAATGTGCTGACAGACGGAGATACGGACAACCGCCATTCCGCGCGCTATATCACGAGAGTTACCGATCTGACGAATCTCGAGGCGAGCAACGCGTTTTTCGCCAATTTCGTCGGGGAATGTCATAAGCGCGGGATCAGGGTCATCTTAGACGGCGTATTCAATCACTGCGGTTCCTTCAACAAATGGCTCGACGGACAGCATATATACGAGGATGCGATAGGCTTTGAAAAGGGCGCGTACGGACATGCTGACAGCCCTTACCGCAGTTTCTTTAAGTTTAATGATGACAGCTGGCCCGACAATTACAGCTACGAGGGCTGGTGGGGACACAAAACCCTGCCCAAGCTCAATTACGAGGGCTCGCCCGAGCTGGTCGAATACATACTTAATATAGCGCGCAAATGGGTGTCCCCGCCTTTCAACTGCGACGGCTGGAGACTCGATGTGGCGGCGGACCTCGGCTATTCCGAGGAGTTCAACCACAAGTTCTGGCGTATGTTCCGCGCGGCGGTCAAGGAGGCAAATCCCGAGGCCATCATCATTGCCGAGAATTACGAGAATTCCGGCAAGTGGCTGCAGGGCGGCGAATGGGACAGCATCATGAACTACGAGGCATTTATGGAGCCCGTGACCTGGTTCCTGACCGGCATGGAGAAGCACAGCGATTTCTTCCGCGAGGACATGTTCCGCAACAATGACGCGTTCTTCGGAGCGATGCTGTATCACATGAGCAGGATGAACTCCCAGAGCCTGCTGACCGCGATGAACCAGCTCTCAAACCACGATCATTCGAGATTCATGACCAGGACGAGCAGGAGGATAGGCAGACTCGCGACCTGCGGTCCCGAGGAGGCTTCGTGGGATATCAGGCCCTGGTGCATGCGTGAGGCCATCGTTATCCAGATGACCTGGCCGGGCGCTCCGTGCCTGTATTACGGTGACGAGGCCGGTGTCTGCGGCTGGACCGATCCCGACAGCAGAAGGACTTATCCGTGGGGGCGTGAGGACCGCGACCTGCTGAATTTCTACCGCGAGATGATCAGGATACACCGCTCGTACGACGCGCTGAAGACCGGTTCGGTCAAGTTCCTGGCCGGCGACCACGCGGTCATCGTCTACGGCCGTTTTAACCGCAGCGAGCGTATCGTGACCGTTGTCAACAACGATGATGTTCCGAGAAATATAGACATTCCCGTATGGGAGCTGGGTATCGACGACAACGAGACCATGGTCCGCCTGGTCGAGACCTATGACAGCGGGTATAATTTCTTTGCCGAGATGTATCATGCCGAGCGCGGCGTTATCGGGATGCACCTGGAGCCGCACAGCGCGATGGTACTCAAGAATCTTATGAGGTATCTGCAGTGACGAAAGCCAAAGTGAAACAGATACTTGCGCTGCTGGATGAGCATTACCCCCCGCAGCCCTGTTTTCTGGAATATAAGGAGCCGTGGCAGCTGCTGTTCGCGACGATCCTGTCCGCGCAGTGCACCGACGCGAGGGTAAATATGGTGACGAGAGACCTGTATGTAAAGTACCCTGACCTGCAGGCCTTTGCGGGCGCAGAGCTTTCCGGGCTCGAGGAGGATATCCGCTCGACGGGGTTCTATCATAATAAGGCGCTCCATATCAAAGCGGCGGCGATAGAGCTGCTGAGCCGTTTCGGAGGAGAGCTGCCGTCGGATATCGAGTCACTGACTTCGCTGCCCGGAGTAGGCCGCAAAACGGCCAATGTTGTGCGCACGCATATATTCGGGATACCTAGCATAGTGGTCGATACGCATGTCAAACGCGTCTCAAAACTCCTCGGCATCACGCATACAGATGACCCGGTAAAGGCCGAGTTCGAGCTGATGGACATTTTGCCCAAGGATCACTGGAGCGCATGGAACCAGCAGATCATCACACACGGCAGACAGCTCTGCATCAGCGGCAGGCCGAAGTGCGGGGAATGCTTCCTTAACGGTATGTGTGAGAATTGTGCAAAGAAAAAATAGAACAATGTCGTTTTGTTACATATAAACAAAAAAGATACAGATTGAACGCCGATTTGTATCTTTTTTGTATCTTTTCGGGTTTATACTTGATCCATCGAAAGCGATAACGAATGTATCGATAACAGATACCGCGTTTGAGCGGCGTATAATCAGGAGGAAGTTATGAAGAAATTAATGACAAGGATCTTAACATTAGTACTTACCGCAGCACTCGTGCTCGGAGCCGGTGGCGTAAGAGCATACGCAGCTACGAGTTCACCCGATTACGTTGACCAGCTGATCGATATGGTATTCAGCGTAAAGAAACCTACCATTAACACCAATGACAAGACTATCAACGGCAACGGTTTTGACGGCAAGCCTTTACAGGACTACTATCAGATCCATGATTATGATAATCTGTCAAAGACCGGTGATCCCGGAAGATTTTTTGTACCGGTTTCGGGTCCGGCAGTTTCGGCAGCGATCGATGATGTATTAAACGCATACACCGGAACAGAGAATTACAGCGGCACCCACAATATCAATGAGACCGATGTACTCAGCGGAACCGGCGATCAGAGCAAGCTGGCCGAGGAAGTACTTAAGGCGGTTCTCGTTGAAGGACCTTATGATTATAAGTATGTTTGTGATCTTGCAAAAGAGTATATCAAAACCCAGTTACAGATCAGTGTAAAGCAGAACCAGAGCGCTATCGTTGACATCGACTGGTACGTTGTAAAGCATCAGTCCGACAACAGAGTAGGCGGCAGATACCACGTAGACGGCAATGTTACCGTTACCATCAAGGAGTATGAGGACTGGACCGTTGTTTACAACTTCCAGAAGGAATATGGCAGCGAAGAGTATGACAGCGTAGCACTTGAAAAGAAGATTACGGTTGAGAAGGATACAACACCTGTATTCCCCGATAACAATAATACAATCCTTAATCCTTCAGCAGTAGACCAGAAGTATGAGGACGGAAAGTACACTCTTAGAGTAACCGAAGACGGAATCGCAGCTATCGAGTTTACCGAGAATAACACCATCGAGATCTACTATGATGTAGCAGAGCCCGAGATCGAGTATGTTGATTGGACCGTTACCTACACTTTCGTAAACGGTGAGGAGAGCAACAGCATCACACTGGAAGACAAGATCGAAAAGGTTATTAAGGGCGAGAGACCTGCATTTGACGCTGGAAACGATATTAAGACTCCCAATGATGTTGATAATGAGCTCAAGAATGCTGAGTGGACTCTTAAGAAAGAAAATGATGTACCCGTTATTGTTTTCCATGATAATGACAGAGACATCGAGATCACATATGTGAAGGTTGAGCCTGAGAAAGAGCCCGAGCAGCCTGCTGATCCTGTAGATCCTCAGGAGCCTTCCGAGCCTCAGAATCCTTCTGACGAGCCTAAGGACGAGCCTAAGGATGAGCCCAAGCAGAATGAAACACCCGTTGTTCCCTTCATCATCATCCCTCCCGTGATCACCGAAACACCCGAGGAGCCCGTTGTTGAGGAGATCCCTGTAGCAGAGCCCGAGACTCCTGAGGGAACACCCGCTGAGGAAGAGACTGTTGAAGAGATCCCCGTAGCAGAGCCCGAGACACCCGAAGGCGCACCCGTTGAGGAAGAGGAGATCCCCGTAGAGATCCCCACCACTCCCGAGGGAGCACCCGAGGAGGAAGAGGACATCGACGTTGAGATCCCCGAGATCCCCGAGGGCGATGTACTTCCCCAGACCGGCGTAGCAAGCGCAGCAACATTCTTCGGATTCGGCGCAGCTTTCATCGGACTTGGCGCTGCAGTTATCCGCAAGGGCATCCGCAGAGAAGAGATCTGAAATTAAATGTTCCGACAGAGGAATAAAATAAAGGTAAACGAAGACCCCCGCTCGTATGAGCAGGGGTCTTTTCGGTGCGGCATTACATTGACAAAGACGGCCGCAGATGATACGATTAAAAGACGTATAGATATAAGTCCGATGCGGGTTTCACAGATATGCGGCACCTGCTCAGCGCAGGTTTCTGATCTTGCCCGATGTGATCGAATTTGCATCACAGAAATCGAGGATGCGTTCAGCCTCTTCATCCATTCCGGCCTCACGCAGTGAGCTCACCAGTGTGGGTATCAGCTGGACCAGACGGGTGTAGTTCGTATCGGCGGTCGAGAGCATCGTAAAGTTCGGAGTACCGTATTTGAGCCGCAGATCGGTGTTCGTGTATTCGGACAGATCGGCTATCTTGACCTTTGAGAGTGAGCGCAGCTCCGCGGACAGCGTGTTTATACGCTCGTAGGCGGTGGCTAAGGTATCCTCTTCTTCCTCGTCATCCTCATCGTAATCGTCGGGATCGGGGGGCGCGGGATCGTCGGATGCGTCATCCGGCAGGTCGCGTTCGGGAGGATTGTAGACGACCTTTTTCGGGATTATTTCCTTCGGGATCGTGATAAATACCACATCGTCGATGCTTTTGCGCGGGGTCATCAGCGCTTCGTGCTCGCGGGCCCAGAAGTCCGCAGAGTCCTTGGCGTCCGCGCGTGAGCTCTTTTTGATCTCATAGCCGAGCCAGGCGGTGAAGATCAGTACACAGACCAAAATGTAAGGAAAATGCATATATTATATCCTTTCGGGAGAACGGAGGCAAACATGAACTTTTTTAACGCAAAGACCAGAAAAACCATTACCATCGTGATCGTCGGAGTGCTCGTACTTGCGATGCTCGCGGCACTTGTGGCATCTCTGGTATAAGCTTGTTACACATCAAGTATAAACCATTTCCGTCAAACATCAAGCGGAGTTCGGAGTATTATGGATATCATTCTGATCGGGAGAGTGGCCGAAGCATGGACTCTGGAGACTGCGGAGCGTGAGCGCGGCAGTCTGGAGGCGCGCTACGGTCTGCGTTATCTGATGCAGGGAGTCGCAGGGCTGGAAGCGGAGTTCGCGGATGACAGGTGTATGCGCGAGCTGACGCTGGGCGGCTGCGATGTATTTGTCGTAGGGAGACAGGGTATCTACAAGGCGCTCTGGGCTCTCGGCGAGACGCTTTCGTGCGGGCTCAGGGTCAGACTGGAGGATATACCGATCAGCCAGTTCGCGATCGAGATATCGGAATACGCGGATGAGAACCCTTATCTGGTGAACAGCCTCGGCTGCATTCTCGCGTGCTGCGAGGAGGGCAGGGCACTGACGGAGAAGCTGAACGGGCTCGGGTATCCCGCAGCAGTCATCGGATATACGACCGATGACAATACCCGCGGGGTGATCAATCATGATACCGTTACGTATCTTACGCCGTGACCGGGCCGTCGGACGGCTGCGCGCGGATAAGGGAAAGCAATAGAAGAGGGGACAGAACCATGGAACTGAAGGAACAGATTTTAAGGACGATCGACAGGAATTCAAAGATCAGCATGTCTGAGCTCGCGATGATGCTCGGACGCGAAGAGGCCGAGGTTACGGCGGCAGTCGCCGAGATGGAAGCGGATAAGATCATCTGCGGCTATCCCACACTGATCAACTGGGACAAGGTCTCGAATGAGAAGATCACAGCGCTCATCGAGGTTAAGGTTACTCCTCAGAGAGGACAGGGCTTTGACAGGATCGCGGAGCGTATCTATAAGTTCTCGGAGGTAGAGACGGTCTATCTGATGTCGGGCGGCTTTGACCTTACCGTTATCATCAAAGGAAAGAGCATGCGCGAGGTCGCGAGCTTTGTATCGGAAAAGCTTGCTCCGATGGAGGCGATCTTAAGCACCGCCACGCATTTTGTGCTCAAGAAATACAAGGAGCACGGCATCATAATGGAGCAGGAAGAGGAAGATGAAAGGATGATCGTTTCACCATGAGGGATCCGTTAAATAAAGCTATTGTCGATATCAAACCTTCCGGTATCCGTAAGTTTTTCGATATCGTCACCGAAATGAAAGATGCCATATCGCTCGGTGTGGGCGAGCCCGATTTTGACACGCCCTGGCATATCCGCGAGGAGGGCATCTACTCTCTCGAGAGAGGAAGAGGACATTACACGTCTAACGCAGGTCTTAAGGAGCTGCGCATCGAGATATGCAATTATCTCGAGAGACGTTTTAATCTGCATTACAGCTGGGATAAGGAGACGCTGGTAACGATCGGCGGCAGCGAGGCGATAGATGTTGCCTTAAGAGTCATGCTCGATCGCGGCGATGAGGTGCTCCTGCCCCAGCCGAGCTACGTGTCGTACGAGCCCTGCATCCTGATGGCGGGCGGCAAACCCGTTGTCATAGAGCTCAAAGAAGAGGACGATTTCAAGCTTACCGCGGAGGAGATCAGGAACGCGTGCACCGACAGGACCAAGATCCTCGTTCTGCCTTTCCCGAACAATCCGACCGGCTCGATCATGACGCGCGAGGAGCTCGCGCCGATAGCCGAGATCGTAAAGGAAAAGGACCTCTTCGTTATTTCCGATGAGATCTACGCGGAGCTGACCTACGGCGGAAAGCACGTTTCCATCGCCGAGTTTGACGGGATGAGGGAAAGGACAGTTGTGATCAACGGCTTCTCGAAGTCCTATGCGATGACCGGCTGGAGACTCGGCTATGCCTGCGGCCCCGAGAATATCATCAGGCAGATGACAAAGCTCCACCAGTTCGCGATCATGTGCGCGCCGACCACGAGCCAGTACGCCGCGATCGAAGCATTGAAGAACGGCGACGCGGATGTCGAGATGATGTGCGACGCCTATGAAAAACGCAGGAGATTCCTGCTGCACGAGCTCAGACGCATGGGTCTGCCCTGCTTTGAGGCGAGGGGCGCGTTTTACGTATTCCCGTGCATCAAGAGTCTCGGCATGACCTCCGAGGAGTTTGCGACAAAGCTTCTGATGGAAGAAAAGGTCGCAGTTGTTCCGGGAACCGCATTCGGGGACTGCGGCGAAGGTTTCTTAAGGGTTTCATATGCGTATTCGATCGAAAAGATCAAAGTGGCGCTCGAGCGTATAGAGCGCTTTGTAAATAATCACAAGGTGGGATAAAAGGGAATGGCAACGATCAACGTTAATTACATCAATCCGCTGTTAAAGGCGTCGGTTTCCGTCATAGAGCAGGCATGCGGACTCAATGTCACGATCGGAAAGCCCGCATTGAAGGACGCGCAGTTCACCAGTGACGAACTGCTGATCCTGATGGGCATCACCGGCGAGATGAAAGGACAGGCTATCCTTGACTTTCCGATGCCTGCGGCGCTTCAGATCGCGTCGAAGATGTGCATGATGGAGGTCACCGAGCTTTCGGATCTCGCGCAGAGCGCGATCTGCGAGCTTTGCAACATGATCATGGGCAATACCGCAACGCTTTTCTATCAGAGCGGCACACAGATAGATATCACGCCGCCCACGATCTGCAAGGGAAATGTATCCTTTGGCAATAACTACGCGGCCAATATCTGTATTCCTTTTAACTATGAGGATAAGTACTTTTTCGCGATCAATATCTCGATCAAAGAAGATTAAAGGATCACATGCCGCTTTTTCGGGCGGCATGTTTTAGGTTTTGCGCATGAATATAGTATTGTTGGAGCCGGAGATCCCGGCAAATACCGGGAATATCGGAAGGACCTGCGTCGCTACCGGTTCGACGCTGCATCTTATCAAGCCTCTGGGTTTTTCGCTCGCTGAAAAGGAGCTGAAGCGCGCCGGGCTCGACTACTGGCCCAAGCTGAAGTATAAGGTCTACGAGAACTACGCCGATTTTCTCGAGCAGAATCCGGGAGCGAGGATACATTTCGCTACCACAAAGGCGAAAAAGGTCTATACCGCCGCAGACTTCGGGCAGGATGACTATATCATGTTCGGCAAGGAAAGCGCCGGAATACCCGAAGAAATACTGCTTGAAAACCAGGAAATGTGCATAAGGATACCGATGATAGGGGATATCAGGTCCCTTAACCTCGGCAATTCCGTTGCCATAGTTTTATATGAGGCCCTGAGACAGAATGGTTTCGAAGGGATGAACTGTGAAGGAGAGCTGCACAGACTCCGCTGGAAATAGGGCCTCCGCGCCCGCAGTCTGTTTAAGGGCGTAAACGGAGAACGCTATGAATGAAAGAGCATTAAAAACACTTGAATATTTTAAGATAGTCGACAGGCTGACGGACCTCGCGGGGTCCGAGCTCGGCAAAGAGAAATGCCGCGCGATCAGGCCTATTTCAGACACCGAAAAGATCAGGGAGCTGCAGAAGGAGACTTCCGACGCGCTCACGAGAGTATACCGCAAGGGCTCGCTCTCATTTTCGGGCATACATGACATCAGACCTTCGATCATGAGACTGGAGGTCAGCTCGTGCCTGGGCGCGGGCGAGCTGCTGCATATCAGTTCGGTACTTACCGCGGTGCTCAGGGTAAAGTCCTACGGCAGGACGGAGGAGGGCGCGGAGCCCGATTCGCTGACCGAGAGATTTGAGCTGTTAGAGCCGCTTTCGGTGATCAGCAGCGAGATCATACGCTGCATCATTTCCGAGGAGGAGATCGCGGACGATGCGAGCCCCGGACTCAAATCCGTAAGGCGCAGGATCAAATCGACGAACGACAAGATACGCGACCAGCTGAATCAGATCGTCAATTCAAAAGACACGCAGATCGTGCTTCAGGACAATCTGATCACGATGCGCGACGGCAGATACTGCCTGCCCGTCAAATCCGAATACAAGAACCAGTTCGCGGGCATGATACACGACCAGAGCTCGAGCGGTTCCACGACCTTTATCGAGCCGATGGCGGTCGTTAAACTGAACAATGAACTCAGAGAACTGGCCATCCTCGAAAAAGAGGAGATCGAAAAGGTCCTCGAGAACCTGAGCGGCATGCTCTTCCCCGAGACTGAGAAGCTCAAATACGATATAAAGACTCTCGCGGAGTTTGACTATATCTTCGCCAGAGCGATGCTCGCAAAGGACATGAAGGCGAGCGAGCCCGTATTCAACGACAGGGGCTATATCAACATCAAAAAGGGCCGTCACCCGCTGATCGACCCGAGAAAGGTCGTGCCGATAGACATCTGGCTCGGCGGCGATTTCTCGATGCTCGTGATCACGGGACCCAACACCGGCGGTAAGACGGTTTCTCTAAAGACCGTCGGACTCTTTGCGATGCTCGGACAGTCGGGACTGCATATTCCCGCGTTCGAGGGCTCGGAACTCTGCGCGTTCACAGAGATCTACGCGGATATCGGTGATGAGCAGAGCATAGAACAGAGCCTCTCGACATTTTCATCGCACATGACCAATACCGTATCGATCCTCTCGCAGGCGGACGAGCATTCGCTCGTGCTGTTCGACGAGCTCGGCGCGGGAACCGACCCCACCGAAGGCGCGGCGCTCGCGCAGGCGATACTTACCTATCTGCACAACAGGCGCGTGCACGTGATCGCGACCACCCATTATGCCGAGCTGAAGCTGTTCGCGCTCTCGACGCCCGGTGTCAGCAACGCGTGCTGCGAGTTCAATGTGGAGACACTGAGCCCCACCTACAGGCTGCTGATCGGCATGCCCGGAAAATCAAACGCTTTCGCGATCTCTAAAAAGCTCGGACTGAACGACGAGATCATCGATATGGCCAACAGCTTTATCGGCACGCGCGACAGGAGCTTTGAGGATATCATCAGCGAGCTCGACAGGGCCAGACTCGAACTCGAGGAAAAGAACGAGACCGCCGCAAAGGCCATGGTCGATGCCCAGGTACTGCGCGATAAGCTCGAAGCCAAGAACGAGCGCCTGGACGCTGCAAAGGATAAAGTCCTGCGCCGCGCGAACGAAGAGGCGCGCGATATACTCCAGAAGGCCAAGGATTACGCCGACGAGACGATCCGCAAGGTAAACCGCTTAGGTGCCGCCGGAATGTCCGTAAAGGAGCTTGAGGCCGAAAGAGCGGGCCTGCGCGAGAAGCTCGGCGCCGCCGACGAAAAGCTGGCGATAAAGGCGCCCAAGCCTAAGAAACAGAGTGATGACAGCCGCAGCATAGAGGACCTCAAGATCGGAGACACCGTGCTCGTGCGCACGATGAACCTGAAGGGTAAGGTCTGCTCGCTCCTGAACGCGAAGGGAGAGCTCGCGGTCCAGCTCGGCGCGATGCGCACTCAGGTCAATATCAAAGATATCGAATTTGCCGAGGCTGAGCCCGAGGTTGTTGAAAGAAAGAAAACAGGCGCGGGACAGATAGCGGTATCGAAGTCCATGACCGTAGGCATTGACTGCAACATCGTCGGCATGCGCGTGGACGAGGCGCTGCCGGTGATCGATAAGTATCTCGACGACGCGTATCTTGCGCATCTTCCGCAGGTTTCCATCATTCACGGAAGGGGCACGGGAGCGCTCCGCGACGCGGTGCACAGGCATCTGCGCAGCCTCAAATACGTCAAGTCCTTCCGGCTCGGAGAGTTCGGCGAGGGCGACAGGGGCGTTACGATCGTAACTTTTAAGGAATAAGCACAGAACGGAGTTTACATGTCTGACAAACAGAGGATCATGATAGTTGATGACGACGCGAACATCGCGGAGCTGATCTCATTGTACCTGATGAAGGAATGCTTCGATACCGAGATCATGCCGGACGGTGAGACAGCTGTAGAAAGATACGGGACATACAAGCCCGATCTGATACTGCTGGATATCATGCTGCCCGGGATCGACGGCTACGAGGTATTGCGCAGGATACGCAAGCTCGGAGACTGCTCGGTCATCATGCTCTCGGCGAAGGGCGAGACCTTTGACAAGGTTTTGGGCCTCGAGCTCGGAGCCGACGATTACATGGTAAAGCCTTTCGATTCAAAGGAACTCGTGGCGCGCGTCAAGGCGGTGCTGCGCAGGAACAGGACGCAGGAAAAGGCCGAAGAGGCCGCTGCCGACAAGGATTCGGTGAGCTATCCCGACCTCGTGATCAGCCTTACGAACTATCAGGTGACATATATGGGCCATGTGGTCGATATGCCGCCCAAAGAGCTGGAGCTCCTGTATTTCCTGGCTTCGCATCCCAATCAGGTATTTTCGAGGGACAAGCTGCTCGAGCTGATCTGGGATTACGATTACGTGGGCGATTCAAGGACCATCGACGTCCATATCAAGCGACTCAGGGAAAAGATACACGATCATGACAACTGGGCTATCGGAACCGTATGGGGACGCGGTTACAGGTTCGAAACAAGATGAGACCCGGTGACGGGGTTACAGGTTCAGCATGCTGACATTCTTAAGAGAGGGTAAGCCGTGAAATTACCGTTAAAGGTAACAATCTGCTTCCTTGTCACCATTCTGGTCATTTTCGTTCTGGTCAATCTGTTCGGAAACCGGATGGTCGAGGAAGCAGTTTACGAGAAAATGAAGCCGCAGTATTCCGAGCATGTGCGAAGGATCGCGGACGAATACAGCGAATATTATTTTTCTTCTTATGTCGATCTGGGCGACATACAAAGGCAGCTTGAGCTGATCGACAGGCTGATCGATGCCAGGATATGGCTCGTCAACAGTAAAGCCGCGGTGCTAGCGGATACGCGCAGCAAAGCCCTGCTCAATGTCAGCGATCAGGCGGACATGCTGTTTGCCTCGTCATTTAACGACGGTGTGGAGATATCCGGGGTATTCGCGGAGCCGATGATGTGCTTCTGCGAGCCGGTTATCTACGACTACGCGGTCAAAGGCTATGTCTGCATTTTCGTGCCGCAGTCGAAGGTGGACAGGGATGCCGTCATTTACATGGACGTCATCAATATGGGTCTGCTGATCATAGCCGGCGTACTGTTCATCGCGTTCGTCGGGATCTATTTCCTGGCCGTTTACCCTACCAGAAAGATCAGGAACGCCGCTATCGAGTACGCCAAGGGCAATTACGACTATCCGATGAACGTCAAGAGCCACGACGAGATACGAAGTCTGGCCGATTCGATCAGCTACATGGTCGGAGAGGTCAAGAACGTCGACGATTACCAGAAAAAATTCATTGCGAACATATCTCACGATTTCAGGTCGCCGCTGACCTCGATCAAGGGCTACGCGGAGGCGATGAAGGACGGAACGATACCGTATGAGCTGCAGGGCAAATATCTTGATATCATCCTATTCGAGGCGGACCGTTTAACAAAGCTCACATCTAACCTGCTCGATCTGAACAGGATGGACAACAAGGGCCTGATGCTCGATATCACGAGCTTCGACATCAATAAGGTCATCAGGAATGTCGCGGCCGCTTTTGAGGGCATCTGCCGCAGCAGGAAGATCGTGATAGAGCTGGAGTTCGCAGCGATGGAGACCTTTGTCGATGCGGATATGAGCCGCATCCAGCAGGTTCTCTACAATCTTACCGACAATGCGATCAAGTTTTCCAATTCCGACTCGAGGATCGAGATCGAGACGGAGGAAAAAGGCAATAAGGTGCTGATAAGAGTCAGGGACCACGGGATCGGAATTCCGAAGGACAGCGTAAAGCGCATATGGGAGCGCTTTTACAAAGCCGATTCCTCGCGCGGAAAGGACAAGAAGGGAACGGGCCTCGGCCTGTCCATCGTCAAAGAGGTCATATCCGCGCATGATGAGAATATCAGCGTTATAAGTACCGAGGGAGTGGGAACGGAATTTACGTTTTCACTGACTCTGAGCGAGACATAAGGTAATCCGGGGTTCACATAAGGGGCGGGCAGATCGGTTTGCCCGGACGGAGAAGAGATGGACAATAACGACAAAGATTTCAATTACGTTGAGCAGAAGATCAAACCGAAGAACAGGAAAAAGGCCAAGAAGGTCATAGCGATAATAGCGCTGACTGTCGTGGCCGCGGTACTGTTCGGTTTTTTGTCGAGGCTGGTGTTTGTCGCGTCCGAGGGCGCGGTAAACAAGATACTCGGCATTACACCGACACCGACGCCTACGCCTGTTGAGAGCTCAAACGGCAGGAGCCCAGTCACATTCGGCGGCACGCCTACGCCTACGTCGCCGGTGACACAGTCACCGACACCTACGCCGTCGCCCACGCCTACCGTGATCCCGGTTGTGCTGGACCCGACCGAAGAGCCGTCACCCACGCCGACTGAGCCTCCGACACCGACGCCTGCGCCCGATACCGGGACAGAGCCCAGTCCTACGGATATACCCGCGGCGGATCCGATCGCGGATTATCTGAAGATGATCTCGCAGATGCGGACGATCGCGGGCAAGGCCGGAGAGTCGCTCGTAAGGGTCTATGCCGTAACCAGCGGCGTAAACTGGATGGATGAGAGCATCGAGACCAGGACCGAGAGGACCGGCATACTCGTCGCGGACAACGGAGTCGAGCTGCTGATCCTGGCCGAATACAACGTATTTTCATCAGCGGACAGGATAGAGATAGAATTCCGCAACGGAGCGGTCGCGGAAGGGCAGATATACATGGCGGATCCCGATTCGGGACTGGCGGTGATCGCGGTCGAGCTGACCGATATCAGCGCTTCGACACTGGCGACCTGCGAATATGTATCGCTCGGAGATTCGGACAATGTGACCGAAGGCGAGCCGGTTATCGCGCTCGGCAGACCCAACGGCTACTACGGTGCGGTGGAGTTCGGCTTTGTCGCTCATACGGGCATTACAAAGTATTTCGTCGACGGCGTGCAGTTCGGATTCACGACGGATATCGTTTCCGGCGCGGGCTCGGACGGCATCGTGATCGACCTCGCGGGCAAGCTTGTCGGGCTTATCGTCCCCGACTCCGAGGGTGAGCGCATCACGGTCAGCGCTATCTATATCAACAGCGTAAAGACTCTGCTCTTAAAGCTCCTGAACGGCAATCCCCTGCCGTATTTCGGAGTCCGCGCTGAGAACGTTCCTAAGGACATCCTCGTCGGCATGGGACTTGAGAACGGTATCTATGTAAACGAGGTCATCGCTTCTTCTCCCGCTGCGGAGGCAGGAGTGAAAAAGGGCGATGTTATCGTCGGTATCGATGAAGTCGTGATCGGCAGCGTGACCGATTTCTACGAATACATTTTCAGCCTTGAGGAGGGCAGTGAAGTCAGCCTCAATATCTATCACAGCGGCATGAGGGATGAGCCGGCCGAGCAGATCAGCGCCGTGCTTTCCGTGAAATAGATCAGAGTACATTTTTAAGGAGAAAGACATGAGACATATCAATGAACTGCGGGAGGGCGAGAACGTTCGCGAGATCTATCTGTGCAAGCAGACGCAGAGCCTTCAGACAAAGACCGGAAAGACCTATTACAGCCTGCTCCTGCAGGATAAAACAGGTACTCTCGACGGCAAGGTATGGGATATCACGAGCGCGATCGAGCATCATGAGGCCGGCGAATACATAATGGTCGACGGCAGGATCGTGATGTTCCAGGACAAGCCCCAGCTGAATATCTCGCGCATCAGAAGGGCGCGTGAGGGCGAGTACGATCCGGCGGACTACATGCCTTCGTCAGACCGCAATATCGACGAGATGTACAGTGAGCTGATGGCGCTCGGAGCGCAGATCAAGACACCTTATCTGCAGAAACTGTTCAGGAGCTTTTTTGTGGATGATGCCGAGTTTATCAAGGCGTTCAAATACCATTCGGCAGCCAAGGCTGTGCACCACGGTTTTATCGGCGGTCTGCTCGAGCACACGCTTTCGGTTACGAACCTGTGTGACGGGTTTGCCAAACAGTATGAGCTGCTCAACCGTGACCTGCTGCTGACCGCGGCGATCTGCCATGACATCGGAAAGACCCGTGAGCTCAGTGCATTCCCCGAGAATGATTACACCGACGAGGGCAATCTGCTCGGTCATATCGTGATCGGTATCGAGATGGTGGACGATAAGCTCCGCGACATCCCTGAGTTCCCGAAGCTTGCGGCGACCGAGCTCAAGCACTGCATCGCGGCGCATCACGGCAAATTCGAATACGGTTCGCCCAAGCTCCCCGCGATCTGCGAGGCTATGGCCCTGCATTTCGCAGACAATCTCGACGCCAAGATGGAGTCGATGAAAGAGCTCTTAAAGGGCGTCGACGAAAAGGCGGATTGGCTCGGATTCCAGCGCAATTTTGAAAGTAATGTGAGAAGAACGTGATATGGAAATAAAAAAGAATGACGAATTTGAGCTTGTAATAACTGATCTGGGAAGCGAAGGAGAGGGCATCGGCCGTTTTGACGGCATGCCCTTTTTCATTAAAGGCGCGATACCGGGCGATACCGTTTTGGCGGGTGTGACCAAAATGAAAAAGACCTACGGATACGCGAGGATCGTAAAGATACTCGATCCATCTCCCGACAGGGTCGCACCGGCATGTCCGATCGCGGGGCGCTGCGGAGGCTGCCAGCTGCAGCACATGAGCTATGCCGCGCAGCTGAAGCATAAGCAGGATAAAGTCTTAAACGACCTCGTGAGGATCGGCGGGATCGTAAAGGACAGTTTTGTGTTCCCGGCCGGTGATGAGATCTGTGCTGCCGAAAGCGGCAAGGCCGCGGCAGACGGGCGGATATCGTTTTATCCGATCATAGGCATGGGCGAGCCGTATCACTACCGTAACAAAGGCCAGTTCCCGGTGGGGACTTCCAAAGACGGCAGTATTATCAGCGGATTTTATGCCGGGCATACTCATTCGATCATCGATACCGGGAGCTGTATGCTCCAGCATCCGATAACGGACCTGCTGATGGCGGCGGTGAAGGAGTATATGCGCGAGGCGGGAGTATCCGCGTATGACGAGGAGGCCGCTGCAGAAAAAGGCGCGTCACGCGGATCTGCGGATGAGCCCGGGATCGTGCGTCATGTGCTTACCAGAGTCGGATACAGGACCGGCGAGGTCATGGTCTGCGTTGTCATAAACGCCAAAAAACTGCCGAAAGAAGAGCTGCTGGTATCTAGGCTGGAAGAGGCGGTATTGAACTACAACAGTAGAATAAACGACCGGGCAGCAGGCACAGGCGCCGCCGATATACCTGCCGTGCCGGAAGATACCTCAGAATACCATCTGGCATCTGTCTCGCTGAATATCAATACCCGCAATACGAACGTGATCATGGGCGAGAAATGCAGGCTGCTCTTCGGCAACCTCTACATTACCGACTGTATCGGAGATATAAAGTATCGCATTTCCCCGCTCTCATTCTATCAGGTCAATCCCGTGCAGACACAGAAACTCTACGCCACGGCGCTGGAGTTTGCCGGACTTACCGGCAAAGAAACCGTCTGGGATCTGTACTGCGGCATCGGAACGATATCCCTGTTTCTGGCGCAAAGAGCGAAGAAGGTATACGGTGTCGAGATAGTCGGTCAGGCGATCGGGGACGCGCGCGCCAATGCGGAGCTCAACAATATCTCAAATGCCGAGTTTTTTGTGGGAGCGGCCGAAGAAGTCCTTCCCGCGAAATATGCGGCAGATCCTTCGATGCGCGCCGATGTGATAGTTGTCGATCCGCCGCGCAAGGGCTGCGACGAAGCACTTCTGGAGTGCATCACGAAACTGGAGCCGAAGAAGATTGTCTATGTTTCCTGCGATCCGGCAACGCTGTCCCGTGACGTGAAATACCTCGGGCAGCACGGCTATGCGCTGAAGGCGGTGCGCCCCTGCGATATGTTCCCGCAGACCAGCCATGTGGAATGCGTTACGCTTTTACAGCGAATGAGCAACACCCGGGAGAGAACGATCACGCCGGATGTCGAAATGGAAGACTAGGATCATTGAAATATTAAAGAAGCCGGTCGTATAGAGCGTGTTGTTGGAAAACGATATGGGCATTGGGAAATACGAGGGTAATGAGATGGATAAAGTTTGGTCAGAAAAGAATAAGGAGATTCAGAAACTGCTGACAAAGGAAGCGACCTTTGAAGAGGCGATAGGGAAGCTTGCGTCCTTCCGGACGGAGATGTTTGAGCAGATAACGCAGATCGTGAACGGATATCCGGAGAAGGCATTCGCCGAGATGCCCTTTGCAGGTGCAGACGGATATCATAGTAAGACTCTCGCTTATTCTATCTGGCATATTTTCCGAATCGAGGATATTGTGGCACATGAAATGATCGTGGGTGACAGTCAGGTGCTTTTTGACGGAGATTACCTGAAACGTACCGGTTCACCGATTATTACCACAGGCAACGAACTTCAGGGGAATGAGATTGCTGAGTTTTCAAAGCAATTGAATATCAATGAACTATACCTGTATGCGAAGGATGTGAAAGAATCCACGGATAAGATTCTTAATGGGCTGTCATATAAAGAGTCAAAACAAAGATATGGTGACGATGTGAAGGAAAAGCTGATCCTCAGTAAATGTGTCAGCGAGGACGAGAATGCGTTCTGGCTGATAGATTACTGGTGCGGAAAGGATTTAAAAGGGCTGATCCAGATGCCGTTCAGTCGTCACTGGATCATGCATATTGAGGCGATGCGTCGTATCAAGAATAAACTATGCAAGATTGCCAGGAAAGGCGTTGATCCGGTTGCTTATTGTGGTTTTTCCTGTAATCACTGCTTTTTGGCTGAGTGGTGCGGATCATGCAGAACAGAGTATAATACTTGCTCTTTTGCTACCTGTTCTGAGAACAGAATATGTCCGAATGTGAAGTGCTGTAAGGGGAAGGGCATAGACGGTTGTTATGCATGTGATGATTTGGAAACCTGTGAAAAAGGGTTCTATATTCCTTCAAATGACGGTGCGAATGCAGCCAAAGCACAGGCTCTGTATATCAGGAAGCATGGAAAAAAGGAATTCCTAAAGATGCATGACAGACTGCATGAAAAGTATGATTTTCAGAAAACCCAGGAGATCCTCGGACAAGATTACAAAGAGGGGTCGAGAATTCTGGAGGAAGTATAAAGTATTAGCATTATGACCGCATATTCCGGCGAATCAGATTTAAATTCCGCATTGATTATGATGCTGAAGACGGTGGCAGAAATGTATAAAGTATATCTTGTGGATGATGACAATATCATATTGGAGGAGTTAGAAAGCCGTGTTCCATGGATGGAAAACGGGTTCGAGGTCATAGGACGCTGCACCGATCCGGTGAAAGCGATAGAGGAAGTGGATAGCCTCATTCCTGATGTCTGTATCTGTGACCTCAGAATGCCGGAGATGGACGGCAATGAGATGATCAGGAGGATCAAAGAAAAGGGACTCGTCTGTGAATTTGTTATGCTTTCCGCATATGATGAATATGACGATGTGCGGACATTTTTTAAGCAGTCCGGATATGACTATATTTTAAAGCCTATTAATGATGAAGAGATCCGAATGCTCCTTGAAAAACTCTATGTGAAGGTCAGTGCAAGACTTCCGGAGGAGGGTTTGCAAATTGTTACGCAGAATTCGACTTTTAATGATCTCGTGGCCTATATAAATGAGCATTTTACAGAAAGACTTTG
>JAEEGF011940428.1_pt1 | contig 34061 bp, 28 predicted proteins | sample 9134171 | NCBI WGS metagenome assembly JAEEGF01 (sample SAMN16246542, study PRJNA631951) | gut metagenome | biome: gut microbiome; feature: rumen; material: AP-attached | host: Bos | place: Iran: Karaj | collected 2018-10
GCCGAACCACCGACTATACCATGCAGCCTTGTCGCGTCGCACCTCTCCTGCAAACCATCGTCGAACGTTTCCGCACCAGCATGGAGGAACGCGGCATTCATCTGGAGGCCCAATTGCCCGATAACGACTTTGCCCCCTGTCTCAACAGCGAAGCCATCACCAAGCTCGTCAGCAATCTGCTAAGCAATGCGCTCAAGTACACCAAGGATTATGTCCGACTGTCCTGCACTGTGCAGCCCGACGATGCAACTTGGATCATTGCTGTCAGCGACAATGGTCCCGGCATTTCGGAAGAAGACCAGAAAAAGATTTTCCGTCCCTTCTATCAGGCTAACGAGAACAAACCAGGCACAGGCATCGGCCTCACCATCGTCAAGCGTGTCGTAGAGGCTCATCAAGGACGTGTGGAAGTTCAATCGAAGGTAGGCGAAGGCACCACCTTCCTCGTCTCTTTACCCAGCGATCTGCAGGCCACCGAAACAGCCTCAGGCCAGCCCCTCTTAACCCCTCTTAACCCCTCAAACCTTTCAAACCCCTCAAACCTTTCAAACCCTTCACCCCCCTCACCCCCTTCCCCTCCTCTCTCCATGCTCCTCGTCGATGACAACGAAGAGATGCTGCACTTCCTCAGCGAAAGCCTCAAGAGCCAATACAAACTGCTTACAGCCACCGACGGAAAGCAGGCCTTGAAAATACTGGAGCATGACGCCGTCAGCCTCATCGTCAGCGACTGGATGATGCCCGTGATGGACGGCGAACAGCTCTGCCGCGCCGTGCGTGCCAATCAACTCACCAGCCACATCCCCTTCATCATGCTCACCGCCAAGACCGACGATGCCTCGAAGGTCAAAGGCATGAACTGTGGAGCCGATGCCTACATCGAGAAGCCCTTCTCCCTCGATTACCTGCAGGCCTGCATCGACAACCTCCTCTCCTTGCGCACCATGCTCATCCAGAAGTTCAGCCAGCAACCGCTCACCCCCATCACTGAGATTGCCAGCACCCCGCTCGACAGCGACTTCCTGAGCCGACTCGAGAAACTCATCGAAGACAACTTCTCAAACAGCGAACTCAGTGTGGATTTCCTGGCGCAGCAACTCGGCATCAGCCGTTCGGGATTCTTTGCCAAAATCAAGACTTTGGCAAACGCCTCGCCCAACGAGATGATACAGATGATTCGCCTGAAGCATGCAGCTCGTCTGCTCAAACAAGGACAATATCGCGTCAGCGAAGTCTGCTACATGGTCGGTTTCAACAGTCCCTCCTACTTCTCGAAATGCTTCCAGAAGCAGTTCGGCATCAAGCCCGCCGACTTCGCCAACGCCCAGTAAAGCAATAAAAAAAGATGCCTACCGCAACATTGTGGCAGACATCTTGGGAGTATCAGGGAGGGGGAATTATTTCAGACCGAACTTGTAGCCGATGGTGAACTGGAAGCAGCCGTTCTTCGTGTCGTCGTGCTCAACGAGCTTCAGGAGACCGAGATTATAGCGGGCATCGAACACGATATTGTTGTACTCGTAGGAGAGGCCGACGGGGATGGCAAGGTCGAACGACTTGATGTCAACGCCAATGTCCGCAAGGCTGCCGCTCTCGCTATGGTTGCCCGAAGATGCCTTGTACGAGGAATTGACATTGAAACCGGGCTGGAGACCGAGCTTCACAGCAAGGTTCTCGTAAACATAGACATTCAGCACGATCGGAATGTTGATGTAGTCGGTCTTCATCGTCAAATCAAACGATTCATCCGAAGTAGCGCCCTGCATCGAATAGAGGACACCGGCTGCAAGGCTCATCATGTCGGTCATCTGGTACTCGAACTCGGCGCCAGCTGCAAGACCAAAACGTGGATCGGAATTTTCAGCGTTTCTGAAATTAGCGATGTTCAGACCAAGCTTTGGCTGAACGGTGAGCGAACCAACTTCGTGCTGAGCATATGCTCCTACCGAAAACAAGAGGGCAGATGCGATAAGAAGAATTTTTTTCATAGTATATAATCAGCAGCATACAAGTTAAACAATAAAAAAACATCGTCAAGGATAACTCTTGCCCCGATGCTGCAAAGGACAAGGAAATCGATGATTCGATGCGCAAAAATACGTATTTAAAACGAATCTTCCAAATTATTTTTAAAAAAAATTAATAAAATGCTGCAAATACGTACATTCTGCACGCATCTACAGCTATTTGGCGTCAAAAATCATCACTCATTATCCATTCGAGGGCGCTGCGTGCGCTTTCCTGCCGGCAGTGCGCAACCGCTGAACCTTATTGTAAAAATGAGTTCCTGGATGACTTCCCCTGCTCATCCGTGCCCTCTATACTCCTTTTCCATCCTTGTATGCCATCAGGCCGATAGATTGGCCCAACGATAACGCATTCTGTCGGAATCTCCCGAACTTTTGTCATTTTTCGTTCGTCACGATGGGAAAATCGGGTCGAGCAAGCGAAAAATCGACAAAATGCGACAAAAATTTCCTCCCGAAGCGACAGATTCATAGGCACCTCCGTCTATTTGTCGCTATATCGGGGCTGTGTCGTTACATGCATTGCAAAAAAACGGAAAAAAATTTGGAAAACGAAAAATTAGGCCGTACCTTTGCACCAGCAAAAACAAAACAGGCCGACAATGACCAAGTGATCACCTTCGATCGTCTGCCCGCAAACGCCCAGACCATGCTGAAGCAAAACTTCGCCGACAAAGTGCCCCTGGTTATTACCGCCGACTGGGACGAGTTCAAGGTCATGTACACCAGCGGTGAAAAAAATCATAAAACAACAATCCCCCGCCACACGACGCTGGCGGGGGATTTATTCTACGTGGCTATCCGTGTTCGAGAAACGGGACGGCTATAGATGGAGGCTGATGATGCGGTAACGCTGGGTACCGGCGGGGACGCGGACTTCGACGAGGTCGCCGACCTTCTTGCCGAGGAGGGCCTGGGCAATGGGTGACTTGATGGAGATCTTGTTCTCCTGGAGGTTCATCTCGTGGGGACTGACTATCGTGAAAGTCTTCACGGCATCGGTGTCGAGATTGGTCATCTCGACACAGGACAGAAGACCTACGGTGTCGGTACTGAGACGGTCGGTTTCGATGACCTGTGTGAAAAGGAGCACCTTCTGGAGGAAACTGATGCGGCCGATAAGCCGTGACTGGGCTCGCTTGGCGGCATGATATTCGAAGTTTTCGCTCAAGTCGCCCTTGTCACGGGCTTCGATGAGGGCCTCCTTCACCTTGGGGTATTCGACGGAGATAAGCTGCTGCAGTTCGGCCTGAATCTTGTCATAGCCTTCCTTGGACATGTATTCCATATCAGACGAAGCGAAGGAAGAATCGAACCAGCGAGGCACCGATGGCACCTAAGCCGCACCAGATCCAGTAGGTGTTGGGATGGCCGAACCAATGGTCCTGGGCGAAACCGACCAGGGCACCTGCCACGAGAACATAGAAAAGAATGCGCAGAACCTTCTGCATGATGTCGATTGGATCCATAGGGATTGAGTTTTTTGCTGCCGCGGGGACAGCGTGGTATTACTTGAGTTTAAGACGTTTGCCTAACTGCAGCTTCGTATTGGGACGAATGCCATTGAGGCGGCAGAGACGATTGACGGTGGTGCCATAGCGCCGGGCGATGCCACCCAGGGTGTCTCCCTTGCGGACCACATGGACGGAGGGTGACGAGCGACGGGATGTCTTGCCACGACCTGCGGAGCTGCGCGAGGCGGTACTCCTACCCTTGTTGGACTGCTCCCACTGGGCGCGCTTGCGGTCGAGCTGGTAGATCTGCGAACGGGGCTGGAACGTGGTGAAGTCGATCAGGTCGGCGGGGTCGAGGGCGATGCCCATGTAGCGCATCTCGAAATGCAGGTGGGGACCGGTGCTTCGTCCGGTGCTGCCACCGAGACCGATGGCCTGTCCGGCCTTGACGTATTCGTCCTGCTTGACGATATGCTTGGACAGATGGCCGTAGATGGTCTCGAGGCCGTTGTCGTGCCGAATGACGTAGAAGTTGCCATACCCACGGCGGTCGCTGCGGCAGATGCGAACCCTGCCATCGAAGGCGGCGCGCACCGTATCGCCGGTAAGGAGCCGGATGTCCTCGCCCTTGTGCATGCGTTCCTTGCGCCAGCCGAAGGGCGAAGTGACCATGCCTCGGATGGGTGGATACCATCCGGAAAGGTCTATTTCGACATTATTGGGTATGTTGGCAGGGATCTTCTTGCCGTTCAGGGGGTCGAACTTGTCGTTCCATTCGCTGTAGAGGTCGAGTTCGGGACGCAGTTCGAAGGGCTGCTCGCCCTCGAGTGTACTGACGGAGTCGGACATCGTCTGGAAAAAACGGGCAACATCCTGCTGCTCCTGAAGTGTCCGATGTATATCGCGATGAACCTGCGGAACGATATCTCCTTTAGCCCAAATACCTTCTGTCAAAAATAATGTCACCCAAAGTGACAACACAATTTTCCCATAATTCATGATGCAAAAATACGCATTCTTTTTGGATTTACCAAGAAGGATGCGTATTATTTAACTTAAATTATCAATTAACGAGCTGCCTCAATGGCTTTAGCAAGCGCTTTTGACAACTGATCGGGGCAAGAGGTGGGCTTTGTGCCGCAGGTTATTCCCTGCACTTTTGCGATGACGTCCTCGGCGCGCTGGCCCTTGACGAGGGAGGAGATTCCCTTCAGATTGCCGTTGCATCCGCCGATGAACTCGATGTCCTCGATGACATGGTCGTCGCTGAGCTGAACATGGATGAACCTTGAACAGGTTCCTTCGGTGGGATACCAGATGTCCTTCATACTTTATTCGTGTTTGGTAAAGAAATACTTCAGTCGGCTGAACATGGACTGGCGATTGCTCTCGGTGGGCTTGCAGTTGGCGCTGCTGGAGAGCTTCTCGATGGCCTTGCGCTCGTCGGAGGTGAGCTTCTCGGGGACATATACCAGGATGTTGATGATCAGGTCGCCCAATACGCTGCTTTCCTTGGAGGGAAGGCCCTTGCCCTTGAGGCGGAGCATCTTGCCGGGCTGGGTGCCTGGGGCGATGTTGATGCGCACACGTCCATCGAGCGTGGGAATCTCGACAGGACCGCCCAGGGCTGCTGTCGGGAAGGAAATGACACAGTTATAGACCAAGTCCCTGCCGTCGCGCAACAGTTCGGGATGGGGTATCTCCTCGATGTTGACAATCAGGTCGCCGGGGACGCCACGACCGCCGGGTGCCGCGTTGCCCTTGCCCTTGGACAGGAACTTCTGGCCTTCCTGCACGCCCTTGGGCAAGCGAATGGGGATGATGTCCTCGACCTGCCGGACGTTGCCGGTGGAATCGGCCACCGAATGGCGGATCTTGACCTTCTTGTCCACGCCGTTCATCACGTCGTCGAGCGAGACGCGCAACGTGATGTTGATGTCCTGGCCCTTGACTTCCTGCTGGAAGGGGTTGAAGCCCTCGCCGTTGCCAAAATCGAAATGAATGCCGCCAAACGGACCGCCGTTGCCGAAGGGGGAACCTTGTCCACCACCGGCACTGCGGGTTCCGAAAAAGGCGTTGAAGATGTCGAACGGATCGAAGCCCATTCCGCCAAAATCGTAGCCTCCGGCGCCTCCGGCTCCACCAAAGCCGCCATTCATGCCGGCATGGCCGAACTGGTCGTAACGGGCACGCTTCTGCTCATCGCTGAGCACGGCGTAGGCTTCGTTGACCTCCTTGAAGTTCTGCTCGGCGGTCTTCTGCTCGGCTTCGCTGGCCTGCTGCCACTTGTCGGGATGCCATTTGATGGCAAGCTTTCGATAGGCCTTCTTTATTTCGTCGGCCGTGGCCCCCTTCTGGAGACCTAAGACCTCATAATAATCTCTTTTTGCCATAGTTGTACATTTTCTCCTTGATAAACGGTTGATTACTGGCCGACCACTACTTTCGCATAGCGAACCACCTTGTCATAGAGCTTGTAGCCTTTCGTAGGGCAATCGACAATCTTTCCTTTAAGCGAAGGATCGGGAGCAGGAAACATGGTGATGGCTTCGTGGATCTTGTCGTCGAAGTCGTCTCCGGGGTTTGCAGGAATAACGGTGACCTGCTGTTGCTTAAGGTAGCCTTGAAACTTCTGCATGATGAGCTCCACTCCTTCCTTGACGCTTTGGGTGTCTTCGGCCTTGTCGATGTGCTGCATGGCCCGCTCCAGGTCGTCAATCACTGGAAGGAGGGCTTCGATGGCCTTCTGGCTGCCGTACTTGATGAGGTCGGCTTTCTCCTGGATGGTGCGCTTGCGGTAGTTGTCGAACTCAGCGGCACGGTAGAGGGCGTCCTTCTTGAGCTGCTCGACCTGGGCTTCGAGTTCGGCGATGCGCTGCTCGGGAGTCTGTTCGGGCTCGGCGGCGGCCTCCTCGGAGGGAGTTTCGGCGGCCGGTTCGGTTTCGGGTTCGGCAGATGCGTCGATGGGGGATTCCGGATCGACGGGTGCCTGGTTGTTCACTTGTTCGTTATTGATGGTGATTTCTTCGTCTTCCATAAGTTTACGTTTTAAATTATTATTATGAAAGCGGCTATGCAAAAGTTATGCCATGACAAAATGACACGATTTTCGGAGGACATTTTGATTTTTAGGGGGCCAAATTTTCGAAAGTGGGAAAAAAAGTGTATATTTGCGGCGGGATTTTGAATAATACACCTTATTTATATATATTATGATACTGTTTCCGGAGGCGAAAATTAATGTCGGGCTGTTTGTGACAGCACGACGGGAGGATGGATACCATGTGCTGCAGACGGTGTTCTATCCCATCGAGTGGTGTGATGCGCTGGAGGTGCTGCCTCGGCAGGACCTGTCGAGCGGAAGCGAAGCGAACAGGAAGAGCGGAGACGAGGCTTCATCGGCAGAGACAGAGGACAAGCGGATCAGCTGGAGGCAGACGGGAATCCAGGTGGACTGTGATCCGGAGGCGAATCTGTGCGTGAAGGCCTATCGGATGCTGCAAGGAAAGTTTGCGGAGCTGCCTGCGGTGGAAATGATTCTGGAGAAACGGATTCCGTTTGGAGCGGGACTGGGAGGCGGATCGTCGGACGGTTCGCATGCGCTGCTGATGCTGCGGAAGATGTTTGAGCTGCCCGTTTCGGATGCGGAACTGGAGGCGATGGCTGCCAAGATGGGGGCCGACTGCGCGTTCTTCTGCCGATGCGGAAACGGGATGAACACGGCGAACAACGGCGACCGAATGCAGGCGTACTACTGCGACGGCATCGGGTACGAGCTGGAGCCCCACCCCCTCACGCTGAAGGGGAAGTACCTGGTTGTGGTGAAGCCTCCGTTCGGCGTCAGCACACGCGAGGCATACAGCGGCGTGCGGATCAATCGGCCGGAGATACCCTTGAAGGAACTCCTCGGGCGACCATTAGACGAATGGACCGGCTGCATCCACAACGATTTCGAGGATTCGGTATTCCCCCTGTATCCGCAACTGGCGAAGGCGAAGGCTACGCTCTATGAGCGCGGGGCCGCCTATGCGAGCATGTCGGGATCGGGGTCGGCCCTGTTCGGCATTTTCGACCACGAACCGAAGGACTTCACCACGTGGTTTGACAAGGATTACCAGGTGCGCGGACATTGGGCTTTAGTGTAAACGATTGTCTCAAATCACGGGCGCAGTTGACATTTATGCAATTTTCCGATTGATTGCGCAACTTTTTCGCAAAAAAATTTGGAATGTATGGCAAAAAAGGCTATCTTTGCGCCGAAACTATCGAACAGATAGTGTATCCACCACGTATTCAAACACACCATGGGCGAAAAAGGAAAAGTAACCATATACGACCTGGCACAACGACTCCATACCACCGCATCGACGGTTTCACGTGCCCTACAAAATAATCCCCGCATCAGTATTAAGACGCGCGAAGCGGTGCAGAAGCTGGCGAAGGAACTGAACTATATTCCCGACCCGGTGGCACACCATTTGCGCACCGGAAAAGGCAATGTCCTGGGCATTATTGTACCCCGCATCGACCGAAACTTCTTTGCTACGATTATCTCGTCGTTCCAAATCCAGGCGCAGAAACACGGTTTCCAGGTCATCATTGCCGCCAGCGGAGAGAGCGAGGAACAGGAATCGAACGCCGTGAAGGCAATGATTACGAAAAAGGTGGATGGCTTAGCCATTTCGCTCTCGACGGAGACGCAGGACCCGCTCTACGCCGATCTGCTTGCGCAACACCATATCCCCCTTGTCTATTTCGACCGTCTGCCGAACGAGCTGGCGGACTGCGACTCGGTCTGCAACGACAACTACCAGATCGGATATGACGCCGTGGTCCAGTTGCACAAACTGGGCTGCCAGAAAATCTGCCACTTTGCGGGACCGATGGTCCAGTCATCGTATGTGGACCGATACAAGGGTTACCGGAAGGCGCTGCAGGACCTGGGCCTCCCCTTCCGCGACGAATGGCTCTTCCAGAGCTCCATCACCATCGAAGCCGGCACGGAGGCAGCCCAGCGCATCGTTCAGATGGAGGACCGACCTGACGGCATCTTTTCGGCCGGCGACTTCCCGGCCATCACGGCACTCGACATCTTTCGCCGAAAAGGCATCAAGGTGCCGAAGGAGATTGCCATCATCGGCGTGGCCAACGAACCCTTCGACAACTACCTGTCCACCCCGCTGGCATCGTTTGACCTGCACCAGCAGCGCATCGGCGAGATGGCTGCCAAGCTGCTCCTCTCCCATCTGGGCGAGATACCCGAGATGAACCATCCCTCGCACCTGATTGTCAACCACAACCTGATTCTTCGCGAATCGGCTATCTGAACTGTCCATTTTTCACTAACCATCAATTAATAAACAACATGAAAAGTCTAAAAGATTTCTCACTCGAAGGTAAGAATGCCTGGATCACCGGTGCTTCTTACGGTATTGGTTTCAACATCGCCAAGGCCTTCGTGGCAGCTGGCGTCAAGAACATCATCTTCAACGACATCAACGAAGCTGCCCTTGAACGCGGACTCAACAACTACAAGGAGGCCGGCATCACGAACGTGAAGGGCTATGTCTGCAACGTCACTGACGAAGTTGCTGTGGGCGAACTGGTGAAGAAGATCCACGAAGAGGTTGGCCAGATTGACATCCTGGTGAACAACGCCGGCATCATCAAGCGCATCCCGATGCACGAGATGAAGCGCTCGGAGTTCCAGCAGGTGATCGACGTTGACCTGGTGGCTCCCTACATCGTAGCAGCAGCCGTCCTGCCCGAAATGATGGAGCGCAAGGAAGGCAAGATCATCAACATCTGCTCGATGATGTCGGAGCTCGGCCGCGAGACCGTGAGCGCCTACGCTGCAGCCAAGGGTGGCCTGAAGATGCTGACCCGCAACATCTGCTCGGAGTATGGCGAATACAACATCCAGTGCAACGGCATCGGCCCCGGTTACATTGCTACCCCACAGACTGCCCCGCTTCGCGAGCGTCAGCCCGATGGCAGCCGTCACCCGTTCGACAGCTTCATCTGCGCCAAGACGCCTGCCGGCCGCTGGCTCGATCCTGAGGAGCTGGGCGGACCTGCCGTCTTCCTGGCATCGCACGCTTCGGATGCCGTCAACGGCCACGTCCTCTATGTGGATGGAGGCATCCTCGCCTATATCGGCAAGCAGCCCAAGTAAACTTTTTTTGGCAAGTAAAAGTATCAATCCCCACTGCATCGTTTCTGCAGTGGGGTTCTTTTTGAATAAATCATAGCGGAAGGTTGTCCATATTGTAAATTTTCATTACCTTTGCCATCGTAATATGTATTTTATGTCAGGTTTTTTCGCACCTGAAAATGACCGGACCTACAGCGAAACATTACACAACCAACAATCAAATAAACATTTTTTTTAATGGCAAATGTTATTAAGCTCAAAAAAGGCTTGAACATCAACCTGGAGGGCACACCCGAAGAAAAGTTTGTGAGCGTGAAGGAGGCCAAGAAGGTCACCCTCGTTCCTGACGACATCGTGCTGTGTACCCCGAAGATTGTGTTAAAAGCCGGCGATGCTGTGCATGCTGGAGATGAAATCTTCCACGACAAACAGTATCCACAGATTAAGTTCGTGAGCCCTGTGAGCGGCACCCTGGAGGAAGTCGTTCGCGGAGACCGACGCAAAGTGCTTGGCATCGTCATTTCGAACGATGGCAAGGGCACGAGTGCAGAACTGCCTGTTGTTGATCCGAAGACATCGACTGCTGACGAAATCAAGCAGGCGATGCTCGACGGTGGCGTATGGCCTTTCCTCACACAGCGTCCCTATGGCGTTCTGGCCAATCCTGAAGTACAGCCACGCGACATCTTCGTGACGGCTCTCAACACAGCCCCTCTTGCCCCCAGCTTCGACATCATCGTCAAGGGACAGGAGAAGGACTTCGAGACCGGCCTCGCAGCGCTCGCCAAACTGACCGGCGGCAAGGTTTACGTGGGAGCTGCATCGGGCACCGCCATTCCTGCCGTCAGCGGCGTGGAGAAGGTGACCGTGGAAGGCCCTCACCCGGCTGGCAACGTAGGCGTTCAGATCAACAACTTCAAGCCCATCAACAAGGGTGAGATCGTCTGGACCGCCAATGCACAGGACGTGATCGTCATCGGACGCATCCTGAACGGCAAGTGCGACTTCTCGCGCATCATCACCATTGCAGGCTCGGAGGTCGTGGCACCCGCCTATGCCAAGGTACAGGCCGGCCAGTCGCTGGCTGACATCCTGGACGGCAAGGTGAAGCATGTCGAGTACAAGCAGCGCGTGATCAACGGAGATGTTCTGACAGGCGTAGCCACAGGACTTGCCGGATCGCTGAACTTCAAGGGACAGACCGTCACCGTGATTCCGGAAGGCGACCAGACCGACGAAATCTTCGGATGGATCACCCCCGGCCTGAACCGCTACTCGACCTCGAACACAGGTCTCGCCGGTCTGTTCGGCCTCTTCAAGTCTAAGAAGTGGAAGCTCGATGCCCGCCTGAAGGGTGGACCGCGTGCGCTCATTGTCAGTGGTGACTGGGAGCGCGTCTTCCCCATGGACATCTATCCTGAGCACCTCTACAAGGCTGTCCTGGCCTACGACATCGACAAGATGGAGCAGCTTGGCATTTACGAGGTACTGCCTGAGGACTTCGCTCTTTGTGAATTTGTTGACGTCTCGAAGAATCCTGTCCAGCAGGTCATTGCCGACGGACTCGTCAAGCTTCGCAAGGAGATGGAATAATTGTCAAACTGTAAATTATCCTATTGTCCAATGAAACTGAACGATTATATCAACGAAAAGATTGACCCCCTGTTCCAAAAGGGCGGCAAGTATGAGAAGCTGTGGTCTATCTATGACAGCTTCCATACATTCCTCTTCGTTCCTCGTCACACTGCAGGCCGCAAGGGCGTGCAGGTACACGATTCGGTGGATTCCAAGCGCGTGATCATGATGGTGATCCTGGCCCTGGTTCCTGCTGCACTCGTAGGTATGTGGAACGTAGGCTATCAGCACGACCTGGCCCTCGGCATCGACGACGGCTGGTTCATGCAGTTCCTCTATGGTCTTGTGGCCTTCCTGCCCAAGGTTGTTGTGAGCTACGCTGTCGGTCTCGGCATCGAGATGGCCGTAGCCTGCATGAAGCGCGAAGAAGTGGCCGAAGGCTTCCTGGCTACCGGCCTGCTGATCCCCATGATCGTGCCTGTAAATACTCCTCTCTGGATGATTGCCGTGGCTACTGCCTTCTCGGTAATCTTTGCCAAGGAGATCTTCGGCGGCACTGGCATGAACATCTTCAACCCTGCCCTCATTACGCGTGCGTTCCTCTTCTTTGCCTATCCAAAGGCCATGTCGGGCGACGAAGTATTCGTTCGCACCGGTTCGGCTCTCTGCAACTCCCCCATCGAGGGCACTGCAGTGGTGGACGGCTTCTCGGGAGCCACTCCTCTGGCAGCTGTTGCTGACGGCACGTTCAACCCTGCCACCTATTCGACCATGGATGCCTTCCTCGGCTGCATTCCCGGCTCTATTGCCGAGACTTCGACGCTTGCCATCCTGCTGGGTGCCTGCCTGCTGCTCGTGACCCGTGTGGCCTCGTGGCGCATCATGTGCTCTGTCTTCGTGGGTGGCGCCCTGATGTCGGCCATCATCGCCGCCTTCTCGGAGAACGCACCTACCGTTGCCCAGCAGCTCTGCCTCGGCGGCTTTGCCTTTGCAGCTGTCTTCATGGCTACTGACCCAGTGACCGGATGCCGCACCAATACGGGCAAGTACATCTACGGCCTGTTCATCGGTATCATGGCCATCCTGATCCGTATGTTCAACACGGGCTATCCCGAAGGCGCCATGATGGCCGTCCTGCTGGGTAATGCCTGCGCTCCTCTCATCGACTACTGTGTTATCAATTCTAATATCTCAAAGCGTGCTAAACGCGTAAATGCATAAGACTATGAATCGTAATTCAAATGTTTATACTGTCATCTACGCAACCGTTTTGACAGTATTGGTAGCTATCCTGCTTTCTGCTGCCTCCCTGGGCCTTAAGGACAAGCAGAAGGCCAACACCGACAACGAGAAGAAGCAGCAGATCCTTCAGTCGGTTGCTTCGAAGCTTGGCAAGGAAGTGACCTTCGAGAACGCTGCCGACCTGTGGCAGGAGCTCAAGATGGACGAAGCCATGTTCTGCGTGAACACCAAGGGCGAGAAGGTTGAAGGCAAGGCCTTTGACATCGCCTCGAAGAGCCTCTTCTCGGCCGGCAAAATCATTCCTGAAGCCACCCTTCCCGTTTATGTAGCCAACATCAACGGCGTTCCCTACCGCATCATGAGCATGTATGGTGCCGGTCTGTGGGGTCCCATCTGGGGCTATCTGTCGGTTGATCCCGAAGGCAAGGTGGCCGGCGTATCGTTCGACCACGATTCGGAGACTGCCGGTCTGGGTTCGAAGATCAAGGACGACCCGGCATTCGCAGCCGGCTTCATCGGCAAGAGCATCTTCACCGACGGCAAGTTCACCTCGGTGTCGGTCACCAAGGCAGGCAAGCCCGCCAACTACGGTGGCGAGAAGGTTGATGCCATCACGGGTGCCACGAAGACCTCTGACTACGTAGGCCTGATGATCTACGAGTCGCTGCTCGGCTATGTTCCATTCATCCAGGGCGGAACCACTCCAGCCAACTGCTGCAAGAAGCACGAAGGCACCTGCGGCGAGAAGAAGGACTGCCAGATGGAAGGCTGCCAAAAGGAAGCCTGCACCCCCGAAGCCTGCGGCAAGGAGGAATGCAAGGCCCAGTGCGGCAAGAAGGCCGAGTGCGGCGAGAAAGCCGAATGTGGCGAGAAGCCCGAGTGTGCCGACAAGGCTGCGTGTGATGCCTGCAAAAAGGCTGAGTAATTGTTAATTTAATTGTCAATCGAAATAACAGTTATGGCAAATGAAAAGAAACCCGGTGTTTTCACCGGACCGCTCTGGACGAATAACCCTGTGGTAGTCCAGGTGCTTGGTATCTGCTCGGCCCTTGCGGTTACAACGCAGATGAAGCCTGCACTGGTGATGGGCATCTCCCTGACCTGCGTGCTTGCTTTCGCCAACGTGATCATTTCTGTGCTCCGCAACACCATCCCGAACCGAATCCGCATCATCGTTCAGCTGGTAGTCGTTGCTGCACTTGTAATTCTTGTGAACCAAATCCTGAAAGCCTACGTCTATGATGTGAGCAAGGCCCTGTCGGTATATGTCGGTCTGATCATCACGAACTGTATTCTGATGGGACGTCTGGAGGCCTTTGCGCTGGGCAACAAGCCCTTCCCCGCACTCCTTGACGGCCTTGGCAACGGCATCGGCTATGCGCTGATCCTGTTCATCACCGCCACCCTTCGCGAACTGTTCGGCAGCGGCACCCTCTTCGGCTACGACGTGATTGCACGCTTCGTGAACGAAGCTGGCTACGACGGCTATCAGAACTGCGGCTTCTTCACGATGCCTGCAGCAGCCCTGATCATCCTTGGCTGCATCATCTGGTATCAGCGTGCCAAGAACCCGGATCTTCAGGAAAAGTAATACCCTTAAAACATCTGCAAAATGGAGTATTTAAATCTATTCATCAAGTCGATTTTCATTGACAACATGATCTTTGCACTGTTCCTGGGTATGTGTTCTTACCTGGCTGTGTCAAAGACCGTAAGCACATCGGTAGGCCTTGGCTGTGCAGTAACGTTCGTGCTGCTCATCACCCTGCCTATCAACTACCTGTTGGACAAGTATGTGCTTCAGCCCGATGCACTCGTTGAGGGCGTCGATCTCAGCTACCTGAGCTTCATCATCTTCATCGCCAACATCGCTGCCATCGTACAGATTGTCGAGATGGTTGTCGAGAAGTTCTTCCCTGCACTCTATGGTTCGCTCGGCATCTTCCTTCCGCTTATTGCCGTGAACTGCGCCATCCTCGGTGGTTCGCTGTTCATGCAGCAGAAGGAGTTCGAGAACGTGGGCTATGCCATCACCTACGCCCTTGGCGACGGTATCGGCTGGCTGTTCGCCATTGCGTGCATCGCAGCAATCCGCGAGAAGCTCTCGTACAGTAACATTCCTGCTCCCTTGAAGGGCCTTGGCATCACGTTCATCGTGACCGGTCTGATGGCCATTGCCTTCATGAGCTTCTCTGGTATTCAACTTGGTTAAAAGAAAGGAGACTACACTATGTTAACAACTTACATTTATGCAATCGTAGTATTTCTGATCGTAATACTCGTTCTCGTAGCGCTCCTGCTTTTCGTCAAGGCAAAGCTTGTACCTTCGGGCAACATCACCATTGATGTGAACGGCAAGAAGAACATCGAAGCCGGCATCGGCACGACAGCCCTTGCAGCCCTTCAGTCGGGCGGCATCTTCCTGTCGTCGGCCTGCGGTGGCGGTGGCAAGTGCGGCCAGTGCAAGTGTATCATCGAATCGGGCGCCGGCAACATCCTTCCCACCGAGGTAGGCTTCTTCACCCGCAAGGAGATCAAGAAGAACTATCGTCTGGCCTGCCAGTCGAAGATCAAGGAGAATGCCAAGATTACTGTTCCTGACGACGTATTCGGCGTAAAGGAATGGGAATGCACCGTGATCGGCAACAAGAACGTTGCCACGTTCATCAAGGAGTACAAGGTGGCTCTGCCTCCTGGAGAGCACATGAACTTCGAGCCTGGCTCGTATGCCCAGATCAAGATCCCGACCTTCGAGATCGACTACAAGGACTTCGACCGCAGTCTGATCGGCGACACCTATCTGCCAGCTTGGGAGAGCTTCCACCTGTTCGACCTGCATTGCTCGAACACAGAGCCTACCGTACGTGCCTACTCGATGGCCAACTATCCCGACGAGGGCGACATCATCACGCTCAACGTGCGTATTGCCACTCCTCCGTTCAAGCCACGCGAACAGCAAGTCAAGGGTGCCAACAACTTCATGCCTGTCAACCCGGGTATTGCATCGACCTACATCTTCAACCTGCGTCCAGGCGACAAGGTAATCATGTCGGGTCCCTACGGCGAGTTCCGTCCCCAGTACGGCACAGGCCGTGAGATGATCTGGGTAGGCGGTGGCGCCGGTATGGCTCCTCTCCGTGCACAGATCATGCACATGCTGAAGGGCAATGGCGTGAAGGACGAAGACCGTCAGCGCCCGATGCACTACTTCTATGGCGCCCGTGCCCTGGAGGAGATTCCATTCCTCGACGACTTCCTGCAGCTCCAGAAGGACTTCCCGAACTTCCACTTCCACCTGGCACTGGACCGTCCGGATCCGAAGGCCGATGCAGCCGGCATTGCCTATACCCCAGGCTTCGTAGCACCCGTTATGGGCGACACCTACCTGAAGGCACACGAGGCTCCCGAGGATTGCGAGTACTATCTCTGCGGACCTCCGATGATGGCCAAGACCGTGCTCGACCTGCTCCACTCGCTGGGCGTTGAGGACGACATGATCCGCTTCGATAATTTCGGTGGCTAAACCCAACAGGCATAAGCCATCCCAGGCGATTCGACCCAAGGCACAAGCCATCCCAGGGGATTCGACCTATGGCACAAGCCTCAAAGGACGATAGCCCCAAACAAATACTCCCCGCCGGAAATTCCGACGGGGAGCATTTGTTTAGTCTGAGAGCCAGACGAAGCGCTGGAAAAGCGATTGTATATTGGACGGAAGATTTACTTCTTGCCACCCAGGACGCCCTTCAGCAGTTCGCCTGCCATACCGCTCTTCAGCACGGTGCTGGCAACGTCACCAGCAGCACCGCTCTTCAGGACAGCATTAGCCACATCACCGACGTTGACGTTCTTGGCAATATATTCCTGAAGTTCCTTCTTAGCGATATCCACGCCCATGCTCTTGATGAGGGGAAGAAGAGAATCGATATTGGCGTTGGAAACCAATTTTGTTGCAATCTCGGGGTTTTTCTTTACCAGCTCAATAAGCTGCTCGATGCCTGATGCCATAGTAGAAAATATTAAAGGTTAATAATGTTACGGGGAGATGAATAATATTCATCTTCGACCGTGCAAAAATAGATAAATTCTTTGATATCTCAAAGCAATAATGACAGAATGCGCGTAAAATAGATAAAAAATAACGATTTTTAACCTCAAATTTGGAATATTGCGAAATTTTCCGTATCTTTGTGGCCAAATAGACAGACAAATACGAAAGAAAAAGCCCTATGACAGATATACAAACCAATCTTGACGAACAACTGGCCCAGGCAAAAGCCATCGACGACTACAGCGATGACAAGATCCAGCACCTCGAATGGACCGAGCACATCCGTCGTCGCCCTGGCATGTATATCGGCAAGCAGGGAGACGGTTCGCACGCAGATGATGGAATCTATATCCTGCTGAAGGAAGTCATCGACAACTCGATCGACGAATATGCGATGGGGTTCGGCAAGATGATTGAAGTCAAGGTGAGCGAAGAAGGTCATGTCTCGGTCCGCGACTACGGACGTGGCATTCCCCTGGGCAAGGTGGATGCCTGCGTCAGCGAGATCAACACAGGCGGCAAGTACGACACCTCGGTCTTCAAGAAGTCGGTTGGCCTGAACGGCGTAGGCCTCAAGGCCGTCAATGCCCTTTCGAGCTTCTTCTTCGTACGCTCCTGCCGCAATGGCGAAAAGAAAGAAATCACTTATACCGCTGCCAAGAAGATACAGGAGAGTGAAATCGTCCCCACCGACGAACCGAACGGTACCTACATTGAATTTGTTCCCGACAACTCCATCTTCACAAACTATAAGTTCCGCATGGAATTTGTCGAAACCCTCCTGCATAACTATTGTTACCTCAACATTGGACTCGCTCTCATTCTGAACGGCACCCGCTACATTTCGAAAAACGGACTGGCTGACCTTCTCAATGCCCGCATGGAGATGCAGCCGCTCTACGAACCCATCCACCTGATGGGTGACGACATCGAAGTGGTCATCACGCACTGCAACAGCTACGGCGAACAGTACTACTCGTTCGTCAACGGACAATATACGAGCCTGGGAGGCACCCATCTGGCAGCCTTCAAGGAAGCAACTGCACGCGTCATCAAGGAGTTCTTCAGCCAGAAGAACTTCGAGTTCAGCGACATCCGCAACGGCATGGTGGCTGCCATTGCCATCAAGGTGCAGGAACCAGTGTTCGAAGCACAGACCAAGACGAAGCTCGGCTCGACACGCATGTCACCCAACCCCGAGGACATCACCATCCAGAAGTTTGTGGGCGACTTCCTGAAGCGCGAACTCGACAACTTCATGCACCGCGAACCGGAGACCACCGAAGTGATGCTTGCGAAAATCCTTTCGAACGAACGCGAACGCAAGGAGCTGGCCGGCTTGTCGAAACAGGCCAAGGAACGCGCCAAGAAGATCAGTCTGCACAATCGTAAGCTGCGCGACTGCCACATCCACTACAATGATGCAAAAGGCGACCGCCAGGACGAATCGTGCATCTTCATCACCGAGGGCGATTCGGCTTCCGGTTCAATCACCAAGAGCCGCAACGTCGAGACACAGGCCGTCTTCTCGTTGCGTGGCAAACCGCGCAACTGCTTCGGCATGACCAAGAAGGTATGCTACGAGAACGAGGAGTTCAACCTGCTGCAGGCTGCGCTCAACATCGAGGACGGACTGGACGGACTTCGCTACAACAAGGTGATCATTGCCACGGATGCCGATGTCGATGGCATGCACATCCGCCTGCTGATGATGACGTTCTTCCTGCAGTTCTATCCCGAACTGGTGCGCAAGGGCCACGTCTTCATCCTTCAGACGCCCCTCTTCCGTGTCCGCAACAAGAAGATCTGCCGCTACTGCTACACCGACGAGGAGCGCGAAGCTGCCATCAAGGAATGCGGGCCGACTGCCGAAATCACCCGATTCAAGGGCTTGGGAGAAATCAGTCCCGACGAGTTCAAGATCTTCATCGGCGAAGACATGCGGCTCGACACGGTGATGCTCCGCAAGGAAGATGCCGTCCACGAGATGCTCGAATACTACATGGGCAAGAACACGATGGAACGCCAGGAATTCATCATCAACAACCTGGTCATCGAACTCGACGAAGCCTGATCTATCCGGAGGATTCCCCCATTCAACACAAAAAACAAAAGAACATGAAGCTGATATTCCCCGGTTCCTTTGACCCCTTCACCAAAGGACACGAAAGCATCGTCAGGCGTGCGCTTGACTTCAGCGACGAGATCGTCATCGCTGTGGGCTACAACGGACTGAAGGGCAACACGGGTATGTTCTCCGTAGAGGAACGAGTCCGGATGATAAGCGACTTCTACGAAGAGGAACCCCGTGTTTCGGTGATCGCCTACACCACGCTGACCACCGACATAGCCAACGAACTGGGCTGCTCGCATATCCTGCGCGGTGTGCGTACCGTAATCGATTTCGAGTACGAACGTTCGCTGGCCGACGTCAATCGTCACCTGACAGGCATCGAGACCATCCTGCTCTTCAACGAACCTGCCATGGCCCATATTACCTCGACCACCGTACGCGAGCTGCTTTCGTTCGGCAAGGACGTGTCGGACTTCATGCCCGATGGTTTTCCTCCGCTCTCGAAGGTGAAGCCCCAGAACGAACCCTATTTCGGGTAATCGAAATCGTTCTGGAACATTTCGGGACATTGAAACAAGTCTGGAACACTTCGGGACATCGAAACAAGTCTGGAACAATTCGGGACATTGAAACAAGTCTGGAACAATTCAAGTCAACTTCATAAACAATCATTTCAAGTCAACTTCGAACAGGAACAGCTCGGGCAAATTTTCGAAAAGAACAGCTCGGGTTATTTATAAAACACTGGAATAGAACTTTTTCTATGATGAAACAGCTCAGATATCTGTTTATACTTTTCCTTCTCCTTTGTGCTGGTGAAGCGAAGGCTGACCTCTACAACAGCATGAAGACCTTCAACAGCGCCTTGCTCAGCCTTGAGAACCGGTATGTGGATACGGTCGATGTGGATGCCTTGACCGAGATAGCCATCAAGGCCATGCTGAAGGAGCTGGACCCCCACTCCACCTATCTCTCGCCGAAGGAAGTGGAACAGATGAACGAAGGCCTCGGCGGCTCGTTTGAAGGGATCGGTGTACGGTACCAGATGGAGAACGACACCCTGCTCGTCATCAATACGGTCAGCGGCGGACCTTCCGAAAAGGTGGGTATCCTGGCTGGCGACCGCATCATCATGGTAGGCGATTCGACCATTGCCGGACAGAAGTTCAACACCAACGAGATACAGCGCCGACTGCGCGGACCAAAAGGGTCGGTTGTCGATCTGGGCGTCCTTCGTCAAGGGGAGAGCCAGCTGCTCTGGTTCAAGGTGGAACGCGACAAGATACCCGTCTATAGCATCGATGCCTCGTACATCGCAGCACCCGGTGTCGGATACATCCGCCTGTCGCGATTTGCACAAACCACGCCCGAAGAATTCGACAAGGCCATGGGCAAGCTCGACGAACAGGGCATGAAGCACCTCATCATCGACCTGCAGGATAATGGTGGCGGCTATCTCAGCTCGGCTGTCGATCTGGCCAACTTCCTACTCCCCTCTTCCGAACTCGTTGTCTATACCGAAGGACGCAGCGACGGACACCGCAACTACCTCACCCGCCACGTCTTTGACCATTTCAAGGGACGTGTGGTGGTGCTGATCAACGAACAGAGCGCTTCGGCTTCGGAGATCCTGGCAGGCTGTCTGCAGGACCTGGACCGTGGCGTCATCGTCGGACGCCGTTCCTTTGGCAAAGGTCTTGTCCAAAGCCCGATCCGCCTGTCAAACGGAGGCATGATCCGACTGACCATCTCGCACTACTATACACCTTCGGGCAGATGTATTCAGAAGCCCTATACGAAGGGTGACCAGAAGAGCTACAACGAGGACCTCCTGAAACGCTTCAAGCAGGGCGAACTGCAGAATGCCGACAGCATCGACTTTGCCGATTCGCTCAAATACTACACCCGCAACGGGCGCACCGTCTATGGAGGTGGTGGCATCATGCCCGACTTCTTCGTGCCCCTCGACACCCTGAGCTACACCAAGGCACACCGCGCCGTGAATGCAAAAGGTTCGCTCAACCGATACGTCATCCAATATTTCAAGGCCCACCAGCAGGAGCTGCACAAGCAATACCCCACCATCGAAGCATTCCTCAACGAAGAGACGGGCTTCAAGGTGTCGGACGAGATGGTCGGCAACATTATCGAACAGGCACGCAAGGACAGCGCACAGAGCAACGAACTCGAAACACTCTACACCAACGACGTGTTCCGCAGCCAGATTGCTGCTTACCTGGCCAACGACCTCTACGAACAGGGTGCATACAGCCGCATCATGAACCATACGTCCGACGTGTTCAAGGAAGCGATGGACATCATCAACGACGAACGCCGATACAACGAACTACTCAAATCGAAATAAACACACATGAAGGCTTTATTCTCTTTCCACAGACATTTGAAGGCTGCCCATAGCTGGTTGCTCAGCCTTGCTGCAGTGGTGCTGATGCTGACACTCACCAGCGCCGACACCAAGCGTCCCATCACCATCTTCATGATCGGCGATTCGACCATGGCCAACAAGCCCCTCGATGGCGACAACCAGGAACGCGGCTGGGGACAGATGCTGTCGGGATTCTTTACCGACGACATCCGTGTCGATAATCATGCGCTGAACGGTCGCAGCTCCCTCTCCTTCATCCTCGAAGGAGAATGGCAGAAGGTCTATGATGCCATCCAGCCCGGCGACTACGTCTTCATCCAGTTCGGACACAACGACGAGAAGATCAAGTCGGAGAACCGCGGCACTCGTCCCGGCACCCCCGAACCCCAGCTTTGCCCCGACCAGTGGGGACGTCCTGCCTCGTTCGACGACAACCTCCGACGTTTCGTCAACGAGACACGCTCGAAGGGAGGCATTCCTGTCCTCTTCAACTCCATCGCACGCCGCAGCTTCTTCGAAAACAAGAATGCCGCCGAAGAGGATGACCTGTTCGGCAAGGGCATCACCCAGAAGACCGAAGGCGATTCGCTGGTCGAGACACACATCATCGTTCGCGGCGATGGCACAGTCGATGACTACCTCGAGGCACCCCGCCGGGTGGCAAAGGAACTGAATGTGCCCTTCGTCGAAATGAATGCCATCTCGAAGCAGGTCATCCTCGGCGAAGGTGTCGAAGGTTCTAAAGGCCTGTTCTGCTGGCTGCCCGCCAACACCTACGCGGCAGCACCCAAGGGACGTGAGGACAATACGCACCTGCGCATCAGTGGAGCACGCAAGATGTGTGCAGCCACCATCGATGCCATCGGCGAAGCTGTTCCCGCCCTCAAGCCCTTCATCCGCAAGTATGACCTCGTGGTAGCCAAGGACGGTTCGGGCGACTTCATGACCATCCAGGAAGCCATCATGGCTGTGCCCGACTACAATGGCGAGGAACTCAAGATACTGGTTGCCCCCGGCATCTATCACGAGAAGCTGGTGGTTCCCGAATCGAAGAGCCACGTGACGCTCATTGCCCGCACCGAAGGCGAAGTGGTCATCACCAACGACGACTATGCCAACAAGGTTTCGCCCATTACGGGTCGCAAGTTGGGCACTTCGGGCTCAGCAACCGCCTATATCTATGCCCCCTACTTCGAGGCCATCGGCATCGTGTTCGAGAATACAGCCTCCAACGAATCCTTTGCACAGGGAGGACGCGGCGTCGGCCAGGCTGTTGCTGCACTGGTTGCCGGCGACTGCGTCGTCTTCCGTCGCTGCAAGTTCCTGGGCCATCAGGACACGCTCTATGCCTATGGTCGAAAGTCCGACCCCAAGACGAAAGAAGCCATCGAGGCTGCCCGGACACAGCGCATCCCCGAGAACATGCAGTCGCGCCAGTACTACGAGGACTGCTACATCGCAGGCTCCGTCGATTACATCTTCGGATGGGCAACTGCCTACTTCAATCGCTGCGAACTGCATTGCGTGGGCGATGGCTATGTCACAGCAGCTGCCACGCCGCAGGGACAGACCTACGGATACGTCTTCAACAACTGCACGATTACGTCCGAACCAGGTGTCAAGACCTATCTGGGCCGTCCATGGCGCCACTACGCACAGACCGTCTTCCTCAACTGCACCCTCGACGAATGCGTCAATCCGCAGGGCTGGCAGACCTGGCCCAGCAAGGAAAGCGGGCTGGATGGCTCCACCACGGCTTTCTATGCCGAATACAACTCGACGGGTGCTGGTGCCAATCCCAAGCAACGTGCTGCCTGGTCGAAGCAGCTCACCAGCAAGATGGCCGAACGCTTCACTGCCTCCGAGGTGCTGAAGGGCTATGATAACTGGAATCCTGTGAAATAAACGACACAAAGAAGCAATCACATTGATCTATCAAATAATTAACTATACTTATTTTTCTTTTAACACGAATTATCGCGAATTATCATTAATTTTTCAGTATGTGTCTATATATGACGTACCTCGCATAATAATTCATGTGAATTCATGATAATTCGTGTTGAAAAAAAAGACAAATATAATTGTCGTTAATTTTGGTTACATACTTAGAAGCAATCACATTATTCATTCAATTCTGATTCTAACAATATGAAAAAAATCCTTCCTCTTGTAAGCCTCCTGCTCCTTCCAGCCTTGAACAGCTGCACCAGTAAGCAGGCCGAACCCGAACCATATTCCGTACGTATGGTGCGTTCCGAACTGGCCCGCAATCCCGATTGCGTTACCATCGACTACAACACCCAGCTGAAGTGGAACTACACACATGGTCTGCTCATGCAGTCGATGCTCCTGGCCGAACAGCAGTATCCCGAGCTGGCCGAAGTGGTCGATCCCTACGTGAAGCACTATGTCGATACGATCATCCATGCCGATGGCAGCATCGAGCGCTACAAGCTCACCAACTATACGCTCGACCACATCAATGCCGGCAAGATGCTCATGCTGGCCTACGACAAATGGCCCGAACCCCGTATGCGCCAGGCACTTGACACCCTTTATACCCAGCTGCAGAGCCATCCTCGCGTCAGCGAAGGCGGCTTCTGGCACAAGAAGGCCTATCCCTGGCAGATGTGGCTCGACGGCATCTACATGGAGGCTCCCTTCTATGCCGAATATGCCAAGCGCTACCTCACCGGCGAGGCACAGCAGAAGGCCTACGACGACGTGGTCAACCAGTTCATGGTCGTAGCCCGTCACACCTATGACCCTGCCAATGGCCTCTATCGCCATGCGTGGGACGAGAAGCACGAGCAGAAGTGGGCCGATCCCACAACGGGACAGGCTCCCCACGTCTGGGGACGTGCCCTGGGCTGGTACACGATGGCTATGGTCGATGTTCTGAGCTTTCTTCCCGAAGACTATACTGGTCGCGACAGCATCATCTCGCTGCTCCAGCCGCTTTGCGAGAAGCTCCTCCCCCTCCAGCAGCCCTCGATGGCCTGGCAGCAGGTCATCGACCAGACCGGACGCGAAGGCAACTACGACGAGGCATCGTGCACTGCCATGTTCGCCTACACCTTCATGAAGGGTGCGCTGCTCGGTGTCCTGCCCGCCGACTATTGGGAGAAAGGCTACAAGACCTGGGAGGGCCTGAACCAGCACTTCATCTGCGAAGATGTCGATGGAGAGGGCAATCCGACAGGCACCATCAGCCTCACGCGCATCTGTGGCGTGGCTGGCCTCGGAGGCACTCCCTACCGCAGCGGCGACTACGACTACTATATCAACGAAATCATTCGCGACAACGACCCGAAGGGTGTCGGCCCCTACATCATGGCCTCTCTGCTGGCCGAGAAATACGGTGCCACGCTCAAATGACCTCATGCTGACAAGCAAACAATTCATATAACTCCATAAATCACAACCATTATGTTCAAATTTTTAAGTGCACGCCATCGCAGCACATACACCCATCTGGCCTTGAAATACAAGGTATGGCCCGAGAAGGTCTATAAGCTCGCACATGGCAAACATGCTCATTCGAAGAAGGAACACCAGATCGTTCACGAACTCCTTGCCTTAGGCATCATCCATCGTCACTCCGACTCCCAGCTCTCGCACGACGACAAGGTAGTCTTCGAGAAGGACGAATAAGTGCCGGTCCGAATGGGCAAAAGTTATCCCCCGCCACAGATTCTTGTAGCGGGGGATAATCATTTAGAGTTCAGTCGAATTAATGGTTCTGTCGAATTTATAGTTCTTTCGAAGCTCCTTTGAATTTCTTCAACGATCAACGACGTCCGCTGCGGGCATGTCCTGCGCCTGTGCCCGACTGGGTCTTGCCGCTGTTGCTGGGCTGGGTGGTGCCTGAGCTACGAGTGGGTGCATTGTCGCGGTGGTTGATCTGAGGCGTATTCTTGTTCTGCCCCTTGCGCTGGTCGTTGTAGCGGCTATCGCGCTCGCGATCGTTCTGGTTGCGGTTGTTGTAGCCGTTCATGGGCTGGCCACCCTTCTCGCGACGATTGTTGCCGAAGTCCAGACGCTGGTGGCTATCCATGTCCTTCGAACCGTGGATGTGGTGAGGCTTGGGATCAATCGAATGACTGTAGCGATGGTCGCGATGATAGAAGCCATCCGAATAGTTCCTGCGGGAATGAGCGCCAGAATAATGCCTGAAGATGCTGGGTGCATCGAAGTAGTAGAACTTCGGATTGTTGTAGATCTGATAGACCCTGAAGCGCCAGCTGCCGCGATAGGTATAGACGGGACGATAGAAGTACTCCAGTTCGAGGAAGCGGCGATACTGGGCAGCGGTTAGGATGAAACGCATGTCGTCGTTACGCCAATCCAGGTAGGTATAGTACGTGTTGATGGCAGACAGGTAGCCTCTTGCCACATCGTCCAGGATGGGGCTGATGGCAAAGAGGAAGTCAAAGTTGATCTCGTAGCAATCGTCGTACTGCTGAGGGGTCATGTCGAGCTCCCATGCCATGCGATCGCTTAGGAAACGTGCCGTTTCACGAATCTTGCTGGTTGACATTGCAAACACCTGAGTCATGGTCAGGAGTGCGACTGCAAGGGTAACAAATAACTTTTTCATAGTGTTGATGTATTAGTGGTTGAACATGTTTTCTATGTTATTTTCGATTTTAGGACAAAAGATGCCGATATTAGTTTAAATAATAAACGGAAGAATGCAAAGTTTATTGCATAGAAAGCGAATAAAAACTCAACTTTCGCAAAATACGAAAGTTGAGTAGGGATTATCTAAGGGATTTTAAGGGAATCAGATCAACGGGATCCCCGCCTGGGCACATTGCTGGCGCATCTCTTGAGGCCAGATGCTCGACTGCGTCTCTCCGATGTGTGCCTTGTGGAGCAGGATCATGCAGAGTCGGCTCTGTCCGATGCCGCCGCCGATCGACAAGGGCAGCTCGCCCTCGAGCAGACGACGATGGAAGTAGAGTCCCACGCGCTCCTCCTTGTTGGTGAGCTTCAGCTGGCGAAGCAGGGCCTCGGCATCGACGCGAATGCCCATCGACGACAGTTCCATGGCAGCATTCAGCACCGGGTACCACACCAGCAGGTCGCCGTTCAGCCCGACAAAACCCTCCTCGTTCTCGGTGGTCCAGTCGTCATAGTCCGGAGCGCGCATGTCGTGCTCCTTCCCGTCGGCCAGCTTGCCGCCGATGCCCATGATGAACACGGCGCCATGCTTCTTGCAGATCATGTTCTCGCGCTCCTTCGGCGACAGGTCGGGATAGAGCTGGCGCAGCTGCTCGGCATGGATGAAGAAGATGTCCTCGGGCAGGAAGGGCTTGATGGTCGGATAGGTCTCGCAGATGTAGAACTCCGTACGCAGTATGGCCGAATAGATCTTGCGCACAATCTTCTTCAGGAACTTCACGTTGCGGTCCTCCTTGCGCATCACGCGCTCCCAGTCCCACTGGTCCACATAGAGCGAATGGGTGTTGTCCAGCTCCTCGTCGGCGCGGATGGCATTCATATCGGTGACGATGCCGAACCCCTCCTCGATCTTGTATTCTGCCAGCGTGTTGCGCTTCCATTTGGCGAGCGAATGAACCACCTCCGCACGGGCTTCCTCCATGTCCTTGATCGGGAAGTTCACGGCACGTTCCACGCCGCTCAGGTCGTCGTTCATGCCCAGGCCCTTCAGGACGAAGAGGGGGGCCGTGACGCGACGAAGGCGCAGCTCAGTGCTGAGACTTTGCAGGAAGAAGTCCTTGATGTTCTTGATCGCCTGTTCGGTTTGTTTCAAGTTAAGAGCAGGTTTGTAGTCTGCAGGAATGATCAATTGGCTCATTGCTATCGGTAAATTGTTCGTGTCTTGTTGAAATTTCGGACGCAAAGATACGCATTAAAAATCATTTTGGCAAATTATTATCCGACAAAATTGCTTTTTGTTCGAAAAAATTGCAGTTTTGCGTTAAAAAGTAATATACAAATACAAAAACACGGGATAATTGTTACGATTATCCCGTGTTTGTATAGAAGGAGCAGACAAGCGTCTTATTCGTACTCCTGCCAGCTCTTGATCTGGATGTCCTTCTGCTCCTTCTGGGTGAATGCCTCGATGAAGGCGCTTGCCAGGCGGGCATTGGTCATCAGGGGGATGTTGTGGTCGATGGCACCACGGCGGATGCGGTAGCCATTGGTCAGCTCGCGCTTCGAACGGTTCTTCGGGATGTTGATGATGAGGTCGAACTTATGGGCCGCAATCATGTTCATCACGTTCAGCTCCGAATCGGGGTGCTCATCGGGCCAATAGACGCTCGTGGCCTTCACGCCGTTGTCCGTCAGGAAGCGTGCCGTGCCGGCCGAAGCATAGATGGTGTAGCCTGACTTGACCAGCGAGGCAGCCGCATCGAGCAGGGCCACCTTCGACTTCACCTCGCCCGACGAGATCATGATGGCCTTGTCCTTCGAAGGCAGCTTGTAGCCCGTGGCAATCAGGGCGTTGAGCAGAGCCTCGTCGAAGTCGTCGCCCAGGCAGCCCACCTCGCCCGTCGAGCTCATATCGACGCCGAGCACGGGGTCGGCATTCTGCAGACGTGCAAACGAGAACTGCGAAGCCTTGACGCCGATGCGGTCGATGTCGAACTCGCTCTTGTCGAGCTTCGTGTAGGGAGCGTCGAGCATGATGCGGGTGGCTGTGTCGATGAAGTTGCGCTTCAGCACCTTCGAGACAAAGGGGAACGAACGCGAGGCGCGCAGGTTGCACTCGATCACCTTCAGGTCGCGTCCCTTGGCCAGGTACTGGATGTTGAACGGACCCGAGATGTTGAGTTCCTTGGCAATGGCGCGCGACACCTTCTTGATCTGGCGTACCGTGGCAAACGAGATGTTCTGCACGGGGAAGCACATGGTGGCATCGCCCGAGTGGACGCCTGCATATTCGATGTGCTCCGAGATGGCATACTCCACGATCTCGCCCTCCTGGGCCACGGCATCGAACTCGATTTCATTCGTGTCGGTCATGAACTGCGAGATCACCACGGGATACTCCTTCGAAACCTCGGAGGCCATCTCGAGGAAGCGCTTCAGCTCGTCGTCGTCGTAGCAGACGTTCATGGCAGCACCCGAAAGCACGTACGAGGGACGCACCAGGACGGGGTAGCCCACCTCGTCGATGAACTTCTTCACATCCTCCATCGAGGTCAGTGCGCTCCACTTCGGCTGGTCGATGCCCAGCTTGTCGAGCATGGCGCTGAACTTGCTGCGGTTCTCGGCGCGGTCGATCGAGACGGGCGAAGTGCCCAGGATGGGTACCGACTGGCGATGGAGCTTCATGGCCAGGTTGTTGGGGATCTGTCCGCCCACCGAGACGATCACGCCGCGGGGCTGCTCGAGGTCAATCACGTCGAGCACGCGTTCGAACGAAAGCTCGTCGAAGTAGAGGCGGTCGCACATGTCGTAGTCGGTCGAGACGGTCTCGGGGTTGTAGTTGATCATGATCGACTTGTAGCCCAGCTTGCGTGCCGTGTTGATGGCATTCACCGAGCACCAGTCGAATTCCACCGACGAACCGATGCGGTAGGCGCCCGAGCCGAGCACCACCACCGACTTCTCGTTTGCGTAGTAGTTCACGTCGTGGCCCTGCACGGCGTAGGTCATGTAGAGGTAGTTGGTCAGGTCGGGATGCTCCGAAGCCACCGTCGGGATGCGCTTCACGGCAGGCAGGATGTTGAGCTTCTTGCGAAGGGCGCGAACGGCCAATACCTCCTTCTCCATGTTGCTGCCCTGGTGGGCATTCAGCACGAAACGGGCAATCTGGAAGTCCGAGAAGCCCAGCACCTTGGCCTTGGTCAGCACCTCGGTGGGCAGCTGGTCGAGCGACGTATAGCCTTCGAGCACGTGCTTGTAGTCGACGATGTTCTTCATCCTTTCGATGAACCAGGGGTCGATCTTCGTCAGTTCATAGAGGCGCTCGATGCTGTAGCCCTCCTCCAGGGCCTGTGCGATGGCGAAGATGCGCAGGTCGGTCGGGTTCGAAAGCTCCTCGTCGAGGTTGTCGAAGCGTGTGTGGTCGTTGCCCACAAAGCCGTGCATGCCCTGTCCGATCATGCGGAGGCCCTTCTGCAGCATCTCTTCGAACGAACGTCCGATCGACATGATTTCGCCCACCGACTTCATCGACGAGCCGATCTTGCGGCTGACGCCCACAAACTTCGTGAGGTCCCAGCGCGGGATCTTGCAGATCATGTAGTCGAGCGACGGGGCGACATAGGCCGAATTGGTTGTTCCCATCTCGCCGATCTGGTCGAGCGTGTAGCCCAGGGCGATCTTGGCAGCCACAAAGGCAAGCGGGTAGCCTGTGGCCTTCGAGGCAAGGGCCGACGAGCGCGACAGGCGCGCATTGATCTCGATGATGCGGTAGTCGTTGGTCTCGGCATTGAAGGCGAACTGGATGTTGCACTCGCCCACGATGTTCAGGTGGCGCACACACATGATGGTGATCTCTTGCAGCATCTTCACCTGCTCATCGGTCAGCGAACAGGTCGGAGCCACCACAATCGACTCGCCCGTATGGATGCCGAGGGGGTCGAAGTTCTCCATCGAAGCCACGGTGAAGCAGTGGTCGTTGGCGTCGCGGATGCACTCGAACTCAATCTCCTTCCAGCCCTTCAGCGACTCCTCTACCAGAACCTGTGGCGCGAAGGTGAAGGCGCTCTCGGCGATCTCCTTGAACGTAGCCTCGTCGGGGCAGACACCCGAACCCAGGCCGCCCAGGGCGTAGGCCGAACGGATCATCACGGGGTATCCGATCTTGCGGGCGGAAGCCAGGGCATCCTCGAGGTTCTCGCAGGCATGGCTCACGGGCACCTTGGCGTCGATCTTGTTCAGCTCCTTCACGAAGAGGTCGCGGTCCTCGGTGTTCATGATGGCCTCCACACTGGTGCCCAGCACCTCCACGCCGTATTCCTTCAGCACACCCTTCAGGTAGAGCTCGGTGCCGCAGTTCAGCGCCGTCTGTCCGCCGAAGGCCAGCAGGATGCCGTCGGGGCGCTCCTTCTTGATGATCTCGGTCACGTAGTACGTGTTGACCGGAAGGAAGTACACCATGTCGGCTATACCCTCGGAGGTCTGGATAGTTGCAATGTTCGGATTCACCAAAACAGAACTAATACCCTCTTCACGCAAAGCTTTCAGAGCCTGGCTACCCGAATAGTCGAACTCTCCAGCCTGTCCAATCTTCAAGGCTCCCGAGCCAAGAACCAGGACTTTCTTCAGTTTCTTCTTCATTGTTGATGAAATTAATAATAACGAGTTATAGAATGGTAGGGTTGAATTTTTTGTTCAAAGATATTTGGGGATATTTGGAGATATTTGGGGACATTTGGGGATTTTTGGGGATATTTGGGGATTTTTGGGGACGTCACCTTCGCCTTGTAAAGAACCGGACCCAAGAAACATACGTCCCTTAAAATCCCTTAGATTCCCTTAAAATCCCTTAGATTCCCTAAGAGAAATCCCTTAAATCCCTTAGATTCCCTAAGAGAAATCCCTTAAAATCCCTTAGATTCCCTAAGAGAAATCCCTTAAAATCCCTTAGATTCCCTAAGAGAAATCCCTTAGAATCCCAATTCCTTCTTCAAATACCTGGTTGTCCAGGTATCGAAGCGTTCGCAGATCTCTTCGGGCGTACCGCAGGCCGTCAGATGTCCGCCTGCCGAGCCGCCGTCGGGGCCCATGTCGATCAGGTAGTCGCAGCACTTGATCACGTCCATGTTGTGTTCGATGACGATTATCGTGTTGCCCTTCTCCACCAGCCGGTTGATGCACGACATCAGGACGCGGATGTCCTCGAAGTGCAGGCCTGTGGTGGGTTCGTCCAGGATGTAGAGTGTCTTGCCGGTCTGCTTCTTCGAAAGCTCGGCGGCAAGCTTGACGCGCTGCGACTCGCCGCCCGACAGCGTCGTCGAGGGTTGTCCCAGCTTGATGTAGCCCAGGCCCACCTCCTGCAGCACCTTGATCTTGTTCAGGATCGAAGGCACGTTCTCGAAGAACTCCACGGCCTGGTTGATGGTCATGTCGAGCACGTCGGCTATCGACTTTCCCTTGAAGCGCACCTCCAGGGTCTCGCGGTTGTAGCGCTTGCCCTGGCACACCTCGCAGGGCACCATCACGTCGGGCAGGAAGTTCATCACGATGGTCTTGTAGCCGTTGCCCGAACAAGCTTCGCAGCGTCCGCCGCCGATGTTGAACGAGAAGCGTCCCGGCTTGTAGCCGCGCATCTGTGCCTCGGGCAGCTGCACGAAGAGGTTGCGGATGTCCTGGAACACGCCCGTGTAGGTGGCGGGGTTCGAGCGGGGTGTGCGGCCCAGGGGCGACTGATCGACGGTCACCACCTTGTCGATGTGCTCCAGTCCCTCGATCGAGGCATAGGGCAGCGGTTCGGTCAGCGAGCGGTAGAACTTCTGGCTCAGGATGGGCTGCAGCGTACCGTTGACGAGCGACGACTTTCCCGAGCCCGACACGCCGGTCACGCCGATCAGGCAGCCCAGCGGGAACTCGATGGTCTCGCCCTTCAGGTTGTGGCCCTTGGCGCCCTTCAGCACGAGCTTGTGTCCGTTGCCCGTGCGGCGCACGGCTGGCACCTCGATGCGGCGGCTGCCGTTCAGGTAGTCGCTGGTCAGGGTGTGCTGCTCCAGCATCCGGTCGGGCGTGCCCTGGAACACCACGTTGCCGCCCTTGCGTCCGGCGCCCGGTCCGATATCCACCAGGTAGTCCGACTGCAGCATCATGTCGCGGTCGTGCTCCACCACGATGATGGTGTTGCCGATGTCGCGCAGCTTCTTCAGCGACTGGATGAGCAGCTGGTTGTCGCGCTGGTGCAGTCCGATCGACGGCTCGTCGAGGATGTAGAGCACGTTCACGAGCTGCGAACCGATCTGGGTGGCGAGGCGGATGCGCTGCGATTCGCCGCCCGACAGTGTCATCGACGGACGGTCGAGCGAAAGGTAGCTCAGCCCCACGCCCAGCAGGAAGCGGATGCGTGCCGAGATCTCCTTCAGGATTTCGCTGGCGATGCTCATTTGGCGCTCGGTGAGCTTCGCGGGCAGCTGGTCCACCCAGGCGGCGAGTTCGGTGATGGTCAGGGCGCTGGCTTCGGCGATGTTCTTGCCGTCGATGTAGTAGTGCAGCGACTCCTCGTTCAGGCGCTGGCCATGGCAGCAGGGGCACACCTGCATGGTGCTGAACGACTCGGCCCAGCGGCGTTCCTTCGCCGAAGCGTCGTCGCCTGCCGCATCCTTCAGGTACTTCACCAGTCCCTCGTAGGGCATGGTCATCATCGAGTAGCCCACATGGTCCTCCGACACGTGGTACGACTGTCCGGTGCCGCTCAGTACGGCCTCGATGGCCTCTTCGGGCAGGGTGCTGATCGGGTCGTCGATCTTGCAGTCGTAGGTCTCCAGCAGGGCTTCGATCTGCCAGAAGATCATCGACTTCTTCTGCTTGCCCAGGGGGACGATGCCGCCCTCGGCGATCGAGAGCGAGGTGTCGGGGATGATCTTCGTGCGATCGACCATCGACACGGCGCCCAGGCCGTGGCAGTGGGGGCAGGCGCCCATGGGGCTGTTGAACGAGAAGTCGTGCGGGGCAGGCTCCTTGTACGAGAGGCCGGTGGCGGGGTCCATCAGCGAACGCGAGTAGTACTTCAGCTTGTCGCCGCAGAGGATCATCATCATGCCCTCGCCGTGGCGCATGGCCAGGCGCACGCTGTTGCGCAGGCGCTGGTCGTCGATGGCCTCCACGCGCATCTTATCGACCACCAGCTCGATGGAGTGGTTCTTGTAGCGGTCGAGCTGCAGGCCGTGCAGGATCTCGCGCATCTCGCCGTCGATGCGCACGTTCAGGTAGCCCTTCTTGCGCAGGTTCTCGAACAGCTCGCGGTAGTGTCCCTTGCGGTTGCGCACCAGGGGAGCCAGCAGATAGACGCGCTGTCCCTCGTAGTCCTTCAGGATGAGGTCGATGATCTGGTCTTCGCTGAAGCGCACCATCCTTTCGCCGCTCAGGTAGCTGTATGCTTCGCCGGCGCGGGCATAGAGCAGGCGCAGGAAGTCGTAGATCTCCGTCGTGGTGCCCACCGTCGAGCGCGGGTTGTGGTTCACCGTCTTCTGCTCGATGCTGATCACGGGCGAGAGGCCCGAGATCTTATCGACATCCGGCCGCTCCAGGTTGCCCAGGAAGTTGCGCGCGTAGCTCGAGAAGGTCTCGATGTAGCGGCGCTGTCCTTCGGCATAGATCGTATCGAACGCAAGCGACGACTTACCCGAGCCCGAAAGACCGGTCACAACCGACAAGCTGTGACCGGGTATCGTGACGTCTATATTTTTGAGGTTGTGGACTCTTGCGCCTAATACTTCTATTGCCATATTAAAACATTGCCCGTCAATTTTGACGGGCCAGTTAGTGTCGCCCTTCGGAAAGGACGGGGGTGATTATTCGACAGCTTGTGCTTTCCAGCCGAGGGCGGAAGCGCCAAGCACAGCGGCATCTGCGCCGGCGAGGCCTGAGGGCAGTACCTTGATCTTGCCCTTCCAGATCTGCAGGAGGTTCTCCTCCATGGCCTTCACGATGGGCTTCATCAGCAGGTCGCCGGCGTTGGCGAGGCCGCCGAAGAGGATGATGGCCTCGGGAGCCGAGAACGATACGAAGTCGGCGAAGGCCTGTCCCATGATGCGTCCGGTGAAGTCGAAGATTTCCTTGGCGAGGGCGTCACCGGCCTGAGCGGCGTCGAACACGTCCTTCGAGGTGATTTCGGCAGCCTCCAGGTTACGGAGCGACGAGGGAGTCTCGCGGGTCGAAAGGAATTCGCGGGCAGTGCGGGCAACGCCCGTAGCCGAGCAGTAGCACTCCAGGTGGTCCACCTGGCCGCAGCCGCAGGGACGGTTGCCGACGTGGCGGATATGTACGTGGCCCAGTTCGCCGGCAAAGCCGTCGTGGCCATAGACCAGTTCTCCGTTGATGACGATGCCCGAGCCGACACCCGTTCCGAGGGTGATCTCGATGAAGTCGCGCATGCCGCGGGCAGCGCCGTAGGTCATCTCGCCGATGGCAGCTGCATTGGCG
>JAEEGF012185999.1_pt1 | contig 34039 bp, 19 predicted proteins | sample 9134171 | NCBI WGS metagenome assembly JAEEGF01 (sample SAMN16246542, study PRJNA631951) | gut metagenome | biome: gut microbiome; feature: rumen; material: AP-attached | host: Bos | place: Iran: Karaj | collected 2018-10
GAAGCTTAGGGAAATCAATAAGATAAGTGTCAGTATCTACAATGAGGCCACAAAGGGAAACGATAATCCGATACTGACAAAGTATGCCAACGAGATCATCTCCCTGGGGCCGCCGCTTATTCCCGATAACACTGAGGAGATGAGTGCGAAGGTCACCATTACCAAAAAATCGGAAGACGCCTTTAAGGCCTACGTGCAGAGAATTGTTGCAGATCCTGTCAATACAATAAGGGAAGCGATAAGCGACACCCTCTTTTCCTTTGGTGATATCTCAGAGAAGATGCTGGATAAGGAGTGTATCGCCCAGAGATTTGATCAGGTTAAGCTTCTTCGCGATAAGCTTAAGGCCGTTACCGATCTGCTTGAACTTGAGGGAAAGACCGGAGTTGCAGGTATGACCAACGCCCTTAAGAAAGACAAGGAGAGCTGCCCTCCCGACAACGTTCTGTTTGCCAAGGCCCTGTACTCCAGGATCGACGCCGACATGAGAGCATGCCTCACAAGAAGCGGCATGACCTTCAAGGACGACGGCCAGCTGGTGGACAGGGAGGATATCTCCAATGCTTCTATCAAGAGGGATGGGAAGCAGTCTGCAGCCCTTCTTCGCGCTGTGAAGAAAAAGGTAAAGGCTGACCGGCATCTGGATGTTGAGAGGCACTGGGACAAGATCGCCAGTGAGATGCTCCTTGCGGACAAAAAGAAAGAGGAGCCGCCTGTAGTAGAACCTCCGAAGCAGGAGGAAGATAAAAAGGAAGAGAAGAAGGAAGAGAAGAAAGAGGACAAGAAGGAAGAAAAGAGAGAGTTCAAAGACACTTACAATATCGCCGGAGCAGTCAGCGACATTGCTGCCAGAAATAAGAAGTTTATCACTGCCGAAGGCGATAAAAAGCTCTTTTCCAGGCTTTTTGAAGTGGGCAATCAGATAGCCATGGCCGTCAGCGATATCGACCGGGAGCTGGAAGGTTCAGAGGACTATATTGCAAGGAACAAAGAGGCTCTGAATGCGCGTCCCGGAATGGAGACGATGCTCAGAAGATATATCGCAAAGAGAAAGCAGCAGCAGCTGGATCTCATTGACAGGGCAAAGGGTGTGATCAACGCCATGAAATACCTGGCCAGACTCGATGACCTCAATGCCAACGGAAGTCAGGTGCTGAGGCAGCAGAGGTATGCCCTTCAGCAGGAGGAAGAGGAAAAAAAGAAAAAGACAAGGAAAAAAGCCGCCGAAAAAGAAGAACAGGCCCTCCTGGAGCAGGAAGGTGAGGCTGAGATCTTCTCGGGCCATACCGAGGACGCCAGACGGATGGCAAGACTGCCGCTGTCCTCTAAAGAGATCAGGAAGAGACTCTTTGCCAAGTTTAAGAATGAGAAAAGTTTTGCCGATTTTAAAGAACTCTTTGATTCGGTTAAGGATACTGAAGTCATACACATGCTCACTTTATCCGGCAAGGATATCTTTGCCCTTAGCTATAGTGAGCTGTTTAACGCACTGATTGAGGAGCAGAATTCAGACGTCTGCGCCGAGAAACTTCAGCAGGCTGTTACCGAAGCTGACCAGACCATAGACTTCCTGTATGAGTTTGTTGTAAACAAGGCCGGAACGGCCCTGGGAAACGCACAGCAAAAGTCAGTACTTGTAGATCAGTACTGCAGGCTCAGAGAGAAGATCTATGCCATAAACAAGCTCAAGGCCATGAAGCCCCTGGGACTTAGCAAGACCTATGATGCCCTGCTGAAGGAGGGAAAGACTCCCGAGGAACTGACAAGGATCAGGAAAAATGAGCTGGTTTCCAAAATGCAGTTTAAGATAATCTCCGATATCATGGAGGCCTACAGATGCAGTTGCGTAAGAAAATCGATTGAAGATGGGGTAAATGATCCCGAAGTCTTTTCAGAGGATGAGAGGAAACAGGTAGAGAAACTGACGGCCGGTGCCAAAATGCAGCCTGACGGCACTTACAAGCTCGGGGAAAGTCCGCTTGAGAGGATTACTGAGTACTATAACAGAAAGCAGGACGGACTTTTGAGTCTTCTCGCCAGGCATACCTCTGAAATCAATGAAATGAGGGATAAAGACGAGGTCTTCAGAGAGATATTATCGGCTAGGCTTGAAGAGCGCGTTGTGCCGGAAGCATACGAAAAGGCCGGCAGGGGCGAGGAGGAACTCAATACCGATGCCCTTCAGGATCTGTTTGGTGAGATGCAGCAAAGAGAGGCAGAGCTTGTAGAGAAACAGAGAAAGGAAAAAGAAAAGGACAAGCCTGAACCTGAGGAAGAAGAAAAGAAGCAGGAAGAGGAAGAAGAGGAAGAAGAGGAAGAAGACAAGAAAGAAGAGAAGGAAAAGATTGTCAGGACCCAGAAAAAAGACCTCGACATGAAGAAAGTTCTTGAGGCGGTAGAGAAGGATCACGCCGGGACCGGGGAGGCAGTTTCGCAGGAATATGAAACTGTTCCCAAGATAGATGTGAAGGCCGGAGTCATGGGTGCTGTAAAAGGCAGGATGGCAAGGTACATAAGGTGCAAGGACCTGGCCACATTTAAGAAGAGTCTGTCCGCCACCAGAAAAGCCCTTGCTCCCGGGCAGGATCCCAAGGAAGATGAGGCACTGCTGTCAAAGGTCATGATAAAAACCATGGAATTGCTGGCAGGTGAGATCATAAAAGACAAGGTGGTCCAGGAAAATGCAAACAGGGTAAAAAAGGGTCTTTTTGACAGCCTTAATGAAGAGCAGAAAGGAACCTACGATCTTTCTGTCAATGAAGCAGACCCTGATTACATCTGGTTCATGAATCAGCTGGATAAGGCGAAGAACCTTGATGATCTGATGAAGCTCAGGAATCTCTGGGGAGCCAGAAAAATCTACTCAGAGCAGGTGTTCGAACAGGCAATAGACGAAAATGTATTCAGCAAGATAGATGGCATTCTCTATGCAATCGGCAGGGCAATTGATGCCATACAGAAAGAACAGGAGATGGACTCCGTGAGAGGAGCGATAGTTCAGTTTAAGCGGGATGAAGAGCTCAAACTGCACTATGACCTCAAGACAGATGACTTCAGCGGCAGATACAGATTTGACCAGCCTCAGCAGGGAACCAATGCCTGCTGGACTGCTTCCCATACTTATGTGGTAAACACCTACATGACAGCCCATGGAATAGAGGGGCAGCCCTTTACGCAGGCAACCCTCAAGAACCCTGAAAACTTTGTGCCGCATGAAAAGGCCAAGACCTATATTGAAGATAAGTCTGACCAGAACGCACATTCCATGAGCTTTAACCAGGAGGCTGATAATATCAGGGGATTCCTTACGCAGGACAAAGTGGGCAATCCCTATACCATGGCTGATTCCGTTATTACCAGAATTCCAAGGACTGCGGAGCATCACCTGGTATTTAATACCTTTAATCTGAAGAAAAATGGCAAGATAGAACCTGAGGTTATGAGTCATCTGACGGAGTACCTTATGGACAAGGTGGAGAAAGAGCTCATGAGAACCAGAACTCCGATATCGGTGCTTAGAGGTGGTCACTATCTGTCCATAGTGGGAGTTGACAGGGCAGCCGGAATGTTCCTGACCATGAACTCCAATAATCCTGCGGATAAGATCGATGAAGAGTACGATCTTTCTGTGAATGAACTCCTGTCACAGGATGTTTTTGAGATGGTATTTCCGGAGTATCTTGACGAACAGAACCTTGGCTACTTACAGAAAAAGTTTGGCCTCAAGGAGGATCTGTATGACCAGGAGGGAAGACTTCAGGAAGATGAGAAGATAAGAGAAAAGAAGCAGAAAGCTATGGAAGAGCCACAGAATATGCTCCATGTTCACGGCTATGAGTTTGATCTGGATGACGGCCAGTATGATTATGCCTTCGAATCGGCTTTTCTTAATGAGCAGATATATATGCCATCCCATCTTGATCTTCCGGCGCAGCTTGAAAAGCAGCCCCATAAAGAGGGCGAAAAATAGTCCGGAATGTGTTATACTGTTTACCTCAAAAGGAGGATTAGTAAATGGCAGACAATTTTGACGTAATTATCATCGGCGCAGGCCCGGGCGGCATTTTCTGTGCCTATGAGCTCATGGAGAAAAGACCTGATCTCAAGGTCCTTATGATAGAAAAGGGCAGATCCATTGAAAAGAGAAACTGCCCCAAGCGCATAACGAAGACCTGCGCAGGCTGTGTTCCCTGCTCTATCACAACGGGCTTTGCGGGAGCGGGAGCTTTTTCAGACGGTAAGCTCTCTCTTTCACCGGACGTTGGAGGAAACCTTCCCGAGATCCTTGGATATGACAAGGCGACGGAGCTTATCCATGAGTCGGATGAGATTTACTTAAAGTTTGGCGCAGACAAGAGCGTCTATGGCGTCGACAAGGAAAACGAGATAAGAGAGATAAGGCGCAAGGCCATAAATGCAAACTTAAAGCTGGTGGAGTGTCCCATAAGGCACCTTGGAACCGAGGAAGGTTACAAGATCTACTCACGTCTTCAGGAGCATGTTCTTTCAAAGGGCGTAACCATCAAGTTTGACACCATGGTAAAAGATATCCTGGTTGAGGATGGAAGAGCAACAGCAGTAGTAACAGACAAGGGTGAGACTTTTACTGCAAAAGAGATCGTAAGCGCCGTTGGTCGTGAGGGAGCCGACTGGTTCAAGGACAAGTGCGAGGAAATCGGCATTGAGACCAGACCCGGCACAGTGGATGTTGGCGTCAGGGTCGAAGTAAGAGATGAGATCATGCAGTTCCTCAATGAGAACCTGTATGAGGCCAAGCTCATCTATCACACACCGACTTTCGACGACAAGGTCCGCACTTTCTGCACAAACCCCTCAGGGGAAGTTGCAACCGAATATTACGATAACGGCCTGGCTGTTGTAAACGGTCACGCCTATAAGGGAAAAGAATTTAAGACCAACAATACCAATTTCGCACTTCTTGTTTCGAAGAACTTTACGAAACCCTTCAAAACTCCCATCGAGTACGGCAAGAAGATCGCAGAGCTGTCCAACATGCTCTGCGGCGGAAAGATCCTGGTTCAGACCTACGGAGATTTCAAGCGCGGAAGAAGGACAACAGAGGAGAGGCTTTGCAGGAATAACCTTATTCCTACGTTGAAGGACGCTGTTCCGGGTGATCTTTCTCTGGTATTCCCTCACAGGATAATGGTGGATCTGGACGAGATGATACAGGCTCTGGACAAGGTAACACCGGGACTTGCTTCTGATGAAACTTTGCTTTACGGCGTGGAAGTTAAGTTCTATTCCAACAGGGTCATCGTTAACAAGGATTTTGAGACAAGCATAAAGGGACTTCGTGCCATCGGCGACGGAGCCGGCATAACAAGAGGACTTCAGCAGGCAAGTGCAAACGGACTCTCCGTTGCACGGAGCATCATTAAGACTCTGGAAGGATAAGAGATGGCTAAGGCTTTTCAAAAACTTTCAGGGACGCTGGCGGTTCTTTTGACAGCTGTGCTCGTGCTAAGCGGATGCAACCTTGATGATATGGACAGGAAAGTGGTGTTTACCACGGGCTTTGCGGAGGACGAGGTCTTCAGGATCGAGGACGTGTCCTGCTCCCTGTCGGAAGTCATGGTGTACCTTGTGAATACCCAGATGGGCTATGAGAAGACCTTCGGCTCAGACATCTGGGCCAAGGAGACGGACTCCGGGACAGTGGAGGACAGACTCAAGGAGTCGGTCCTTGCAAAGGTGGCTCAGATCAAGGTGATGAATCTTCTTGCTGAGGAGAACGGGATCGAGCTTACGGAGAGCGAGGTGAGCCTTGCCGGGGAAGCGGCATCGGAGTACTTCGAGGGGCTGTCGGATGCCGACAAAGCTGCCATGAACAGCGTCACTTTGGAGGACATCGAACAGATAATGCGGGAGCAGGCCCTTGCGGACAAGCTCTACGACTACATAATAAGGGACATCAATCCTGAGATCAGCGATGACGAGGCCAGGACCATCACCGTGGAGCAGATCTTCGTGAAGACCTATTCTCTGGATGAAGAGGGAAATAAGGTTCCCTTCTCAGAGTCGGAGAAGCTCAAGGCCAACAACAAGATAAGGCAGGCTCAGACAAAACTCAGGAATGATGAGACTTTCGAGGATGTCATGAGCCAGTTTAACGAAGCCGAGGAAGGTACGATCTCTTTTGGCAAAGGCAACATGGACAGCGCGTATGAGGAAGCGGCCTTCAACCTTGGAAACGACGAGGTAAGCGGCATAGTGGAGACTGAGGACGGCTATGTCATCATCAAGTGTATCAGCACCTTCAACAGGGAAGAGACCGAGGACAACAAGGTCAAGATCGTGGAGCAGAGAAAGCGCCAGGTTTTCGGTGACCAGTACGATGCATTTGTTTCGACACTGACAAAGGAGCTGAACACAAAGCTCTGGGACAGCATTGAACTGGTGGAGGATAAGAATGTCACTTCCACGAATCTGATGGAAGTATATAACAAACATTTTAAATAGCAGACATTTACAAAACAGGAGTAGAGTGATCTATTCCTGTTTTTCTTTTCCGCAAAAGTATAAACATTGCGGGTATTTATGCCGATAATCTACGTGAATAGTATTATTATGCCCAAACGGGGCGGGATGGAGAAGCTTATGAAACGTATCACAAAGAGAGTATTGAGCAGTATTCTGCTGGTTTTCACGGTTTTCTATATCTTTTCATCGCAGTATTGTACGGTCATCGCCCGGGCGGCGGACGATCCCTATGTCATCCTCTCCAAAGGTACTACAACCTATAACGGAGTCAATTACGCTTACGAATATAATCCCCTTTATTACTATCTTAATTATGAGGACCTTCGAATTGCCTTCGGCGCAAATCCCGATAAGCTCATCGAGCACTGGGTAACCTTCGGAAAGAAGGAAAAGAGAGTTGCCAACAGGCTTATAGGCGACAACACCGAGTATGTTGTTCCCACCGGCGATGTGGGCATGGTTGTAATTCCCAAGACCAAGCATGATAACGGCGGCATGACCTATGAGCAGGAGATACAGGCAAGGAGCATTGCCAAGCAGATTGCTGCAGCTATTGAGAAGGCGGCAAATCCTGACACGGACGATTCTTCCTCGAGCAGCAAATCTTCATCGAGCAAAAAGACAAAGTCCATCAAAGACGTGGAAAAGGTTGCGTATGCGGCAGGCATCGTAAGAGCCTACTGCGATCTTGGAACTTTTACCTATGAGGGAAAGATATACAGAACTGCCTACGGTGTTTTCATCGGAGGACAGTACTCAAGCGCAGGAGCTACAAGAGCTCTGGGACTCATTCTTGATTATCTTGGAATCACCTGGGTGCACAAGAACATCAATACCTGGGCAGAACAGTACTGCCAGGTAATTGTGGACGGAAAAGAAGGTTATGCAGACGCCATCATCGCATCGGCCGGCTATGGCAAGCATCCAAATGAGGGAGGAAAGGCTTCTCAGGCTGTGACATATGCGAAGGTAAGAAGCAAATTTGAAGTCGCAACCCAGAGGCAGTGGTGATATGAAAAAAAAGACAGACAAAAACAGGATCGGACTTAAATTCAATATATGCCTTGTGCTGATGGTGGCAGCAGTTCTTTTGATACCATCCGCAACGGCTAAGGCCACGGATCTGACCCGCATTGATTCCACGACCTTCAGGCAGAGCACAAAGATATCTACCATTCACATAGGCAGTGATGTCTCGGAGATCACTTCGGGAGCGTTCAGAGGTCTTTTGAACCTCAGATCCATAACTGTAAGCGAGAACAACCCATTTTATACATCCTACAGCAACTGCCTTTACGACAAGGACATGACAGAGCTTATCTGCTTCCCGGCGGCACTGACTGGGGCAATGATCCCGGAAACCGCAGTGATCATAAGGGAGAACGCTCTCTACGGGGTTCCTGAGGGCCTTAAGAAGCAGATCAGGGGCGTTATCAACGGCCAGGCTTCAGAGAACATGACGGAGTGGCAGGTTCCCGGCGAGAGATTCGTTCATACAGCCTCCGGCATCAAGTGGAAAAGAGCTGACGGTACGCTCCAGGATCCTGACACTGAGCTTAAGAAACTGGTGGCTTCAGTAATCGATTCAAGCACTACGGCCGAGATGACTCAGAAGAAACAGTTGAGAAGCTGTTTTGATTACTTTGTATCCACTTCCTCATATGAGAGAAAAATGAACGTTCCTGTGGGGAATTGGACAGGGGACTATGCCAAAGATATTCTGAGCACCGGAAAGGGCAATTGCTATAACTATGCCGCAGCCTTTGCCTATATTGCAAAGGGACTGGGGTACGACGCAAAGGTATGCACAGGCACAGTTTCGTCAAACCTCGGAGGAAGAACCCCCCACGCCTGGACAGAAGTAAAGATGGGAGACAACTGGTATATATTCGATGCTGAGATGCAGGGTGCAAAAGGAGACGGCTATTACAAGCAGACCTACGACAGCTATCCTGCGGGACCGATAAGGCCGGAGGCCGCATACACAGTTACGTATTAAGAAGACGAGGGAGTTATGAAGAGATTTACTTCTTTTTTACTAATTTTATCAGGGACGATATTTTCGTTATTTATCTTCGTGGTTGGTATGTATGCCATGGTGCCGGGCTTCAGAGATACGGTCACAAGGGCCATAGGAAGAGATGGTGACATTCCGGTGGTCAGCGGTGACGATTCTTTTGAGGAGGACAGCGCGGCACAGCTTGTGACGGAGATTGAGGAAGAAGAGGAGGTGGCACTATCTTCAGGAGAGGGAGAAGCTCTTTTCCGGGAGGAAGGTGAGCTAACGGCTGATGATGCAGTTTCGGTGGAAGCAGGTGAGATAACTGAGAGCGGGGCGGTGGCAGACGAGGCAAAGGAGTCTGATACGGAGCGGCTGATCGTGGATAAGGAGTACCACGAGGACTGCGGTACAGGCGAGGGCTACTGGGTCATCACCTATGACGACGGAACCACTGAGATAGAACAAAATTAAGGAATCTATGTATTTTTGTACTTAAGCCATTGTATAATTCAATTGTAGGTGAATTATGCGATGGCTTTTCCTATGGTATAGGAGGAATATATGATAAAACGACTGACAGGTCTTTTTACAGCATCTATAATGGTCATTTCCATGCTGGCAGGCTGCAGCGCAGGTGAAAGAGCAGACGAAACTGCTGAGCCGGTTGAACTGACACAGGAACCTATAGAAACACCGGAGACAGTTGAAGATAATATCGGCATTGTCGACCTCTCCGATAAGAAGATTGGTATCTGCATGTATTATTTTGCGGATAATTTCATGACTCTTTTCCGCAATGAGCTTGAGAAATACCTGATTGCACAGGGTTTTAACAAGAATAATATCCAGATCCTCGACGGGGCCAATGATCAGCCGACTCAGATGATACAGATTCAGAACCTGATCGACGAGGGAGTTGATGCTATCATTGTAAATCCGGTGAATTCCTCAGCGGCATCCACCATTACCGACCTCGTGGTAAGCAAAGGAATCCCGCTTGTGTATATCAACCGTGAGCCGGACGCCGAAGAGGAAGCAAGGTGGGAGGCCGAAGGCTGGGATGTGACTTATGTGGGCTGTGATGCCCGTCAGTCAGGAACCATGCAGGGCGAAATCATCGTTGACCTTGGACAGGAAAAGGTTGACCTGAGCGGCGACGGAAAGATACAATACATCATGATAAAAGGCGATCCCGAGAACATTGACACGGACTACCGCACGGAGTACTCGGTGAAGGCTCTTGAAGATTCGGGCTGGATGGTGGAGTGCCTCGATGAGCAGGTGGGCAACTGGGATGAGATGGAGGCGCAGCAGCTTGTTGCCAATTCGCTTTCGGCTTATCCTGAGACAGAGGTGGTTTTCTCAAATAATGACGCCATGGCTCTCGGAGCCCTGACTTCAATTGAAGAGGCAGGACGCACTGTCGGCGAGGATATCTACGTTGTGGGCTGCGATGCCCTTCAGGAGGCTCTTGAGGATGTGATAGCCGGAAAGCTCACCGGCACAGTGCTGAACGACCACATCGCCCAGTCTCACGGTGCAGCCGATGCAGCCATCAACTACATCATTGGCGCCGGCAATGAGCATTATATCGGCTGCGACTATGTTAAGGTTACAATCGACAACGCGCAGTCAATTCTTGAATCTTTGAGGTAAAAGAGCTGTTGGGGAACAGCTTTTAAGTGACAATGGGGACGGTTCTCTTTGTCAGGTTTTTGAATATAATGAATTATGCTACTTGGGGAGAAATCAAATGGGGAATGATAATGAGATAAGTAAATGGGTCTTCCTGAAAGGGCGGCTCATTGTATTTGCCTTTGCGGCAGCAGTGGCTGTCCTGCAGGGCAACTACTATACTTCGATAGCCTTCGGGGCGGATCGGCAGCTTCAGACTGCGGTGATCTTTACCCTTGGGCTTTTTATTGTGGCATTTTTTGCAAGGAGCTCTTTTGCCGGGAAACTTACAGATGATGCAGGGATAGTGTACTGCATGCTTGGCGGAATGCTGATGCGATCTTATTTCGTGCTGATGTCGGATATCTGGACATTGCAGAACGACACGGGGACATACACGGGGATTGCCACGGATCAGGTCAACATCGGGCATATCGGATACATTGAGTACATCTACAAATTCAGGCAGCTGCCAAATATGGATCCATACGAGGTCTTTGGGTACTTCCATCCGCCGGTGCACCACGTGATCGAAGCCCTGTGGCTCACGCTTCAGAGGTTCATCGGCGTACCGGAGGAGCTGGCGTTTGAGAACCTCCAGGTGCCGACACTTATTTATTCGGGACTCTGCATGCTGGTGATGCTGCATATCCTTAAGGAAATTGGTATGAGCGGGAGAAAGCTCTTTTGCGGAATGGCTCTTTTCTGCTTCTATCCGAGGATGATGGTGTTTGCGGGCTCGGTAAACAATGACATTCTGGCGCTGCTTCTTCTTATGACAACCATTTGGAGGGCTATCGCCTGGTGCAGGGAAAAGAACTTTAGGAATATCATAATTCTTGCCCTGTCTCTGGGATTTGGAATGCTGGTGAAACTCAATACCGCCATCTGCGCGTTTGCGCTGGCATTGATATTCTTGATCTGTTTTATCGAAACTTTAAGGTCAGGGAATCTTGTACTTGTTAAGAACACGGTTTTGCAGTATCTGGTTTTCGCGGCTGTCGCAATTCCGGTTGGCTGTTCGTTTGTATTCAGGAATCTCATTGTGTTTCACAGAATGCCGGGACTGCCCACTCAGGGCGAGAGTTCTGTTATGTACACAGGGGGATTCTCACTGTGGTCGCGGATTGGAATACCATCTCTTTATGATTCCGGTATTGAATTCCCGTTCCATCCCATCAGCGGTGAGGCATGCCACAACACCTGGGTAATTCTGTTCCAGACCGGAATATTCGCAGAGAGCTACCCGGCGGACATCACGTCGCCGATACTTGCTCTGGCCCAGATTGCCTACGTTGCCTCAATTGTGACTGCAGTACTGACGACAATAGCCTTCTTCGTGATCTATGGTAAGAAGACCTTTGGGGAAAAGAGCCTTTCCGGCCTGTTCCTCTTGTCGACATATCTTTTCATGCTTTTCAGCTATGTTCTCTATGTGATCAAGTACCCTTATACCTGCAGCGGAGACTTTAGGTACATGGCTGCAACCATCGTGTTTACATCGCTTGGGTATGCTGTAGTCGCAGCAGGAGAGGATGGTTCGATGTCCTCTGTCAACCGTGTGGCAGTCATTTTGACGAATACCCTCCGCTTTATCATGCACACTGCCATGGCAGCAACGTTGGTTCTTTCCGCCATTGTCTGGCTCACGATAGTATGAAACAGAGTGACGTGACAACGGGGACGGTTCTCTTTGTCACATGTCCACATCAATTTATCAGTTCATATACGCTTTTATCTTTTGCTTCTCGAAGAACTCATCAATATTGGCGATAAGTTCTGCAGGAGGCATGGTCTTTAAGAGATACTTCTCCGGCTTCAGGGAGAGTACCTGCATGACGCTTTCCTTGTCGCTCTTGACCGTAAGGAACATCACCGGGATGTTGCTGGTTGCCGGTTCGCTTCGAAGCATTTCAAGCACCTTCGGGCCTGTGGTCACGGGCATCTCGTAGTCAAGCAGGATCAGGTCAACCTGGTTCTTGGCAAGGAAGGTGATGGCTGCCATGCCGGAGTTCACCATGAATACCTGGTACTTTTCAGAGAGCCAGCTCTTTATGGTGCGCAGCATCGTTCCGTCGTCATCCACCACAAGTATTTTCTTTTTCTGGAGCCTGATTTCCTCCTTCTCAACGACTTTCAGCATCTCGCGGCCCAGTTCTTTTACATTGACAGGGCGCTCAAACACTGCGGCAATCTTGTCCTTTGAGGTGGTGTTATAGATCTTTTCAATCTCATCCGAAGATCCTATGACGCTGACGGAAATATCGCTCTCCACAACCCGGTCCCGGAGGTACACAAAGAACTCCATCATGTCATCCAGATCTTCTACATAGATCAGGTATACACCCGGCTTATTCTCGATGTGCTCAATCTCTGTAACATCGTGGGAAGACTGGATAACTTCAAAACCCTGTTCCCGAAGCTCTTTTGCAATTGCTGTTACCATGAAACTTTTTCCGCCGCCTATCAGCAGTACTCTTTTTTCCATTTAGATATCCTCCAGAATCTCAAGAAGTGCATCTCTGTCAACTGCAGCCATGAGCTGCCTTATCTTGTCGTATTTATCTTTATAATCTGCCGGCACTCTATAGTCAGCCAGCATGTTCATGATCCCGTCCGCCGTGTCAAAATCATAGGCATCAAGAAGTTCCCGCATATCCCGGAATGCGCTTTTCAGCGACTCTTCATCGATCTCCGGAAGTACACCCTCGTCCACGTCTCCCATGACAGGAGAGAGGTGCTCTTTATAGCTGCAAAAGAGCTCAAGGAGTGCTGGAGTCTTTTCCGCGATCTCAGCCTCGTTTCCGTCATTTCCGCATTGTTCAAGGTGCGCCGCCATCTGTGACAGCTCCATGGCACCTATGAGTCTTGCCGAACTCTTTAGTGCGTGAACAGTGACGGTATAGTTCCGGATATCTCCCTCAGAGGCGAATTTCTCGATGCTGTCTGCCTTTGAGTCGATGGATATCAGGAATTCTTTTATGACGTCGGCCAGGAGTTCCCGGCTTCCGCAGTTCTTAATGGCTTCTGAAAGGTCTATGCCGGTGATTCTATCAAGAACGTCGTTTTCACTGTCAGAAGGTTTTGCGCCGACAATATCGGTATCTGATGCACCACCGGAACCACCGGTAGAAACAGTAGCATCCAGAATCTTCTCGTTCGGCAGATACTCTTTTAACATATCCTCCAGAAGCTCGCCGTTCACCGGCTTTGACAGGTAGTTGTTAAAACCTGCAGCAAGGTATTCATCCCTCGCGCCTTCGCCGGCATTGGCGGTAAGCGCTATGCAGGGAGCTCCACTCGAGAGGTTCCCTTCAAGTTTTTTTAGCGCCTCCAGAGTCTGCAGGCCGTCCATTTCCGGCATCCTGTGGTCAATGAAGATTGCGTCATATTTCTTTTTCTTAACCAGTTCCAGTGTCTCCATGCCACTTTCTGCGGTGTCCACCTTTATCAGCGTGTTTTTCAAAAGACCCTTAACCACTGTCAGGTTTATCGGCGTATCATCCACGACCAGAATCTCAGCGTCAGGCGCAGTGAACTTCTCGTGATATTTATCAAGGGAGTTAAGGTACTGTTTGTATTTCTCGCGGAAGTCGCCAAGTTCGTCCCATGAGGCCACTTCCTGTTTTACTTCGAAAGAAAAATCTGACCCTTCTCCGTAGATGCTCTTAACTTCAAGCCGTGTGTCCATAAGAGCCAGCAGCTTTTTTACAATGCTCATTCCAAGACCCGTGCCTTCGATGGAGCGGTTTCGGATTTCCTCGATCCGCTCGAAAGGAGAGTAGAGCTTTTCCAGGTCTTCCTCCTTTATGCCGATACCGGTATCCTGAACCCTGAACTTCAGGAAGATGTTATTGTCATCAGCCTTTCGCCAGGTAACGCCAAGCGTGACGCTGCCTTTTTCCGTATACTTGACGGCGTTTGTAAGAACGTTTGTGACGCACTGCTTTATCCTTATCTCATCGCCGATCAGTACGGAGGGAAGCGTTCCGTCGATGTCCATGTTGAGGGTAAGCCCCTTGTCCTCTGCCTTTACCGCCACCAGGTTTATCAGGTCATTTATGGTGGAGCCCAGATTGTACTGAACAGGAAGGATGTCCATCTTTCCCGCCTCGATCTTGGAGAAGTCCAGAATGTCATTGATGATGCCAAGAAGTGAATTACCTGCGCTTTTTACACCGTTTGCGTACTCCAGCGTCTGATCTTCATGGCTTTCTCTTAGAATCATTTCGTTGAGGCCCAGCACAGCATTTATGGGCGTTCTGATCTCATGGGACATGTTGGAGAGGAAAGAGGACTTTGCTTCGGATGCCTTTTGGGCCACCTCAAGTTCTTTTTCCAGCTCGTTCTCTTCGTTGATATGGCCGATATACTCCTCTATGGCATAGACAGTTTTCTTCAGAGACTCGTGCAGGACCTTGATCTCATCTTGAGAGTTGACCAGTATTTTCTCGACGTTTCTACCCACGGTCAGTTTCATGTCGTCATCTGCCTCAGCGTATCTCTCCATAAAGTCTGATATGTTGCCTATGGGACCGCCGATGGCCGTCTTGGTGTAAAAGTTTGCAAAGCCCGCCATGGGAACGCCCACGCAGAGCATCAAAAGCATCATCTTCAGATCGTAGCCGAACACCGTGGCGTCAAACCTGAAACTCATGTCCTTCAGATTTGCTATGATCTTTTCCTGCCGGGCATCATCGTCTATTTCAGATAGAATCTGTTCCTGATCTATCGCCTTGGTGAACATTCCTCTCAGATCCGGGAAAAGAGCTATCATAAATACTGCGACGGACACCCCCAGAATCAGCTCCACGGCGATGATAATTGCCGTTATCTTGACGCTCACCCGGGTTTTCCTGATGCTCCTTAGTATCTCTTTGTTTTCTCTGAAGGCTCTGGTGTAGGAAATGCCTATGGGAAATGGAAGCTTACAGATATCCGGAGCCTTTGCGTAAAAGAGATAGAACAGTAGAGCAACTATGAAGATGACCGCCGCTTCTCGAAGGAAGTAGTTTCCTAAATCCCTCAGCTTTGATATCCCGTAATCATTACTTGGGATAAGTGAAAGGCAGGCCAGCTCGATAAACGAGGTGAGTCCCAGAGTGATAAGCGCCCCGAGAAAAGTCTTTAGTTTTGTCGAAAACCATTGATACTGACCAAGTAATGAAAAACAAATAGTCGCCACAAGATAGATAGCCATGGTATAGGCGCCGCTCATGTCGACTATCATGCGAAGCGCAAAGCACATGGAAAAAGAGACAAGAGAAAACAAATACCCGTAGAGGGCACCAAGAAACAGAAACGGCAAGATAAAAAAAGTTATCAGGAAGGAGGTTTCACCTACGGAAAAGCGCATCGACTCCCCAAACACGGAGGAGTAGCCACAGCATGCCGTCAGGCCGAGCCAGATGATAAAGCTGAGTGCCTTTATGAACACCCTGCCCCACTGGATATTCTTTTGTTTTTCTGCCATATGTAAACCTTTCCGGTAAAGACCATGAAACGTTAATGCGTATACTATATTATAACAATTTTTCAGGGGATTAGGGAGCCGCGGCAGGTACTTCTCTTTTTACTTGTAACATGAAAATTAATGTGATACGGTGAAATAGGTGAATATTTTGTAATTCGTTGTTAAAATAACCAAAAAGCACAATAAAAAACATAAAAGCACCACCTGGTGATGTGTTGATGTGCTTTCAGGGGGCAAAAACGATAATGATCAAAATCCTTTCAGACAGCACCTGTGACCTGTCTCATGAACTGGTGCAGAAGTATAATATAGGAATTATTCCTCTCTATGTGCGCCTTGGAGAAGAAGAGTATCTTGATGGCATCAATATCTCACCGGAAGAGCTCTACAAGTGGTCCGACGAACATGGTGAGACGCCAAAGACTGCGGCTCCAGGAATAGACGATATATCCAAAATGCTGGACCCCAAGGGAACTGACGAATATATAATCTTCACAATCTCGTCTTCGATGTCCACAAGCTACAATAACGCAAGGCTGGCGGCAGAGAATCTTGGCATGGCAGACAGAGTTCATGTCATTGACTCGGCTAATCTGTCCACCGGTATTGGACTTCTCGTAATACGTGCTGCGGAACTGGTTCAGGAAGGCAAGACGGCAAAAGAAATTGTGGAAGAGATAGAGGCTACCAAGGACAAGGTAAGAGCAAGCTTTGTAATAGACACTCTTGTGTATCTTCACAGGGGCGGCCGCTGCTCCGGAATCGCAGCTCTTTTCGGATCGGCACTTAAGATTCATCCACGTATCGCAGTAGCCGATGGCGCCATGCACTCGGAGAAAAAGTACCGCGGCTCAAGCCGGTATTACGTACTGGATTATGTCAAGGACATGGAAGAAGATCTTAAGAATGCAAGACCTGACCGCGTATTTATTACACATTCCGGATACGACAAGGTAATAGTGGACTCCGTAAGACAATACCTGGATAATCTCCATGTTTTCAATGAGATTCTGGAGACACGGGCCGGAAGCGTTGTTTCTTCCCACTGCGGCCCCGGAACACTGGGAGTTCTCTTTATCGCAAAATGATAACATACAACAAAAAGGCCCGCTCATCGCTGAGCGGGTCTTTATCTATGCCTTGTGATATATGATCATCATTTACTACTTAATCAATTTGCTGATATCCAGCTTTTCAAGATCTACACCTTCCTGGATTAACCTCATGATAGTAGCCTTGTCTACTCCTTTCATTATGAGCTGAGCTATTATTGCAGCAATTTTCTCTTTGGAAGGCAACTTAAGATTTTGTGCAGCCAGATCTGCAAGTCCGCCGGTCACATTGTCCAGTTCATCCTCGCTTAAGCTTACACCCATGTCGCTGGCAATACCTCTGATTTCATCTTCATTAAGATCTAAAGTTCCCATTGGTACATCCTCCTTTATAAAAAAAGTATTTATTATGTGTCTTATATTTCTTTATACGAAAGTATACCATTTTATGGCATGAATTATTCTGGTTTATGTTTTTTTTAGAAATCTTAGAAGTACAAAAAAATGGACTGCTTCTATGTTATTATATGGTAACTAATGTCACGGATTGAAAAATTAAACCTGTAATCGGAACATGGTAGCACACCCAGAAATAAGTATGAAAGCGAGTTGGGTAATTGTTCGGCAAAAGAGCCGTCTTTGGCAGACAGGAGGTTTCCAATGCTGGAAATAATAGTAAATGAAAATAAATGGTCGCCACCGGATATAGATGTTGCATATATTGACAGCGTATTGAAAGAGAGTGAAAAAACGGACTACGACTCCTACGAGTGGATCCATTTCATTTGTACAGAGCCATATATCGATTTTTTGCAGGTGTCCGTCCGAAATGACACTGAGGACTGGTGTGAGCTTCATAGATTTACAATCCATGAGGATTATGGTTGGGATCACGACGAGGAAGAAGAGTTTGAACGCATTTTCCTCAAAAGCGATTACCCGGTATTCTATGAACCTTCGCGTCTGGATCATATCTACGAATATTACTCAAAAGAGTATCCGGGATGGCATCTCAAGAGATATCATACGCATCCTGAGCGGCTGCTTGATCACATCCATCACTGCATGAAGAAGAATACCATTAAGGAACTGCTGTACAAGACCGGTCTTGATGAGCTGGCTTTCAGGGCGCCTAAGGCCGATGAGGTGAATCTGCTGGCAACAAGCCCTGCGGAAATATATGAAGTTCCCTACAGAGTAGTAAAATCAGCGAATTGTGAACAGGGTGCAATAATGCTTTCTGACGATTATAACAGGAGGCGTCTCAGGGAACTCAACAACAGGTATTCTGCAATGTTCAAGGATCCCCTGAATGATGCGCAGTGTATGTATCTTACGCGTCTGATGCACGGAGATCTGGAATTGCCTGAGATCTACAGACTCTTTTCTGCCAGCAGACCGCGACTTGGAAAGATCTGGAACTATGTACACTACACCGAGTTTTTATATGGTGAGGATGCCCGTGCGGAATTAAGAAGGTTGCGAAAAGGCCTCGCCGGGGTAGATCCTGTCTACGCCAGGAACATGGATAGACTGGACCAGGGGATGATCAGGAGACTGGCCTATTTTCTGCTTGATAAACGGGAGGATTTCGACAGGGATATACGCAGAGCCAACAGGAAAAGAGATTATGACTGGCAGGAGCGGGATGGTCTCTACGCTGTGAGATATCCGCAGACAATCAATGATTTCTGCAGAGAAGCCATTTATATGAACAACTGTCTTCTTTCATATCTAGAGGCTTATGTCGAAAATGAGACGACAATTCTTTTCATGCGTGAGGAAGACAACATTAACACTCCGTTCATCGCAATAGAGATACATAAAAACCGGCTGACTCAGGCATATCACAGGTTCAATGTGGATTGTACTCCTGAGGAGGCAAAGTGGATAAGAGCATATTGCCATAGGCATTCCATTGACTGCCAAAAATACGCGTTCAGGTGGGATGTCGATATGCGATAAAAACTGCAGAAAACTTTGCTTACTTACTTTTGGGCTGAGACATTTTTTGTCCATCGTGTTTCGTATAATGCTTGGACACGGAAATCTCTTTTCCGTGAATAATTCAGCTTACAGATTTGGAGAAAGACGATGGATGAGAATCAGAAGATAGAAGAACGAATCCGCACGCATTGGGAAGATATAAAGGAAACAATACGAAGGGAATGCCAGCTTACCAATATCTCATATACGACCTGGATCGAACCACTTGTTTTCCTAAAATATGAGAATGAAACAGTATATATACAGATTCTGAAAGACAATTCGGTAGCGCTGGATTATGTGGACAAGAAGTTCACCAGCTTTCTGACTGTGGCAATTGGTGAGATCGCAGAGACGGACAGACTGAGGGTCAGATACGTCCTGCAGGATGATGATAAGAAGGAGAGCGCTCCGGATGATGCGGCAGAAGAGCAGCGCAGGAGGATGGAAGCCCGGCTTAATGCAGACCTTACCTTTGAAAGTTTTGTTGTCGGCAGCAGCAACCGGTTTGCATACAGTGCTGCTGTGGCAGTGGCAGAGGATCCCGGGAATTCCTATAATCCGCTGTTCTTATATGGCGGCCCCGGTCTTGGGAAGACGCATTTGCTGCAGGCAATAGGCAATTACATAATCAGCAACGCCCCTGAAAAGAAGGTGCTTTATGTGACCTCCGAGGATTTTACCAACGAAGTTGTCAAATGCGTGATGAAAAAGGAGTATGACGAGCTGCATGATCTTTTCAGAAAAGTTGACGTGCTGATGGTAGATGATGTCCAGTTTGTAATAGGCAAGGACCGCACACAGCTTGAGTTTTTCCATGCCTTCAACTCACTCTATCAGGAGGGAAAGCAGATAGTTCTTTCTGCTGACAGGCATCCCAAGGAGATAAAGGATCTGGATGAAAGATTCAGGTCCCGCTTTGAGATGGGACTGACCTCTGATATCCAGTCCCCTGACTATGAGACGAGAATAGCGATTTTGCGCAGACTCAGAGAAGGTACTCTTGTTGAGATAGAAGATTGCGTGCTTGAGTACATAGCAAACGGGATGGACTCCAATGTCAGGGAACTCAAGGGTGCGTTTAATAAACTCGTCGCATACTCCAGGCTGAACCGGCTGGAGCACGTGGGCGACGAGGAAGCGAAGGCAGCGCTTCGCAACGATATCGGAACCGGCCGGGCAAGAGACATTCCGGCCTCTAAGATAATCGATACTGTAGCAGAGCAGTTTGGCGTTACCACAGCAGATCTTATATCCAGGAAGAGAAGTATAGATATAGTCCTGCCAAGACAGCTTGCAATGTATCTTTTACGAGAATACACCGATCTTACTCTTCAGGCGATCGGAAAGGCACTTGGAGGCAGAGACCATTCTACTGTAAAGAGCAGTATTGAGAAGATAGAGGGCATTGTGTCTACTGATCCTAAGATTGTAAATGCGATAGATATTATCAGTGTGAAGCTTAATCTGAAGAAGAGGTGATAAGGCTATGAACTTAGTAAGCCTGTTTTGTGTTCTTACTAATTCTTTATAGACTTTTTGCTCATAGTCACGCTGAGCAATAAGATGGATCCTTTCTTTCTCTATTGCAGGAATATATACTTCCTTATCTTTGCCGGGCCGTTTGAAGTAGTATTGAGGGCAGCCATGGCTGATAGCAACTCTGATGTTTCAGGGCTCAAGGTTTTTATATGTTCTTAGCCTCTTTTCAATTTCATGCAGTAGCTTTTCGTTTCGATCAAGCTGCTTTTGTAGTTCATCAATCACACTTATCATATTTTCGATGATTCCTTTTTGATAAACAGTAGATTTTTACGCGTGTATTTTCAAATAGATTGTTTGGGAAACATGATATTACAAACAGAACAACAGAATCTTGTCGAAAGAGCGTCTGGAAATGACACTCGGATGATCAGGTCAAACATCAGGTCAAACAAATACTGAATTAATCAAAAAAAAGAACCGCATAACCATGCGGTTCTTCTTAATCGGAGTGACGTGATTCGAACACGCGGCCCCTACCTCCCTAAGATAGTGCTCTACCAACTGAGCCACACCCCGATACGCTTAGTCTGATGTGTCCTCGACCAGCGACAAAAAGTATTATATATCGATGGGACAGTAAAAGCAAGTACTTTTTTTATTTTGTTGAAAGATTGCATCAAAACGTAGTTATTATGCGGGTATTCAATGGATGAAAATATTGTAAAATATACATAAGAATATGCTATAAGTACACTTATTAACAGTAAATAACAAGAGTACAAGAGGTAGAGAATGCATAGAAAGAGGATCGCATCACTGATACTGGCAGGAGTTATGCTTGTTACAAACACAGGCACTGTTTACGCTGCGCAAGGGTCAGAATATGGAAAAGAACTTTTTTTAGCTTCTAATGAATCTGAAGGCGCAGAAAGTACGCTGTTAAGCGAAGAGGATAATGGAGCCGGCTATGAAGATGATGTGCAGGCAGATTCTGACGGTGAAGGTGGTATGTATGATGAAATTGTCATAGAAGATGATGACTTCATAGATACCGATGTCCTTGATCCTGACGATAAAGAAATCATTGATGATAGTGTTACAGACGACATTGCCGAACCGGAATCAGTAGATCAGGACGGCGTATCAGAACTCGATGGCCTGAATTCGGATGACGCCATAGATACCGATGCCATGGATTCCGACGGCGCAGACCAATCTGGTAAAAACAAAGGCAAAGACGCAGAGCCCGTCGAACTCTACACAGGCTACGTCCCGGTTGAGGACCCGATCCCAATCCACCGCAACCATGACGGAGAGGAGCTCCTTTATGGCGACGACGATCTCCCCGAGCACTATGAAACAGAGCTCCTTCCGCCCCTCAGGGACCAGAGCCCATACGGAACCTGCTGGGCCTTTTCGACTACAGCCCTGGCAGAGATAAGTCTGCTCAAGGAAGAGCAGATGGAAGATCCGGATCTGTCGGAGCTGCACCTTTCTTATTTCTCTTACAATTCAGTAGTAGATCCCCTTGGTGGAACCGAAGGGGATAGCGTTGTGACACCTAAGTCCAAGCTCCTCAACAGGGGTGGCAACTATGAAATAGCCCTTGCCACACTGGGACAGTGGATGGGAGCGGCAGACGAGAATACTGCCAAATACGACAGGGACGACATCACCGCCATGAGCAGCGGACTGCAGGATGCAATAGCCTATGAGGATGTGGCTCATATTCAGAACTATTATCTGGAAGACGTGCCCCTTGGTGAATTCAGGGAAAACCATGATCTGTCACTGCTCGATCCCATAAAGCGCATGGTAAAAGACTGCGGCGCAGCAGGCCTTATCTTCGGGGTAAGAAACGGACTGGCTCCTGACACGACCAGCAGCACCTATAACAGCGATTACAACAGCTATTACAACAGCGGGGGTGCATCAAGCCTCCACGCTGTAGCAATAGTGGGATGGGACGACAATTTCCCAAGGGAGCATTTCAGCACCACAGCTCCCGGCGATGGAGCATTTCTCATAAGAAACAGCTGGACCACTGAGGACAAGGGCAACAAGTACGCCTTCTCCGGCTATTTCTGGATGTCTTATTACGAAAACACTCTGGAGAACAGGTTCTACGCCCTGAAGGCCGAACCTGCGGATAACTACGACAACAACTATCAGTACGACGGCAGTACCAGCACCGGCTACAGGCTTGAGTACGCTGGAGCCAATGTATTTACTGCAAGTGCCGACGGCGGCGAAAGCGGCGAGGTACTCAAGGCAGTTTCCTTCTTCACCACAGGCGCAAACGAGAACTACACTGTTGAAGTTTATACGGATGTAGAAGATGCTCCTGACACAGGAGTAAAGTGCGAGGAGGCCACAATCTCAGGCACCACGGAATTCGCCGGCTATATTACCGTGCCTCTGCAGCATGAGGTATATCTTGAAGCCGGCAAAAAGTTTGCTGTAGCCGTTAGAATGGATGAAGCTGACCTTGCCAGGCAGGTAACTTATGAGTTCGAAGGAACAAAAGTATCGTCCCACCCCGGAGAGAGCTACAGGTATCATGACGGCGACTGGACTGACGTGGAAGACGCCGGCAACTATAAGATCAAGGCCTTCACCTGCAACGTAGAGCCATCGGAGTATGTGGCTCCCACAGACATTGAGTTCACAAACGTAGAGAATGGCGAACTTACTCTCAGTGCGGGCGAAGTATTCCGGGTCAGCACCAGAGTGGTACCGGGTAACGCCAGCGACAGGGACATAGTCTGGACCAGCACTGACACAGCAGTAGCCCGGGTGAAGGACGGCCAGATCATCGCAGGCAGATCCGGCGAAACCACAATCACCGCCTCCCTTTCAGACGGACTTGTGTCAAAAGAAATAACCCTGACGGTAGAGGATAAGCTAAATGCCATAGCTGTCTCAAAATCCCAGGTATGGGAGCTCGTCACCGGTGAAACTTACTACCAGTACAAGGTAGGTGTCACCCCAAAGACCTACAAGCCCAAGGGAAAGCCCATATTCGTATCTTCGGATGAAGATGTCATCACCGTAGCTGAAGACGGCAGGATCACTGAGTACATGATGGGCAAGTCTACTGTCACGGTGACGCTGGACGGAGTTACTACAGAGGATGTCCACACGGTTACGGCATCCTGGGATTACTTCGACTACGACGTGGAAGATGACAAGACCGTTACGCTGAAGTGGAAGGCCGCCAAAGGCGCAGAACAATACACCATCTGGAGGAACGGCAGCTGTATAGACTTTGTCGACGATGACGGCAGGGAAAACTATGAATATGTAGATGACTACTTTGTCGGCAGCACAGCTCAAACAGCATTTTACTATTTCAGCCCGGTTATAGATGACGACTATGACCTGGTTTCCTTCAACGTTGTACTGGGCAAGAAGTACAACATAACCTACCACGTCGGAGATGGGATCAATGATCCAAGGAATCCTGATACCTACATATCCGGTCGAAGCTACAATCTGCGTAAGCCTACGCCGCCGGAGGACTATGTTTTCGGAGGCTGGTACACTGACGCAGACCATAAAAACTACAAGAACAGCATCAGCACGACTGACACCGGCGACCTGGAGTTCTACGCATATTTTTATGAGAAACCGCCGGAACTTAAAGTGGACAAATCCCAGGTCTGCCTCTCAAGAGGAGGAAGCACCACAGTAACTGCCACCTACAAACCGACACACGGCGATGAGCAGTTCACCTGGACCAGCCTTGATCCTAAGCTTCTTACTATCACTTCCGAGGGAAATGTGGCAACCATCACTGCCGGCACGCAGCCGGGCACTGCCTACGCTCAGGTCGAGTGCAACGGCCTTATTGCCTATGTCCTTGTGACTGTGCAGGACAACATCACTCTGAATCCCGCAAAGCTCACCCTCAAAGCCGGGGCGACTGGGCATGTGTACAGCTCCGTCGCCGAGGAGTATGGGGATCATTCCATAGACTGGAGCAGTTCCGACGAGAGAATTGCCACAGTAGTAGACGGCGAGATAACCACAGCATCGGATATTGATGAGGCAAAAGAAATAACGATAACCGCTGCGATTCACGATACGGAGTTTTCAGCTTCGAGCCTTGTGACTGTCCTTCCCATCGTCAAGGTCAGCGCGCCAAATGCTCAGATCAATGGAAAAGAAATCGATGAGGGCACCACAGCTGTCGACATGGGCTCATATTTCTCCTTGAAGTCAGCGACAGAAGGCGCTTTGATCTACTATGCTCTTGATGGAAAAGAGCCTTCGCTGACCCCGGACGGTAATACGCAGGACGATGCAACAAAGCTCTATCAGGAAGCGCTTAGGATCAAAGAAAATACAAAGATCAAGGCCATCGCCTTCAAGCAGGGCGCAGAAAAAAGCCCGGTAACGACCTTCAACCTTACCATCAATGACGACAACTGGGGCGACATTAAAGAGGACGGCATCAGGACCGGGATCTTTGATGACAGATCATCCCTGGTCCCTGAAGGAGTCTGGTACTGCTTCAGAAATCAGGATGGCAGCTTCATGGACGGGTTCTACACCGGATCCGCAGAAACTGACCTTAAGCGGGAGTACACATCCGGCAAGATTACCCTTGCCGATGACGTCTATGTATTCCAGGGCACAAGGAGACTGGCAGAGGGAAGGGACTACACCCTTTCCTACAAGAACAACACGAAGGTCTGCGAGTCCTATGAAAAAGCCGCTCCGACCCTCACGGTAAAGGGCAAGGGCAGTTTCACAGGCACAGCTGTATTTACCTTTGACATAATAAGGACCAGTATCAACAATGCAGTACTTACCACAGAGACAGAGATCGCTGTGATGACAGGCCCTAAGGTGAAACTCTCGGCAACTGCTCCGAAACTTACCTTCGCTGGAAAAGCCCTGAAGGCCGGCAAGGACTACGCCCTGAGTTATTACGAGGGCGACGCGGGCGGAAGGCTGATTCAGAACCCTGCAACCGAGATACTAAGCACCCCGGATAAGATCTACACAATAGTCGTCTCAGCTATGAATACAAGCCCGTTTTGTGGCGAGATGACCCGGCAGATCACCATAACGACCAGGGATCCTGCCAGGACCATAAGCGCAGCAAAGCTCAAGGCCGTTGACGGAAATGGCAAGGCCATAAAGCTTGCCTACACCGGAGAAGCAGTTGACCTTGACACCCTATTTGACAACGACGGCGCAGGCAAGACCCCGGAAGCTTTTGTCAAATATGGAAAAGAGATCCTGACCTACGGAACTGATTACGAAGTAGTAGCGGTGGATGAAGCCTTCGACTACACCTCTGCAGGTAAGCACAGCTTCATCATCAGGGGCATAGACAAAAAAGATCCTGACAGGACCAATTACTGCGGCGATAAGACCGAATCTCTGGAGATAACAGGAATCGCCATGAGCAAGGTGAAGATTGCAGGTCTTTCCACATCAGTCGAGTACACGGGAGAGACCATAACATTACAAGACCTCTTCAACCCCAAGGACAAGAACCTGGACCAGAGCTGGCATGAAGTTACACTATACTACATAGATCCTGCAACCAAGGCGAAGACTCTGCTGAAGCTGACAGATTCTGACGCCGGAGAAGACCCTGAGCCTGATAAGCCGGATAAGAATATCAGCGGCTACATTGTAAGCGCTATAACTGCCGTAAATGCCGGTAAGTTTACCCTCACTTTCACAGGAACAGGCTGTGTATCCGGAACTATTAAAAAGACCATAACCATAAAAGCCTACAACGTTAAGAACAACACAAGAGGGCGCCTGAAAATTCAGGCAGACGATGCATATTACTCCAAGTCCGGCGCAAAGCCCCAAGTAAGAGTAACCTTCGTAACAAAAGAAGGCCCGGACGGATCACCGCTTAGAACCATCAGCCTGAGAGAAGGCGTCGACTACACCCTGACCTATAAGAACAACACAAAGGTAGCTGCCTTCAACGAAAAGTCCGCTCCCACAGTCACTGTGAAGGGCTGCGGCAATTTCACCGGCAGTGATGCATCGACGACCTTTACGATCAGCAAAGCTGCGGTTTCCACTGCAGAGCTTACAGCCTCTGACATAACCTTCAGGCAGACACCGGCAAACGGCTATTATCTCTCGGCTGCCAGGATCGTTCAGGATGGCAAGGCCCTGACCATAGGCAAGGGAAAAGACATCGAAGCCATCGATAATAGCAATCTGGAGTATACCTACGCGGAAGATACTAAGCTTTGCGACTACTACACAACCCGCTACGAGGGCGAAAAAGTGGATCCCACGGACAGACTTCTTCCGGGGACAGTCATAAAGGTGAGCCTGAGACTTAGCAGGATCCCTGTTTCGGATAAGAGCCCCTATACCCATGTGGATGGTGAAAAGAGCTCTGACAGCATCTTCGGATATTACAGAGTTGTAAGCGGCGACCCTTCCTACAACATCTCCAGGTTTAAGGTACAGCTTAAGGACAGCAATAAGCTCTCCTTTAACAGCGGAGACAGCGTGATACTGACTGAGAGTGATCTTCTTGTGACAAGAACTCTCGCAGGTCAGACTCAGGAGATAGATGTATCAGGCTACTGCATAAAGTCTGTCACCGACAACAGATTCATTGGAAAGACCACTATAGTGATAGAGGGAAGAGGAGATTACTTCGGCACCAAGACCTTATCCGTCAAACTTACCGGCAGAAAAGTATCGGATTATTAGGGCATTTCGCACTTGCTGCGTCTTCAACAGATTTGGGTGTCGAACTACCGCCTGATTCCGAAAACTGTCCTGGATGATCCATGCGCATGCCCTGACGGAATACCTTGAAAACATTACTGCCCTATAATAATATATAATACAGCGTTTGTTTACTGGAGGAGATTCGGTGCATACTTCACGAAAGAAAATATATATCATACTTGCTATTATTGTTCTTCTTCAGGGGCTTATCTGTGTTCGTTATTGTGTCTTGAAAAAAGGTTTTTTTGTTGATGAGTTGTGGGGAGCGGGGTTGGCCAACAGCTATTTTCGCCCGAGACTGTTTACTCCGGATGTTTTTAACACAAATGCCTATTTAACAGGCAACTTCTTTCGCGACTATCTGACAGTCGCTCCTGATGAAGGGTTCAGCATTGCCTCTGTATGGTATAATCAGTCTAAGGATTCACATCCTCCACTCTATTTCCTGCTCTATCATGTGCTATCCTGCTTTCAGCGCGGGGGCTTTTCAAAATGGACAGGCTTTGCAATTAACCTTTTCTTTCTCGTTTGCAGCGACGTGTATATCTTTCTGACAACAAGAAAGCTGACCGGCTGTTCCGCAGCGGGACTTGCCGTGGCTGCGCTCTGGGGGTTCAGCACAGAAGCTGTTAGCTATACTCTATGTGCAAGAATGTACATGATGGCCGCTTTTTTTGTGATCTTGTTTGTTTATAAGTCGCTTATGTTTTATGAGCCGCAGGAAAAAAGCAGCCGCAAAGACTGTCTGTGCCTGCTTCTTGCAACAACCGGCGGCTGCCTGACGCATTACTATTTCTACATAGCTGCTTTTGTAATGGCCGCATTAACCTGTATCTATCTTAGTATAGAACAAAGCTTCCGCAAGGCTCGTGTATACGGATTCTCTGTTTTGGGCGGAGTATTCCTTTCCTGGCTTATCTATCCGCAGATTTTTGAGTCTTTGATTCATGGTGACGGCAGAGGAAGAGAAGCTGTCAGAAACATGATCGACATCAAAAGTTTATGGTTTAGGATTGGGCAGCTTGTTGAACAGATAGAAGAAAAGCTTCTGTACAAGCCTGTGCTGATCATGGCGGTATCTGCTTCGAGTCTGATTATAATTACAATTGTATTTAGTATTCTGTGGCAAAAACGGATCGATCCCGTTTTGAAAACCCGTATTTCCATGTTTTTGAATACAGAGCTGTCATTGAGCCTGTATTTATTGGCCGTCGCCAAGCTTCAGCCTTATTACACAAATCGTTACTATTTTCCAATCACACCTCTGCTCTGGGTTGTGGTGATCGGGAACGTCATTCTTCTTGTTCACCTTTTGCTGACACAGCGAAGTGCAACGGTTGCCGCAGAAAAAACGATCGTTCTTTCCGTTACGCTTGCCCTGACTATTGCAGCAGGTGCAGGTGTAATAAAAGGCCATTTTGACCATAAAGTGATGTTCCTGTTTCCTCGTCAGGGAAAAATAATGGAGCAAATACAGCAGCTGGAGGAACCGTCCGCTCTGTTTATCGAACATGGGATAACTTATACTCTGACGGCACACTGTCATGAACTGGCACAATGCAGCGAAATCATGTGTATCGATCTGGATACGGAAGACGATCTTTTCAAATATGACATTCACGATGAAGGGGATTTTCTCGTTGTATTTTCTTCGGAGAGATGTGACCAGCAGAAGCTTCTCGATTATCTTTTGGAACATACTTCCTACTCTTCCTATGAGCTGATTGGAAGAGGCTCCGGCGTCTGGTGGGAAGATGCAGAGGAGAATTATATTTATTGCTTTTCAAAAACGTGAGCTGAGGGCAAAGGGGAATTCCAATGAGTGTTTCACTATTCAAAAAATACATAGTCAGCACGTTCGTGATATTTATTATTGCGTTTCTGCTGGAGATATTTGTTTTCAATTTCTCATCCTTCAGGACCGGTGGACTTTCCCCGGTCCTTTTGGAGAAGGATATGCAGATAGGCAGCGGCCAGGAGTATTTCACGGAACCGGTTGAGCTCAACTGCGAACTTAAAAACATTCATGCAAATATTGACATGACGTATGGAGATCTGGTCTATGTGTCTTTGATACTGACTGACGAGGGGGACAAGTACGAGTATTCCACTCCGGAGTTTGTTGTATGCAACGGAATTCCGGGAAGCGGTTACTGCAACATTTATCCATTTGGAAAAGCCAAAACAGTAATAGTTAAGATCTGGGTTCCTGATGGCAGTGTGGCCTATATCAACGATATCACGCTGAACGACAGGAAACCCATAGATATCAAGCCGCTCAGGATACTTGCCCTGTTTTTTGTTTTCTGGCTTGGTTATATGATCTTTGCAGACACTTTCTTTCACAGGATTTATCTTGATACTTCCAAAAAGTGGCAGCTTGCCGTAATTTTGGTATTCATCCTGTTTCTTATCATAGGCGCTTACTTTATCAACCATGCCGATAAGGTGATTCTTGCAAGTCACTGGCCTCATCACAAACAGTACCAGGAGCTGGCAAGAAGCCTTGAAAAAGGCAGCGTTGTCCTGTCGGAGCAGTATGTCGATCCTGCACTTTTAGAGGTCGAAAATCCTTACGACACGCTGGCTCTTCAGGTCGAAGATATTACCTACTCCATGGATTGTGCCTTTTACGACGGGAATTACTACACCTACTTTGGCATCGTTCCTGAGCTGCTTATGTATTTCCCTTATCACCTGATCACAGGCAGAGATTTTCCGAATTATTGGGCGACCTACTTCATGTATGTCATCTTTATTTTCGGCACCTTTTTCAGTGTGGCAGGATTCATAAGAAGATATTTCAAGAAGGTTCCATTCGTTTTATATCTTTTGATCTCCTCAGCCATTGTTCTTGGGGCAAATTTCTTATACCTGGTAGAGCGTTCCGATATCTACAACGTTCCGATCATCTCGGGAATTGCATTCACCTTTTTGGGGCTGGGTTTCTGGCTTGAAGCTGTAAACACGCAAAGAGTCTGGCTAAGAAGAGCATCGATCGTTCTGGGAAGTCTTTCAATGGCCCTGGTTGCAGGTTGCAGACCCCAGCTGGTCATACTTTCTTTTGCATCCATATTCATTTTCATGATCAGGGACAATGGGGAAAAGAGAGGGCTCTTTACAAAAGAAACCCTGACTGAGACCATCTGTTTCATTCTGCCCTATGTGATCGTGGCGATACCTGTGTGCTGGTACAACGCCGCGAGATTTGGCAGTATCTTTGATTTTGGAGCCGGCTATTCACTGACTACCAACGACATGAACAAACGTGGCTTTAACTTTAACAGGCTGTTCAGAAGCCTGTACAGTTTCCTGTTCCAGCCGGCGGTCCTTAAGACCGACTTTCCGTTCATGCTTCCTTCTGTGATCGAAGGAAATTACATGGGCAAATACATGGTCGAATACATCTATGGCGGAATAATCGTGGCCAATACCTTCATGGCTTCCATCTGGCTGATGCTTTTAAACGGCTTCAGGAAGATCGATGCGAAGATCAAAGCACTTGCGATATTCCTTATTGGCGCAGGCACTCTGGTGGCTGCTTTCGACGCCAATGAGGCAGGGGTGATATACAGGTATACCTGTGACTTTGCTCCACTGTTTTTCCTGGCTGCGACGCTTCTCTGGCTGGTGCTTGTTTCTGAAAACGGAAAAGAAATACTGAGCTATTCCTTTGCAGCCCACATGCTTTACGTCTGCATTGTGCTGTCTGTTGTATATTCGTTCCTGACCATCATCGCATCAGGAAACACCGTTTGTCTGGAAAATGACAACACGCCTTTGTTCTATTGGATTGCAGATTATTTTAGTTTTTAAAGGGAGATAAATATGATAGCTAATAAGACTTCAAAACTTTTTCGGGGCATCGCCATACTGATGGTCATAGGATCCCATTACGCGGGCTGGATGTACGCCGACCCCTTCAGCATGACATGGAAAAACTGGGTTGCCAGCTGGGGCGTCTACGGCGTCGACATTTTCTTTTTACTGTCGGGCTATGGCCTGGTTAAGGCGTATGAGAAAAATGGTATCGATAAGCGCTTCGTGGTGAGGAGATTTTTAAACAGCTACATTCCCTACATACTGATTACCGGGTTTTTCGCTGTGATCCTCGACAAGAGCATAGACAGCGGAGAAGCCCTCGTTAAACTTATCATCGGCTATGACTATTGGTTCATGTGCATCCTCTTTGCGTTCTACATCATGTTCATGGTGTTTTATAAGATAGGCTTTTTAAAAGAAATCCTGCTGACCGCCGGCGTAATAGGCTTTTCTTACTGGATGTACACCGCGGAGTTTCAGGATTTCTGGTTTCTGTCAAACGCAGCTTTTCTGATCGGCATTTATGCGGCAACACTGGAGGGCAGGTTTAAGGACAAGGTAAAAGACATTATCGTGAAGTGCAATCTGACGATGATAGCCTTTGCTCTCATGGTGGCCTGCGCTTTCTGGCACGTGTTCAGCGGCGAGCTGAATTCCCACATTTTCGCCAGCATCATGTTCACCTTTATGGCGCTGGGGCTCTGCGTGCAGTTTAGGGGAGAGGGTATCATACTTCCTACTCTGGGCAGATTTTCGCTTTACATTTATCTGCTTCATTCCAGACTGTTCTGGATCGTTGCCGGAAAGTATTCGGAGATGAGTTATTTCAAGATGGCTGTTCTGGCGGGTATCATCACCCTGGCAGTCAGTGTCGTGGCTGGATATATATTTGAATTTGGTCTGAATAAGTTAGGAAAGCTGGTGAAGTAATGAAACGGGTTCTGGCAATTTTAATGCTTACGTCAACGGTGTTTGTGATGACCGCGTGCGGCGGCGTAAGCTCAACAGGGACTGCGGATAGTGCAGCTGTTACAGAAGGCTCGGCAGAGACGCCGGAAAATGTGGATGCTTCCACGAAGAGCGTCGATGCTGATGCAAAAGAAATAGCTTCATCAGAAACTGAGAAGACCGCTGATGGTGCAACAGCTCAGGCAGATGATAAGAAAGATGATGACAAGGCTTTAACGTCATCAACTGATAGTAAGGATACTGCTGCAAAGGATAGCGATGCAGCAAATGTAGAAGATAAAACAGTCGCTTCAGACTCAAAGACAGACGGCGCTGCCGATAAGACTGCAACCGGGACAGAAGACAAGAAGGATGCGACTTCAGAAGATGCAAAGGACGCGGCAGAGGATGAAAAAGAAGTCGACCTGTCAGAAGTCAACATGTTCGACGAAACTCAGACCATGTACGTCAAATCTGCAGTCAACGTAAGAAAGGGCCCTACAACAGAGTATGGCATAGTGGGCTCAGCCAAGGCAGGCGATGAGATCAAGGTTCTCGGCCAGTACGGAAAGGCCGGATGGTACTACATAGAATATAAAAAAGACAAGGCATTCGTCAGCAACAAGTTTCTTTTGAAGACGAAGGAAGAATATGATGCCTATCAGGTACAGCTTGCAGCAAAGACCCAGCAGGCTCAGGAAACCGCGGCACAAGCTGCAGCTCAGCAGGCAGCGGCGCAACAACAAGCCCAGCAGGCAGCAGCGCAACAACAGGCTCAGCAGGCAGCGGCGCAGCAACAGGCTCAGCAGGCAGCAGCCCAGCAACAGACCCAACAGCCTGCAGCACAACCGGCTCCGGCTCCCGCAATCGCCGGAACTCTCTTTATAGGTGACTCCAGATGCGTCCAGATGAAGGCCCTCGTGGGACAGAGCTCCTGGATCTGTGAAAACTCCAAGGGCTATGAGTGGCTTGTATCCACAGCGCTGGAAAGGGCAGACAGGATAATTGGCAAGGGAACAAGAGTAGTCATATGTCTTGGTGTAAACGACACAGAGAACGTTGAGAAATATGCAACCACTATCAACCAGAAGGCAGCAGAGTGGGCTGCAAAAGGCGCTAAGACCTACTATGTATCGGTCAATCCCGTCTCGGAAAACCCCTACCGCACCGAGGATGAAGTGGTATACTTCAATTCAAGGATGCCGGGGCTTTTGAGCGGCGTGACCTGGATCGACACCCACACTTCTCTGGTGAACAACGGCTATCAGCTGGTGGACGGACTTCACTACAACGATGCCACCAACATAAATATCTACAACATGATCATTTCTCAGCTAAAATAATTCTGTCCAAGGAATAAGCGAAATGCACGAAACTACCCAGATAACCTACGGCGATGGCACCATCACCGTTATAATGAATTCCGAGAGCCTGACGGAAGTGGCGGCTCCAGATATAAGATTTGGAAGTTACAACAAAGCTCTCAAAGCATGTTTTACAGCAAAAGAGCTTGAAGAAATCTCTGCCGGGGCGGATGCGGAAGTCACTTTCGACTTTGTGATGCGGGATACGCTCGAGGACAAGAGTGAGGAAAAGAGCTTCGACAAGGCCATCGCAACAGAAGAGAAGAACCATGGAGTGCTCCACAAGGGAGTTTTCTATGACGTGGAGGCCGCAAAGTCAATTGACGGCGAAGAGCCCATAGAGCTCAACGGCTTTTACGAGGAAGTCGAAGTTCAGTTTGAAATCCCTCTCTATCTTGTGGCAGAAGACAGATACTATTACATCATGACAGACGAAATGGGCGTGTGCAGTCTTGAGGCAGACGTGGACGAAGAAGCGGACACACTCTCTGTCAGTACCGATGGAATCGGTACCACGCTGATGCTTTATCAGACTGAGGAGGAGAGTCTCATAGATAACGACCATTCCCTGCATATTCAGTCTCATTATCTCATTATCGGAGGAATAGTTCTTTTGGCCGTTGCATGGCTTGTAATAGACAGGTACAACAAAAAGGGCTAATCTCACAGGGCCCTGCGTGTTCAATATTTTGGTAGATTTATTTGTTAAAATTAAGTAAAATTATTGTATGGATTGGAATTTGATTACAGGTCAAAATTCATACTATCTAAATGACAAGTCTGACCCGGAGACGATAGTCAGGCTTCTTAATTATGGCGTGCAACAGATGGGAGTAGGCATTATCTTTCTGGACAGTCAGAAGAATTTTGTCTATGCCAACAGGCACGCTTTTAGTATGTTCCATTCCGAAGATACACTTGAGGGGCTGCAAAAGGTCTTTTTCGACTGGACAAGAAGCCTTGGCATTGAGCCCAACGCAGCCACCTGGTGCAGGGTTTT
>JAEEGF010551306.1_pt1 | contig 34032 bp, 25 predicted proteins | sample 9134171 | NCBI WGS metagenome assembly JAEEGF01 (sample SAMN16246542, study PRJNA631951) | gut metagenome | biome: gut microbiome; feature: rumen; material: AP-attached | host: Bos | place: Iran: Karaj | collected 2018-10
TGGGAGAGGACGCGGCTGGAAGCCGCGTCTCCATGAGCGCGGCGAATGTGCCGCGGTGAAAATTTGAAAACGAAAGGTATGATGAATGAAGAAGTTGTTGGTTGTTGTGGCTGCAGTGGCGGGCTATGCGGCGGTTGCCGCTCCAGTCGAGTTTCTCGGCATCGAGGTTGGCGGGACGTTGAACGTCCTTGACGCGAAGGTGCGTGAGCGGGAGGGCCTTGGTGCGCCGACGCTGGTGAACCTTGTCATTGCGAAGTACTCATATTACGACTGCGATTCCGTCAAGCCGAGAGGGGGATACGACAATTTCGGCGTGTCGGTGTCGACGAACAATGTAGTCCTCAGCGTCTCCGCATGGGGTGTCTGCCCGGACGAGAAGACCGCCGCGGAGAAGAAGGAGAAGATCCTCTCGGAGTTCCGGACCAAATACGCCGACCGCATCGCGCCCGAGGGGAACTTCACTATTGAAGTCTCCGCAGACAAGGACGGCGCCTCCGGCAAGCCCTTTGTCGATGTTGTCATCTACACAGCCGAGTTCAAGGCGACGCTCGACCGCAACTACAAGCACGGGAAGTAACGCGGCAAATGTGCCGCGCGAAGCGAGTCCCCGACAGGGGCCGTGCGCGAGGCGATTGTCAATGCCGTCTGCCACCGCGACTATACGGACGACGGAAGCGTTCAGCTGATGCTTTTCCGTAATCGGCAGGAGGTGTTTAATCCTGGAACGCTGCCGCGTGTCTGGACTGCGGCGAATCTGCTGATGACGTACTGGTAAATAGGCGCGTTCCTTTCGCCGCGGATTCATGCCGGAAGCTGGGACGTGGCGGTAGTCGCCCGTCTTGCCGACTATCTTAAACGACAGGATCCGACGCTCAGGGGATACGGCAAGAGCAATCTGTATAACATGGCGAAGGTATACGATGTCTTTTCGTCGGATGCGTTTACCGCCCTGAACGATCAACATCAAAAACAACTTACGCGGGGGCTGGACTTTTTCCAGTCGGCAACTGGAAAAAGTGATGTCGTGAGAAGTGGAGTAGCCGGAGTTGCGAGGCTTTAGCGGCAGAAGCTTGAAGAACATGCGTTCGTTTTATGAGGCTTGGAGCATGCTTGAGCCCAATTCGGCAATTCAAATTGCCGAATTGCCAAAAGACACTGAAACGGCAGGTTTAGTGGCTCAAACCGGAGAATGGGAGATTCGGCAATTCAGATTGCCGAAATTCGCCAATTGGAATTGACGAATTTACCAAATTTTCCCCTTGCCGAGTTCTTGAGCATAGGGTTCACCCATCACATTATGCAGGATTTCCGTCAACCGATGGGCGTTGCGACCTACAAGACTGCGGACGAAATTGATCCGGATCTGCTCAAGGCGCTGCCTCCGAAGGAAGAATTGGAAAGGTTGCTTGAGCCCGAGGGTAATGGTCAGTAGATTGATGAGGAGGTTGGTGTGCGTAAGAAAAACCAAACGGGCGGGGTTGTGAAGTTGGTGGCGCCTGGAGAAGCAATCGGCTTTGGGGCGATGGTGGCGGCCGGGCGGGCGTTGGGTGTGGCTTGTGTGATATAATTTGAAGCGGAGGTAAAGGATGAAGAAGATCGAATACATTCCGAAGTTTACGGTGAGCGGCAAGGCGATGCGGCTCATTATGGAGATTGCCGACGCATTAGAACGATACAAAATCGTGATGGAGGGGCCTGATGGCGTGCGGCTCAGAAAGCTCAATCAAATCGGACACTGAAGGCCAAGGGTGAAGCATATGAGGTAGGGGAAGAAAGTAGGGTTAAGAGTAGGGATAAAAGTAGGGATAAGGTATTGTGCCTTTTGCGCAAGCAGCCTGATTTGACGCAAGCTGAGCTTGCTAATGCATTGGGATTGACGGTAAAAGCGATTGAGAAGATCGTTCGTCAGTTGAGGGATGCTAATCTCATCAAGCGTGAGGGTGGCAAGAAATTCGGACGCTGGATTGTGGCATAAAAAAGAATGAGCAAGTCCACACAGATTGTGATGCACGAACGGCCGCCATCCGCAATCGCTACATTCTCGAACGTTCAGAGAGTGTAAGGTTCTAAGATCAAAAATTTTGACCTTAGAGACTACCCCGGTAAAGAAAGCGTGCGGTGATTCCTGCCACGAGATAGGCAAGGACGGAAGGCAAAGTGGATGCCATAGGGTCGCACACCATAGCATCCCTAATGTGCGCCTATCCCTGATTCTACACGTTTCTACACGTTCTACACGGCTCAAAAGAAATTCCGTGTATTCTGTGTATTCGGTGGTTGAAAGGTCGCGGCGGATGTGCCGCGGTTGAGTGGCGGAGCTGGAAGCTCCACCTCCTTGGGAGTGACGCGGCTGGAAGCCGCGTCTCCATGGGGGGCGGAGCTGTTCGGACACTGCGCTCGCTGCGCTCCCTCCGCGTCCTCATGGCGGCCGCGACAAGCTCGGTCTTCCTGCGTCGGGAAAGGGTGGTTTAAGTTCGCGAAGCATCGGCCGCAGCGGTAGCGAAGGCGCTTTGTAAACCGTCGGAGTTTCATCATGCTGTTTACCGCTGCTATCCCCGTCACATATTGCAATAAGTGACGGCTCAAGGAGATGCGGCGTCCCGCCGCGTCGGAGTGACGCACCGGGACGGTGCGTCTCCTTGGGGTGCGATGCCAGGCGGATGAACCAAGGAGATGCGGCGTCTCGCCGCGTCGGAGTGACGCACCGGGACATATCCCCCTCGCCGAAGGCGAGCCGCGAAGCGGTGGCTACAGGGGTGTGCGTCTCCTTGGGGTGCGATGCCAGGCGGATGAACCAAGGGGATGCGGCGTCTCGCCGCGTCGGCAAATAACGCGGCAGATGCGCCGCGCTATCGCTTTGCCGGGGCGAGGTCGGCAAGCTTCACCGAGGCCTCGAACTGCGAAAGGGGAGTCGTCATTATGCCGATGCCCTCGCGCTTCGCAGCCTCGATCATGTCGTCCGGGGCCGGCCTGTCGTGGCAGAGGACGATCGCCTCGATTCCGGCGAGCGTGCAGACGGCGATTGCGTTCAGGTGGTTCTGGATCGTGATCAGGACCGATTCGTCTCCGCAGTGTCCCATCACGTCGGAGAGAAGGTCGGAGGTGTACGCCGCGGTGATCGCGGCCTCGGGATTGTCGACGACTACTGTGCCGCCGACGCGGTCTTTGAGTTCATTGAAGGTCATGTTAGTCGTTAGTTGTTAGTCGTTGGTCGTTAGTCGTTAGTTGTTAGTTGTTAGTGGCTGGGGGCGGAATTCCTCAGAAGCTTGTCAGCCTCGGCGATATCCTCGTCGCTTTCGCGGCGAAGATGGCCTTGAGTCCGGCTACGGAGAACTCGCCGTCGGCTTCGGTCCAGACGCGAGCGACGTCGTCGATGTTGTGCGCGTCGGAGGATCGCGTCACGGCGTAGCCTTCGACCTTCGGGAGCCACAGGCTCTCGTCGGCGGTGCGCGAAAGCTCGACGGCGTCGAAGAAGAGCCCTCCGCCCGGCTGGATCTCGGTGTCGACGAGCGGACGCGGGATCGTCCCCAGGGTGCCGAGGACGGAGTGGTTTTTGCGGTCGACGTGCGCGGCGATGAAGAGTCCGCCCAGCTCGTGCACCTTCGTCGCCGTCTCGGGGATCGTGCGGCGGCAGCCCATGGCGAGGATGCGCCATTCCATCTCGACGATGTCGTCGTCCCATGTCACGACGGGCTGGTCGCCGAAGGTTTCCGGGTCGTTCACGCGCTTTGGCATGGCGGCGTATACCCAGTCCGTCATCTCCAGCGCCTGCTCCACGGTGTCGAAGAGGGCGAGGGTGTGGACTTCCTCGGCGGTCTGGACCTCCATGCCGAAGAGGCACTTGAGTCCGGCGCGCCTTGCGCACTCTGCTATCGCGGGGGTGTTGCGCGCGGACTGGTGGTCAGTGAGGGCGATTCCGTCCATTCCGGACGCGAGCGCCTGGCGCACGATCTCCGACGGCGCCATCTCGAGGTTGGCGCACGGCGACAGGCAGCTGTGTATGTGCAAATCAAACTTCACGCCGCCTATTATAGCAAATGCGGATTTTTTTTGCTATACTATACGGCAAATGAACATCACTGACATTGTTAAGACCCTTGACGGCACGCTCGTCGCGGGTGGGGAATCCGACCGGAAGGTCGGCACTGTGGTTGCGAACGACCTCATGAGCGACGTTCTGCTCAACGACGGCGACGACATCCTGCTGCTGACGTCCCTTGCGTCCGACCAGGCGATCCGCACGGCGAACATCGTCGGCGCGATGTGCGTGGTCGTGCACAACGCGAAGCCGCTGCCGCAGACGATGTGCCAGGTCGCCGACACGCTCGGCATCCCGCTCGTGAGCTCGCCGCTCTCGAAGTACGACAGCTGCGTGCGCATCCACGACTTCCTGGCCAAGGAGGGCTGATGGAGTACCGTCCGACGATCCTGACAGGCGGCGAGAAGCTCAGCGACGACCAGATCATGGCCGCGCACGAGCGCAAGCACGTCAAGCGCGTGTCGGGTCCGGGCCTGCCGGGCTCGGACGGGCAGGGCGAGCCGCTCGTCATCATGGAGCTCCTTCAGCGCCTGCGCGTGAAGGACGTCATGCGCGACCACGACATCATCTCGGTCGTCAGGACCGACACGATGCACTTCGCGCAGAACCTGATGAAGCGCAACCACATCTCCGGCGTCCCGGTGGTGGAGGGCAAGCGCCTCTTCGGAATCGTCTCGATAAACGACATCATCCTCGCGCTCGAGGGCGGATGGATCGGCGAGCAGTGCCAGAAGCACATGGCGACGAACCTCGTCGTCCTGGAGGAGGACATGCCGCTTGCCTTCGCGCTCAAGTACTTCGAGAACTACATCTTCGGGCGCTTCCCCGTGCTGAACAAGGAGCGCGACCTCGTGGGAATCGTCTCGCAGCGCGATGTGACGCGCGTGCTGATGCGCGAGCTCACGAACGAGCTCGCGAGGCTCGAGGGCGCGCCCGGCACGCCTGGGGCGGAGCAGCCGGGCGCTGCGCAGGGACAGGAGGCGAGCAAGAGCGAGCCCGTCCTGCCGTACTACTCGATGCGCCAGTTCGTCGTCGTGAGGAACGACCTCACGAACGCGGGCAAGGCGGCGAACGCGATCAAGAAGATGCTCGGCGACGCAGGGGTCGAGAAGAAGATCATTAGGCGCATAGCCGTGGCGGCGTATGAGCTCGAGATCAACATCTGCATCCACTCCCTCGGCGGATCCATCACGTTCATCCTCGACAGCCACAAGGCGACGGTCATCGCGAAGGACAAGGGGCCGGGGATCAAGGACGTGGAGTGGGCGCTGCGGGACGGAACGTCCACCGCGAACGACTGGATACGCTCCATGGGCTTCGGCGCCGGAATGGGGCTTTCAAACTCCAAGCGCGTCGCCGACGTGTTCGACATCAAGTCGACCGTTCCGACAGGCACGACCGTCCTTTGCGAGTTCAACCTTCCGGAGCGCGCTGCGGCTGCAAAGTGACCGAGACGGACGATTTTGACGAGATCGACCCCGCGGTTCCGCGGTGGTATCTGATCCACACCAAGCCGCGCGCCGAGAAGAAGGTGTCGTGGTATCTCGGCAGGTTCGGGTGCTTCTGGCACATGCCGAGCAAGGACGTCGTGCGCAAGGTGCAGCGCAGGAAGGTGCGGAGGGTGCTTCCGCTCTTCCCTGGCTATGTGTTCGCCCGCATGAACGCGGACCAGCGCATAGGGATGCTGCGCACGAACTACATCGTGCGGACGCTGCTGATCCCGCGTCCGCGCGAGACGATACACCAGCTCCGCCAGCTCAGGCGCGGCGTCGCCATGGCGACGGAGATGCGGGTCCTGTCGAAGACCTTCCACGAGGGCGACCACGTGCGGGTCACGACGGGGCCGATGCGCGGGACAGAGGGATACGTCAAGCGCGACGGAGGACGGACGCTCCTCTATCTCAACGTCGAGATCCTCGGCAGCTCCGTGGAGGTCGCGATACCGCCGTCCGACGTCGAGCGCATCTGACCGGACTCGGATGAATCTGATCGCCCGAAGTGTCGGGGATTGTGGTATAATGTTCCTTACAGAATGCATTCTTGCAATGAGGAAAACATGGAAGACAAAGTCCTTGCGGAATATTTCGAACTGCTCCGATACGAATCCGTCGGAGCGGACCCGGCGCACCTTCGCGACTGTGTTTCGTGCGCGTCGTGGCTAAGGAAGTGGCTTGGCAAGCTCGGCTTCTCCGCCGAGCTCGTCTACCCAAAGCAGGAAGCTGGCTCGGTGCCGCCACCACCCGTGCTCTTTGCGCAGAGGGACGGTGGCGAAGGCGCGTCGACGGTGCTAGTGTATGGACACTACGACGTGCAGCCGGCGGACCCCGTCTCCGAGTGGAAGACGCCTCCGTTCGAGCCGACGCTCGTTGACGGACGCGTCTACTGCCGCGGCGCGAACGACGACAAAGGGCAGACTTTTGCGTTCCTGTGCGGAATGCGCGACTACCTCGCAGGGGAAGGTCCGAAGCTCAACATCAAGATAGTTCTCGACGGACAGGAGGAATCTGGCAGCGCGGCGCTTTCCGCGCTCGCGCCTGAGATGCGACGGCGCCTCGCGGCGGACGTCATGCTCGTGTGCGACACGTCCGCTGCGCCAGGGATGCGCCCTGCGATCGTCGCGGGGCTTCGCGGCGTTGCGCATTTCACGCTGCGCCTGACGGGTCCGAACCGCGACCTCCACTCCGGGGAGTACGGCGGCGTCTCGCCGAACCCCGCGCAGGGCCTTGCCGAGCTTATCGCGAGTCTGCACCATCCGGACGGGTCGATCGCAGTCGCTGGGTTCCGCGACGGAATCGAGCTCCCGACGCACGAGGAGCTTTCCGCGGCCGAGGCGAGCACGCCGTCGGAGTCCGACTGTGCGGCGGACATCGGATGCGACCCAGTCGGCGGCCAGATGGGCAAGACGCTTGCGCAGCGCACGTCGTTTGAGCCGACGATAGAGGTGAACGGAATCCACTCCGGGTACGGCGGGCCGGGCGCGAAGACGGTGATCCCCTGCGAGGCGGTCGCGAAGATGTCGATGCGCCTAGTCCCGGGGCAGTCGCCGCGCGGCGCATTTGCCGCGGTTCGCACGCATCTGGAGGACCGGTGCCCGAAGGGAATGAAGCTCGAGTTCGAGGAGGTTAACCAAGGGACGCCGGCCTTTAGGCTTCCGCTCGCGTCGCCGGTGTTCCGCCTTGCCGCCGACGTGTTGGGCGAGATGGACGGCCGCGGGGCGCTTTTCCAGTGGGACGGTGCGTCGATTCCGGTTCTGTCGGTCCTGCGCGAGGCGTCTGGCGCGGCTCCGCTCATCGTGGGGTGGGGGCAGAGCGAGGACCGCATACATTCCCCAAACGAGAGCTATTCGCTTGCGCAGTTTGAAAAGGCCCGCGAATGGGGAAGGCGCATTCTTGGCGCGTTGGGGTGAAATGAGCGACATTGCCAAAATCAGGATAGTCGAGGACGATGCGACAATCCGCGCACTCCTCGAGATGGCGCTTCTGGGCGCAGGGTATTCCGACGTCGCGTCTTCGGCGCGCGGGGACGAGGGGATGGCGATGATCAGAAGCGACAGGCCGGATCTCGTCCTGCTCGACGTAATGCTTCCCGGCATGGACGGATTCGCCATCGCCCGCAGTGTGCGCGGATGCGAGGAACTGGCCGCGACGCGCATCATAATGCTCACGGCGCGTACTGCGCCGGAGGACATTGTCCGCGGGCTCGAAAGCGGCGCCGACGACTATGTCACGAAACCTTTTGACCGCAAGGTGCTGCTTGCGAGGGTCAAGGCCGTCCTGAGAAGGGGGCTCCCGGTTGTGGAGGGCGTCGATTTTGACGGACTCAGAATCGACGAAGTCTCAAGGTCTGCGACGCTAGATGGCGCTCGGCTGGACCTGACGCCGGGCGAGTTCTCGCTCCTAGTGCGGCTTGTCGCGCACAGGGGGCGCGTCTTCGTGCGCCCTCCGGACGAGCGCACTGTTGACGTGCAGGTCGCTAAGCTCAGGCAGAAGCTCGGCGCATGGGCGAACCACATCGAGACTGTCCGCGGCATAGGCTACCGTGTAGCGGAGCCGTGAAGCGTTAGCGCGGGTAGCTTTGAAGTAGGCATGCCCACTGTACGCCCGCTTTATGGTATACTATGCGGCGCTAAGCGCATAGGAAGCATAAATTGATGGTTACAGATTTCATCAGAAAGGCCGTCCGGGTGTTCTGGCTGCTGCCGGGATTCCTGCTGTGGGCGTCGTTTCCTCCGATGGGCGAGATGACAGACTCGCTCTTCGCGCTCGCGCCTTTGCTGTGGCTTTCGCGCAACCGCGACGCGAAGACTGCCCTGCGCAGGTGGTTCCTCAACGGATTCATCTTCTGGTTCGCGACGCTTTCGTGGATGCCCGCCATCGTCAAGAACGGCGGACCCTGGCCGCTCGTCGTGCTCGGATGGGGCGCGCTCTCCGCATACTGCGCGCTCTACTTCGGCGCGTTCGGATGGCTCTCCGCGAAGGTGTGGGCGTGGGCGAAGGACGAAGGAGCGCCGTGGAGGAAGGCTCCGCGCTTTCCGTACGGGCGCAGGCTTTTCGCGATACTCGTCGCGGAACCGGTCCTCTGGTGCGGACTCGAACTCGTCCGCTCGCGCCTCATGGGCGGCTTTTCCTGGAACCACCTCGGGCTTCCGCTCGTCAATGCCGGACTCGGCTCGCCCGCCGCGCTCGGGGGCGTTTATCTCCTTAGTGCAATCGTCGTGCTCGTCAACGGAACTATCGCCGGAATCGCCGAGCGCCTCATGAAGCGCACGACGCGCTGGGCGTTCGTCGAGACGCTTGTTCCGATGCTGCTCGTCCTTGCGCTGTACTTCGCCGGCGGAAGGGCTGTGAAGGCCTCCGCCCCCGTCGACGACGGATCCAGCGCGCTGCGCGTCGCCCTTGCTCAGCGAAACTTCCCGTGCGTCTTCAAGCCTGCGGAGGCGGAGGATCCCATAGACGTCTACTCGAACCTCCTCTCGAACGTCGCCTTTGCGAGGCCGGAACTCCTGGTCCTGCCGGAAAGCGCGCTCAGCGAATTCGGCGCGGCGGATTCGCCGCGCTCGCGCGCGTTTCTGCGGTGGGTCGCCGAAATCTCCGGCGCGCGCGAAGTCATTGCTGGCGGCGGACGGTTCTCCGGCGGCAAGGAATACAACTCGGCGGTGCTCTACGGCGCAGGACCGGCCGTCCCCAACTCGCAGCTCCCAGTCTACGACAAGGTCCATCTCGTGCCGTTCGGTGAGTTCATCCCGGGCGACAAGTGGATCACCGCGCTGCAGAAGCTTGCACCCGTCGGGAGCTGCACGCCCGGTGAGCTGAAGCTCCTGGGGGGGTACGGCGTTGCGATCTGCTACGAGGACACGGATTCCGCGCAGATGCGCGCGCTGGCGCGGATGGGCGCGAAGTGCCTCGTGTTCATCACGAACGACAGCTGGTTCTCCGAGTCGATCGAGGCGGAGCAGCACGCGTGGCAGTCCGTCGCGCGCGCGATCGAGACGGGGCTCCACGTCGTGCGGGTCGGAAACTCCGGCGTTACGGGGGTGATATCTCCGCGCGGCCGGGCGAAGTGGCTCTCGGGGCATGACGGGCGTCCGCTCGTCGATGCGCGCGGGCTTATGTGCGAGACGGTGCTTGTAAAAGACTTCGGCGAAGCGGCGGGACGCCGCTTCCCCCAGTCAACGCCGTACGCCCTCTGGGGCGACATTCCGCTGGCCGTTATATTTGCACTTCTCATAGCGGCGTCCGTTTTGGTAAAATATTACGATAACCATGAAAAACGAAGATACATGTCCATGTAAGAGCGGCAAGCCCTTCGGGGAGTGCTGCGGTCCGATCATTGCCGGCACTGCGAAGGCGGAGACGGCGGAGGCTCTTATGCGCGCGCGCTACTCGTCCTACGCGACGGGCGACGTCGGCTTTCTCAAGACCAGCATGACCGAGGAGGCGCAGGCCGATTTCGACGAGGAGGCGTCCAAGGCGTGGTCCAGAGCCGCGCGCTGGCACGGCCTCGAGGTGATTTCCACCGAGAAGGGCGGTCCTGCGGACGAAGACGGCGTAGTCGAGTTCCGCGCGCTCTACACCGCGAACGGCGAGTTCTGCAACCACCACGAGCGCTCGACCTTCAAAAAGGTCGGCGGAGAGTGGAAGTTCGTCGACGGCGATTTCGTCGCCGAGAAGCCCATCGAGCGCGAGGAGCCGAAGGTCGGCAGAAACGACCTTTGCCCCTGCGGTTCGGGCAAGAAGTACAAGAAGTGCTGCGGCAAGGGGAAGTGAGTTGAGGCCGGCCGCGTTCCTTTTCGATCTCGACGGCACCTTGGTGGACACCGAGGCGGCCTGGACGAAGGCGATCGTCGACTTCGTCGTCTCGCGTGGCGGGAGGACGACGTTCGAGGAGATACTGCCCTCTGTGATCGGACGGAACTGGCTGGACATCGACAGGGCGCTGCACGAGCGATTCCCCGTTCTCGGAGACACGACGCCCATGGAGGACGCGCGCGAGCTGCGCGAGTTCTACAGGGCGTACGCGGCCGATCCCAAGTCGATGCGCGTCGAAGGGACGATCGCCTTCCTCAGGAAGGCCTCGTCCGTCGCGCCGTGCGCGATAGTCTCGGGCTCGCCGCATGACGACGTCGTCGCGGCGGCGAAGATGTGCGGAATCGACGACTGCGTCTCGCTTGTGCTGGGCGCGGGCGAATACGAGGCGGGGAAGCCCAGCCCAAGCGGATTCCTCCGCGCGGCTTCGCTTCTCGGCGTTGCGCCGTCCATGTGTGTCGTCATCGAGGATTCCGAAGTGGGGGTTGCGGCCGGCGCCGCAGCCGGGATGAAGGTCGTTGCGCTTGACCGCTCCACGCTGGTGAAGCAGAACTTCTCCGGCGAGACGTGGCGCGTGCGGGACATGTCCGAACTTGACTTCGAAAAGGAGTTCTCATGAGTTCGAACCCTGACTTCGACCGCTGGTACGCCGCCCGCAAGGTGCGCATACTCCTCTCTCCGACGCACGAGCTGGAGACGTTCGGCAACACGCTCGTCAACTACCATCTCGTCTCGGAGCTCGACGACTATCCGGGGAAGATCAGGATACGCGAAGGGCGTCTCGAGGCGCACCAGCCTCTCGTGATCGCCCCGTCTTTCTCCGAGATCACGACAGAGGGCTTCAGCGACGAGGCAAAGGCCTACGTAGAGTGGCTCAAGGCGAACGAGGAGAACCTGCGCATACTGCGATACGGATACTGCCTGAAGACCGACCACTTCTCGGAGCAGATAGTGACGGACTCCCTGGCGGCGGTGACCGAGCGCGTCAAGGCCGAGGTGCTCGCTTCGCGCGACGCCTTCGCCGCGGTGCTTCAGGGCGTGGACGATCCGTGGGACGTCGCGCTCGTGGAGCTCTGGAGGCACGAGGTCGAGCGCAGCGCGGGCAGGAACATCCGCGAGCTTGGAGAGAAGGGAAAGCTGTTTTGAGAATTTTGAAGGAAGGGCATAAAATGGAAAGAAGGACAAAGGTAATAGCGATTGCAAACCAGAAGGGCGGTGTAGGAAAGACCACGACTGTGGTGAACCTCGCGGCGGCGCTTTCCGCGCGCAAGAGGGCGGTTCTCGTAGTGGACCTCGATCCGCAGGCGCATGCGACGCTCGGACTCGGACTCGAGAAGACGCCGGGCATCTCCATGTATCCGGTGCTCCTCGGGGAGAAGCAGATTGCGGACGTCATACAGCCGACGAAGTGGAACAACCTTAACGTCATTCCGTCCGAAGTCGATCTCGCTGGCGCGGAGCTGGAGTTCTCCATGCGCGAAGACAGGCTTGATATGATCCGCAGCGCGCTCGCCCCGGTCAAGGAGTCCGGCGCGTTCGACTACATCATCATCGACTGCCCGCCCTCGCTCGGAATCGTAATGACGAGCGCGCTCGTCGCGGCGGACGGCGTGCTGATTCCGATTCAGGCCGAGTTCCTCGCCATGGACGGCCTCGCGCTCATCACCGGCTCGATCGACCGCATCCGCGCGTCGGCGAATCCGAACCTCGAGCTCAACGGCATCGTCTTCACGATGGTCAATTCGCAGGCGAAGCTGACGCAGGACGTCATCGCTGAAGTGCGCGGACACTTCGACGACAAGGCCTACGAGACGCTTATCCCGCGCAACGTTCGCGTTTCCGAGGCGCCTTCGATGGGAACGCCCGTCGTGTTCCTCGATCCGCGTTCCAAAGGCGCGGAGGCGTACAAGGCGTTTGCCTGGGAGTTCATGGCGAAGAACCCGACGCGCTTTGACGTTGCGAAGGCCCCTGCGCCCGCCCCGGCACCTGCTCCCGCTGAGCAGCCCGCGCCCGAGGCCACCGCTGAGAACGTTGCTGCGGCGGAGGCTGTTGCCACGGACAATGGACAGCCGACTGGCGACGCGCCGTCCAATTCATAATCCATCATTCATCATTCCCTATGCTTCTCACCGCCGTCATAACGACGCGAAACGAGTCCGCCAACATCGCGAACTGCATCCGCTCGTTTGACGAGTTCCGCGACAGGGTCGAGATAATCGTTGTCGACAACGCGTCGACGGACGACACCAAGTCCATCGCGGAGTCTCTCGGCGCGAAGGTGTTCGACAAGGGGCCGGAGAGGAGCGCGCAGCGCAACCTCGGATGGCGCTCCGCGTCCGCGCAGTGGGTCGTTGTTCTCGACGCGGACATGATGCTTCCGCGCGAGACCGTCGAGGAGATGCTCTCCATCGCGTCGTCGCCAGATTCCCTCGACGCGTACTGGGTCCCCGAAGTGAGGACCGGGAGCGGAATCCGCGTGAGGGCGCGCAACTTCGAGCGGTCGTTCTACGACGGCACATGCATCGACGCGCTGAGGCTTTTCTCAAAGCGCGTCCTCGAGAAGACCGGCGGATACGACGAGAACCTCATCGCGGGACCGGAGGACTGGGAGCTGGACATAAGGGTTCTCGCGACGGGCGCGAAGTGCGCCGTCATGTCGCACAACCTGATACACAACGAGAAGCGGCTCACGTTCAAGAGGATGCTCGAGAAGAAGGCGTACTACACGAAGAGCTTCGCGGCGTACCAGGAGAAGTGGAAGGGGCATCCGGCGGTCAGGAAGCAGTTTTCCCCGTGGTACCGCTTCGTCGGCGTCTTCATCGAGAACGGTAAGTGGAAGCGCCTTCTCGCCCATCCGATCCTCGCCGCCGCCATGTACATAGAGCGCTTCGCGGTTGGGGTCGTGTATCTCGTCAATCGCTGAAATGTTGGTCGAGGTGTTGAATGGCTGATGGAACATACGAGCGTCGCGGTCCGAGGGAGGCCGAGCTGAAGAGGCTGCAGCGCATCCTCGACGAGCGCCGCAAACCATCCGCCGCCAAAGACGGCACAGAAACGGCGAATCCTCATGGCTCGCAGGACGCTTCGTCCGAGCGTTAGGGCTCGCGCGTTCCCTGCTGATCAGAGTTTCTGCATCTGTCCTATCAGGCCGTTGCGGCGTGCGCATTTTTCACGATATTTTTTGCGCATCTTTCAATGTTGCATAGGCGTAGATTTGATATAATGTCGCCGAAAGTTGGTCAGGATTACCTGCGCATCGTGCGTTGGGCTGGCCTGCCGGAGACAAAACAAGGAGTGGTTTGCAATGTTCAAAATGAGAAAGCTGTTCTTCGCCGCGTTTGCGGTGACCTTTGCGGGAGCGCTTTTCGGCGTCCCGGTAAGCTCCATCACCCCCGAGCCGCAGAGCAGTGATCCGGACAACTGGTGGCAGAAGCGCTTTGCAGAGAAGCAGGAGCTCGTCAAGAAGGGCGGAAGCGAGGTAGTGTTCATCGGCGATTCGATTACGCACGGGCTCGAGGGCAGCGAAGTCTGGAAGACGAAGCTGGCCGTCGCTCCCTACAACGCCCTCAACCTCGGGTTCGGCGGCGACCGGACAGAGCACGTCCTGTGGCGCCTTGACCACGGCGAGCTCGACGGATACAAGGCGAAGGTCGTTGTGCTGCTCATCGGCACCAACAACACGGGGCACCGTTCGCGCGCTGACGAGACGCCCGTCGACACGATCATCGGGATCAACGAGGTGATCCGCAAGATACGCTGGAAGCAGCCTCAGGCCAAGATCATCCTTCATCCGATCTTCCCGCGCGGGGAGAAGCCGGACGACGAGCTTCGCGTCCGCAACGAGATTGTCAACAACTCCATCCGCCAGCTTGCGGACGGGCAGACGATCTTCCTCTGCGACTTCAACGACCTGCTTACCGAGCCCGACGGGACGCTCTCGAAGGAGATGATGCCCGACTTCCTCCATCCCGGACCCAAGGGGCAGAAGATATGGGTCAGGTCCGTCCTTCCCCTCATCAACAGGCTTCTCGCCGCATCGGGCGATGACCTTCCGCCTGCCGCGCGCGCGACGGCGCGCAGGCTCCCCGAGTACGTCGGGCGCATGACCGACCGCCGCCGCAAGGCGATGGAGAACAAGGGCGGAACGTTCGACGTCGTGTTCCTCGGCGACTCCATCACCCATGGCTGGGAGGGTCAGGGACGCGAGGTGTACAAGAAGCTCTGCGAGGACTACAAGATCCTCAACCTCGGGCACAGCGGCGACCGCACCGAGCACCTCGTGTGGCGTTTCCTCAACGGAGAGCTCGAGGGCTACAAGACGAAGATGTTCATGCTCATGATCGGCACGAACAACGGCGGCGACTCCGCGGAGGACGTCGCGGCGGGCGTGAAGCGCATCATCGAGATATGCCAGGAGAAGCATCCCGAGGCCAAGATGCTTCTTCTCCCCATCTTCCCGAGGAACGACAACGCGCGCAACAACCACCGCATCAAGAACGAGAAGACGAACGAGATAATCAAGACGTACGCGGACGGCGACAAGGTGATCTGGTGCGACTTCAACGACAAGTTCCTTGAGCCTGGCCCGGACAAGGTCCTGCCGCGCTCGCTCATGCCCGATCTCCTTCACCCCAACCACGACGGATACCTCATCTGGGATGCAGCGGTGCGTCCGTACTTCAAGAAGATCTGCGGCAAGTAATTCAAGTGCAGCGAGGAGCCGGAATGAAGACCTGTCTGTTTTATCGCAAGCGATTCGCATTGCGGCTTGCAGTTGCAAGTGCAATGGCGATCTGCGCCGTCGCCGCTAAGGCGGCGCCATGGTTCGACGCAGGGGTGTCCGCGTACGAGTCATGGCCGGACGATGGAACGGACAAGGTCGTTGCCGGCGCAGGCACTTGGACCGGCACGGATTCCGCGCAGCTCGTCGGCGGTGAAGACGGAGCCAGGCTAAAACTCGAATCCGACGGGCCGGTCCCGCTGGGCTTCGACGCGGCGGTGACTAAGCAGATTGCGGACGACAGGCCGTCGATCTCCACGACCGTCCGCTTTTCCGGGTCCGACGACGCACCTCAGCTCGACCCAGTCGACAAGGCGATGGTCACGGTCGCGTCGGTCGACGGCGTCCCGCGTTACTTCGGCCTCGGCTTCGACCCTGATGGCGGGACGAACGTCCTATACGTCCTGGAGGGACCAGAGCCGGACGAAAACGCGGATGTGCTTCTTGGATTTGCGTTCAAGGTTGAGGGCGGCGCGACTTACATCAAGTACACGATCGACGGGACACCCCTTACCCTTGCTGGTTCTGAATGGATTCTCACAAGCCTTGCCTCCGGCAACGAATCTGTTTCATCCGTCTGCTATGCAGGCATCGGAGACGTCGTCTCCCTCGCCGGCGAAGTCGGTTCGGACGAGCCCGCCGTGACCAAGACGCTGACGATCCCCGCGCTAGAACACGTCGTCATAGAGTCCGTAAAGGTCGCCGGCACCGACATTGCGTCCGACGGCGAGGGAAACTACGTCGTGACGCAGGGGTCGGTCGTGACCGTGACGTTCATGCCGGACCCCGGCTGGGCGCTTAACGTCGCGTCGATGACTTTCATTGTCAACGATGACATGACGCTTCCGGAGACGGGACGTCCGACCCCGGTAAACGTGGCCGCGACGGTGACGATCAACGAGGTGATGGCGAAGAACGGATCTACGTTGTCCACGAAGCGCGGATTCGAGGGGCTGGACTGGGTCGAGCTATACAATTCCGGAGACGACGACGTTGACCTCACCGGATGGTACATGGGCAATGACCCGACGAAGAAGACGAAGAAGTGGCCTCGCATCGAGGGAAGCTGCGTCGTCCCCGCGAAGGGGTACAAAATCGTGTGGTTCGACGGCGACGCCCTCAACGGCGACTGGGCTCCGGACGAGGCCCATGTAGAGGCGAACATCTCGACGGACGCCGGCAAGCACACCGTGTTCCTCGCATCCGCGGCCGCGACATCGGCCATCGTGCAGCAGATCAGGATGCCCGGTGGCGTCAAGGACGTCTCTTACGGACGCGGACATCTTTCGCGCACGCTCATCTCCTCAACGTCGACAGCCGAATACAAGGCCGGAGGCGGGGAATGGACGCCGGTTGACGGGTCTGTCGGCATGAGCGCCGCGGCCGGAGGCTTCACTGTCGTTAGCTACCAGATCAACAAGGATGTCGGCAACATGGATGTAGTAGATGCGTGCCTGGTCGATCCGTCGACATGGAAGGATGGCTATCCCGTCACCAACACGACGCAGACGCTTGCGTTCGCCGGTACCAACCAGACGCCAAGTTTTGACCTGAATCTCTACAGCTCTTTCCCTGGTGGCGTTTCGGGCAACAACTTCATCTGCGTCGCGACAGCGACGATCCAGATTCCCGAGAAGGGGGACTGGACGTTCGACGTCGGTTCGGACGACGGATTCAGCGCAAAACTTACGCGCCTCGACAGGAAATGGGGCTGGGAGAGCCGCGGCTCGCGCGGATACGGACACTCGAGTGCGACTTTCAACCTCGAGGCGGGCTCCTACGAGGTGGAGGTACGCTACTTCAACGCCGGCGGTGGCTATGTGATGGACTTCAGCGCCGCGAAGGGCCGCACGGGCTTCAATGCCGAAACGTTCCGGCTTGTCGGAACGGGCGACGTCGTCCATGCGGGCGCGCTCGGCGCGCAGGTCGCGGCGGACGTTTCGGACGAGATGATCGGCAAGTCGAAGTCGCTCGAGTGGAAGACGACGTTCACCCTCGACGAGACGCCGGTCGCGGCGGATGGCTTCCGCCTCCTCGTCAAGTATGCCGACGGATTCTCCGCGCGCGTCAACGGAACGCAGGTCGCCTTTGTCGCGGCGAATGCGCCGCGTGCCGCCGCGGATGCGCTCAGGGCGCAGGAGTTCGCCGTCGATCCGTCTCTCGTCGTCAAGGGCGTCAACACGCTCGAGATCACAGCTGAGAACGATGCGATCGGCGACACCGAGTTCTATCTTTCGGCCGAGCTGGTCCATGACATGTCGGAGGACCTGTATGTGTATTTCCCGTCGCCCACGCCCGGCGCGGCGAACGCCGGCAGCGGACGCACGGGATTCACGCCGAAGGTGGCGTTCAGCGAGGCGCACGGATGGAAGGACGAGGCGTTCGACCTCGCGCTCTCCTGCCCCGACAGCGCTACGGCCGTCATCTACTACACTCTCGACGGAACCTCGCCCGTCATCGGCGCGCCGAAGACGTTCCGCTACACTGCGCCTTTCCGCGTCGACAAGACGACGGTCGTGCGCGCCGCGGTCCCAGACGTCGATTCGATTCTCCAGATTGACGCGTCCGCGACGTATCTCTTCTACGACGACGTGATTTCGCAGGATGCGTCCGTACCGGAAGGCTTCCCGGCTGACATGGCGGTCAACAGCCAGCGAATGCTCTACGGATTCGACACGGCCATCACGCAGGGCGACGCCGATACGCGAGAGCGGCTGAGGCGCGGCCTCACGGAAAATACGCGCACCGTATCGCTGGTGATCGATCCGAAGAACCTTTTCGACGGCGCGAGCGGCATATATGTCAACGCCTCCGGCAACGGACGAATCTGGGAGCGCCAGACGATGGTCGAACAGATCAATCCGATGGACCATGCAGACGAGTTCTCCGTTTCGGCCGGGCTCCGCATCCGCGGCGCAGTCAGCCGCGGCTCCGGTTTCGCGAAGCATTCGTTCCGTCTCTTCTTCCGCAGCGAGTACGGCATGGGCACGCTCGCGCATCCGCTGTTCGGCGACGAGGGAGCGGACGAGTTCGAGAAGATCGACCTGCGCACGTCCCAGAACCACTCCTGGGCGCACGACGAGGATGGCGACACGTTCATCCACGAGTGCTTCTCCCGCGACTCCGAAGGAGCGATGGGCACGACGTACAACCGCAGCCGCTACTACCATCTCTTCATCAACGGCGTCTACTGGGGGCTCTACCAGACCGAGGAGAGGGTTGACCAGAACTACGCCGAGAGCTACAACGGCGGCTCGGCGGAGAGCTACGACGTCGTGCGCACCTCGCAGCCCGGATACAACACGGGAGTCGTCGAAGGCGAGACTGCCGCATGGACGGAGCTCTGGCGCATCACCACGCAGGAAGGGTACGGAGAGGGACACGAGGCGAACTACAACAGAGTGCTCGGACTCAACCCAGACGGTACGCGCAATCCGGACTATCCGATACTCCTCAACGTGACGAACCTCATCGAGCACCTACTCTCGGTCCACTTTGCAGAGGACTCCGACGCGCCAGTCAACGGCGGCGGCTGGGCAAACAACCTTATCGCCTTCCGCAACCGGAACGACGGCGAGGGCAAGGAGGACGGCTTCCTCTGGAACCGCCACGACGCGGAGCATTCGCTCGGCTTCGGCGGCGGAGCCAACCAGGTGAAGTCGCTCATCTTGAGCACGCCCGAGCAGCTCAATACCGATCCCAATAAAGACATGCGTGCGATCAGCAACTTCAATCCGACCCTGCTCAACTACGAGCTGATGGCGAACGCGGAGTACCGACGCATCTTCGGCGACCTTGTGTACAAGCACATGGTCAAGGAAGGCGGCGCGCTTACCGCGCCAGCTGCGGAGGCGCGCTACCGCAAGCGCATGGCCGAGATAGACGACGCGGTCGTAGCCGAGTCCGCGCGCTGGGGCTACAAGTACGGGACAAAGCGCAACCGCCAGAGCTGGCTCAACAGCTGCAACGACCGCATCAACTTCATCAACCAGAGGCTGACATACCTCATCGCCGAGTACAAGCGGCGTGGATGGTATCCGTCCATAGACGCGCCCACGGCGCTCGACGGAGCGGGCGCGCCTGTCGTAGACGGACAGACCATTGGCGCGAAGGAAATGCTGTACCTCACCGGAAGCGGAGCGGGAACAGTCTACTACACGACCGACGGGAGCGATCCGCGCGGCGCGGACGGAGCGCCTTCCGCCGCGGCCATCGAATACTCCGGCGCCTCGCCGGTGCCGGTATATGTCCCTGCGATCGCAAGGGGGGAAGCCTGGAAATACTTCGACGAAGGCTCCAAGCCCGCGGAGAACTGGACGGCGTCCAATTACGCCGACACGTCGTGGAAATCAGGCGCGAGCCGCCTCGGCTTCGGCGGCAACGGCTCGTTCGCCACGGCGCTGAACAGATATGTCGGCGGAGGCTCGTCTGGCACCCAGGTGACGACGTTCTACTTCCGCAGGAAGTTCACGATGCCGGACGGCGCAGAGTCCATTACGGCGCTCAAGGCGTCGCTTGACTGCGACGACGGATATATTGCCTATGTAAACGGCGTGGAAGTCGGACGCGATCAGGTCAATTCGACCGACTACAGCGCGTTTGCGACGGGGACAAACATGGGCGAGAGGGAAGCAGTCTGGACGTTTCCAGCAGGTACGCTCGTCGAAGGCGAGAACGTGATCGCGGTAGAAGTCCACCAGTGCAACGCGAATTCCTCCGACGCCTGGTGGAACCTCGGTTTGTCCTATGCGAAGGCCGGGAACGTCGAGGGGGGAATCTCCGTGCCCCCCAGCGGACTTTCGATATGCGCTCGCGTCGTTGACGGATCTGGTGAATGGAGCGCGATTTCCGAAGTGTCCGTGAATGGCGTGATGCCGCAGGTACCGATTATCGCGGACGGCACGGAGGTCGGCACGGTGGACGGATCGGTCGCCACGATCGACACGGCATTGGCAGGCTCGGGGACGCAGATATTCATCCCCGCAGGGGTGAGCGAGGTCAGGATGTCCGCAAAGGACTCTGACGCAGCGGTGATCGACACGACGGACTATTACGCCGGCTCGCTCGTTCCGCAGGATGGCACGGTCACGCCCGCGCTTAACGAGTCCGTCGTCAAGCCTTCCTTCGTGGAGTCATCCCCGAAAGCAGGCGACGCCATCGTCGTCACTTCGGTTGGCGTCCGGCTGACGGTCTCGGCCAAGCCCGGACTCTACTACACGCTTGCGCGCAGCGCTTCCGCCGACGGAACATACGAGCCTGTGGAAGAGGCGAAAGTCCAGGCGAAGTCCGGCTCGTCGTTCGTCACCTTCGACGTGGAGAAGGGTGCCGAGCCTGCGGCGTTCTTCAAGGCCGAAGCCTCCGACAGGTGACCGCGGCGGCTCGTGCGCAAATTTCACGATTTTTTTTGCGCGGTTGCCACGCTTTACCCGTAAAAAATATGGCATAATATAACTACCATGAAAAGACTCATTGTAGCGTTGTCCGCAATTGCGGTGTTCGGAGCGTTCGCAGGCGAACGCGTGGTGCAGGGACTTGGCGGCGAAGGCTGGAGCCTTTGGCTCGACCGGAAGGCCGAGTACAAGTCCGACAAACTCCACCTTAATCCCGTTGACGCGGCGAAGATCCGCGACGGGCGTGCGGACTGGCTCGCGCCGGTCGACGCGAAGGCGCTGACCGTTGCCGGGCCGACGTGCGGATGGGACTCGCTCTTCGTGAAGCGCGTCTCCTGGACGAAGGCCGAGGACGCGTGGAAGGACGGTTCGCTGAGCATAGACGTCTCCGTTCCTGGCACGGTCGAGGAGTACTTCTTCGACTCCATCTCCGGCAACCGAAAGGGCGAGCGCGAGACGGGCGACTACAAGGGCGTCAGCTGGTGGGGCCGCAAGTTCACCGTGCCTGCGTCCGCGAAGGGGCGCCGCGTGGCGCTCTTCTTCAAGGAGGGCATCCGCCAGCGCGCCGAGGTGTTCGTGAACCGCAAGCTCGTCGGATACGAACTCGTCCTGCAGTCGCCGTTCGAGGTGGACGTCAGCGATGTCGTGAATTTCGGCGGAGAGAACGAGCTCGCCGTCAGGATCACGGACGCGAACGGAAACTTCGGTTGGGGCGACTACTCCTGGACGAAGTGGGGCGACACGATGTTCCCGCTCTCGCACGGCTTTGGCGGCATCCCCGGAGGTATCGACCTCGTAGTGACGGATCCCGTCCGCGTCGCGGACGTGTTCGTGCGCAACAAGGCGAAGCTGCGCGACATCGACACAACCGTAGAGATCGTCAACTCGTCCGCCTCTCCCGCGTCCGTTTCCGTTGAGGCGGCGATCGTTGAGAACTGGGCTGCGAACAAGCCGGTGAAGAATCCGAAGACCGTCTTCACGAAGTCCGTCGGCAAGGTTTCCGTTCCCGCCGGCGCGACGAAGACAGTGGACTTCAACGCCGTCGTCAAGGACGCGAAGCTCTGGGAGATTCACAATTCCCACCTCTACGACATGGTCGTGACGCTGAAGGACGCGAAGGGCGCGATTGTCGACCGCTACACCGCCCGCTTCGGATTCCGATTCATGGAGGCGAAGGGCGTAGGAACGGACGCGCAGCTGTGGCTCAACGGACGCCGCGTGTTCATCCTCTCCGCGATCAGCTGGGGCTACTGGCCGTCAAACGGAATGTTCCCGACACCAGAGCTTGCGCGCAAGCATGTCGAGTCCGCCGTGAAGCTCGGCATGAACATGCTCAACTGCCACCGTTGCCGCGGCAACGAGTCGATTCTCAATGCGGCGGACGAGCTTGGCGTGATGTACTACGAGGAGCCGGGCGGATTCAGCTCCTACCGCACGAAGCCAAACGACAAGCTCGACGGCGTTGACCAGTCGATCGCGCACGAGATATGCCGCCAGAAGTTTCTCAGGATGGTGAAGAACCACCGCAACCACGCCTCGCTCATGATCTACAACATGGTCAACGAGCCTGGCTGGGAGCCCGACGACCTCACGAAGGAGGACATGGCGCTCGCGCACCTCATCGACCCGACGCGCCTCATCGTGTACGGATCCGGCTTCATGGGCATCGGCAAGCCCGAGCCCCGCAAGCTCAACATGCTGCCGTATTCGCAGGAGCAGAACATCACGGGCTTCACGGATGTCCACAACGCGAGCGCGTCGCCTGGCGTGTACGTCGACTCCAACTACTCGTCTTCCACAGGCTTCGCCCGCAACGAGCGTGCGCAGACCGAGCTCTTCATCTGGGGAGAGGAGGGCGCGCTTGCCGCTCCGCCGCAGCTCGAGCTTATACAGGCCGCAAAGAAGGGCAAGCCCAACGGATGGGACGGACAGCAGTACGACCTCTGGTACGAGGGGTACAAGTCCTATCTCGAAAAGAAGGGGCTTACCGCCGCGTTCCCGTCCGTCACCGACCTCATTACGTCGATGGGCAACATCCAGTACTACGAGCACGGACGTCTCCTCGAGAACGCCAGGATCGCGGACGGATGCGAGGCGTACATCTTCAACGGCTACGAGTCGATGAAGGACGACAACATCTCCGGATGCGTCGACTGCTACCGCAACCTGAAGGGCGATCCGAAGCTCGTCAACCAGTACATGAAGCCGCTTGTGATGTCCGTGAAGGCCTGCGACAAGCTCGGTGCCGTCGGTGACGTGAACACGCTCGACCTCTGGGTTGTCAACGAGTACGCCATTCCTGCCGGTTCCTACGGCGTGAAGGCGCGCGTAAAGACGCCGACCGGCAAGGTGCGCGAGCTACACAAGGGGTCCGTCAAGGTTTCCGGCGGCGCGAAGTTCAGCGACCTCGCCGCGGAGAAGATCGGAGTCGCTCTCGACGACGGCCCTGGGTACTACAAGATCGCCGCGGAGCTTCTCGACGCCCAGGGCAAGGTGCTCGCCGTGGGACATGACGAGATGCTCGCCATCGACGTGAAGGGCGCGAAGATTGCTTCGAAGTGCGCAATCGTCGGCGGCGGAGAGGAGTACGTTAAATTCGCCGAGTCGATCGGCGCGGACCTGAAGCGTTACGATCCCTCGATGGGGCGCCTCGACGGCATCCTTCTCGCTCCGACGGACCTCGGTCAGCAGTTCCGTCCTGTTCCCTCGTTCAACTTCCGAGCGAAGGACGGCGTGACGCCCGGTCTCAACCTCGACCACTTCCTCGGCAAGAAGTTCGAGACGCCCGTCGGAGAGCGCATCTCGACGGCGGCGATCGACTTCGACCTCAAGTCGAAGCTGATGCCTGGCTACGACATTGTCGGACTCGGCAACTACTCCGTCCGCTGGGAGGGCTTCATCGTCTGCGACCACACCGGCGAGATCGAGTTCGAGTACACGTGCGACGACGGTGCGCGCGTGTGGTTCGACGGAGAGCTTGTGGTCGACAAGTGGACGAACGGACCGAAGCAGGTGCGCACGTTCAAGAAGAGCCTCGTCAAGGGCGGAAAGTACGCCATCAAGATCGAGGCATACCAGGACGGCGGAGACTGGATAGCGAGCCTGAAGTGGAAGCTTCCGCTCCCCGACGTGAAGTTCGACATGAACGACATCCTCCGCCGCGTGCGCGAGGACGGCACGAAGCTCATCCTCGTCGAAGACGCGGAAGTGTGGCTGAAGAAGCTGCACGACGCGAAGGCGTTCCCGGAGTACAAGGTGTTCCATCCGCACAAGACATGGGTCGGGCACAACCTATTTGTCGCGGACCATCCGATCTTCGACGGACTTCCCAAGAACTGCGCGATGAACTGGGAGTACCAGAAGCTCGCGGTGTACGACGGACCGAAGCACTTCGGACTTACGATGGATGGCGAAGAGGCGCTTGCGGGCGTCGTCGGCGTTCCGCTCCGCGGCATTGCGACATCCGTCGGCGTCGTTCCGTGCGGGAAGGGCAAGATCATGTTCTCCAGCCTGGACCTCGCGCCGAATCTCGCGTCCGACGACAAGCCGGCCGTCACGCCGAAGAAGATATTCGCGAACATCCTCCGCTGGGCGAAATAGGGAAATGCGCCGACGGACGTGTTCCTGCTCGGCGCCACTTGCAATCTGTTTTTCCGCATCGGAATCACCTGATTTGATATAATCTAACTATGAAGACATCATACTCGTTCTGTGCGGCCTCTTTCGCAACGCTGTTTGCGCTTTCCGCATTCTGTGGTTCGCGTCACGCCGGAAATCCTGTATATCCGTCCTATGACGGACGCGTCATGGCCGGATATCAGGGATGGTTCCACAACCGCTCCGGCGGCGTGATGTATCCGAACGAGGAGTCTGTGCGCATCGACATGTGGCCGGACGTTTCGGAATACGAGAAGACGTATCCGACGGGGCTCAAGCTCTCCAACGGAGAGGGCGCGCGCTTCTTCTGCTCGGATGACGAATCTACGGTCGAGACGCATTTCCGCTGGATGGAGGAGTACGGACTCGACGGCGTCTTCCTCCAGCGCTTCTTCGGCAACGCCACGAAGAAGACGAAGGAGGCGCGCGAGGAGTCCGTTACGGTGATCCGCCATTCTCTCAAGGCCGCCCAGCGCCATTCCCGCGCGATTTCGATCATGTACGACCTCTCGGGGCTCAAGCCAGGGCGCGACGACTGCATGAAGCTCGTCGACGACTGGAAGTTCCTCGTCGACGAAGTGAAGGTTACGAACTACGGCGGGCGCAACATGTACCTCCACCACCGCGAGAAGCCGCTCGTCGTCATCTGGGGCGTTGGCTTTCCGGACCGTCCGTACTCGATACGCGACATCAAGCTCGCCGAGTTCATGGATTTCCTAAGGAACGACCCGGAGTACGGCGGGTGCAGCGTTATGCTTGGGGTGCCGACGCGCTGGCGCGCGCTCGACCACGACTGCGTGAAGGATGACTATCTTCACGAGCTGATCAGGAAGGCCGACCTCGTGATGCCGTGGATGGTCGGTCGCTTCAACTCGCGCTCCCCAGACGTCATGTCGCGCTACCGTGGTATCGTCGAGAAGGATGTCGAGTGGTGCAGGGCCGCGGGCGTCGACTATGTCCCGCTCGTATACCCCGGCTTCAGCTGGTACAACCTTAGCCGCAAGGAGAAGGGCCTCACGCCGTCTCCGGTTGAGGTGATCCCGCGCCAGGGCGGAAAGTTCTACTGGGGCCTCATAGAGAACGCCGTCGCTGCGGGCGCGAAGTCGCTTTACGTCGCGATGTTCGACGAGGTAAACGAGGGAACGGCGATCTTCAAGGTCACGGACGAGCCGCCAGTCGGGGAGACTGTGAAGTTCGCGAAGATGGACGGACAGCCCTCCGACCACTACCTGTTCCTGACCGGCGAGGCGGGGAGGCTTCTCCGCGGCGAGCGCAAGCCGCTGCCTGCAGGCGAGATCCCGGTCCGCACGTTCAGGTACGAAGGCAATCCGTTCGCAACCCATTTCTACTACGCCGACCCGTCGGCGCACGTGTGGAACGGACGCCTCTACGTCTATCCGTCGCACGACATCGATCCGCCGCGCGGATGCGACCTGATGGACCGCTACCACATTCTTTCGACCGACGACATGTCCAACTGGATTGACCACGGCGAGTTCATGCGCGCGAGCGACGTCGAGTGGGGGCGTCCCGAAGGCGGATTCATGTGGGCGCCAGACTGCGCGTACAGGGACGGCAAGTACTACTTCTACTTCCCGCATCCGTCGGAATCTCGCTGGAACGACAGCTGGCTCATCGGCGTAGCCGTTAGCGACCGTCCGGACGGAGGGTTCAAGAACGTCGGGACGATTCCCGGGCTCGGCGGATTCGCGATGATCGATCCGTGCGTGTTCACGGACAACGACGGCAAGAGCTACATCTACGCCGGCGGCGGCGCGAAGATGGTCGGCGCGAAACTGAAGGACAACATGGTCGAGCTCGACGGAGAGGCGAAGCCGATGGTCGGAATGGAGGACTTCCACGAAGGGCCGTGGGTGTTCCGCCGCGGCGACTGGTACTACCTCATGTATCCCGACAACCACGAGGAGCCGGGCGTAGGCGGACAGAACCGCCAGCACTACTGCATGTCGAAGAATCCGCTGGGACCCTGGGAGCATAAGGGCGTGATTCTCGAGTCCACCGGATGCGACACGAGCCACGGCTCGATAGTCGAGTTCAAGGGGCAGTGGTACATCTTCTACCACAACCGTGTCCTTTCCGGCCGCGGCAACCTCAGGACGCTGTGCTATGACAGGCTCTACTTCAATGACGACGGAACAATCCGCCCCGTAAAGCAGACCCGCCGCGAGCGCCAGCCGTTCTGGAAGGGCAAATAGCGCCGCGGGAGCAGCCTCTGCCGCCGCCATACAGCCCCCATCCCCCGAAATGAACAGTGAATCACCACGGGGGACGGGAAAATATGGTATAATATAGAAAATTTTGTCTAAGTTGTGCAAAATGTGAAGAAGACGAAGGCGAAATAGAGGAAATAAGGCAACAATGGCAGATTCGAAGAAACGCTATCTCGGAATCGACATCGGTTCGACGACTTTCAAGGCCGTCCTGCTCACGGAGGACGGGAAGGTCGAGCGCACTGTCTACAAGCGCACGCAGCCCGTCGAGGCCGGGAAGGTCGCCTGCACCGGGCACTGCTCCGGATGCGGCGCATGCGGCGGTGGCGCGTCGAAGCGTCTTGCGCTCGAGTTCCTCAAGGTCGCCGGCATCACGTCTTTCAAGGACATCGCGGCGATAGTCGTCACCGGCAGTCAGATCGTCGAGGACACGCGCAAGTTCATTCCGTTCGACTTCCAGGTGAGCGAGGTCACCGCTCACGTCGCGGGGGCGAAGTTCCTGCATCCAGATGTGGACGCGATCATCGACTGCGGCGGTCAGGACTCGAAGTGCATGGTGTACAATCCGACGATGAAGCTCTGGACGTCCATGATGTCCGGCGTGTGCGCCGCCGGAACGGGCAGCTTCCTCGACTCGGTCGCCGCGAAGCTCGGCGTCAAAATCGAGGACGTGGCGGAGAAGGTGAACTACGACTCCGACACCGAGTTCAGCTCCGTGTGCGCGGTGCTTTCCGCGACGTCGATCAACAAGTTCAAGAACCGTGTGCCGATCGGAGACCTCCTCGCCGGCGCGTGCAAGGCGCAGGCGCGCACGATCCTCAACTCCGTCGGGCAGCTTCTCCTAAACGCTCCCGGGCGCAAGATACTCTTCCAGGGCGGCGTCGCGTTCAACAGCGCGGTTGCGTTCTTCCTCAAGAAGCTCACCGGCAGCGAAATCGTCATCCCGCAGTACCACGAGGTGATGGGCGCGCTTGGCGCGGCAGTGATCGCGCGGCAGCTTCACGACCTCAGGGACGCCGGGAAGCTCGACCTCGCGAAGGTGGAGTACGAACCGACGCGCGGTAAGTCCGTTACGCTCCGCATCAAGGCGACGCGCCGCGACTTCTTCTCGTCCGACAAGTCCAAGCCGCTCGTCTGGCGCAACCTCTTCTTCCCGACCGAGATACTCAACGCGATGGGGTGCCGCATCCGCACCCTCGAGACCTATGCCGCGCTCTTCGGCAGGAAGGCGGACAAAGTCAAGGAGGCGCTTGGAAGGGCCGCGCAGAAGGGCTTCGACGGACAGACCTGCTCGTTCCTGCGGATGCTCGAGGGAATGGAGCTCGAGAAGCCGGACTACATCGTCTCCACGATGCAGCCGTGCCAGCAGGCCGAGCGCGTCTTCGCCGACCTCGCGCGCGAATACGGGATCTCCGACCGCATCTACTCCCTCCAGACCCCGATCAACGCGCAGAGCCGCGCGGCGATCGAGACGATCGCTGACGGACTCGCCGAGTCTGTCTCGCTCATGGAGAAGACCTTCGGATGCAAGCTCGATCAGGGAAGGCTCGAAGAGGCGTGCGTGCTCTCCAACGAGGCCGCTGAGATTGCGCGCCAGTGCGCGCACCTGCGCTTCACATCTCCGCCTCTCGTGAGGGGCAGCGAGGCGATATACAACGCCGTGGTGTTCTCCCAGCTGTGGGGAACGCAGGATCTCGTCGACATCCAGAAGGCTTACTTCGACGAGCTCGTCCAGAAGAAGCTCTGGGCCGAGCAGCGCTACTCCATCGACGACACGCATCGCCTCCTGTGGCTGCACCTCCCGCCGTTCTACGACTCAAAGCACCTCACGTTCATCGAGACGACGTGCAACGCGCCGATCGTGTTCGAGGAGACGAACTTCGTCGGATGGGATCCGCTCGACCCGAAGGACCCCTACCGCTCGCTCGCGCGCAAGCTCCTGCAGTCCGGCTTCCTCGACCCCGCCCAGCGCGTTGAGTACGTGAAGAGGGCGATCCCGGCAGGAAAGTTCAATGGCGTCATCCTCTACACGCACGGGTTCGGACGCTGCTCGCTCGCCGACCGAGCCTTCTCGAAGCTCCTCAGGGAGACGCTCGACTCCATCGGGTGTCCGCTCCTCACGCTCGAAGGCGACTGCATGGACGCGTCGATCGATCCGTGCTCTACGGTCACGAAGATATCCTCGTTCGTAGAGGCGCTCAACCTCAACCGCTACGGAAACATCTTCGGCAAGGTTGTCGAGGATTCCGTCGGCAAGGTCGTCGAGGCCAAGAAGTGAGGTCAGCCGCATGGACCGGCGCATAACACTTTTCGCGGGCCACTACGGAAGCGGCAAGACCAACATCGCGCTCAACTACGCGCGGCATATCCGCCGCGCATATCCGCGCGTCGCGGTCGCGGACCTCGACATAGTGAACCCCTACTTCCGCACCAAGGACTCCGCGGCGGAGCTCGCTGCTGACGGAATCGAACTCGTCGTGAGCGACTTCGCGAACTCCAACGTCGACTTCCCGGCGATGCCGAAGGAGACCTACGCGCTCATGGCCGACCGCGCGACGCGCGTCGTAGTGGACGTCGGAGGAGACGACAGGGGCGCACTTGCGCTCGGACGCTACGTGGACGACATCCGCGCCGAAGGCGACTACGAGATGCTCGCCGTCATCAACGCGTCGCGTCCGCTCACCACGACGCCGCAGGACACCGTCGAGGTGCTGCGCGAGATCGAGGCGGCTTGTGCGCTTCCGTTCACGGGGATCGTCAACAACACCAACCTCGGACAGAAGACGACGGCTGAGACGGTTCTCGCGTCCGTTCCCTACGCGGACGAGGTGTCGCGGCTCATGGGTATCCCAGTGCGCTTCACATGCTGCGCCGCCGCGCTCGAGCCCGAACTCCGCGGCAAATGCGCCGCGCTCTTCCCCCTCGTCATCCAGAAGCTCTACTACCAGCTCGACGCGTAGTTTTTTATCTCCCCGGCTTTACTTTCCACAGCTACTTGCATACCCTACGGGGGTATGGTATAATATGCATTCGAAAGGTCAAGGAAGGACTAAAGATGAGAAAGTGCATCGAAGACGTGACGGCGCTTCAGCTGAGGCTGAAGAAGATCGTCGGGCAGCTGACAGGTGTCCAGAAGATGCTTGCGGAGGATGTCCCGTGCGAGGACATCCTCACGCAGCTAAACGCGGCGAACGGGGCGCTGCACCGTCTGTCGTTCATAATACTCGACGGACATCTCCGCCATTGCGTGCGCGAGGGAATAGAAAAGGGCAATGCGGACGAGACGATCGAGTCGTTTGCGGAGGCGCTTGAGAGCTTTTCGAAGATGGCATAGAGGGGGCGGGAAATGAAAGACATATTGCTTGCGTTCGTCCATGTGTTCGCCATGATGGCACCGTGGCTCGTCTTTGGCTTTCTGATGGCGGGAATCATCGCCGTGTGGATCCCGCGCAGCTGGGTGAACCGCATGATGGGCGGCAGCTCAGGCTTCCGTGGAATTCTCCGCGCCGTGGCGATCGGCGTGCCGCTTCCGATCTGCTCGTGCGGCGTGCTGCCGATCGCGGCCGGACTCCGCAAGCACGGCGCTGGGAAAGGTCCGACCGCCGCGCTCCTCATCTCCACGCCGCAGACGGGCATCGATTCCATTCTCGCGACATACGCTCTGCTCGGTCCCGTCTTCGCCGTGGCGCGTCCGATCGCCGCCGCGATTACTGGCGTCGTCGGTGGTGCGGTCGTCTCGGCAGTCGGCGGAGAGGACGCGTCGTCCGTCGCCGTAGAGGAATCGGCTGCGGGCTCTCGAGGGATCAAGGCGATCTTCTGGCAGGCATACAGGCGGCTTCTCGGGTCCGTAGCGAAGCCGCTTGCGGTCGGACTCGCCGTATCCGCGCTTGTCACTGTGCTTGTCCCGGACAACTTCTTCGCGGATGCGTTTCATGGCAGCGACTGGATCGCGATGCCCGTTATGGCGCTCGTTGGCTTCCCGATGTACGTCTGCTCGACGGCGTCGATTCCGATTGCCGCGTCACTCGTCGCGAAGGGCGTCTCGCCCGGCGCGGCATTCGTCTTCCTGATGGTAGGCCCTGCGATGAACGCAATGTCGCTCACGACCGTCGCCGCGCTTGTCGGACGCAAGGCCGCCGCCGCGTACGTTGCGGTGATCATTGCCGGCGCGATCCTCTGCGGCATTGCGATCAATCTTATCCCGGATGCGCTCCCCGCGACTTCCGCGATCGCCGCCGCGGGCCATTCGCTTTCCGCAGTCCACTGGGCGTCTGCCGCGTTCCTCGCCGCGATGATCGCCTACAACCTTGTCCGCCCTGTGGGGATGGGGCACCACAAGTGCTCTTCAAAGCAGGAACCGGAGCCGAAAGAGGGACGGTAAGCCGTGCGTCTGCGGCAACTATGCAGAACTGCTTGCTTTTACTAAAAAGGATGTTGCAAATTTACGAAATGGATGCTCGCTCTTTAAAATTCTGATATAATGTCAGTATGAAAAGAGCAACAGCATTCGCGGCCGCCGCGGTCGCTTTCGTGACATCGGCGTTCGGAGCCGAAACTGAGACGTCGGTCAGTTTCTATTCGCCGTCCATCGTGCGCATCGTGCGCGCCGAGCGGGGACAGTCCCTGGCAAAGCCGTGGAAGGCGGTGATTGCCGCTGAAGACAAGACTGTCGCAGTCGAGCGCACGGAGTCCGAGAAGGAGACCGTGTGGAAGACCTCCGCGCTCGTCGTCTCGCAGGCGAAGGAGTCGGGGCTCTTCACGTTCCTCTCCCCCGACGGCAAGGTGCTCCTGAGCGAGAAGGGCAAGACTTCCGTCTCCCCGGCGGCGCAGGCGTTCGCGCTCGGCGAGGAAGCGCCGCTCTACGGACTCGGCGACTTGCAGAAGCCCGTCCTCGACATCCGCGGAATCTCCCACCGACTCATGCCGCAGAACCAGGGCGACGGAATCGCCTATGTCGCATCGCCGCTTGGCTGGGCCCTCTACTGGGATGACTCGAGCCCTGTCGCGTTCGCCTCCTCGAAGGACGGTTTTTCTTTCACGAGCGAAAGCGCCGCGTTCGTCGACTACTACTTCATCGCCGGCGGTTCTATGGACGCATGCGTCGCCGGAATGCGCCAGCTCACCGGCCCCTCGCCGATGCTTCCTCGCTGGGTGTACGGCTTCTGGCAGTCGCGCGAGCGCTACAAGACCCAGGACGAGATCGTGTCCGTCCTGAAGCGCTACCGCACTGATGGAATCCCGCTCGACGGAATCGTCCAGGACTGGCAGTACTGGGGCGACAACGCGCACTGGAACGACATGAAGTTCGACTCGCGCACGTTCCCCGATCCGAAGAAGATGGTGGACGACATCCACGCCCTCCACGCTAAGGTCCTCATCACCGTGTGGCCGTCGTTCGGACCTAAGACGGACGCCTTCAAGGAGCTCGAATCGAAAGGTCTCCTCATTCCCGTCACGACCTGGCCCGCGTGGGTCTCCGACGAGGACCACAGCCCGTCGGGCGCGCACATCCAGGACTCCTACAGCCCCGTTGCGAATGAAATCTACTGGAAGCACCTCCTTCGCCTCGTCGATATCGGAATAGACGGATGGTGGATGGACTCCACCGACCCGGACCACTTCGAGAAGGAAGGCGACCTCGAGCTCCCGACCTCGCTCGGACTCCCCTGGCGCGCGGTGCGCAGCGCATATCCGCTCGCCTGCACCGAGCCCGTCGCCGCGCGCCTGAGAAAGCGCGACGACAAGCGTCCGTTCATCCTCACCCGCGGCGCATCCGCCGGACAGCAGCGCTGCTCTACGAGCGTCTGGAGCGGAGACGTCGAAAGCTCTTGGGACGGATTCTCCTACCAGATTCCGGGCGGCATCAACTATTCGCTCACGGGCAATCCGCAGTTCGGATGCGACCTAGGCGGATTCTTCTCCGGCAGCTGGCTCCCCAAGGGCGGCGTCGACAACCCCGAATGGCGCGAGCTCTACGTCCGCTGGTTCGAGGCAGGCGTGTACATGCCGATGATGCGCAGCCACGGCACGGGTGTTCCGCGCGAAGTGTATCTCTACGGAAAGCCCGGCGAGGAAGTCTACGACGCGCTGCTCGGCGCGATAAAGCGCCGCTATGCCCTGATGCCCTACATCTACTCGACCGCGGCGGATGTGTCGCGCAACGGCACGAGCTTCATGCGTCCGCTCGCCGCCGACTTCCCGTCCGACCGCAGGGCGTGGCCCCTCGCGCAGGAGTACATGTTCGGCAGGAGCCTTCTTGTTGCGCCCGTGACAACGCCGGGCGGGAAGGTCTCGGTCTATCTTCCTGAGGGTACTGACTGGTGGGACGTCGCGAGCGGAAAGCGCCTGCGCGGCGGATATGCCGCGGACCTCGTCGTGCCGCTCGCCGCGACGCCGTGCTACGCGAAGGCGGGGACGATAATGCCGCTCGGGCCCGACGTGCAGTGGAACGGCGAGAAGGCGTGGGACGATCTCGAGGTCGTCGTCTATCCCGGCGCGGACGGAAAGTTCACGCTCTACGAGGACGACTTCGAGACGCGTGCATGCGAGCGCGGCGAGTTCACCGAAATCGACTTCACGTGGGACGACGCGAGGCGGACGCTCAAGATCGGAGCTCGGCGCGGAAGCTATCCCGGCATGCTCGTGAAGCGGCGCTTCCGCATCCGCGTCGCGGACGGATCGGTTCCGGGCGTTCGCGAAGTCGAATACGCAGGCAATGCCCTCGAGGCTGACTTCGCGAAGTCGTACTGTGAAGTTCTCGGCGACGGATGGGAGTTCTCCTACGGCGGCACGGGCGAATGGCAGAAGGTGTCCGTTCCGCACGACTGGGCGATCTCGCGTCCGTTCGACTTCCACGCTGATCCGCAGAACGACGGCAACGGAAACACCGGCGCGCTGCCGTGGGTGGGGAAGGGCGTCTACCGCCGCACGCTGCGCCTTCCCTCCGAATGGGCGCGCGGCACATGTGCCGCGCTTGAGTTCGACGGCGTGATGAGCCGGCCGGAGGTGTATCTCGACGGAAAGAAGATCGGCGGATGGAACTACGGCTACATGGGCTTCCGCGTGGAGCTCGCGAATGTCGCGAAGTTCGGAGTCGACCAGGAGCTCGTCGTGAAGTGCGACACGACGCGCCAGCGCTCGCGCTGGTATCCGGGCGCCGGCATCTACCGCGAGGTGCGTCTCGTCGCTGACGATTTCGACAAGCGCGCGCTTCCGGGGTCCGTGTTCATCACTACTCCCGTCGTCACGAAGGAGAAGGCCGTCGTGAAGGTTGAGTGGGAAACGCCCGCCGGACCCGACTCCACGACGTTCGAGATTGCGAAGCCGAGGCTTTGGGACATTGATGATCCGCACCTATACGAGTTCGAGCTTTTCGGCAGGAAGTACAGATACGGAATCCGCACGATCGAGTGGAAGAGCGACGGATTCTTCCTCAACGGACGCCGCGTCGCGTTCAAGGGCGTCGACCTCCACTCCGACCTGGGGCCGCTCGGCATGGCGTTCGACAAGTCCGCCGCGCGCCGTCAGCTCGAGATCATGCAGGACATGGGCGTCAATGCGTTCAGGACGTCGCACAATCCGCCGGACCCGAAGATGCTCGACCTCTGCGACGAGATGGGAATACTCGTGT
>JAEEGF010801763.1_pt1 | contig 34030 bp, 33 predicted proteins | sample 9134171 | NCBI WGS metagenome assembly JAEEGF01 (sample SAMN16246542, study PRJNA631951) | gut metagenome | biome: gut microbiome; feature: rumen; material: AP-attached | host: Bos | place: Iran: Karaj | collected 2018-10
CAATGCGTATTCTGAAGCGTAACACCGATGCCAACATCATCATCGCACCATCAGACCAGTTGATACTCGACGAGACGGCCTTCGCCCATAGCATGGACGTAGGCGTGGGCTACGTGACGGAGAACGATGTGCTGCTGGCGATGGGTGTGAAGCCCACAAGGCCTGAGCCGGGCTATGGCTATATTCAGTTGGGCGACCTGAGTTGCAAGCCCGAGGTTTACAAGGTAAAATCGTTCACGGAGAAGCCTGAGCGCGACTTCGCGAAGATGTTCATGGAGAGTGGCGAGTTCTATTGGAACACGGGTATCTTCATATCGAACGCACGCCACCTGATTCAAAACTTCGAGCATATATTCCCCACCGTGCTGCGTAATCTGAAGACGGACAAGCCCAACTATACCTATGAGGAGGAGATGGCTTACGTGGATGCGAACTACCCCCGCTATCCGAACCTCTCGCTCGACTACGCCATACTGGAACAGAGTCAGGATGTGTTCGTGATGAAGTGCAACTTCGGTTGGGCCGACCTGGGCACATGGCACGCCATCTACGAAGTGATGAGCAAGGTGAAGGATGATAACGTGGTGATGGACTCGGAGGTTATTCTGGAGGATTGCCACAACAACATCATCCGGCTGCCCAAGGGACGCCTGGGTGTGTTCAACGGACTCGAGGGCTACATTGTAGCTGAGGAGGGCGACGTGTTGCTGATTTGTAAGAAGAGCGACAACTCGTCGATGGTGAAGAAATACGTGAGTGAGGTTCGCCTGAAATACGGTGAGAAGTTCGTATAGAAACTAAAAGCAGTAACCCAACCAGGTTACTGCTTTTTGAATTCTGCATATATCTTGGAGGCAATCTCTTTGAATTCCTCCTCGGATAGTTTCAGCTTTTCGCGACGGAAGTCAACATCGGCCTCACTCTGCATGGGGATGAGGTGGATGTGTGCGTGAGGTACTTCAAGACCCAGCACTACCTGAGCCACCTTCTTGCAGGGGAAGGCTGCCTTGACGGCCAGAGCCACTTTCTTGGCAAATACCTGATACTCGGCTATCTCGTCATCGTCCATATCGAAGATGTAATCCACCTCGCGACGAGGAATCACCAGCGTGTGACCCTTTACCAGCGGATTGATGTCGAGGAAGGCGTAGAACTTATCGCTCTCTGCGCACTTGTAGCTGGGAATCTCACCAGCAGCAATCTTTGAGAAAATATCCATAACTCTAAATTCTAAAATCTAACTTCTCAACTGTCAATTCTCAACTGTCAACTATCCCACGGTGATCTTATCGATGCGCAGCTTGATGGTGCCACGAGGAATCTTTACCTCTACCTCATCGCCCACCTTGTGGTTGAGCAGTCCCTGGGCGATAGGTGTCTGGATAGAGATCTTACCCTCGCGCAGATTAGCCTCGCTCTCGCTTACGATGGTGTAGGTCATCTTGGCCTTGTTAGTCATATTGGTCATCTCCACCTTCGACAGGATCTGAACGGCATCAGTGCTCAGACGGCTGGTATCTACCACCTTAGCCTCCGAGATGGTCATCTTCAGCTGATTGATCTTGTCCTCCAGGTGAGCCTGAGCCTCCTTGGCTGCATCGTACTCACTATTCTCACTCAGATCGCCCTTCTCGCGAGCCTCTGCAATGGCTGCTGAGGCCTTGGGGCGCTCTACGCTTTCCAAATGTTTCAGTTCGGCTACCAGTTTGTCGTAGCCATCTTGTGACATGTATGCCATGATTCGTAAAATTTAATATTCGTTACTATTTTGATTTTAGTCAGACGTAAAAAACAAAAGAATCCCGACAATGGTGTCGTGTCGGAATCCTCGCGCTTTAATATGTCTTATCCTTACTTACTTGGTTGCAAAGGTAGGGATTATTTTTGAATTAAACAAATTTTCGGGCGAAAAAATGCAAAAACGTGTAAATCACGATGGCCGTAATCCAGCCAGCGATGATGTCGATCACATAGTGCGCACGCAGATAGATGGTGGCCAGATTGATGAGCACCAGGAACACCAGCGTCAGGATGAAAAGGGGCTTGTTGCGTGCCTTCCATGCCAGGATCGACAGGATGACGGTTATACCCACATGACTGCTGGGGAAGGCGGCTGTGGGGCGCTCGCCCGTTTCGTGGGCAGCCTCGAGCAGCTGGTGGAAGAATCCGTTAGGATCACCAGGAATGGGCAACTTGTCCTGATGGAGGGCGAAGTGAGTGCCTATATCGGGGAATATGCCATTTGCAATGTTGTCGAGTCCCACTACTGCGTAATAGTACTGCGGACCAGTAACGGGCAGCAACACAAACACCACGTAGTAAAGGAAGAACGAGGCCAGGATGATAAACGTGGCGCGCTCGAACTCCTGATAGCGACAGAAGAAGTAGAAGAGGCTGACCACGGCTATTAAGGGGAAATAGCCCGAATAACCTATGATGAGCGGCTCGCTGATAAAGATGCTGGGCAAGGCCTCATAGAACAATAGGGCTGGCTGACAACCGAATATCTGTTGCTCCCACGAAGCGAATACGTGGTCGAAGTTGGGGAAGATGCGGTTGATCTCGTAGGTATCGGGATACCACCACGACAAAAGGGCCAGATGCAATCCTATCCTGCAGAAGAACGTAAATCGGCAGGGTACCATCTTGTAGACCACCCACAGGGCCGCCATCGTGACCAGGATGCGGAAACGCCCCCAGAGCATCGACTCAGGATTGATGGCCTTCGTATATGTGAACAATATGACGACGGTGGTAAGCAGCATATATGCCAGCACCACCCATTCCACCGCCAGAAGTCCCTTCCGCGGTTTCTTCTCTATCTTGAACAGATCCTTAAAAACTTTCACCCTTTATATTCTGCGTTTATCCAACTATTCTCTAACCTCTCACTTCTCACCTCTCACCTCTCAATTACAACCACCCGTTGTCCTTGTACCATTTGATGGTTTCCTTCACACCCTGCTTCAGATCGTACTTGGGCTGATAACCCAGTTCGTCGATGGCGGGCTGAATGTCGCATCGCCAGTTGCGCTGCTTCAGAATGTTGTATTTATCGTTATTCAGGGCTGTTACTTTGCCCGTCATTCTTCCTACGTACTCGCCGAAGAAGGTCACAATGCGGAGCACCCATACAGGGGCTGTGATGCGAATCCACCACGGACGTCCCAGCTCCTCATGAATCAAGTCGCTGAAGGTGGTACTCTGATATACCTGTCCGTCGCTCAGGAAATACTTGCGTCCGTTCTCGCCCTTCTCGAGAGCCAGGAACACGGCCTGCACCACATCCTGCACATACACAAAGGTGATGTCCTGACGCTTATAGCCCACGGCGAAATCACTGTGGCCCTTGATGCTCTTGGCCATGATGAAGTAATCCTTTTCGCGAGGACCATACACACCCGTAGGCCTTAATATAATATAAGGTACGCGAGTGCCCAGCGACTCCAGATACTTTTCTGCCTCCAACTTGCTCTTCCCGTAGGCCGTGTTGGGCTGAGGGGTATCCGTCTCGCGAATCTCCTCATAAGGCTGTTGCTCCTTAATAGCCCCGAAGATACTCAGACTACTGATGAACACCAGTCGCTTCAGCGGCATGCCCACCTCCATCAGTGCATCCACCAGATTCTTGGTGCCCAGGGTGTTGATACGGCTGAAGTCCTGTTTGTTCAGGCATTTCGTCACACCAGCGGCATGCACCACGTAGTCGAACCCCTTGCCCTTGAGTTGCTCCACGAGCTGCTCCTTCGACGAGAGGTTCAGTTCGATGAAGTTGATACGCTCGTCCTGGAGGTACGCCTTCGAACTGCTTTTGCGTACGGCGGCCCATGTTTCGAAGCCTCGCTTGAGTGCTTCTTCCACGATGAAAGAACCTATAAAACCGCTTGCGCCGGTGATTAATATCTTCATTTTAATGATTTTTGGTTGCAAAGGTACAAAAAATAGGCACGAATTTCACTAATTTCACGATTTTTAATCTCTGGAGCGCAAATAATTCGCGTAATTCGTGTGTTTCGTGCCAAAAATTTACTATATTTGCAGCAGAAACTATAAAGAATCAATCTATGGGCAAGAAAAAAGGTGGAAAACGTTTAGGTAAGAAGCAAGTCAGTGAATTACTGCAGAACCTCTTCCAGCATAATCCGAACGAGACATTTACGTTCAAACAGATATTCAGGGCTCTGAAGCTCGATACCCATCCGTTGAAGATGCTCGCCATCGATACGATGGAGGAGATGGCATGGGATGATTTCCTCTCGAAGGTCAGCGACACCTCATATCGCCTTAATCTGAAGACTCAGGTTCAGGAGGGTATCTTCCGTCGTAAGGCCAACGGGCGCAACTCGTTCCTGCCCGATGATGGTGGCACACCCGTGTTCGTGGCCGAGCGCAACTCCATGTCGGCTATGGATGGCGACAAGGTAAAGGTGTCTTATATGGCCCGTCGCGATAAGCACATCAAGGAGGCCATGGTCATCGAGATTGTCCGTCGTGCTCATGATACCATCGTGGGTCGTCTGCGTGTGGAGAAGGATATGGCCTTCCTCGTTCCGCAGGACACCACCTTCGTTCACGACATCATCATCCCCAAACGCAAACTGAAGGGTGGTAAGACCGATGACAAGGCAGTAGTAAAGGTGGTTCAGTGGCCCGACAACGAACATAAGAATATCATTGGCTCCGTGGTGGATATCCTTGGTAAGACGGGCGAGAACAATGCCGAGATGCACGCCATCCTGGCTCAGTATAACCTGCCTTACAAGTATCCCAAGAATGTGGAGGAGGCAGCCGAGAAGATTGATCCGGGCATCACGCCCGATGAGATAGCCCGTCGTGAGGATATGCGCGATGTGTTTACCTGTACCATCGACCCCAAGGATGCCAAGGACTTCGACGATGCCCTCAGTATCCGTCCCCTCGACAATGGACTTTGGGAGGTAGGTGTGCATATCGCCGATGTATCGCATTATGTGAAGGAAGGTTCCACCATCGATAAGGAAGCCTTCAATCGCGCCACGAGTATCTACCTTGTGGATCGTACCATCCCCATGCTGCCTGAGCGCCTCTGTAACTTCATCTGCTCGCTCCGTCCCGACGAGGAAAAACTCTGCTATAGCGTCATCTTCCAACTCGACGACGAGGCCAACATCAAGAAGTGGCACCTGGCTCATACTGTCATCAAAAGCGATCGTCGCTATGCCTACGAGGAGGTGCAGCAGATTCTCGAGGACAATGGCGTGAAGGATGGCACAGGCGAGCCCGCTCCCCCTGCCACCAAGAAGAAACCCTATAAGGGCGAGAATGCCGATCAGCTCATCAAGCTCGATGCCCTCGCCAAGAAGCTCCGTGCCGCCCGCTTCAAGAACGGTAGTGTGAAGTTCGATCGTGAGGAGCTCCACTTCGATATCGACGAGACCGGCAAGCCCGTCAAGGCTTACTTCAAGACCTCGAAGGATGCCAATAAACTCATTGAGGAGTTCATGCTGCTGGCCAATAAGACGGTGGCCGAATCCATCGGTCGCGTAAAGAAAGGGCAGAAGGCCAAGACATTGCCCTATCGTATCCACGACCAACCCGATCCTGCGAAGCTCGAGAATCTGCGCCAGTTCGTATCTAAGTTTGGTTATAAGGTGAAGACCAGCGGCACTAAGGGCGCCATCACCAAGAGTCTTAACGCCCTGATGAGCGAGGCCGAAGGCACTCGCGAGCAGAACGCCATCGAGACGGTAGCCCTGCGTGCCATGATGAAGGCCAAGTACAGTGTTCACAACATCGGCCACTATGGTCTGGCCTTCGACTACTACACCCATTTCACCTCGCCCATCCGCCGTTATCCCGATATGATGGTACATCGTCTGCTCACCAAGTATCAGGATGGTGCCCGTTCCGCCAATAAGGATAAGTACGAGGAGTTCTGCGAGCACTGCAGCGACATGGAGCAGATCAGCCAGAACGCTGAGCGCGACTCTATCAAGTACAAGATGGTGGAGTTCATGGCCGATAAGATAGGCAATACCTACGATGCCCACATCTCGGGCCTCACCTCTTATGGTATTTATGCTCAGATCGACGAGACCCATTGCGAGGGAATGATACCCATCCGCGACCTTGGCAACGACTACTACGACTTCGATGAGAAGAACTTCACCATCGTGGGCCGTCGTAATCACACCAAGTATCAGTTGGGCGATCCCATCCGCATCCAGGTGGCTCGTGCCAATCTTGAGCGCAAGCAACTCGATTTTACTTTAGCTGACGATTAATAAGAGCGATGTCCAAACTTAAAACCTATATCAACCATACTTTATCCTTCAGGCTTAGTCTGAGGGTCATCTTAGCCTTGGCCTTCTTGCTCATCTTGGCTCTTTTCACCTTGTTCTATTTCTCGCGCAAGGCCGTACGCGAGGAGGCACTCAGTGATGCCGCCCAGACGCTCGAGGCCACCGTGAACCGCATCGACAACGTGCTCTACAACGTGGAACAGGCCACGGGTAATATATACTGGCGTATGTTGAAATACGTCCATCAGCCTGAGAAGATGGAGGTCTATGCCCAGCGCCTGGTCGGTGATAATCCTTATATCGTCGACACCCATTTCATCTGGAACACCGACTCCGTCACAGTTAATACCGAACTCACGGGCTGGATCGAGGCTCAGAGTCATCGTGATGACAAGGACGAGGCCGTTACCACCTTCCGTCTGCCCATCTACGATGGTCAGAAGATTATCGGCACGTTCGATGTCGACGTGTCGCTCACACTGCTTTCCAAGATTATACTCGAGGGCAAGCCCTCGCCTAATTCCTTCAGCGTGTTGCTGGGAAAGAGTGGCCAGCTCATCGTGTACCCCGATAGTACGTTCCTTAACAAGAATGCCTTCGAGTTGGCTGAGAAATACGACAATAACGCCGAACGCGACGTGATTCAGTCCATGATGGCTGGTGAGACGGGCTATGAGTTTGTCAGGATGGACGGCGTGGGCTGTTATGTGTTCTATAAGCCCTTCGAGCGTTCCGACGAATCCGGCCGGGCCCTTACAGCTCTTGGCTGGAGTGCAGCTGTTATCTATCCTGAGGGTGATATCTTTGGCGACTACAACCGTCTGCTCCACATGGTGGTCATCATCGCCATCATAGGTCTGCTGCTGTTGCTCGTCTCCTGTTGTCTTTTCATCCATCGTCAGCTCCTGCCGCTCCGCCAGTTGGCTAAGTCGGCCCAGCGAATCGCCGAGGGCTCTTACGATGAACCCATCCCCGATAGTCGCCGACAAGACGAGGTGGGTAGTCTGCAGAAGCATTTCCAGCAGATGCAGAGGTCATTGTCCACCCGTGTGAATGAGATGCATCACGCCTCTGAGATCCTGCAGGAACGTCGCGAGGTGCTTCAGATGGCCTATGAAGAGGCCCAGGCGGGTGATCGTATGAAGACCAGTTTCCTCTATAACATGTCCGATCAGATGATGACGCCCGTCAGCGATATTGTCGATCGGGTGCTCACCATCAGCGAACATGCCAACGAGATTACCGACGAGGAGTCCAACCGCCTGGTCGACGAGATCAAGCAGCGTGGCGGAACCATCACCGCGTTGCTCAATCAGCTTATTATCGATTCAGAGAAGATCATGACCTAACCATCCGTCCCTATGCGTTCCATTGTCAAACATATCCGCCAGTCCATCTCTTGGAAGCTCAGCCTTGGCATTCTGCTTATGGCCATACCTATCTTTATGCTCTCATTGGGCGTGCTCTTCGTCCAGTCGAGAAATAAAGTCAAGCGCGAGGCCACCAAGCATGCCGCCAGCGTGGTCAACACCACCATGCAGCGCATCAATCGCTATATGAGCATCGTTCAGACTGCTACCGATCTCACGGCCTTTGATGTGGTGGCCAATCTGCAGCCCGACTCGCTCTTGGCCTATTCCAACTATGTCGTGTCCCTGAATGGTCATATCGATGGCTGCTCCATCAGTCTCGAGCCCGACATCTTCCCCAAATACGGCCGTTACTTCTCCGTCTATACTGTCCGCGAGCCCGACTCCGTCAGGACCGTCATCGAGGAGGAGTATGAGTACTTCGATAAGATATGGTACAAGCCGCCCAAGCAATCAAACAAGGCCTGCTGGGCCGTGTATTATGACGAGGGCGACTCGCTCGAACTCACGCTCGACGGCATGATTGCCTCTTATAGCAAACCCCTTTACATGCCCGATAAGCGTTTCGTGGGCATCATCTCCACCGACCTTTCCCTCTTGCGTCTCTCCAAGCTCATCACCACCGAGACGCCTTACCCCGACTCCTATTTCTTCATGACGGGCGACGAAGGCCGCTATTATCTCCATCCTGACACCACCCAGCTCTTCACCAAGACTGTCTTCAGCGATGTCGATCCCCACGAGAATCCCGACATCATCGCCCTGGGCCATCAGATGACCACGGGCCAGCAGGGTAGTATGAGTGTCATGATCAAGGGTCAGCCCTGTATCGTCAGTTATCAGCCCGTGCCAGGCACCAACTGGAGCCTCGCCCTTGTCTGTCCTGAACGCAGCATCCTGAAGAACTACAACCTCCTGGCTTATATCCTCTCGCCCCTCATTATCATCGGTCTGCTCATGATCTTCGTCTTCAGTAGTGTGGCCGTGGCTCAGGTGGTCCGTCCGCTCAATAAGCTCACCCTCAAGTTGCAGCGTATTACCGAGGGTCATTACGACGAGCAGATCACGCGCACCCATTATGAGGATGTCGTGGGCCATCTGCGCAATAATTTTGCCACTATGCAAGAGTCGCTCAATAGTCATGTGGGCGAGATCCAGCAGATGAACGATGAGGGCACTCGTCGTAACGAGGAACTGGCCCGTGCCAGCGAACTGGCCAAGGAGGCCAACCGTCAGAAGTCGCTCTTCATCCAGAATGTGTCCCATCAGATACGTACGCCCCTCAACATCATCATGGGCTTCGCTCAGGTGCTGAAGGAGGGTAAGTACTATCTGCCCGAGGAAGAGACGAAGGGCATCACCGATATGATGCGCCATAATGCCCTCGTGCTCCAGCGTATGGTGCTCATGCTCTTCGACAGCTCCGCCCGAGGCACCACCGAGGAACTCTATGCCAACAGGGATGAAAAAGTGTTCTGCAACGATCTGGCACGTGAGTGTTTCGAGATGGTACTGAAGCATTACCCGGGCATGGCCTTCTACTATGGTACCGATATGCCCGACGATTTCCATATCCATACCAATCGCGGCTACCTTGTACGTAGCATCTGTGAGTTGCTCCACAACGCCGCCAAGTATTCCGATGGCCAGAACATCGTCATGCGCATAGCCATGGCCCACGACAATGTCCGCATTACCGTCGAGGACACAGGTCCTGGCATTCCCCGTGAGGATGCCGACCGCCTCTTCCAGATGTTCACCAAGGTCAACGACCTCTCCGAAGGACTTGGTCTCGGCCTGGCCCTCGCCAGCCGCCACATCCACAACCTCGGGGGCAGCCTCCTTCTCGATCCCTCTTATCGTGCCGGCTGCCGCTTCGTCATCCAACTGCCGATCGAGTAGGGGCGACTACGACTTGAACGACGTTGTTATCTCTTTTCTTCGTCATCAGGCCTTTGCAGGCCTCGATCGTCGCGCGTACCTATATAATAATTCGCGCGAGGAATGTGTTAAAAATGTTATTCCCTTTATAGAATTCCCGATTTTCTCTTGGAGCGAATCGGGATTTTTTCTTATCTTTGCAGCGCAAATCAAAACAATTATATGACCATCAAATAAACACGTATCACAAAACTCGGTAACTTTTTGCACCGGCCGTAAAAGGCTGGCGGGATCGCTTGCTCTTTGACATTTTGCTACAACCAATCGGTTTTGTGATAGAGTTTTCGAGTAATACTCTGTGAACCTTACTGGACATTGGCCCTCCTTCGGCCTGTGTCCAAATACCTCTTGCGCCCTTTTTCAAGGGACTTGAATCAACACATTATACAATCATCCTTTTATTTATCTTTGATTTTATGGCAAAGAAGAATCATGAAGACGACGAATTCGAAAAGTCAATCCGGGATTTCATCGACAATTTCAACATTGACGACGACGATGATGACACAGTATGGATCCCGGACGATGATGATGACCTTGACTCTGACCTTGATAATCCCCCGTCGGACGTGTCACTTCCTTTCCCCAAGGAGATGAACGCCCGCGTGGCCAACGCCAAGTTGAACCCCGATGGCAGTGAAAACCACTTCTTCACCGATGTCGCCCGCGTCACCTTCGAGGTGGATCAGCTCTACGGCATGGATTGTCTCTGGGATGCCCCCGTTCTGGTAACCCTTCATCCTCGCCGCAAGGCCTACCTCAGCAACCACCGCTTCCGCTGTTTTGTCTATAACGACACCTATTACCCCATGTGTTGTTCCGACGAAGATGCTGGTGAGAAACGTGATCACAGCCGTTCCGTCACCATCCCCATGCGGGGCTATCAAATCTGGGTGCCAGGCCGATACATCCTGCTCATCGACGACGCCAAGAGCATTGCTACCATCCAAGTCGAGTTTAGCCTCGATGAGGAGTTGCATGCCACCATGGGCGAGCCCCGTCTTTGTCAGTCGGGAGGCATCGAGGAGGTACTCACCAACTGCCTTCAGGATCGCGACGACGATTGGAAGCGCATCGCCCACATGCCGGGTATGGCCCAGTTCCGCATGCGCGCCATGCAGATACGCCGGCTCATGGTGTACAATGAGTTGCTCAAGGAGAACGAGTACCTCGAGTTCAACACCTCGCAGAATCTCCTTATCTGCACCCGCAATGACGACATCGACAAGTACGCCTTGCAGCGTTTCCAGCGCCTCATGACCATCGACCTCAAGCCCAAGGTGGTCGATGCCGCCTCGCTCTTCAATCTGGCGCTCAACAATCCCTACGAGCCCCTCAACGAGCTCATGGCCGATACCGACATCCAGATGCTCTGCCTCACCAATCTGAAGGAGCTTGCGGGCTCTAACGGCAAGGTGATGATGCGACGCATCATCGAGAAGGTTCGCGATGCCGACGGCTCCTTGCCCTTCTGGCTCTGTGGCACACGCCAGGAGATCGACGAGCTGTTGAACATCTACCCCTCGCTCCGCCAGCTTTTCTTCGCCGATAGCTACGTGGAGCAACAGCCTTACACTGCCTTCGAGCTGGTGCAGGCCTTCTATGACGACATCGCCCGCGAGAACATGCTCCCCGATGTCTTGGTGAAAAACCGCCTCTCGCGCGCCGTGCTCTACGGCTTCAAGCAGGGCGTCCTCTCTGGCTGGACCCTCGCCGATGTCCATCGCTTCGTGGTCGAGCAGATCCGCCCCCGTTTCCTTCAGCGCTCCATGGACTCGATGTTCAAGTTCTCCGCGCCCCAGATGCAGGAAGAGGATGTGCCCTTCGAGAAGCTCACCAGCGGCTCCTCCGCCTTCGACGATGCCATGCGCGAGCTCAACGAGATGATCGGTCTCGAGGCCGTGAAGCAAGGTATCATGACCATGTCCCATCAGGCCCGACTCCTCCAGGAGCGACGCCGTCGGGGCCTCCACACCAGTGGCGATATGGTGTTCCACTCCATCTTCACCGGCAATCCCGGTACGGGTAAGACCACCGTTGCCCGACGCCTCGGCCGTCTCTACCACTCCATGGGACTCCTCTCCTGTGGCGAGGTCATCGCCGTCGACCGTACCCGCCTTGTGGGCCAGTACATCGGTCAGACCGAGGAGAATATGAAGGTGATACTCGAGGAGGCCAAGGGCAATGTGCTCTTCATCGATGAGGCTTACACCCTCGTCACCTGTGCCGACGATAAGAAGGACTTCGGCCGGCGCGTGCTCGATTCGCTCCTCACCGTGCTCACCCAGCCCAATCCCGACATGCTCATTGTCTTTGCAGGCTACGAGCGCGAGATGGAAGCCATGCTCGCCAGCAACCCCGGCCTCTCGGGCCGATTCCCCTTCCGCTATCAGTTCCAGGATTATTCAGCCGATCAGCTCATGCAGATCGCACGCCGACTGCTGGAGCGCGATGAGTACATCCTCACCCCCGAGGCCGATGCCGAGATGCAGCGTGCTATCAACCTCACGCTCAGCCAGAAGATGCCCAACTTCGGCAATGCCCGCTGGATCGAGCAGTTCGTGCGCAATGGCATCATCCCCGCTATGGCCGATCGCATCTTTACCGTCGGCTCCCTCGATCTGCAGCACATCGAGGCAGAGGATGTGGAGAAAGCCTTCTGTAAGTTCAATCCTAAAGCCATTGGGCTGAAGCCCCGTCGCCACGTCGTGACGGGCTTCACCGCCTGACGGCGTTCTTCTAGACAACAATGAACAGAAAACGTATTCCATACAGGGTGTGCAGCAGCACACCCACTGGTGTGGTTACCCATCTTGAAGCCCGTCTGCTCCGCCAGATGGTGAACCGTGAAATCCACCCCATCCGTTGTGCAGAGAGCTGTCGCCGCAAGCGACAGAAGGCACAGCGCCTGGGTGATCTCTGTGCCGAGACCGGCCATTTCCTCTGGGCCATGAAAGTATGGTATCTGGGCCTCCGAGCCATCTGCCATAAAGACTACGACGACTGGCGTTGCGTCCACTTCAATACCGATGTCGTCACCCTCTCCGACGTCATCTCCGAAGAAGACGCCACCATCCTCGGCCGCCGCATCGACACCCTCTGGCACCACCTCGGCCACCCCGAGCAGGCCTACTACGCCCGCATCGCCACCGCCGAATACGACTTTCTCTACTTAGAAAAATACGATTGTGATAGAAATGAGGAATAAGATGTTTTGACACTTTGACCCCTTGACCCCTTTTCAGAATGGGGTAGGAGGTTATTTCGTTATCTCAACAATTATTTCCGTTCTGAACTTCCTTACATAGATAAAATCAGTAATAGCAAACAGCATGTGCTGAAAGAGATTATGGAACTGGCTGATGAGGTGCAAGTCTTTCGTCAGTTCAGGGTCAAGTCCTTCATTCCAATTTGGAGGAGGGCAATCCATTCCTATGAATGAATCAAATGTATAGCCCTCATCTCTTGGAAAAGTGAGAGTCAAAACAGATATGCCATCAGCGTACATAGGATTTAGATCTTCATCACAAAGTGCATACCATAAATCCTGTCTTTCTTCACCCTGTATAGGATTTAAAGCCGGATAGTCCACATCGAGATAACACTTGGCAGTGAGTTCCATCTCTTCACCATCACCCTCATCTATGATACCTATCATCTTATCCCATATACAATGAGCTCGATTGTACATATCACGAAGCGCCTCTCGCAATGCATCATTGAAGGCGATAATATCAGGTAAAAGAGCTTTCTGGTTTGCCAGAACCTGTTTGTTGATGATGTCTTTTCGTAGGGATAAAAGTACATCATTATCAGAATTGTTATAGCGATAATCATTATATCTTAGAATGATCTCCCTCTCTATTGCATCTACATTATTGTCCATATAACTAGATAGGTTAATCCCATAAATTAAGAAAAAACTTACGAAACAAATCCAGTCCCTCATGGATGATAGGATAGTCATCACTATATACCACTTTATTGGGTTCTACCAATTCAAAAGCATCAATCATCTTCTGAATAGCCTTGTTCCAATCAGCAATATCCTTGAAACCTGGGGCATATCCATGCTTGTCGAGTGCCTTGAATGCCTTCAACCGAGGTACAATATCCCTCGCAATAAAGTGGTAAGTGCCCCAGACTTCCTCTATTGGATAGTCATTCTTGTAACTCCAATTCTCTGTAGAGTCATCTTTCTTTTTCCTTTTCATATTATATCTTATTAATCACAATGCAAAGATACAAGAAACCTCTGCCGTTTTGGGGCAGAGGTTGCATTAATTCTTATATTGGCTGAATTCCCATGCGCTCACATTCTTTATTCAGTTTTCTAATCTCATTCTTGTCATTTTTGCGACAAATTAGAAGAGCTGACATGTATTCGACAGGATAATGTGCTTTAAGATAAGCCGTCTGATAGGCCAGCCAAGTACAGCTTACTGCATGAGATTTCATATAAGCATAGCTTCCATATTTAGTTTCCCAATCTGTCCATATTTTCAGTAGTTTCTTTGGATTATGCCCATTCTTCTTGCCTCCATCCATGAACTTAAGTTTCATCTCGTCAAGAACTTCTCGTTTCTTTTTACCCAATGCTTTACGAAGAATGTCGCTATCTACCTTAGTAAAACCAGCAAGTTGACGAGAGAGGTTCATGAACTGTTCCTGATAGATTATAACGCCACAAGTTTCTTTCAGATATCTCTCCATACAAGGAATGTCATATATGATTTCCTCATGCCCCTTCTTCCTAGAAATGTACGAAGGCAGGAACCTTTCTAGACCAGGTATATTAAGGACATATAGTGCAACAAGTTCTTCAAATGCAGTTGGATGCAATTTACGGAGATTTTTCTGTATAACTGATGAATCAAACTCATGAACACCTATAGTCTTTCCTTTTTGAAAGAGTTCGAAGGTCTTTTCGTCGTTTATAGGTATTTCATCCAGATTGATTTCTATTCCATAATGTTGTTTTATCATTAATAAGGCGCTCTTTAATTCTATAAGTACATTTAAATCTCGGAAATTTATGATTTCTTGTTCTGAATCTTCTACAGCCCACCCCCATTTGGAAACTCTTTTTATTATATGACCACCATCACTATAGAAGACACAAAAACTTGGAAATCTACTATATTGGGGATTAATAAAACGCTCAAACAACAAGCTATATTTCAGAGGATCTATCTTTGTGATATCCAAGCAATATGCCACCAAACTACAAACGCTTGTACTAAAACCTGGTCCAACAATAATACCATAATCATTTCTCATTATATTAATGATATCATGTGATATCATGAAGTATTTTGAGAAGCCTTTTGTCTTAATGATGTATAGCTCATCGCGAAGTCTTTCATCAACTTCCGATGGCAAAGGTTTCCCATATACCTGATATGCTCTGCTATATGTTAGTTCTTCAAGATGGTCATGATCCAACTTCCCGTTTATAATTGCGCTATTAACAATGTCCTTAATTCGCTCAAATGCGTCGTTTATAAAATGCTGGTTATGATCCAGAAGATGAATGAAATAGTTTGCCATAATCTTTATTTTATTAGTGGACTTTTTGAATTGAATGTAGCATAATCGATGCGCATTTGTCTACCCAATGAGGGATCTGTAGCTATGAGGATGTTGCTGGATTTGCAATTACCAATAAGGAGCTTACATAAACGTTGTTCGTCTTCAGTCAGTTCTTTGTGATATTCGCCAGTTGTAAGAACCACTACCATCCTGTCTAATCTGGTATTGACATCTTCCATCTCCAGCAACTCACAAAAATACTTGGCTCCATTCGAATTCTCATCAGCATACGATGTGATAGTTTCTGGACTGAACAAGTCTGACTGAAACAAGCCACACAATTGCTCAATACTCATATTGTTTCTTTCGTCACTCAATGCCGGAATTGCCTGAACGATGAACTTGCTGATAGCTGCCATACGCTCATAGTAAAAGCCTCTAAACTCTCTACGAAACATCCTCTTCTTTTTAATCTTGTTCATCCTCCTGCTGATATACCAGAAATCTTCTTTGGATCGTCTGATCAATTCCTTCTTCTTTAATCGCGCTAACTCTTTTATAGTGGGGACGTGACCACCATTCCTACGAATGATGGTGAAATACCTCTTTGTCTTTACCTTATAATATTTGGAGTCACTCCACCTGTCTTCGATCTCTAAATCTTCATCAAACCTTAAATATTCCTGTGCCTGCTTATCCACAAATCCATAAAAAGATGTATGCCAAATACAACAAGCTGCTATCTCTGCATTAGTTGCCTTTACATCAGGAGCGAGAGTGATTTCCTTAGTCAACGAGTGCTCCCAATAATCACCCTCCATTGGGTATGCATTGAGACGAAATCCTCCCCCCTCCATTTCTCTCGTGGTGATATTACATACATCACTATTTGCATCGTCATCGTACTTGGGTGTCATCTGACGCAGCATGTCGAAATGAATCTTATACCATTTCAAATTACCTTCTGCATCCGGATGCATCTGCAAAAGGCAGGGCACCACCTCCTCAAAAGTAACGCTGTTCAATAATTCTTTAAATGTCATAATCCGTTCTTTTATCTTTTTTTGTTCACAGTGCAAAGATAAAAGAAACCCCTGCCGTTTTAGGGCAGAGGTTTCCTCTTTTAAAAATATGTAGGTTATTTATCTACGATGCCAACTATGACCTCCGTCTTTCGAACAAAAGAGGCCCTTTGATGTTGTTGCTAAGAGGACTTGGCCATCAGATGCTAATTGTCTAAATTCACCAAAAGCACTATTTGTGCAGCGACTATGCCAGCTATGCCCTTCGTCCTTAGAAGAGAAAATACCTTTAGAAGTACATGCAAGGATTTCTGTACCATTGTCGAACAGGTCATTAAAGTAACCTGCTAAACCACTAGTAAATCGATTGTGCCAACTACGCCCACCATCTTTTGAACTTTCAATGGTGTTCTTTTGAGTGTTGATACGGAGTAACTCGTTTCCGCGCTGAATAATTTGTGCCATATACTTCTAGCTTTTTATTGATTTATAGAGTATTCTCTGTCACGATATGCTCTTACTTCATGCAGTACTCTCTCCATTTTGTGCTTAATCTCCTCATTGCTTTCTTCGAAAGAAATCACTTCGTGTACATGGCGCGATTTGTTTTGTTCCCATGGATGGAATTCTTCATTTGGCCAAATACCACTTATTAGTTTTTTTGTCTTTTCTTCATTATTCTGCCTTGTAAATAGAAGTACCACATATTGTTTCCTGTCTTCTTCTGGTGTCAGATCAATAACAATTCTATCATTACTACTAATCCATTTCCCATCCTTTTGTCTTGTATAGAACTCATGATAAACCGTCTTTTCATTATAAATGTTTTGATATGATCTATTATTGTTTATCATTGCTTTTAAAAACCAAGCGCGTCCATTAGCTTCTTTGCAAATGAATTGATACAACAAAGTCTTTTCTAATCTTTTTGAATGATTATCTATCGCATAGCTAATAGTATTTCCTATTATTTTCATTTCATAAGATGAGTATCGGAATGCAGTATGCTTAATAGATAAAATATGATATTTTTCTTTATAATAGCAATATGATATACTTTGGGGTACAATTTCTTCTAGTTTAGGCGCTTCACCCATTTTATTGAAAAGATCCCTGCATTGATCACCAAGTAAAAGAACAACTTTGGGTTTAAGAATATCTATTAACTCAAGAGTTTGCTTTGCACAATATTCTTTATCTATCTCTTTCGGAATCTGCCCTTGATCAGCCGTTCCAAAGAATATCATATTAGTAAGAACAAACTTGTCTGGTTTTTCTATTAGTTCTCCTTTTCCTGCATAACCAAGCATTTTATGTATTTTATGCCATAGATCCCATCCATATCTCTTTTTGTCTTTATCATATTTTTGGGACATTTCGTAAATAATCTCCTTATTACTCAGACCTTGAAAACATGGGTTACCCCAATATAAGAAATCAGAATTACTTAAAGCGCGATCTTTCAGTCCCCATTGTGAAAAAGGACAACCCGCACCAGGATTAATTCCAATTATCATCAATTCGCAATCTTTCACTCGAGATAAATCCGATTGATTGTAAAAAGATCTGGCGACATCCTCGCCCACGCGTTTTACCTCACTTAAATAAGATTCTAAGGTCCATTTTGACCATTCTCTAAGTTTAAACTGTAGGTTTGTATCCATAATTGCAACTATTGATAATGCTATATTTTTTTCATCCGCAGTAGCTCCCCATTCGTGCCATATAACATCCATACCAGATAAACAATCAGCGATTTTGTTAAAATGTGCCCCCCGATTGGAATCAATAATGGTTACTGCCAATTTCTTTGATGATTGCAGTAGATCCATATAATCATTACGGATGATATCTATTATGCTTTGGACTTGTTCTTCTTCATTTGTACCCTTTCCTTTAATACGAATTTCGTATATACGATTAGCCTCATAGATATATTTTAGGTCGTAGAAATCACAAGAGACCAAACCAAATCGTTGTAATATACCACATACTACAACATCTGCATTTCCCCACTGATATGGCCAGGGACCTTTGCATGCGTTATAATCTGCAACGAGTGCTTCACGCTTTTCGGCAAAATAGTGACTGGCCTTTTCCCAGTCTTCATCAGATAGTTTACCAGAATCGTGAAGTTCTCCAATAGCAATTGAATTATCGTAAATGCTTGCCTTCTTAGGTTCTTCAAGATATGAGATTGTCTTACCTCTGTATTCTGCATAGGCGATTTCACGCCTTGTGCTATCGCCAATATAGCCCCCCACATTGATAACAAAGATTTCATCTGCCAAGTCAATCTTTGCCAGATGCTGGCGATCCAACATATCTTTCACACCCTCTGTCCAAACAACATCGTCACCAGAATGGCCAAATAGACCTACTGATATAACAATATTGCCTTCGAGGGTCAAGCGTTTCTGAGCTTCCATGAATTCTTCCTTGAAGCGGGTGCTGCCACAGAGGGTTATTACTTTAAATCCATTTATCATAGGTAGTGCAATATTTGATTGTTTCAAGTTATTATAGGCAAAGATACAACTTTATTTTGAAACCTGTACCAATTTAACAATCTTTTTTAGGTTTCAAGTAGGTCATTTCCCAGAAAAGACCAGCAGCCAGTTCCTCTTCGCTGATTTCCACATCGTCTCTAACTTTCACCTCCATACTCAGAACCTCAATCTTATCTTTGTGTTCTGCCGCAGAATATAAAAGCCCCTTCTCGTCGTTGACAGAACAATTCCAGTCAATTAAAGAATTGGTCAGTTCCCATCTGGAAGCCAGCTCGATGTATAAATCTGTGGACTTGGGTTCGCACTCGTTAGCCCAATGATTGTATATACCACGGAAAACCTTAATACTTGCATCAGAAAGATGATGCCTGCTGTTCACTACAAATAGATGATCAAGATGCGGAAGCACGCTCTCGAAATCAAACTTTCTAAAAGATTCTAATACTGTCATATCTTTAATCTATTGAATCCACAATGCAAAGATATAAGAAACCTCTGCCATTTTGGGGCATAGGATAAAGTTAATCCCACCAATTTCTCATTCGATGCTCTAAATAGAGGAAAAAGACATGCCAGGCTTTTTCTTGACGGAGAGAATAGAGTTCATAATAATGACTAAACCGTTTTCTGTTACGTTGGTTGACGATTTTATCCAAATTATCATAATCATCGATGTATGATCTTCCTTGGATAATGTTTATCAATCGCATAGCCACTTCTATCTGCTTGGCAACTTTCTTTGCATCTTTAGTATGAGTATGCTTACTATTAAAGAAGGCCACCATGCGCTCGAACTTGTAGTACATCATGTCGAGCAAATACCCATAGTCATAGTCTGCCATCTGAGCAACCTCCTCATCAGTGTACTCCACCTTACAATCAGGTTGCTCCACCACGCGCCGTTTCTGGCCCTTCACCTTAACGGCTTTCTGCTTTTCTTTTTCTTTGTACTTCATAACAATAAATCATCTTTAAAATGGTGTGGGCATCTTGTCTGGCGGGGGGAGTATGAACGGATCTTTCCCAATATTATCAAATTGCCCCGGAGGATTACTCTCTCCATTGATTCTTGAACCAACAATTTCCCCACCTGTTGCATTTGTGCTTTTACCAATTATTTTATCTTCAGGATTAGAAAATCTTGTGAACTCACCCATGAAGTCCATCAGAACAATGCCAGTTGCACCTTTACGATGCTTAGATATGATGATCTCTGCCTTTCCTTGATAGTCGATAAAACCATCTGAACTCTGAAGGAGTCCATAATACTCAGGACGATGAAGGAATACCACCATATCCGCATCCTGCTCAATGGCTCCAGATTCTCGAAGGTCAGACAACTGTGGGCGCTTCCCCTCAGCTCCTTCTCGAGACTCTACACCGCGATTCAACTGGCTCAATGCTAACACAGGGATATTCAGTTCTTTAGCCAATCCTTTCAATGAACGTGAGATGATGGAAACCTCTTCTTGGCGATTGTTATATCTCATGCCGCTTGCAGTCATAAGTTGTAGATAATCTATCATAATCAGTTCGACATGATGTTCCTTCACCAACCGACGAGCCTTTGTCCTCAGTTCCATCACAGAGAGACTTTCGGTATCGTCAATATACAAAGGCGCTTCTGTTAAGGCGGCGAGATTCTTATCAAGCCGTTTCCAGTCTTCTTGATCTAACTGCCCACTCAGCAGTTTCTTTCCATCTATCTGGCAGACATTCGACATCAGACGATTAACAAGCTGAACATCTGACATTTCCAATGAGAAAAATGCCATTGGCCTATTCTGATCCACTGCAATATTCTTAGCTAGTGAGAGTGCAAAAGCTGTTTTTCCCATCGCAGGGCGTCCAGCGATAATCACCAAATCAGACTTTTGCCATCCGCAAGTCATTTCGTCAAGTTTGTAGAAGCCTGTGGGGATTCCTGTGAGACTTCCTTTGTTGGAATATGCATTCTCAATTGCCTTTACAGCCTTTTCAATAACGGGGGGCAGCTCAGTATAGTCTTTTCTCATGTTCATCTGCGACAGTTCCAAAAGCAGACTCTCTGCCTCTTGCATCACATCTCTGACATCGTAGGTCTCATCGAAAGATTTCTTTCCTATTACATTGACATAATTGATCATCTGGCGCGACAGGTATTTCTCTGCCACCACATTGGCATGATACTCGATATTGGCGGAAGAAGCTACCCTCGAACTCAAATCAGCAATATAACCAGCGCCTCCTACCTCATCAAGTTTTCCCATCTTCTCCAACTTGTCTATTACGGTTAGCACATCGATAGGGCTTTCTTCCCTACTAAGATGTTGTATGGCATCGAAAACCATCTGGTTCTTTGGGTCATAGAAACTCTCTGGTCTTAACAAATCACCCACTTCCAAATAGGCATTCTTATCAATCATCAGCGCTCCCAAAACAGCTTTTTCCATTTCAAGAGCCTGAGGCATCATATGTCCGTATGTGAAATCCAACTTCTGCTGGTCTTTTCTACTATTATTTCTTTGTCCTGGCATAATCCAAATTACATTTTGAATAACGCTGCAAAGATAAAAGAAAGGTGCGCCGTATTAGGGCACACCTTATAGATATTTGATAAAACTATCGTTCTATTCGTTCTTTTGATTGATTAGGTTTACTACAACCTTCACCATAACGTCCTTCTCCTCCGTTTTGCTCTCGGCAATCATCAGGGTCAAGGCTACGAGGGTGTTATCAGCTAATCGCTTGCTACCATCCTCGCGATAAAGTATTCCATTATTATTGAGGAACCAAAGGAAAAGGGTAGCAGCAATGCGCTTATTACCATCGATAAACGAATGGTTCTTCGTTACGAGATACAGCAACATAGCAGCTTTCTCCTCCACACTGGGGTAAAGCTCGTTGCCTCCAAACGTTTGATAGATCTGACCGATACTACTCTTAAATGAATCATCCTTCTCATTCCCAAAGAGCCATGAACTTCCAAACTTATCGCGCAATGTCTGGATAGCCTCCATGGCATTCTCATAAGTAGCGTGGAATTTCTCTTCCTTTGTGGTGCTTCCAATGCTTAATCTCTGATAATCATAATCATCCAGAGTATCAAGAGCATAGGTATAGTCCACTACAACGTCAAATAGTTCTTTCTGATCTTCTTTCATACTCTCTTATATCTTATGCAAATATATAATTATTTTATTTATCTTTTTTTCTTTTTCTCTATGAGGATGATAATGTATATGTGGAAAATTTGATAACTACAGGATCTCCCTTGCTATCCAGGCGCAGGCTTCGGCATCAGCGAGGGCATGATGGTGATTAGCGAGGTGATAACCACAGTATTCCGATACCGTATGCAGTTGATGGTTGGGCAGATGTGGGAAAGCCTTGCGAGAAGCCACACATGTGCAGTGGAATTCATAATCCGGATAGTCCATCTGATAGCAACGGAACACAGCTTTCAGGCAACTCTCATCGAATGCCTTGTTATGAGCCACCAAGGGTAAACCCTCAATCAGTGGTTCTATCTGCTTCCAGACCTTTGGGAATACGGGAGCCTCCTCTGTATCTCTGCGAGTGAGTCCATGCACCTGAGTACACCAATAATTATAATAGTTGGGCTCTGGCTGAATCAGAGAATAGAATGAATCCACAATCTCGCCATCTCTCACGATGACCACACCCACGGAACAAACACTGGTTCGCTCGTTATTGGCTGTCTCAAAATCTATTGCAGCAAAGTCTCTCATTTGTCATCCTTGTATTTGTTCCACATGTGTTTGGAAATCTCTGCCACCTCGTCGCGAAACCATGTGGGCTCCAAAACTTCAAGGTCGCAACCTTGCGAAAGGACTTCCTGACGGAAATCGAAAGTAGGGCGAAGTCTGACGGTAAAGATACTATATTCATCTGTCCGTTCAATCTCCTTCTGCGTCTGATGGAGAGTTAGACTGCGAAGATAATTGGCCTGCCCTGCAGATACTTTGAGCTTAACGGTTTCAACGCCTATCTTCTGATCTGCTATAATACCAAAACAATCATCAAAGAACTCCTCTGGATTGAAGTTTTTGGGATATTTGAAGTTTTTATCGGTTAATCCCAACCATTTAACACGATCCAAAGAGTAGATCATAATCATATTTTTATAAGGGCTACGGCCTACTAAATACCAACGTTGCTTGAAAGCTTTCAGGCAATAGGGTTCCACCTCAAAAGTGTAGGCCTCGTCGCGTGTATAACTCTGATAGGTCAAGCCAATCACTAGGTTTTTCTTCAGTGCTTCAAGAATATCTGGAAGATATTGCTCGCCATCAGGAATCTCTTCAAACAGAATCTTATCCTTGATGCTTACGTTATCCATCATTAGGTTACTAACTGTGAGTGTATTGAAAAGCCAACTACGCATCGATCCACTTTTCAGTTCATCATCATTCTGAATATAATAGCGATATTGGCCACCATTCTCGTTCTCTATGATGAGACCAAACATCTCCTCTATGACATTGCGCCATTTATGGAAAGTTCTGATGGATAGGGGCTTGCCTTCGCTCATGTCATTGTCCAACCAGCGACGATTAATCTCCTCAAAGGAAATTCGCTTTGCCTTGTAGATGGTCTCTACTAACCATACATACTTGTTTAATAGATTCTTTGCCATACTTATTAAAAGATGATGTCGCTGCAAAGATACAAAAAAGGTGTGCAAAATTATTGCATAGGTTTGGGCTTTAACCTTTTTTATGAACGCCCCAAAAAAGGGTCAAGGGGTCAAAGGGTCAAAACGGTTTGGGAGAAAGGGGGAGAGGTCTAATTATCTTAATTATTCATTTAATATAATATATATTTATATATATAATATATTAACTCTATTTTGAACCATAGATGTAGATTGTTCACCGGCTCGCTTTCTGTTTGACCCTTTGACCCTTTGACCCCTTTTCACGGAGGAAAATCTGGCTTTAAAAATTTTAAAAGAGGAGTTTAGTCGGAGAAAAATTATTTTTCAAAAATATAAAAAATTATTGCGAAAATATTTTGTAGTATCAGAAAAAAGTAGTACCTTTGCATTGGTTTTAGAAATAAAGCTAATACAAAGGTTTCGATAGGATTGGTACCGCTGGAGAAAACCTTGAAGCAACTTTAAATTATTGTTTAACCCTTAAATCAAATTTTTGAACTATGGCAAGTGAAGTAATTGCATTTTCTGTGAATCTGCGTAGAAACCAGAACAAGTACAACGCCGCTTACGGTAAGTACTACCCCGAGGCCGACACGAAGGAGCCTCTGAACCTGAAGGGTTTTGCCCGTCACCTGAGTGAGCACGGCAAGCTCGTAGACTACCCGATGGCAGTACTGGTGCTGCAGAACATCGTGAGTTGTTTGAAAGAAATGGCCATTCAGGGCCAGCCCGTGAAGCTGGACGGCTTCGGTACGTTCACCCCGGTTATCGAGAGCGATGGAACCAAGGCGGTGGACTCGGTAGAGGGGAGTCTTAACGTAGGTCTCGACAACCTGATTGCTGGTGTGCATCTGCGTTTTACTCCTGAGAACACCAAGGGTGATGCTCTGACAAGCCGAGCCCTGAAGAAGGAGTGCACCTTCAAGAGTGCCTACGTGGTCAGCTCGAAGGAGAAGACCGTGAATGGCAAAAAGGTGAAGTACCAGGAGAAGATTCCCATCGCCTCCTATGCGACCGCCACCCACGAGGAGGCACCTGCAGGTACGGGAGATTAAACCAAGATTCCCCTCCTCGTTGGAGGAGGGGAATTAAGTTAAACCTTTAAATCATTCATACTATGACTAAGAAAGAAACACTCAAGTGGGCGTTGCAGATCATCGCATCAATCGCAACAGCCATCATCACCGCCCTCGGCACTACGAGTTGCATGGGTATGTAGGGAATAGCCCCGTTCTGATTAAGTTCAGGACGGGGTTTTATAATTATAGAAATAATGGCCTTTCTTTTTGGTATTTCGCTCGGTTTTCACTACCTTTGCAAGCCGAATCCCGAAAAACACTCGTTTTCGGGACAACTTATTATTTAATTAGACATTTTTTATGATTAACGTTAATTACGACATTTACAGGTACCAGTTTGCTAGTGGCGAGCTGGAGTTGGGAGGACGGCCGCCATTGAGGCCAAAGGTAGCCCTCGAGACGGTGATGATTGAGGACTACCTTAGAGAAGACAGGTTTGTATTCACCAGCGCTAAGAGCAATCTGGACTATAAGCATGAATACATGTGGATTCCGGAACTCGATGGTGTAGTGAGTGTATTTAAGTTCGGGTATGAGCGCAACGCCGGTGTGGATAAATCGCACTGGAGTCTGAAGAAGCGAATGCAATTCCCGCATTGCACAGTAGTGGTTAGCCTGACAGTATCGTCGCCTTACATTTTGGTATGGGGATATGATAATGCCTTTAAGAGTAGTGCGGAAGTAGCGGAAGTATTAGGCAATGCCCTGAACACCAGCTTTAAGGGACGCGGCATCTCTATTAGCATGACGCTATGCGACAAGAACGACCCCGACGCCAAGGATTGGTTACAGCATATGCTGAAAGTGTATAAGAAGGCCGAGAAGTATAAGAAAATCACGGATAAAGATCTAAAGAGCTATGAAAAGAAGAAAAAACAAACTCCTCCCGTTGACTTTAGATCTTGTGTTTGTAATCCAGAGAAAAGCGACAAAATCATTGCCTTAATCAAGAAATACATGAAGGGTAAGACAAAGCCTCAATTCATATTCATGCCCCTTGCTGCAGCCTATAAGGCCGGGGTTATCGTTCTGTCATGGCCAGAGATAGTCAGTGAATTCAAACTAAGTTCCAGTCTAAGATCCTCGTTCTTCAGATTGAAGCAAAAAGACTGCAATACATATAAGAATAATAGCACTTTTGATCGGATGGTGGAGGAATTCAGGAAGATATAACCCTCCGGAAAATGCGACTTTATAACAATTTATGCGACTTTGTGATACTCCGTTTTTGAGTATCGTAAAGTCGCATTTTATTTTGCTTTTGTTTCGCTGATTCTCATTAACTTTGCGCCTCGAATAAGTAGAAACCGGGAAAAGATAGGCCTATTCTGATCTCACTAACTGAAATCAAAATGAGACAGAAAATAGATAATAATGAGAAAGATTACATCTGGCACGATGGTGTCAGGATCAGTGCAGAACAATTGCTGAGTATGGCAAAGAATGCAGGCAGCTATGCGCTGGCCGAGCATTATCTTTGTTCGCTCATGGCTTATGCAGCGATGAATCAGTTACCCTATTATATTAATAAGGTGAATGAGGTAAGGGAACATTATCAAGTGATACCAATACCTGTACCCAAGGAGAAAGATTCTGTGGTGTCAGTCAGCTATAACCGACATGTGAGCATAGACGACATGGCCAGAAAGAAGTATGGCCTGATGAGTGATGAGGACAGACGCGCAATACTGAGGGTAAGTCTGCAGGTGCTGATAGAGACCCACCGGGAGTTGTTTGAACGAACAACCCACTGGATCGGGATTTATCTCGTGATCAGAGATCGCCTTGACTCCAGTGTCAGCAAAAAGGGCTTTAAGGATTTTGCTAAGAGTTTCACACCTGAGTGCTGGCCCGTGATGCTCGCCATTGGTGTCAGTACGATGTCGAACTTCTCGCACTACGTCAATTACGAAGATCGTTTCGAGGCGTATTACGATATGGACCACAATCCATGGGATGATCTCTGCAATGTGTTCTGGAACATCCTGAAACAACAGATTATGGGCTGATTCTTACTAAGAACTTACTAAGAATTTACTAAGAACTTACGATTATCACGCAATTCTTACGAATATCTTACTATGAACTTACTAAGAATTTACGAATATCACGCCATTCTTACGAATATCTTACGAAAAACTTACGAGCTTACGAATACGGGGCTCGTAAGTTTGTTTTATGCCTACCTTTGCATCGTCAAACAATGACAAAGCGTTCTTTGACTTACTGAGACAACCGAAATTCCAGAAGGCTGGGATTTGAGAATAATAAAACACAAAGACACAAAGATACAGAGATGATAAGAAGAAAACTCTGTAACTCTGTGTTGATAAAATAATAACTATTTAAAGGTCGCTTAAGGAGGCGACGTAAAACAAAAATAAATTATGCGTGCAAGAATTTTATCAATTGTAACAAAGACAAATCCCTCAGATCTTGAACAGAACATCAGTGTTCTGGGGGTTAGTGAAGAGGACGTTCTGAATGAAGCCGAAGAGATTCTGGCCGAAGAGCTGGAGGAGATGAACCGGCCCAGCAGATTCTGCTACACACCAACCGAGATAGCCAAGGCTTACGGTATGAAGGGTAACGACCTGAACTCCTTCCTGAAAGACAAGGAGATTATCCATAAGGAACATGGTTGCTACAACATTGCTAAGGCCTACAAGAAGAAGGGCTATACAGCCTACCGCTACACGCTTCACTACAACAGCAAAGGCCAGCGAAAGGTCAAAGCCACACTTGTATGGACCGATGCCGGCAGAGAATTTATCAAGAATCTTATTAGAGGTGAGAAGTGAGGGGTGAGAGGTGAGAGAATACCAAGCAAGCCCAAATATTTAACTTAAACATTACAAAGATGAAGAGATTAACAAAGAATCAACAGGCGAAAGCCCAATGGAACATGAACGAAGGTGAGCGAATCTACAATCTGATGGAGGATGCGATGCTGTCGGCTGACAAATCGATCTCCGGAACTGTAGCTATGAACTATGCACTGAGTAAACTGATAGCCAATTACAAACTGGCAATGCGCGACTTGGACATAGAAGTGGATGATTACATCAGTACGATGGTGGACTTCTGGGAGTACCAGCTGGAGCACGATGAAGCTTACGACCGCTGTCTGTTTGATGCCTACACCGAAGAAGTAAAAGAGAAATACTTCAGAGAGTTGTTAGCTAACTGACCCAAACCTTTGTTTACAATAACCAATAAAACCGAATTAACCGAGTGAGCGAGGGGAAAAGTATCCGGATATAATTGAGCTCAAACTAAAACCTCCGCTTTTCCTACATATTGTTTCACTAAATCTAATTTAAATGAAGATTAAGAAGTATATTGAGTTCGCAGAGGAACTGCTTACCAGTCTCGCTGAGGGCAAGTATGTGCAGGGCGCACTGTATCGTGACGAAGTCACAGGTCGAATCACCTTCAAGGCCTACAACCGAAAGCCTCGTATCCGATTGAAAGATCGAATCATCCGCTATCTCGAGCACGGGTGGGTGAAGGAATCGGCTGATCGAATCAAGGTTTACGAGAGTATACCGAAGGAGATTGGCACTGTCCGTATGATAGGGGTGCTGGATCGAGAAGTGAAAGAGGCGAAGGATGCGCTGATAGAAAGAGAAATCATAGACTTCGTTTAATTAAAGAGTTAACCTATTATGTTTTGTTATCAGAGTAATTTTAGTAATCCGACCATGCCCGTTGACGAAGCGCAATTCTTTGCGCTCGTCAGGGCAACACAATGGAACGAGAGTATTGACAAGTATCGTGAGACGGGCGAGGCTTCGTATAAGCGAAAGCTGCCTGGGTGGATCTTCCCTTCTATGTTCGACATCACCACCTCGAAGGCGGGCAAGGAAGGCGCTTGGCGCAAGCAATCGGCCACAAGGCTCACAGGTTTGGTGGTCATAGATGTGGACCACATTGAGGATCCTCACGCCGTCTATCAAGGGTGGTTAGACAAGGGTCTTGACTTCAAGGATCTTGGTATCTATTTCATCTACATCACGCCATCGGGCAGGGGTATCAAAGTGGTCTTTAAGGCCAGAATCGACTGGGGCAACCTCATTGATAATCAGCATACCATGGCTCAATTGCTTGATATTGAGGTAGATGAGAGCGGAAAGGACTCGTCAAGGCTGAGTTACATTTGTAAGGAATCGGACATACTTTATTTAGACAAGGAATTATTTACGTATGAGAACAAAGAGTATAGTGAGAAATTCACTCCTGAGTATCGTTCTGGTCATAGTCGTGCTACTAAGAACAGCACTTCTGCCAGTAAGAGTGTTAAACCGAAGCCTGAGAATGCTGACTCTAATTCTAATCAGGAACCTTTAAAGTGGAGGGGCTATGACATTCAAAGTATTATTGATCAGCGTTATGCTGACAAGCTACCCTGCAAAGAGGACTCCAACCGCCATGCTGAATCCCTTAAGCTCGCCACAGACCTTATGCTCATGCTCGACGGAGATAAGGCCCTGGTACGGAAGGTCGTCGAAGCCCAGCCGTGGGTGCAGGAGATCATCGATGAGCGCGATGAGAACGTGGAGCAGACCGTTGAGTCAGCAGCGGGGTGCATCGCGGAGAAGGAGAAGAAGTATGCAAGCTCGTTGCCATCCAAGGCCATGCTTGAGGCGGTGAAAGCAGCGACGGGGTATGCATACCAAGAGATCGTGAAGGGGCAAGACAGGGGACAGGGCCCTGTCAGCCCAGGAGCGCAGAGTGTATCTGACAGGGACCAGTCCCTAGTCATGCAAGATGATCTGATGTGGGGAAAACTCGAAGGCTGGGGGAAGGAGATTGAATCAATGTTCGATGAATTCCCGTTGCTTAGGGATGTTTGTGCTGGGTTGAAACCTACACAGTATCCGGCAGCCTTGTTCGTGGCGGGTGGCATCCTGATGACACTGATGACGCGTTGCTGGTATCGCTTCTACCACAAGCCCCGCATCGAGCGCCGGCTGAACTGCTCGCTCTTCGTGATTGGCCATCCCGCCAGTGGCAAGTCAATGGCCGATGATCTGTACAACATTCTCGCCCTGCCCATGATGGAAGCTGATATGGCTGGTAAGAAGGCACTGAACGAGTATAAGAACGCCACGAAGAAGAAGGCTGCCAACAAGGAGGGCAAGGACAAGCCGAAGGCCGTGATCCGTGTTCACCCCGCCCGAACGGCCAACGGACAGTTTATCACCGACATGATAAATGCCCATGAGAACGTGAACGGCAAGGACATGCAACTTCACATGTTCACCTTCGACACCGAGCTCGACAACTCGATCACCCTGCAGAGCGGCGGCTCGTGGATCAACAAGCTCTCGATGGAGCTGAAAGCCTTCCACAACGAAGAAGACGGACAGATGTACATGAACCTCGACTCGCCCGTGGACAACTTCAACGTGACTTGGAACTTCATCTATACGGGAACCCCGATAGCCCTGAAGAAAAAGGTAAACGAGAAGAACTTTGGTAGTGGTCTCTCCACCCGACTAGCCGTGCTGCCCATGCCTAAGACCAACTTCCAGATGTTGGATTATGAGGACGAGGAGCACATAGACTGGGAGCGCATCAACCGCATGAAGGAGTGGGCCCATAAGTTGGACAAGCGAGCCGGACAGTTGCCTGTAAAGCCCTTGGTGCACCATCTGTGGGAGTGGACGAAAGCCCGTATGGAGGATTGTGCCGAGGACAACAGCGAGGCCAACGAACTGATGCTGAAACGCACGGCCTACCACGGACTGAACTATGCCGCCCCATTCATTGACATGCGCCACTGGAGCGAGCTGCATCAGGATGGCGAGTATTTTACGGGAGAGTATGAGGTAGACGATACCGACTGGAAGCTCTGCGAGCTCATCGCCCGTATTCAGTATGCCACCCAGCAATACTTCTTCGGCAAGATGGCAGAGAACTATTTCGACGCGATGAATAATGATGTGCAGACCTCGGGAGTGATGCACCAGAAGAAGTCGGTGAACGGCTTCAACCGTCTGCCTGAAGTGTTCACGAAAGTTGATATAGTACGTTGTTTCGACTATAACAACGATGAAGCGGTGAAGTCGAAGTTAAGAAGACTCAAGGAAGAAGGCTATGTAGAGAAGATAACCGATGGCCCCGACAAGGGAAAGTTCAGGAAGAAATGCCAGTTCTACCAATAAAGGGTCAAGGGGTCAAATGGTCAAATCGAATTTTTGAATTTAGAGTATGAGTAATGTAAGTATGAACAAATCGATGCGCCTCTCCGAGCACTTTACGCTCGGGGAGGTATGTAAGACAAACCACAAAACGGCTGATGGCAACATTCCCAGCCGCGTGGCGATAGAGAACTTGAAGAATATCTGTGAGAATTGGTTAGAGGATCTGAGGTACAGCAATAATGTGCTGTATGAAGACAAGGAGACAGGGAGACAAGGAGTCCAAGACAATACATCTGAGGCAGATTCCCCTATTATTATAACCTCAGGTTATCGCTCGCCAGAAGTGAATAAGTTGGCTGGGGGATCGCCTACCAGTAATCACTTAACGGGTTGTGCAGTGGATATTAGATGCGTAGGGGTGGAGCAAGCGCTTCGCTATGCGAATATCCTCCTCGATATCGCTGATGGCACTAAACGGGATTTCGATGAGCTCTTCATCGAGCGCTCTAAGCAAGGCCGCTATTGGATTCACTTCGCCGTCCGCCCCAAGGACAATCGGCGTAAGATAGCGTTCCTTACCCCATAAAGACCATCAGTTTACAAAACTCCCCGCTCTGATTCATTTCAGGGCGAGCATCATAAGCGTCTTCTTCATGACATTATCCAATTATATTCTGTGGCGTGCCTTTGAGGAAGGCGCTCACGTTGGCAGTGGCAATTTGGAGGAGGCGCTGGCGGGCTTCCTTGGTGGCCCAGGCGATGTGAGGGGTGATATAGGCGTTGTCCACCTGCAGTAGCGGGTTGTCGGCCTTGGGTGGTTCCTCTGTCATCACGTCGGCACAATAAGCTTTCAGGCGGCCTGTCCTCAGGGCCTCGGCCAGAGCGGCATCATCCACCAACGGACCACGGCCGGTATTAATGAGGATGGCCTCAGGGTTCATCCACGCGATGGTCTCGGTTTTGATGAGATGGTGGGTATCGGGAGTGAGCGGACAATGCAGCGAGATGATATCCGACGTCTGGAACAATTCCTTCAGGTCGGCCTTCTGGATGCCCTCGGGCAAGGCCTCTGCTGGTTTGCTGGTGAAGGCTTTCACCTTCATGCCAAAGGCCTGGGCGATCTGTGCCACGCGCTGGCCGATATTGCCAAGGCCCACGATGCCGAAGGTCTTGTCAGCAAGTTCGGTGATAAAGTTGGCGTAGTAGCAGAAGTCGGGGTTGCTACTCCAGCGGCCCTGGCGATTCTCAATGGCATAGCGCTCCGTGTGGTTGGTCACGGTGAGCAGATGGGCAAACACCATCTGGGCCACACTTTCCGTGCTATAGGCTGGGACGTTGGTCACAATGATGCCACGCTCACGGGCAGCAGCGATATCCACCACGTTATAGCCCGTGGCCAGCACCCCTATATAAATAAGGTGGGGCAGTTGGGCCATCTCCTCACGGCCGATCACCACTTTGTTGGTGATCACAATCTCTGCCTCGGCAGCCCGCGCCACTGTCTCATTGGGTTTCGTACGATCATACACCGTTACCTCGCCCAGCTGCTCCAGTCCCTCCCACGACAAATCGCCCGGGTTGGCCGTATATCCGTCGAGAACTACTATCTTCATCTTGCTCATTATAGTTTTACTGATTCGTATAATCGTTGCAAATATACAAATAATCGCGCAAAAATTTGCTTGTTTGCATATTATTTTCTATTTTTGTGGCGTACTAATCGATAACGAATTGGTTTTTAACAAGATTACAGCTCATGAAACGTAACTTATTATATATAATAGGACTATTGATGAGTCTTTGGAATGTCTGCGCTCAGAGTAGTGTGGACACCAAGATAGCCGTGAATGACGCGAAGGATGAGAACACCTTCGTGGTCATCATATCCAATGAGGACTATAAGCATGAGGAGCCGGTGCCCTTCGCCAAGAACGATGGCGAGGTGTTTAAGATCTATTGTCAGAAGACACTGGGCATTCCTGAGAGCAACATCAGTTTCGTGCCCAATGCCACGCTCAACGAGATGAGCTATGAGTTAGACCATCTGGCTGAGGTGCTGAATGCCTACGATGGTACGGCTCGCGCCATCATCTATTATACGGGTCATGGTATGCCTGATGAGGATAGTAAGGATGCCTATCTGTTGCCAGTGGATGGTTACAGCCAGAAGCCAACCAGCGGCATGAGCACCAAGGAACTCTACGCCCGACTGGGCAGTATGAACTCGAAGAGCATCATGGTGTTTCTGGATGCCTGTTTCAGTGGCGCGCGCAGAGACGGCAAGATGCTGGCTTCATCGCGAGGTGTGGCGCTGAAGGTAAATTCCGATCCTGTGGGCGATAATACGGTGGTATTCTCAGCTGCCCAGGGTAATGAGACAGCTTATCCGTATCAGAGTCAGCAGCACGGCATGTTCACCTATTATGTGTTGGATAAGATGCAACAATCGGGTGGTTGCACCACACTGGGCGAACTGAGCGATTATGTGACTACCAACGTGAAACGCAGATCGGTGGTGGAGAATAAGAAGAGTCAGACGCCATCGGTGATGGTTTCGTCGAATAACAACAATTGGCGTAATTGGCAGTTTGCCTCAAAGGCAGCCAAGCGTTTTGAGGACAGAGCGGTGGCTGCTGCACCAGCACAGCAGTCAGCTCCAGCTATGGCGCCTATACAAGAAACGCCCACTCAAAGTACGCCTGTACAAAGTGCAGCCACTACACCTACTTTGTCGATGGATGCGGCCTCTGAGTTAGTGGCGCAAGGCAAGAAGGAGATACGCGCCATGAACTACAGCAAGGCCAAGACCACCTTTACCGATGCAGCTAATGAGGGAAGTATTGAGGCTATCTATCAACTGGGGTTGCTCTACAACAACAGCAACTTTGATGGTTATAACCGAGAAACGGCTACGAGCTATTTCATGCAGGCAGCAGAGAACAAACACGTGGAAGCGATGTATCAAGCGGGCATGATGTATCTCGGCAGAGACAACGCCACAGCCAAGAACTGGTTCCGCAAGGCTGCCGATAAGGGCCACGAACGCGCCCAATCCCAACTACAGAGAATGAGATAACAATCCAATTAACTTAAAACATAAAGCATTATGAAAAAGATTCTATTAATTCTCATGGCGATGGTCGCCTTTGGTATTCAGAACATCAGTGCCCAAGATGGTATCAAGATCGTAACGAATCATCCCGATTTCAAGGTGAAGGTGGTTCGCTGTGCTGTAAGTGGCACCACTGCCATTATCGACCTTAATTTCATAAATATAGGTTCAAACGATATCGATGAACTCGTTGTTTATGGGGGAGCAGCAAAATCAGAGGCCATTGACTCTGATGGAAACATCTATAATGAGAATAATATTAAGGTGAAACTTAGTAAGGAAACAGAATACCATAACTATCGCTGTCCTCTCAGCATGCCTACAGACGTCCCCATGAAAGTAACTGTAAAATTGGAAAACTTCTCTAAAGCTGC
>JAEEGF010881813.1_pt1 | contig 34018 bp, 28 predicted proteins | sample 9134171 | NCBI WGS metagenome assembly JAEEGF01 (sample SAMN16246542, study PRJNA631951) | gut metagenome | biome: gut microbiome; feature: rumen; material: AP-attached | host: Bos | place: Iran: Karaj | collected 2018-10
CTTCACAAAGTTCGGCCTTGCTCCCGTCACGATACATATCTTCGTCATAGTTATCTTTTCTTTCAGACTGCGAAGGTACTACAAAATGCGGAAAGCACCAAGAAAAACAAATGCGAAATGACACAAAAAGTGCAGAACTTGGCCTTTTCGTCACTTTTAACACCCATAATTGTTTATAACTCAATTATTTTTATTACTTTTGCAGTCACTTACAAACAAATCATCATGGATGTAGCATTCATTTTAGATAAGTATTTCAAAGGAAAAGGGAACGTCTCTATCGACGTGTTTGATGCGCAGACATTAAATACCGTTTATCGAGATGTTGTCAATGCTATGACATCACACTTCGAAATCGAGGTCAGTGTACTTCAGGCGCTCAGTTATTGCCTATACGAGATGATGGATAATGTGCATATCCATTCAGGTAAGCCTTTGGGAACTGCTATGACACATTATGATGATACCCAGAAGCTTTTACGTATATTGATTGCCGACGATGGAATGGGTATTAGGAGCTCACTTGCTGAAAATGAGAAATACAAAGACATCACCGAGTCTGAGGCTTTAAGATTATGTCTGGAGGATACAATTACTGATGGTAAAGGCATGGGATTTGGACTCTACACCACGTCAAGATTAGTAGATAGCATTGGCAAGGAATTTATTTTGCACTCAGGAAGTCATAAACTCATCATAAAAGACGGAAGCACTTCTGTAATTTCAAACGGTTTCTGGCAAGGTACGCTCATCTATATGGAAATTGGAACTGGCCAAGAGATAGATCCTAATCAAATAGTAGATCACCGAGCTGATGTTGCAGAAGAATATAACGAGACATTTGTTGAAACAGGGGAACTAGAATCGCTATGGTAGAATTTAAATTTATAGAATACGGAACAGATTTCGGAACTCGCGACATGGGTAAGAAACTCCGAGAGAAACTATTACCGCTGATTAACGGTAACGAAAAAGTCGTTCTCGATTTCACGGACGTTAATGTAGTCTCTAATTCCTTTGCCGATGAATGTATTGCAAAATTATTGTTAGAAATGCCATTACAGGAATTAAAGCGCCGCACCACATTCCGCGGTCTGAATCCATTGGCAGAACGGAGTGTTTTGGTAGCACTTCAGCGTCGTTACAAAGTCCTTTCAGAAGAAAGGCACTAATCTCCCGTAGTACGGGTCAAATTGGACGTTGCATTACAAACAACCAAGCCTGCACATATCTTCGTCATAGTTATCTTTTCTTTCAGACTGCGAAGGTACTACAAAATGCGGAAAGCACCAAGAAAAACAAAAGCGAAATGTAACAAAAAGTTTACAAAAGGGTGTTTTCTACACTTTTAACGCCCATAATTGTTTATAACTCAATTATTTTTATTACCTTTGCAGCCACTTTAAACAGGAATTTAATGATGATGAATAAAACTACTATTTTACGAAGCACTGTCCTACTCATTCTCATGGTGTTTGTTGCACGAACCGGATTGGCAGAAGACCGCGTGGGTAATACGCTTGTTTATGATTTCAATTGGTATCATAATAATTTGACACCTGTACAAGATAGAGATTTTGAACAAGGAGAAACGGTTAAGAATTCATTTGGCGAAAACATGATTCTCTTGTCTGGATTAGGTGGTATTGGCACTCGCTTCGCTGTAGGTGAACTAACAGGTAACAACAACAAATGGTATGTTCGCGACTATAACAATTCCTCCTATCTATTTAGTTACTGGAGCGGATACAGACGATTATCTATTATGGGTCTCAGTGCTGGACATACCGTCCAAATTTTCTTCGAAAACGTAAGTGAGTCAAATACCATCAACATTCGTTCCAACAACGTTACAGGCAAAAACGGTGTTAAAGATTTAACCAATAATGTTCCAACAGGAGATGCTATTACGTCAGAAGAAGTATTGACCATGTCAAAAAGTGGTTCCTTGGACTTATGGGTAGGCCGAAACATTGCCATTCGGAAGGTCGTCATCGACGACGGAGGCACGACCAATCATGTTTCATTCGACACAACAGGTAAGACAGGGGATCATTCATACAACTCTGGCCCAAGCTATCCTTATTACAAGAGCCAGCTGTCAGCGAGAAATTTCGTGGAGCCTGCTATTTCTGTTTATCCAAGTACTGCAGAGGTGACATATACCGTAACCAATTACGGTGAAAGCACAAGAGCCGGCGAAAAAAGCGTTGCCGTCATGAACGAAAACCCTGCTCAAAAAAGCGATGTGATGTTCAAGAACATCGGTTGGTGTAAGGTTACAGCGTCTATCACCGTTGGCTCGACCACATATTCTGATTCCTATGTTGTTTGGGTCTGGGATAATCTGGCAGAATACTCCCTGACAGAAAATGACACAAAATACACCCTGACTGGCGCCGGTATTTTGGAGAATCGCGTAGTGACTGCCGTTCCAGGTATGACCATGACATTTGGTATTCCTTTCAATTATCCATCAAACGGAGACTATGTGAATAGTATCGTTAGTAATACAGAACCATACGATTTTAACTATACAACGGATAATTCGGATTACAACTATCAGCCAAACTCAGTAGTTGTTTCTGAAGCGCCAAACAATTCTGGTAATTTTATATCTTATATTTCTGCCGACAACGGATGGTGGGACAGATATCCTTACAGACATGACCGATTCCCCTATCAAGGAACGTTCTATACATTTACGGCTAAGGCATCAGGTACTTTAACAGTCGGTGGATATAGGTCTGCAGCTAACGATGTAATATGGAAAAATAGAAACAGCTTAGATGAAGGTAGCATCCTTAAAGATGACCAAGGTGACAATTTAATTATCTCAGAAAGCAAGGCTATCCCGATGACTGCCGGTCAAATTTATATCATACATGGTGTCACTCCACATATTACAGCCAACGACTACTGGAACACCACCACAGGCTGGGCTGTCTTTGAACTGGAGTGGTTCAAATTCGAATCGAACTTTAAAATTGTAGATCCTGATAACACTAGTGTGGAGAAACTTTACGGTGTAGCTTCTGAATGTGGTGCAACAAGCGTTACATCTCGTGAAAAAATAACCATCACAGGTATCTCCGATTACACATCAGCAGTAACTGTTAAAAGTGGAAGCGTAAGTTGGAAAGGTACAATAAATAGTGCATCAGTAACGATTAATAGTGATGGAACCATGACTTTCTCCAATATCACCTATAGTACAAGTGATGCAAACAAGAAAGGTGGCGCCATCAAGGTGACATTACAGAATGGTGAAAACGAAAAGGACTTCGTAATGACCATTCCCTACGGCAAGCACGTCTGGGACTTCCGCCGTGCTGAACATCAAGAAGGAGCATCAAGACGTGGTGACTGGAGCTATACTGCTGAAGCGCTGAACACCATGATGGACAATAATGGCTCCGACTGGAACCGCGTTTTCAAGGTTGCCAGCAAGTCCGGCGGTTCATGGACAGAGCTGATTGACCCGATTATGGTTGCTCGTGGTTCCGTGAACGGTAATAATGCCTTCTACATGGACAATACCGCTGGTCTGATTTTCAGTACAGGCTCCGACAGCTTTGGATCTCAGGAAATAAGCAATAACGTAACTGGCTACAACAGCCTGACCAGTGACCAGAAATACAGACAACCCTATACCATCACAACAGAAACCGACCTGCTGTGGATGAAGGGTAACGGCACCATCTACTTCCCTGGTGTGACGGCTAACCAATATATCAAGATTTATACCTACCGTCATGCAGATGGTAAAGGTGAAACCTATAGGGCAAAGAACCTTGTTGACCTTGATAATGTTGCCTACGACGGCAACACCAACTTCATCATGCGCGGCATGTGGGAAGAGCGTTACCCCGGTTTCATAGGTGACAACATCAAGGGTTGCGCCATCTTCAGAGTGCCCAGCAACTACACGTCCACCCAAAATTGTGCAAACATTCCCCAGCTGACCCTTTGTGATAACGGCTGGGTGAAAATCTACCGCATAGAGATTATGGACGAGTTCGAGCCTGACCTGATTATGACTGATGATAATAGTAACAACATTTTCTATCCCGTTGACTATGACGGACAGTATGGATCGGTTGTAATCCGCAAGAATGGCAATACAACAACACCCATTACAAGAAACTATCTGGCTACTACAGGTCAGACCCAATGCCAGCATGCCAACACGTGCGACTACGAGGTCATTGCCCCAGAAGGTGCCGTAACGGTTAATAGAACTATCTGGAATTCAAGCGGCGGCGTAAACTACAACCGTTTAAGTCTGACCTTCAACAAGGCCGGACGAGTAAGAATCATTCAGCGCGAGCGTGCAAATGCTTCTGGTTACGCAACTTCTACCGATGCCCCCAGTGCTTCATTGGGCTATGTCATCGACAAGAACGAGTACTACATCAACGTGGGTGAACTCACCGTACAGAATTATCCTTACACATGGGACTTCACCAACCATAATATGTATCAAGGTTCTTCGGCTACCAAGACGACATTAGGAGCAAACGATAGCCATTGGGTTAAGATAGACAATAAAGACATCTATACGCAACAGACTCTTGGCAATGTCAGCTTCGGTACTGGTGATGGACAGGTAGTACAGAATCTGACTGTACCCTATTCATACTTTGCACAGGGAGCACAGTTGTCAAACGCAGCAGGAACAGCCATTGCAGAAACCGAAGGACTGGGTATTACATCCCCCACAAAAACAAAAACATTAACGTACTTTGCTACAGTTGAAGAACAGTTTGGTAAACAAACCAGAGACTACGAAGGATATGATTTAGCAAACAGTGCCATCACGATTAATGGCAATACACTGACAGGCGTTAAGAAAATCATGATTCCTGAGGTTCCAGACGAGTCGTATATCTTTGTAAGTTTTGAGAGTGGCAACCCTGTAGACGGACAAATGGAAGTAGGAGGAACAAAGTACTATGGACATTATGGAAATACCGATATCTTCAAACTCAAAGGCGGAGTTTACTGCTTTACGAAAAATACAGGAAGTCAGGAACCACAAGACGTGACTATTACTCTGTCAGATAATGCCAAGATTAAGGAAATTGCCGTTACCAATATAGTAAAGAACATCAATGAATTAGGTTATGCTTCAGAGAGCCGCAACCACGCTATTGACCATACCTATCAGGCTAGGTTCACAAAGCATCCCGTGAAGGCATACGCCATTACCCAATATAATGGAGAGACAGATAATTTTAATAATTTCACACCACAAGTTAAGAAATCAGCCAATCCCATATCTATTGTACCAGAAGGAACTGGTGTAGTACTTTATCAGAAAGCACCAGAACAAGGTGAATCAGATGTCATTCTTGACGGGGCATTCTCTTCTCCCCTTTTCTACCCTGCTGTCAATGTTGTCCCCACAAATGATGACACGGCAATTCTGGCTACGAACTGGATGCGTCCAAGCGTTACACCAACAACATTTGAATCTGAAACTGAAACATGGAATAATGTTGACTGCACCAGATTTATCATGACTCGTAAATATTATACATATACCAAAAACAATGGGTTTGGTGAACAACAGACATCACAAGTAGAGGCTTTCTATCGCTTAATTTATGACAAGAGCGGAACTGTTGAAGCTACAGCACACAACACCATAAAGGCAAATAAAGCTTATTTGCTGGTTCCAACAGCTAATGTACCAGAAGCACTTTGGAACAGTAATAATGTCAATGCACCAGCAGGAATTTTCTTCTTGGATTTAGAGGATATTACCGGCGATAATGGAACGACTGCTATTGACGACATAATCCGTCAAGAGAATGAAAGCATTAATGGACAGGATGTTTATTACTCGCTCTCAGGTGTCCGCATCGTAGGCACTCCCACCACCAAGGGTATCTACATCCGTAACGGCAAGAAGGTCAGCATCAAGTAAGAAAGGAGGATTGAAATGAAGAATAATTATTTAACACCACAGATCACGGTGATTACCATTGATGACAATAGTCTTTTAGCAGGAAGCCCAAGAGATACTGGAACTTATGCCAGTGACGCCGATGCTCCTGCCATGATGAACATTCCCGAAGAGGAGTCTTACTCAGAACATGAGGAGTAAGTAAGCATTCGAAGAAAAGACATTGTACCTGTAAACCCGTTTCCAGTGTTGATGGGCCACCCAACGACTCGAAAAAAAAGGGTATGCTTAATGTCAATTTCGTCAACTTCTAACAACGAGAAGGCGGCCGTCCTTATGGACCGCCGCCTTCTGTCTCTGCTCATTTCCTCCAGTAACTCTGAACCGTCTGCGGGCATTCCTTCATGGCTCCGTCGAACATGAGTCGCGAGAGGTTGTAGCGGCTCTCAAACCAGCACATGGCCTGCATCACTTTGAAGAGGTCGTCGCGCGTCTGGTTCACGTCCTCTTTCCATAGCGTGTTACGCACATAGGTGGTGTAGTTCCGTTCCGCATCACCCCCGTCGGGTGCCCATCGGTGGACGATCTTCGTTACGGTCTTCAGACCGTGGTCGCGGTGGTAGCGTGTCAGCAGGATGATGGCGGCACGCACGCCGTAGGTCATCGTGGTGAACTGCACAAACTGTTTGTCGTTCTGTCCCTTCGCCATTCCCTGCCAATTATTAGGGCCACCCACAATGTTCATGGGGTTGTTGTTCCGCATACCCCGAGTCAAATTTTCGTCGATCATAGTGATTTTCGATTTAGTGATTTTCGATTTTCGATTTATTAGCGAAGCGTTTCGTTTTCGTCTTCGTTTTCGTCTTCGTTTTCGTCTTTTTTCTTGAAAACCTTGACGATGTCCACGACCAGCTCAATGAGCGGTTTCAATAGTGCGACCAATTTGAGCAACTGGTCAATGCTGAATAATGCTAATTTCTTCATAATCCTTAAAGTTAATTAAATTTCGAACTGCAGCACTGCAGCAACTGCAACAGACGCTAAACTCTAAACTCTAAACTTTCTCAAGAACTCCTCCGTCTTCATGTACCTGCTGCTGACCGCATCATAGGCAATGTAATTGCGAGCCTGCCAACTGCGTAGGGTACTGTCTCCGTCGCCGGCCTTTCCCTGTCGCTGACGCATCAGGCGGTACTCCTCCTTCGTGAACTCGTCGGGCAGCAGTGCCAGGAGGTTCTGAGGGCCCGACTGTCGCTGTATCTCCACCTCCTCACGCAGCTCCTGCTCCAGTTGCTGGCCGAAGTAGAGCATCTTGCACCACAGGTTGTACTGCTGCGACCAGCGCACGAAGTCCGCAATCTCCTTCGACCACTTGCAGCCGTGTGCCACGTAGAGCACCATGCCCTTCAGCCACGCTATGACGTTGGCACGGTAAGAGAGAATCCTGTAGGCCTCACTCTCGTAGAGCTTCACGGCGTCGCGGTTCTCTTTCTTGATGTCCAGCGACAGCTTTTTTGCCTGCTGACACTCAATGAGTCCGCTGGCAGCCTCCAGCCGGTCTATGTAGGGCTTAAGGTCTTCTGCAAACGTATGGTCGTAGATGCCTAAGATGGGAGCCGTGTCGTCGTCCTCGTCGCTGAGGATGATGGTCGATACGTCCAGTCGGCTCAGCGTGCCGTCGTTCACCATCTTGCGAAGGAACTTCCTGGCATTGGGAGGCGTCGTTGACGCATTGAAGTTCCACCTCAAGGGCGCGATGCCTGACACCGAGTCCGAGCCGTAGCGCTCCTGTCCCACCAGGCTGTTGTCGTAGGCCTTGCGGATGAGCAGTCCCACCTCGTCAGCCGAACCCCTCGACGTCACCTTCTTCAGACCCTCTATCTCGTCCACGATGGTGTAGATGAATCGCTGTCCGTTGTTGTGGGCGTCAATGACACGCTGGTTGAAGATGGCGTCCGTCAGATTGTCTATCAGCATCTGTATGCAGATGTCCGTCGGCCTCGGGTCCTTCTTCTGCTTCGCGCTGGGGTTCTTCTGCTTCCACTCCGCCTCACGCTGGCGGTTGGGCTGGTCACGCAGCCGGATGTCCTCCATGATGTACTCAATGGGCTTCTTGATGGTTCCCTTGCCAATCGACTGACGGCCTATCAGGATGTTCATGAACGTTGCCTCGTGCTCCACGTTGTCCCAGTAGCGGAACTTCACGCCGTGCAGGTGGACACCCAGCGCAGGGAATACCGCATTGGCCACCGCCGGCTTGTAGAACCACGGCACGTTCTTCGTCAGCAGCTTGATGAGTGGCGGCAGCTTCTTCGGCATGGGTGGCGGCGTGGTCATGGTACCGCCGCAAGCCTTCACCACCGCTGTGTCCTTCAGTGCCTGCAGCACCCGTTTCAGTCGGTAGGGCATGCCCTCAGACTTCGCCTGCAGCGCACTCTGTATCTTCTGCCGTTTCTCCTCCAGCGTAAAGCCGTCGTAGCAGGGAATCACCTGGTCGAGCCACTCAGCATTTCGGTCGCAGATGTGCCTCAGGTCGCAGGCCAGCTGGTACGTCAGCGTGTCCCTGTCCCCCTTCGACGGCTCCTTCCCGTCGTTGTTCAGTTCCCAGTACTTCCTCAGAATGTCCGCAAATGCGAAGCCGTGGTATTCTTTCGGAAACGAGGTCTGATGGTTGACGTCTGACGGCTGAGAAGCCACATCTTCCATCTTACCTCTTCCATCAGACATCTCACTCTTCTCCCACGGCTTGTAGTGCTTGTTAGCCTTTTTCGCACCTGGAGGCACCTCTTCCTCCCCCAGCCTTTCACGCTCTTTCAGTCGCGTGTACTCCTCTGCCGCCTCCTCGTAGCCCAGCGACTCTGTGAAAAGTGCGTCGTCCAGCAGCGGTGTCGTTTCAGTATTAATCGGACCGTGAAACACCACACGGTTGTTCTCCTTGTTATTCGTATCCATCTCTGTTTTAGTCAGCATCGACATACGGACCTGACACTCCAGAATAGTACGCCCGGGCTGGCGACGCCCTACTGCATGAACACCGTAACTGGCTGATTCCGACACTTCTACAAGCCCCAGTTCGTCCTTCTGTTCTACCAGCTGTTTCATAATGCGTCGGCACTCCTCACGGTCGTTGCAGTCAATGTCGTAGAAGAAGAAAGGACTCACCGTCTTCACGCCCTTTAGCAATCCCCCATCAGGCACCTCGGCGTTATAGTTCACCTGTACCAGCGCGAGTTTGTTGCTTGTCTCATGGGTCTCACGGAACATGTTCCAGTTACCTATGTTCTCGGGCGTATTGCAAGCCGCAATAAAGGCTTCGGCGCTTCTGATGGAACGGACAACCTTGTGCCCGTTCCCGTCAAATGTAACTAAGTTAATCATCATTCAAAACAATTAATTCCCTCAGAACCTTCTGTGCAATAGCACTCGCCTGGCGTATCAACTCGCCTGGCAGCTCGTCAATCAGTTCCTCGGACAGTGAGAAACAAAAGTAGTATCTTCCGTCTTGTCCGTGCGACAGCGAGCAGTTATCATCGCGGAACAAGGGTTTGTTTCTGACGCGCTTCGGCAGTTCAGTCATGTAGATGTTACCGTCCCTCATGCCCTGCACCTTGCAACGAGCCGCAAAAGCCTCCATCTGTACATCCTCACAGCATTCGAAGTCAACCGTGCGCAGTCCGTTTTCCAACATGCCGATAGTCATCAAACCATCCAGCGTTACCTCTCTCTTGTAATTCTTCTTGATCCTTGTATTCATCGTCTTAAGTTGTTAGCAAGAAGAAGGTCAGATTCTTTGCGCATTTACCCGGGAACATCCTCCTCACTTCAACTCAGTTTTTTTACTTTTTTACCTTTTTACCTTCTTACCTTCTTACCTTTTTACCTTCTTACCTTCTTACCTTCTTACCTTTTTACCTTTTTACCTTTAATTAGTTTTCCACAATGTCCACTACCGTAATGTCCTGATAGAACGTTCCGTTCGACTCGTGCGTCTGGAAGCGCAGGCAGGCAATCACCACCTTGCCGACACCGTATTTACACAGGGCGAGGTTGCCCAGCATGGCACACTGGTATTCATCCTCGTAGTCACCACCAAGCTCGCGGAGCCTGATATAGCACTTAGCCAACTGGCCGTTTTCTGATTTCTTACTCGGCACATAGACGGGTTCCGTCTGAGCCACTACCTTACAAATTCTTGTCTGCATAATCTTTAATGTTTAAATTTCAACGTATATATCGCCATACATGGCTTCAAATTCCTCCCTGATGTCAGCAAGGCTCATGGGCTCAACTTCCTCGCCTCTCTCCTTTGCCTCATCCTCACGCAGATGTATAGCGAGTACGAACATCAGATAATCCTTGCGCTTCACGCCACCTTTCGACATACCCACCATTTTCAACTGCTGGTTCATCTGCCACAGGCTGCAGAGGCTGGATGACTTCACGCTCTTCTCCTGGTTGCAGCACCACCGCTGTGACGATGTTCTGTTCAGATCCTTGAACTGGCATGAGGCACAGCACATCTTCACCTGCTGGCCAAATCGGTTTCTCTTGATTTGAATATTCGTATTCATTTATTCTGTTGATTAACGTCGCCCCTTCTAGCGACCTTTATTTTATTTGTATGTAAATTTTCTTGAAGAACAGCCGCGCTGTCGCAGCGGGGCTGGTTTGTGTGGCTCGCCTGCCACTTGTTGCAATGATTAATGAAAAACACTGAAGTTTTAAAATCCAATGCAAAGATAAAGCAACTTTCTCTAAGCTTTACGGGTAAAAACCGCTTGTTCCGAAAACTGTTCCGTCGTCTGCGGCTTTTGTTCCGTTTTCTGTTCAGGTCTTCATCTTCCCACCTTGTTCAGTATGCTGATTAGCTGCCTCACCACGTTTTTTCTCCTCAGTATCTCCTGCGGGTCTTCAGTATCAGTAAACTCCCAGTCGGGGTAAGTACCCAACACCCGTCCGTACCAGGTGCTCAGCGTTGTCCGGCTGGGCACACGCTCAATACCAAGACTCGTCAGATAGTCCATAAAGCTTTGGGGCGACTTGAATCCACCAAGCCCCTCAACAGCTCCGTCGCCTATCGCCACCATAACCCACGTGTAGTCATAGATGTGACGCATTGCTCCGTTCTGCCTCAACACATTAAAAGCCACAGTCATTCTTCGGTTCATCTCGTCAAGGTCCGTTTCCCCTGACTCCTTCTGACAAACCAGTTCCATTTCAGGAATGTGCTTAACCCACTCTTCCAGCAGCGTGACCATCGAGTCTGGCACGCGAAATGTCATTTCCTTCATTTCTTCCGATGCTTTGTGAGATGTGTGTGATGACGCGCGTTTTAATATCTAGAAAACACCTCGCAAATCTCGGATTTCCAATTAGTTACTAATTCACTACTTCCGTTTCAAAGTCGATTTTCGCATACTCTTTTTTGAAAAACGCCACTTCCTTCTGAAAGAACTTGTCAATGTTGAAACCTGTTCTCCGGGCTACATCTTTCAGCATCGCCACCGCCTTCGCCAAACCGACAACAGCAGTACCCATCGCCACCGGATCAATCTCCTTCAAGTCCATCCGTTCAATGATGTCGTTGCCCAGCTGGTCGCCCTGCTCCATGATTCGTTCAACCATCAGTCCGAGGAAACTTTCTCGCTCTTCGTTGCCAACATTCGCGTTGGACTTCATTTTGATTTCCTTTGCCATATTAGTAATGGTTTTAATTAATAAATAATGTTACTTAGCGAAATCGTCTTTGGGGTTTATAGAGCCCGCCGACTTCTGATTTCACTGGCAAAGGTAAAATGCGATTATGCGACTGAAAAATAAAACTTCAATCGCATTGTCAATCGCAAACGGATATCATTGGAAAACCCCTTTCCAACTGGAAAAAGAAAAGAATAAAAAAAAGTGCGACCGAACTTCCAACTTTGTTCAATCGCACGTCTCAATCGCAAAAATCATATATTACTGATGTAATCGAATGTACTCCAGCACCCAGTCAGCGTATGGTTCCTGACGACATTGGCCCATGTATTTGCTGAAAGTACGGTAGTTCTCGCACACGCCGGCGCTACGCGCAATGCTGTCCATACTACCCTTGATAACGCCACCTTCCTTCAACAGTCCCAACACACAGCCGCGAACATAGTCCTGACGCTTGTTGCGCCCCCATTCCGTAGCAACATATACCTTGTGGTCCGACTTCATCAGCGCACTTATAAAGCCGTCGGTCCATTGTTGGTCGTAACGCTTGTCCGTGCGATGAATTTCAAACCACTCTTCCTGAAGCAACATCTTCAGATGCTTTGCCGGAGCAAAATAGTTCAACTGCGGGTTCTGTTCCTCACCGTCGTCAGTTTGAGCATCAAGCACCTTCCGACGCTCCTGCTGCGCCAACTCAATCTTGTGCATATACTTCATAAAGGCACTGCGATGCGCCTTTGCATTCTCCTCGTGACGGCTGGCAAAGAAGTGCCGACCCACCTTCACGGGGTCAACCACCAGATAACCGTCGTAGTAGTCCACAAGCTTTCGAAATTCAGAATAATGCTTATGGACCGTTTTCCTCAACTTATGGTCATCATCCAGTTGGCTAAAGTCAAATTCCGCCGGATAGCGCGTCGCACGCTGTATATGCTCCACCTTCGCGTTGAACACGCCCTTCTCGAACATGTGTACCAGTTTCTCGGTCACGTAGTCGTTGATGTGCTCAAGGTTTGGCATCCCAGTGCAAACGTCGTACAGCCAGTCGTCGAAAGTACGACGCACTCTGCCTGGTGTTCCCGAATTCATATACCGACGTTTCTCCTGCTCATATACCCGCGCATACTCCTCGTCCTTATGACGTCGCGACAACTGATCGTCTATCTGTGCCAGCACAGCGCTCAACGCCCCAAGCGCATCGTTCACCTGCTCCGTCTGCTCCTGCAGACCGGCGTTCGCCGGCATGAGTTCCATCGACATCACCTGCTCGGCAAGGTCAGCAAAGTCAACATCCACGTCCACGTCCAACGCAGCCTCCTGACTCACACGCAGCAGCACCTCCTGCTGCAACGTCTGCGCCACTTCTGCGATGTCCGCCACCACGCCCATCAGACGGAATTTAGTCCCCGCTGTGGGCCGTTCTGCCCTCAAACCGGAAAGCCTGTCAAAGAGTCCGGTCAGTATGTTTTTTACGTCCATAAAGACAAACCTATAGATTTTTAGTTGATAAATTCCTCCCTTCATTAAGGGATGGCAAAGGTACGATTAAGTAAGCACAATACAAAATTTAATTCGATTTATTTTTAGTTCAACCATAAAGTTATCGGCAGCAAATATACAACAGGGGGTGTCCCAAAAGTCAGGACACCCCTCAGCATTTACGATACTTTAACAAATCAGGCAAAAAGGATTGATCAGCTGCTCTCATGTTATCTTCCTTAAAACCTCTAGAGATTTATTTACGTCGTCATTGTCGAGAAGATCCAATCTGAGTAACTCATACAATCTTTTGCCATAAAAAGATAACATGACCCTTCCTATATTTTCTCCTAGGCTATATGGAGGTACATTATGTAACAATCCAAGATTACGTAAATGTAACACCTCAGATAATACTTTATCTACAGATGGATCTTCGTTCTGCTTTACAAGCGTCTCTGCATGGGTAAAACTAACGCTCTTATTCTTGTAGTGAGAATAGAAAATTTGTATCAAGCACATTTCTGAATAAGAGATTTGACCGATAACTCGACTATATTGCATCAGTTCTGAGTACCCCAAATCTTTGACAAAAGGAATATTGCCGATGAAGTTTCCGCTAAAGTGGGCTTTCTTCTTTTCAGAATCTTGCTTTATCTGATTTAACATCATCTCAAAAATATCATCAGCATCGCAAAATCCATCCGCATGAGACAGAAAAAGTTCATCATCCCTTATGCTGTCACTTATTTTTTTTAATTTCAATGTTTCGGACATGCCGTCCAAACCGTCAGATAAACGATTATACTCCCTAGAAGTTATTTTCCCTTGGTTTACCCAGCTTTTGAGCCACTCCTTGGCTTTTTCTGCCAGAACAGGTGACATAGCTATTGCTACAATCCCTAACGATGGCCTCAAAAAGCTTATTGTTGACGTCGCTAAACCAAAGAAACCATCAACAGCAGTATCTATTGCTTTGTTATCATCCATGCTTACCCTGTCGCTCCCTTACCATTCCTATGAATTCCGACAAACACATGATGTTGTCATGAAACTCAGGCAAGAAAAGACATTTATTGTCTCTAGGTACCACTAAAGTCAGATGTTCGTCTTTCATCTCTTGCAACTGATTTCTCGACACGCCACGCTGTAATGTAAATAGATGTTTGTTAGGAATCTTGTTAGCTTCATTAAGAACCTGACGCCAACGATCTTTACATGTCGTTTTGGCTCCAAGCATAATTAGTTTTTCTAATGGGAAATCGCGGTTATGATAACTCTTCCCATCAGGAAAAATAAAATCTGGTTTCTTTTTGTTTTCTGTAACTACCTGTTCTTCAAAATTCAGATGTGAAGCGACGAATATCTCTGCCAAATGATGCTCTAATGATTTACCAGCCCTTGATTTTCGTCTGTTTAGAATTGTATTAGCAAATTCAACAAGACTCTGGCAATTCTCAAATGGCTTTGAGAAAACTGGGTGGTATATTTTTTCTTCTAGTCCACGGAAAAGTTGATATTCCGCATCTGTCCATTTCAGAATAATTCTATCTGCATTGTTCGAAATATCAATTTCCGTATAATGGTTTGCAGTAATAACACATTTACGGACAAAGGAAGCCATCTCTATTGTATCAGGGAAATCCACGTGACAATTAACAAACGACAAGAAATCGTTCCTTAGTTTCACATCAGGTGAGACTATGGCGAATTTGTTTATTTCTTGATTGCCCTTTGTGACATCAAGGCTAAATGCGTCCATGAAATCTTCTATGTTATCTTGATCAGACAACACATATGCATAATACTCACCTTCTTGGTTCCTTGTCATAATCTGAAGGCTACCAATATAGTCTTCTTGTAGGAACTCAAATCCTCTGCCGAACCTTGTAAGTCTGTATTCGTTTCTTGTTCCTACACCATAATAGATAGCTCGACTTTCTGTGTTCTTATAGCCTTTTTGCCAATCAATTTCAACGAATACATCCTTATTCGATCCTCTTACTCCAGGCTCGTCAAAGAACATCTTGTAGAATGGCTTGGCAAATGTGAAACCACATTGATTACTGCCAGTTTTACCAACGTCGTTAGGCGTGATGTAATGGCAATATGCATAAGCAGATTCATGAACCAGCTGTATCGCATCTTGTAAATTCTCGTCTATCATACTTTATACCTTCATCGTTTTTATTATTTGTTCTGATACTGCCGTTATCAACGGGACAACAACAGAGTTACCACACTGTCTATAAGCCTGCACGTCAGACACTCGGTCTATCCTGTATTGATCAGGATATCCCATCAGACGTGCACATTCGCGAGGAGATAGACGGCGAGGATTTTTACCTTTGCCTTGGGGTATTAAAATCTCAGAACCGTCTTTATAGTATCGAGCGCTGAGTGTTCTTGTAATACCATTGAGGTCAACAAGGCCAAACCCAAAACCGTTACCTTTAGCACGATGCTTCTCTGCGTAGTTTTGCAAATAAGCCCACAACTTATCGCTCAACGTGTATTTGGGGTCAATGTTGGGGTCGAGGATTTCCTTGATGCTGCGTGTTGCTTCGTGCTGTTCAGGGAAGGTGAACGTTTCTTTTCCAGCATAGACGTCTTCGTCGAAGCCAACAATCATGATTCTCTCACGATGTTGGGGTACATAGGTTTGTCCGTCCATCACCAGATAATGTACAGAATATCGTAATTCCTTGAGCGTGTCATAAATAACACGGAAGGTATTTCCCTTATCGTGCGAAGTAAGATTCTTCACATTTTCCAAGAAGAACGCTTTGGGACGGTGGCGGCTGATAATATCAGCAACATCAAAGAAAAGCGTTCCTTGCGTTTTGTCCTTAAAGCCAGTCTCACGTCCAAGACTTTTCTTTTTGGAAACGCCAGCAATAGAGAATGGCTGGCAAGGAAATCCTGCACAAAGAATATCGAACTTCTTAGGAATATACGACTTTGTCACCTCTTTGGTTATGTCGCCAAAGGGCATGTCGCCAAAGTTAGAGAAATACGTCTTTTGTGAGTAAGCATTCCATTCAGAAGAGAACACACATTTACCTCCCTGCGCCTGCATAGCCAGGCGAAAACCGCCCATTCCTGCAAACAAATCAATAAAGGTAAACTTTGGATTCTCAGGAGCAGGGAATGGTACATTGAAGAAGTCTGCAAAGAGATCACTCTCCAACGGACTCTCTGCTGCCATTCTTACTTCTTCATCGCTGACATCCTTCCACAAAAGATTCTTCTTATCTTGCTGGCGCTTGTACTCGATGTAGTCGCGAATTGCTTCAAGGATTTCATGTCTTTTTTCACCTGAAGCTATATCGTGTTTACCGTCAAGAGTGTGCAGATAATGGCTGAGTACGGCTACCTGCGTCTCGTAAGACGTAGGGCCATATATCTTCAGTCCATCTTCTGTTACCTCCTCAGGCAGTTCTGATAGTTTTATGTCTTTTGCCATTTTTAGTGTTAAACTTGATTTTGCAAAGTTACAAATAAAATAATAAACAAAAATGTTTTGTTGCTGATTTTACACATAATTTAATAAACCCATCCCTACAGCGCCTTCAGGTACTCATAGACAAGAGAACCGAGAACGAGGGTCATCACGTAAACAAAAACTATTCCTTCCATAATCCATCATGTTTTTTAGTTAATAAATTTGATGGCAAAATTATGGAAGGGGTGTCCCAAAAGTCGGGACACCCATCCGAATTTTAATATCTTTTAAGAATTCCGGCTATCTGTTGTAACTACTCAGTCCTCGCTCTCTTGTGAATAGCACATGAAAGTCTATAAACATTTCTTACCGTTAAAAATGCGTAACTACCGCTCGCGACGGAGACGGGAAAATCCTCCAAGGAAGATATGGAAATCTATTCAACGACCTGGCTGTCAGGTGCTTGCATTGCTATTTGCGAGCAAATAAGCCTGCCTGCAAGGATGGGGGATATAGGGGGGTACGTTGGCCGACCTTGGCTTTTTCATATGGCCTAATCGACTGGTTATGAGATTGTTAAACTTGGTTTAGAGATTTGTCTATGTGCTGTCAAAGTGTTAACTTTGCGGCATGAGTTTGGACAACATCACTTCCATAACCGACATAACAGATGCCATCAAGGCACTCAGTGAAAAGACTTCGGCCTTGGAGTCCGAGCTGTCTGCGTGCCAAAGCGAGGTGTCCAGACTCAACCGCATCAACTCCCGTTTGCTAGCCGACAACACCAAGCTTGAAAAACTGGTCAGGCAGTTGGAGTCCGAGATAGAAAAACTTGGCGGCAAGCAAGTTGAGAAGGACAGTACAAACTCCAGCATCCCGCCCTCTCAGCAATCCATTGCGGCACAGGTGGCACTTCGCACCCGCTCGCTTCGTGAGCCTTCCGGCAGGACGAGCGGCGGACAGCAGGGGCATGAGGGACATGAGCTGGCTAAGACGGACTCTCCCTCCAGTACGGAAGAACACAAGGCAAAGGTGTGCCCCCATTGTGGAGCCGTCATTGGCGAGGATACCCAGCAGGTATGCACCCTGACGACACAGATGATAGAGATTGGCGGTGTCATGGAGGCTCCCGTAGTGACGGAGCACAAGAGGCTTACCGCCGTGTGTCCCCACTGCCACAGGAAAGTCCACGGGAAGCTGCCCACAGGGAACAGCACCAAGACATCATACGGACCAAAGGTGCAGACGATAGTGGTGTATCTGTTCGTCGTACAGTCAATCCCCTATGGCAGGATTGCCGAGATGATGAGGGACGTGTTCGGCTTGGAAAGTTTCTCCCAGGGTACGGTGAAGAACATCCTTTCGAGGAATGCCAACAAGGCCAAGGTTGTCTACATGGCTCTGCTCTCATACATCGCCAAGGAGAAGTGCGCCGGCATGGACGAGACGGGCGTGTACATCAACAAAGCCCTGTGCTGGTTCTGGTGCCTGCAATGCTCGCGGTTCACCTTCGTGTTTGCCGACCCCTCGCGCGGTATTGAGGCTCTGAAGAAGCACGGAATACTGGAGCATCTGGCAAACCTCGTGCTCTGCACCGACCGTCACAGCACCTATTTCAACCTTGACGTGCTCACCCATCAGTTCTGCCTCGTACACCTGATAAGAAACCTGCAGTACCTTAGCGACATCAACTCGTCGCAGAAATGGTCAAGTGACATGCAGCAGCTCTTCCGTGATGCCATACATGAAAGTAACAATGCAGAGGCTCCGCCTGGCAAAGAGGCCAGAAACAAGTACGAGGAAAGGCTTGACAAACTGCTCGACGAGGATGTCGGCCACTATGGAAAGGACTTCAGGCAGCTGCAGAACGGAATCATCAAGTGCCGGGACTTCCTCTTTACCTTCCTTGATCATGAGGGTGTACCACACCACAATAATGCAAGTGAGGCTGCCGTCAGAATATTGAAAGTCAAGACCAAAGTATCAGGAGGTTTCAGAACGCAAGACGGTGCGGACGAATATGCGGTGTTCCATTCTATAACGGATACTGCAAAGAAAAATGGCAAGTCAAAGTTCAATACTCTATATCTGTTGATAACAGAGGAAGCGCCTGACGCTACATTCATCGACAAGTATATTGTTTAGGAGAGAAACTTTCTGCCTCTCCTAAACAACCATGCTCAGGGACTGAGTAGTTACCCTACAATGTCTTTTCTGTTAATATTTGTAAAAGCATGTAGGTTTTGTTGAAGATGGTATTTTCGCCTCCAAACCATGATGTTGAGTTTGACGCGCTTTTGTGTTGAGTTCGATTAGCTTTTGTATCGAGTTTGACGGGCTTTTATGGTCAAATATCCCATCGAACTCAACACAAAAGCCCATCAAACTCGATATGAATCCCAGAAGAACTCGATACAAAAGCGCGGAGAAGTCAAGTCGGAAGCCTTTTTTGTATCATAAGCTAACCTAAAAGCAAACTATTAACGGGCCGAGTCCGGGCCGTCGAGCTAAACCTTCATGTTAATTCAAGTTAAACAAGTTATAGAAGAGACGCTCCGTCAAAATTTTTAGCCGGAATGTTTGGCGCTTTCGGGATTTTTACTTATATTTGCCGACGAGAAGCAACAAACAAGGTCTTACTGAAGAGCAGACCTAAAGAAATTACGATGATAAAAACGAAGGCCTCTGTGATAACGCAAACAATTCATAATCAGCAGCTTACATTACCCCCCCCCATTTGGTTCGGAGGGGCTTGCAGGGTGGTATAACCATTTGCCGGAGGCAACCGACATCACAGGCGGTGCTTGACCAATCAGTGTCAGGCACCGCCTGCATGTTTATTGACAGAATAATCACTCTAAAAACAATGACAACTATGAAACAGAGACTACTTTTTCTTTTGACGGCACTGCTCGCGTCGGCACCGATGTGGGCAAAGGTGGGCGACGTAATTACGAGAAACGGCATCAAGTATGAGGTGAAGGACGCAATCTACGAGACCGTCTGGGTGGTAGGCCATGAGGACTGGATTTACGGCGACCTGGTGATTCCCGAACAGGTTCCGGGGATGGGTAACGCCGTGACGGGCATCGGCAATGGAGCATTCTATGAATGCACCAGTCTGACCTCCGTCACCATTCCCTATGGCGTAAAGGAGATTCGCGGTTGGGCTTTTCAGGGTTGCACCGGTCTGAAGTCGGTATCCATCCCCGGCAGCGTGGAATCAATTGGAAACCTGGCTTTCTATGGCTGCACGGGTCTGACATCCATCACCTTCCCCGAGGGTATGACCACAGTCGGAAATACTGCCTTCTGTGGCTGCACAAGTCTGATTTCTGTCACCATTCCTTCCAGCATGGCGCACATCTATGACGCTGCTTTCTATGGCTGCACCAGCGTGTTGGACGTTTATTGCTATGCTGATCCGGATAACTTGAACATGCCAAAAAATAATGGTTCCTTTAATTGGGAAGATGGTACGACAAAGTTCCATGTTGATGCCAGCCAACTCGATAAGTTTGAAGCATCACAATGGAACAATCCGGAAAACCCAGATGATTACCTCAACGTCACCTTCGTTGGCGACCTGAACACGCCTGTGCTAACAGACGGCGAGCCCTATACCCGTACGGTGGAGAAGACGGTGACCAGCGTCACCTTTAAGAAGACCATCGGCTCGGAGCAGGTGGGCAAGCACCAGGCGTGGCTTGTGCCCTTCAACTACAGCATCACGGCTGCCGACTTAGCGAAGTTCTCGTTCTACAAGATTAACATGATAGCCAACTCGCCGTCGCCCGAGGTGGAGACGACGGACGACGAGGCGTGGGTGTTCCTGAGCAAGATGAAGGCCGGCGACAGGATGTATGCCAACATGCCATACGTATGTAAGCCCCTTGCTGCCGTGACGGACTATCAGTTCATCACAACGAACACGCCGCTGAAGGCTCCCGAGAGCGAGGGCGTGACGGATTGCAGCACCACGACGGACCTCTACACCTTCTATGCCACCTATCTGCCGACGGCTCCCCGCTCGGGCTTCGACTACTTCTACTACGTGAACGACGACGGCAGCATCAGCTACGTCTACGGCGACGACAGCGGCGTGACGGTCAGCCCCTACCGCTGGGTGGTGCGCAGGAGCAGTAAGGCGGGCGGCTCGTCAGCATACGCCCGCGAGATGCACTTCGTGGACGGTGAAGGCGAGACGACAGGCATCAGCGCTCCGCTAAATGAGAAAGGAGAGATGAGAAGTGATAAATGGTACACCATTGACGGCCGCAAGCTACAAGGCAAGCCCACACAGAAGGGTATGTATATCGTGAATGGAGCCAAAGTAGTGATTAAGTAAAGCCCCCTGGCCATCTCCCATTAGAGAGAAGGCTTATACTCCAAAATCAAGCGGCGGGAATTTCCCCGCCGCTTGATTATATGAATTCTCAACAGCTTTGAGAATCAGTCTTTCTGCGAATGTCAGCCTTCTTACTGTCTTTCACGCTCGTAGGCCTTGAGAAGTTCGCGGACCTTGTTGTCAATCTGTACTGCCAACTGACGGTTCTCAGCGTTAAGACCGGGAATGGTCTGGAGGTTACCCATGGCCGAGGGCAGGAGGCTGGCGGCGATTTCCCCGCTGTTTACCTCGCTAAGCAGGTAGGTGAGCAGGTCGTGCAATTCGGCATCGGTGACTGCGTGGTTCCACTTGAGGGCCTCCTCGATGCTGACCTGCTGCATGGGCTTGTTGCCTGTCATGTCGATGGGAATGATCTGCACGTCAGGGTATGTCTGCTGGATGGATGCCAGCTTGCCTGCATTGTCGCGGAAGGCTTCTACCATGTAGTCGAGTGGCACATAGCGCCATGTCTGCTTACCGCGGTTGATGGTATTCTGATAGCATGTCATGACGTCGTTATAGACCATGATGAGCTTAATGTCCTTCATGCCTGCCTGCTTGGCCTTGGCGATGACCTGTTCCAGACGACCGGGACCGGTGAGCGCTGCGTCGTAGATGAGGCCTGCCTTCTTGAGGTTCAGCTGGTGCAGGGCCGTGGTCTTGCCACATGCCGGTGCACCGGTGATGATGACGAGATCGGTCTTGCCGTTTCTGATGGTGCGGTCGAGCATGATGGTATAGAGCGTGTCCTCCATCATGGCTACGGCCTCGTTATAGTCATTGACATTGGTGCCGTTGAAACCGATGGGCTCGAACATCTTACGTATGCCGTCGGGGTCGAGGGTGTTGCCTGCAGAGCCCAGGTACTTGTCTGCCAGCAGACGGGTACGGGGCTTGGCCCATGCGCGTGCGTCGAGACCAGTCAGCTGGGGCTGCGGAGCCTCGGTAGTATAGGGTGCAGGATACTTGTTCATACGGTTGTGGCGACGGATGTCCATCAGCTTCAGCTCATTATAATAGGAGTCACCGGGTATCTGGTAGCGGGCATTGCCGTCGGGGCGCTCCTCGAAGAGCATGAGCGACTCCTCGCCCTTATCGACAAAGGTCACCACGCCACGTGGCGAGAGGTGGTACGAGGCATCGCCCTCCACTGCGTTCACCAGACAGTTTGTGTCCCACATGCGCTGTCCTGTGTCACAGGTGTAGTTGGTATAAACGGCCTTGATGGGGTTCACCTCGGTGTACGAGAGGTCCGACAGCACGTCCTGCGGCAGGTAGTTCATCTTGTCGCCGATGTTGCTGGGCGACATGATAAGATCGACGTTGCGGGGCAGCTTGTCGTAGAAGATGGCCGACTGGCGTGAGGCGGCACGCATGTTGTAGCCACAGAGACTGTCACCGGCCTCGAAACGTCCCGACTGTATATAGACGGCCTTCACCTTCTTGCCGAAGAGGTCCACACCGCTGAGGGGCGAGTATTCGTCGGCTCCCGACTGGAACAGCTGCGACAAAGTGGTGGCAAAACCGATGGCCACGACGACGATGGAGCCGTCGTCGGCCTGACTCAGCAGCCGTCGGTACAGCTTGTAGCCCTCGGGCAGTTTGCTGACATCTACCGAACGCTTGAACAGGGGCTGTCCCTGGCTATCCTTCAGGTCGCAGATGCCGTTGTAGGGTATGAAACAGCGCGGGTTCTTCACACCGTTACGCTCCAGTCCGATGGGTATTTCCGGGTGACCGTAGTAGGTATCGAATATATCCACGATACCGGCATTCTTGTCACCTTCACGGTCAACGATGATGCCTTTCAGGTCAACGAGTCCCTCGTCAATGTAGTGATTCAGCATCATCAGCGCGAAGAGGTCGTCGGTCGAACTGCCGAAGTCAGAGTCCAGAATCATCTGGATGGGTTTCTTTGTCTCTTGGGAAACTGGCATCGGAGTGCTCACCACTCCATTCTGCGTCTTGCATGACTGCATGCCTGTTAGCAACGCCACAGCTGCCAAAGCAGCAAGGAGGTGCCATGTCATCTTCATTAATCTCATCTTTTTCATTGTTTTTGGTTATGTTATGATTTAGATGTCTGCAAAATTAACTATAATTTACTTACAATCCAAATGTTAAGTGAAATAAATTTGAATTTATTTTGTAGTGTCTTTGATTTTCATTACCTTTGCCGCCGTTTTATAAAACATACATTATTTATAATAGAGAAAACATGGATCAAGTAAGCTATGCATTAGGTCTTGGCATAGGTCATCAGCTGTTGCAGATGGGAGCCGACGACCTGAACATTGACGACTTTGCCGCTGCCATCAAGGATGTGTTGGCAGGCAACGAACTGAAGGTGTCAAACCGTGACGCCCAGCAGATAGTACAGAACTATTTTGCCAAGAAGGAGGAATCATTGAACAAGCAACGTGCCGAGCAGGGCAAGGCCCATAAGGAAGCCGGCGAGAAATACCTGTCTGAGAATGCCAAGAAGGACGGTGTCGTCACGCTGCCCAGCGGTCTGCAGTACAAGGTGCTGCAGGAAGGCAACGGCAAGAAGCCCAGTGCCAAGGACAGCGTGAAGTGCCACTACGAGGGTTTCCTCATCGACGGCACGGTCTTCGATTCCAGCGTGCAGCGCGGCGAGCCCGCCGTCTTTGGTCTGCAGCAGGTCATTGCCGGTTGGACGGAAGGTCTGCAACTGATGCAGGAGGGTGCCAAGTACCGTTTCTTCATCCCCTACCGCCTGGCTTACGGCGAGGGAGGTGCCGGTTCTTCCATTCCCCCGTTTGCTACACTCATCTTTGACGTGGAACTCATTAAGGTGATGTGATGGCGAAACGCTTCGCTTATAAAATGAAAAAGTGAAAAACCAATTGTCAAATTGTAAATCAGATAACAAACAACAAATAAAAAAAACATTCAAATGAAAAAATTAACTTTTGTAGCCGCAATGGCTATCGCCGCAGTAGCATTCTCTTCTTGCGGCAACGGAACACCGAAAGCAGACCTGAAGAGCGACATCGACACCGTCAGCTATGCTTTAGGTATGGCACAGACACAGGGTCTGAAGGAGTATCTCGTAGGTTCACTGGGTGTTGACACCGCCTACATCGACGATTTCATCAAGGGTATGAACGAAGGTGCCAACGCAGGCGAGGACAAGAAGAAGGTAGCCTACTACGCTGGTATCCAGATTGGTCAGCAGATCAGCAACCAGATGGTGAAGGCCATCAACCGTCAGCTGTTTGGCGAGGACTCTACCCAGAGCATCTCCTTGAAGAACTTCATGGCAGGCTTCATCACCGCCACCACTGGCCAGAAGGGTCTGATGACCATGCAGGAAGCCCAGGAGACCTCCAACAACAAGATGAAGGAAATCAAGGCTAAGGCCATGGAGAAGGAGTACGGTCCCAACAAGACTGCCGGTGAGAAGTTCCTCGCCGAGAATGCCAAGAAGGAAGGCGTGAAGACGCTGCCCAGCGGTCTGCAGTACAAGGTCATCAAGGAGGGTTCCGGTGCCATTCCCACCGACACCTCACTGGTGAAGGTACACTACGAAGGTCGCCTCATCGACGGTACCGTCTTCGACAGCTCTCTGAAGCGTGGCGAGCCCGCTGAGATGTATGCTAACCGCGTCATCAAGGGTTGGACCGAGGCACTGACTCACATGCCTACCGGTTCTGAGTGGGAGATTTATATTCCCCAGGAACTCGCTTACGGCGAGCGCGAGGCTGGTCAGATCAAGCCTTTCTCTACACTTATTTTCAAGATTCAACTGCTCGAAATTAAGAAGTAATGAAACGTACCATGTATATATTGGCACTCATCGCAATGATGGGTGCCTCTTTTGATTCTGTCAAGGCACAGAACAAGGAACTGAGCCGCAGCGACTCTGTCAGCTACGCTGCCGGTATGAACTACACCATCGGTCTGCTGCCCTACCTCAGCCGTCAGGCAGGTGTGGACACCACCAAGATGGACGACTTCATCCGTGGCTTCCAGGAGTACCTGAAGCACACCGACGACCCCACATTCAAGGCATACGCTGCCGGTCTCGACATTGCTTCGCAGGTCAGCGGCCGCATGCTGCCCGACGTCCGCAACCGCTTCGAGGGAACGCAGGATGTCATCAATACCGACATGTTCTACAAGGGTTTCATGGATGCCCTCCACAATGACACCACCATCTTCAAGACCATCGATGGTGCCGGTGCCTTCTTCCAGGCCACACTGGCTGAAGACATCGAGCTGAAGAACGAGAAGCTGTACGGTCCCAACCGCGAGGCCGGCGTGAAGTTCCTTGCCGAGAACGCCAAGGACACCAGCGTCGTCGTGCTCCCCAGCGGTCTGCAGTATAAAGTACTCGTTGCCGGTACAGGCGACATCCCCAAGGCCACCGAGACTGTCAAGGTGCGCTACGAGGGCCGTCTGGTCGATGGCACCGTCTTCGATGCCTCTTCACGTCATGGCGACCAGCCCGTGTCGTTCCGTGCCAACCAGGTTATCAAGGGTTGGACCGAGGCGCTCACCCTCATGCCTGTAGGCAGCAAGTGGACGCTTTACATCCCTCAGGAACTGGCCTACGGCGACAAAGAGCAGGGACAGATTAAGCCTTTCTCCGCCCTGATTTTCGACGTCGAACTGGTTGACATCGACAAGCCCAAGCCCACCACGCCGCCGGCTACCACACCCAAGAAGGATGTGAAGAAGAAACCCGCCAAGGAAACGAAGAAAAAGAAGCGTAAGTAAATTTTTGCAACGGAAAGTGTAATTTTTTACACAAAATGTTGCTCGTTTCGTTAATTTTGCGTACTTTTGCCAACACAAAGTACAAAAGTATGGACAAAATTGACAATCTTGACAAAAAGATACTGAGCATTCTCTCCAAGAATGCACGTATCCCCTTTAAGGATGTTGCTGCCGAGTGTAACGTGTCACGCGCAGCCATCCATCAACGCGTACAGCACCTCATCGAGGGTGAGGTCATCATGGGTAGCGGCTTCGACGTCAATCCCAAGAGTCTGGGTTATTCCACCTGCACCTATGTAGGCATCACCCTCGAGCGAGGTAGCATGTATCGCAATGTGGTAGAACGCTTGCAGCACATTCCCGAAGTAGTGGAATGTCACTTCACCACAGGCCCCTACACCATGCTCGTCAAACTCTATGCCCGCGACAATGAGCAGCTCATGGAACTGCTCAACGGACAGTTGCAGGACATCCCCGGCGTGGTGGCTACCGAGACGCTCATCTCGCTCGAGCAAAGCATCAAGCGCGAAATTCCCGTGCAGGTGGATTGATGGTTAGGGGTGACCTTAAAAAAACTGTGAGATTTCCCAGATGTGTGTGACCTTAATTTTGGTTTCAATTTTGAGCGTAGCGACCCAAAATCTGTGAGATCAGTGTGATCAGTGTGAGGTTAAAATTTCTGTGTGAGATTAAAGTAAATTGTAAATCAAATAACTGATGACAACATTCGATTGGCAATCGCAGTTGGCCAGCGCATATGCGACATTCCCCGAGGCAAGCCGCCGACCCATCATCGGCATCACCGGCAACTATGCCGAACCCGAGTGTAAGCTAGGCGAGGCATACTACAAGTCGGTGCTGCAAGCCGGTGGCGTACCCGTCATCATTCCCCCGCTGGCCGATACCGACGCCATCATCAACACCCTCGAACACATCGACGGACTGCTGCTCAGCGGCGGTGCCGACTATAACCCACTCTACTGCGGCGAGGAGCCGCAGCCCCGTCTGGGAGCCATCAACAGCGAGCGCGACCTGCCCGAGCTGCTCCTTACCCGTCTGGCCTACAACCGTCAGATACCCATGCTGGGCATCTGCCGTGGCATCCAGACGCTCGCCATGGCCCTCGGCGGTCATGTGGCTCAGGACATCAACGGATTACGGATTACAGATTACGGATTACGGAATACGGATAACGGAGCACACCATCCCATCAAGCACTCACAGGATGCCCGCCGTTCCGAGCCCACCCACAGCGTCACCGTCACCCCCGACTCCATCCTCCATCATCTCTATCAGCCCTCTACACTAACCGCTAATCCCACACCGCTAACCATCTTCGTCAACTCCTTTCACCACCAGGCTGTTGACGACCCCGGTCAGCGTTTCCGCGTCACCGCCACCGCCCCCGACGGCATCATCGAAGCCATCGAGAGCCGTGAGTTCAAGAGCATCATGGGTGTGCAGTGGCATCCCGAGAACCTTGCCGACGGCCTGCCCCTCTTCCAGTGGCTCGTCCGTCAGGCATCCCACTACCGTGAGGCCGTCAATCTCCATCAGCGCGTGCTCACTTTGGACACCCACTGCGACACGCCGATGTTCTTCCCGCAGAACATCAATTTCGGCAGTCGCGACCCCAAGATACTCGTTGACCTCCATAAGATGACCGAAGGTCGTCAGGACGCCACCATCATGGTAGCTTACCTGCCACAGCCCAAGATCGGCGAGACCTTCTCGTCCCTCGTCAACAAAACTCCCTCAACGCTAACCACTGACCACTCACCGCTAACCCCTACCGAATACGCCGACCTTATCTTCGACAAGATAGAAGACATCGTCAGCCAGCATAAGGACTACCTCAGCATCGCCCGTACACCCGCCGACCTCTATGGTGACAAGCGTCACGGTCGCAAGAGCATCATGCTCGGCATAGAGAACGGACTCGCTCTGGGAGGCAGTCTGCAAAACCTGCGCCACTTCGCCCAGCGCGGCATTGTCTATATGACGCTCTGTCATAACGGCGACAACGACATCTGCGACTCCGCCCGTGGCTGCAACACCCACCAGGGCGTGTCACTCTTCGGCCAGCAGGTCATCCGCGAAATGAACCGCCTCGGCATCATGGTCGATATGAGCCATGCCGGGGAGAAGAGCTTCTACGACGCCCTCGACATCAGTCAGCAACCCATCGTCTGCTCCCACAGCAGCTGCCGGGCCCTCTGCGACCACCCGCGTAACCTTACCGACGAGCAGATGCGAGCCCTCGCCTCCCGTGGCGGTGTCATGCAAATCACGCTCTACCCGGGATTCCTGCGTACCGATGGCGAAGCCACCGTGCTCGATGCCCTTGAGCACCTGGAGCACGCTGTCAGCGTCATGGGTATTGACCATGTAGGATTGGGAACCGATTTCGATGGAGATGGAGGAGTGCGCGGACTTGCCGACTCCTCCGAGATGCTTAATTTCACCCGTCAGCTCATGCTCCGCCGTTACGCCGAGCAGGACATCCAGAAAATCTGGGGAGGCAATTTCCTCCGTGTCATGGCTCAGGTACAGGCAGTACGCTAACCGCTAACCTATTCCGAAAACAACACTTGCACCATTGTCTGCCCTACAGCCTGTAGCGTAGCGCGGTCCAAGTGTTCCATGTCGTCATTTACTGTGTGCCACGTCGGTCCGAAGCTGCTCTGCTGGCAGTCCGGATAGTATGAGATGATGTCTATGCACGGCACCTTCGCCACCTCGTTCACCGGCAGATGGTCGTCCGTTATCTGGCCCCCCTCGTCCTTCGGGAACACGCTGCCAAAGCCGGCCACCTTCGCAGCCGCCCATACCTTATCAACAATGTTCTTCGCGTAGCGCTTCGACATCACCTCCTGGTAGAAGCGGGCACCCTGTCCGCCCACCATGTCCAGCAGTATGCCGTATTCGTAGGGTGTGTGCTGAGAGGTCTGTAGCGATTGACTCGCATACGCCGCTGCCCAGTGCTGTGCACCCAGCGCCCACGAGTTGCCGTTATCCTGTGCGTCGCTCCACTGCGGAATCCCCCAGTCCTCGGCGTCAAAGCATACGAAGTCAATGTTCACGCGCAGGCTGTCCCCGTGCTGCTGCACCAGTCGCGCCAGTTCCAGCATCACGCCCACACCGCTGGCACCGTCGTTGGCAGCCATCACCGGCTTCTTCCAGTTCTCCTTGTCCGGGTCGTTATCCGCCCACGGTCTGCTGTCCCAGTGCGCACACACCAGGATGGTCGGCCGTTCGCCCTCACCCCTTGGCGTTCTCGCAATGATGTTCGTCGCCTTCAGTACCGTGCCGTCATAGCCGCGCAAGTCAGCCTTCTGCAGCTCCACCTGACAGTCGAAGCCCTCGAACTTCTGCTTAATCCACTCGGCACACCGTACGTGTGCCTCGCTGTTCATCGTTCTCGGACCGAAGTCACACTGCGCCTGACAGTAGGCATACGCTGAATCAGCCACAAAGCCGATGTTCACTGGTTTCTGGCCGCTCTCCGTCTGCTGCTGGCTTCCCCCGGTCGTCTTACAACCACAGACAAGGCACAACACAGCAAAGCAATAAAAATATAATACCTTCATATTTGTTATCTGTTATCAGTTTTCGGTTATCAGTTATCGCTAACCTCTAACCACTAACCCTTCATCACAACTGCCCAGCTTCCACCATCAGTACCACGCGCTCCGTCAGTCGGTCAGTTCCCTCAGGATCATAGTGCTTCTTCAGGCTCGCGCCATACACCCATGCAAAAGCCTGGTAGAATCCCGAACGGATAGGTCCAAGAAATGCCTTCACCAAGTCGTAGGCAGGCGAGTTACACTCCCTGTCCACCAGTTTTATGAGCAGCTTACCCTGTGAATAGGTCAGTTTCTTCATCCTCGGCTTATACTGTTTCATGATACCCTTCTCCACCATTTTCATGTGTGCCTCCTTCTCCTCTTTCGTCGGCAGTCGGTCCAGGTATTCCGCCGTCTCCAACAGAATCTGGTTCACCTCCTTGGCGATGGGCAGCACCGTCTTCACGTTCTTCACCAGTCTCAGGTACTGCTGTTGCTGTTTCTTGCTTTTGAACTCCAGTTCCGGATACACATAGACGTTATACATCTCCATATACTGTATCGAGTCCTTGCCTTCCAGCACCTTGCCCACCTTCACCAGCGGCACGAACGACGCACTCTCCATTTCGGACATACGCTGTTGCGTACGTTCCGACTGGGCAGCCGCTGTCAGGCACCATGCCGACAGTGCAGTCATCCATATCATGCGTCCTGTTTTCATTTCGCGTGCAAAATTACAAAATAATTCATAATTCATGATTCACAATTTAATTTTATTTGCTACTTTTGTATTCATGAAACATATTCTCTTAGCCCTTCTCCTCCTCTGCTCCGTCCAGGGGCATGCACAGGAGGAGTGGCAACAGACCTTCCAGCAGTTGACTAACTTGGAGGATGCAGAGACAGAATCATGGGAGCAGGATTACGAAATGTTGAGCGAACTGTACCAACAACCGCTCGACCTGAACAGCGCCACCCGCGATGAGTTGGAAGCGCTGCCCTTCCTCACCGCCCAACAGGTGGAGGATATCATGGCTTACCGTTATCGTCATGGTGAGCTGCAGACGCTGGGCGAACTGCAGATGATTCCCTCGCTCGACTACGAACACCGTCTCCTGCTGCAGAACTTCGTCGTCCTGGGCCATCAGCCCCAGGAGCCGCCCTTCCCCCGTCTTGACAGTCTTCTGCGTTGGGGTAAGCACGACGTGACGGCCTCGCTCCGCGTGCCCTTCTATCGTCGGCGAGGTGACTACAACGGTTACCTGGGCTATCCCTATAAGCACACCATCCGCTATAAGTTCCACTACGGCACCCGCCTGCAGTTCGGACTCTTGGGGGCACAGGATGCCGGCGAGCCTTTCTTCTCCGCCGGCAATAGCATGGGCTACGACCACTACGCTTGGTACCTCATGTTACGACGTCTGGGACGTATTGAGGCATTGGCCGTCGGACAGTACCGCCTGTCGTTCGGTATGGGACTGGTCATGAACGGGGGCTTCACCTTCGGCAAGGTTGCTACTCTGCAGAACCTTGGCCGTTCCACCGCCACCATACGTCCCAACACCTCACGCATGGAGAGCGGCTACCTGCAAGGTGCCGCCATCACCCTACGCCTTTCTCCTTCCACCCTCCACCCTTCACCCTCCACTCTGCTACTCACCGCCTACGGCTCCTGCCGCCCGCTGGATGCCACACCCAACAACGACGGCACCATAGCTACACTACTCACCGACGGCTACCACCGCACACCCTCTGAGATGCGGCGCAAGCATAACGTCACACAGACCGATGCCGGACTCCACCTTGACTACCGACGTGGAGCACTCCGTCTGGGAGCCACAGCAGTCTATACCCACCTCAGTCGCTCGTTGCAGCCCAACACACAGACGCTCTACCGCCGCCACTATCCAACAGGGACCGACTTTTTCAATGCCTCACTCGACTACCGCTATACCACTCATCGTTTCTCTCTCAATGGTGAGACAGCCATCGACAGCCATGGTGCCCTCGCAACCATCAACACCCTCAGCTACCAGCCGTCATCCTCCCTCAGCATCATAGCCCTGCAACGTTTCTACAGTTATCGTTACCATGCCATTCATGCCCGTTGCCTGGCAGAGGGCGGACGTGTGCAGAACGAGAGTGCCGTCTATCTGGGCCTCACATGGAAACCGCTACGACGCCTGCAACTGACGGCCTACACCGACTATGCCCATTTTGCATGGCCCAGATACCTGGTGTCGCAAACTTCATGGGCGTGGGACAACTTCCTGTCAGCCACCTATACCCGTCGTAACTGGACTTTGACGGGACGCTACCGACTGCACCTCCGTCAGCGCGACAATGAAGACAAGACCGCTCTCCTCTCACGGACAGAGCACCGCGGCCGGCTCACCTTCAGTTACGACACCCGCTGGGGTATCACCCTCCACACACAGGCCGACATCGCCTATACCGACTTCACGGACCGTGACTTGGGCTACATGGTCAGCGAGCGGCTAAGCACCCAGTTCAAAGACATAAAAATAGATGTCGGTGCAGGCTATTTCCACACCGACAGCTATGACTCACGACTCTACCTCTACGAACGGGCACCCCTCTATCAGTTCACCTTCCCCATGTTCTACGGCGAAGGCATCCGCTACTGGTTCATGGCTCGCACACGCCTCATCAATAACCTCGCCCTCACCGCCAAACTGGGCGTCACCAACTACTTCGACCGCCCCACCATCGGCACGGACAAACAACTCATCAATCACTCCTCCATGACCGACCTCGACCTGCAACTCTCCTATCGGTTTTAGAGGAAATAGGATTATTACAAATATAATTATGCATTTTGCATTATTTAATTTGCATAATTCAAAATAAATAATTAATAGAAGCACTACTACGTACTCATATTCAACATTGCAGTAATGCGAACTTCGTCTTTGCTGGAAGTGAACGTCACATCATGAACGAGATTTTCCTTGATACTGCACGTCCATTTTACAACAGTGCTGACATGATGATGCTGAAGCCCATCGCGGAAGACAAATACCAGTCTTTTGTGCAACACCACTTTACGGCCAATGACAAACTGGTAGATGACGAGGCAATACATGATGCATACCAGACATTTGGAGGGAACACCTACTATCTGCAAAAAACATTCCGTACAGCTTTCTCTGAAAAAGAAAAAGGCCAAAAAGTTGACAAGCAGCATATTGCTACTATTGTTCAACAAATGATAGCCGACAACAACCATCGATATGGTGAAGTGTTGTCACGCTTGAGCCTTTCACAAAAGGAACTGCTCTATGCTATCGCCTCAGATGGGCGTGCACGTCAGATTACATCCGGTGCTTTTATTCGTCACCATCATCTCCAGTCTGCCAGCAGCGTACAGGCAGCCATCAAAAAGCTTTTATCCTATGGATTGGTATCATCGGAAAACGGTGAATATTATATCGATGACCAATTGCTGCACCTTTGGTTATTGCGCTAATTACACAAAATGTGTTACACAAAATGTGTAATGGAGCCATGATTCTGTGTACCAACACTGTTCCTTCATACTTATATTTCTACTGGACAAAATTAGGAAAATTTGTCCAATAAACAAAACATTTTGGATAGAACCATCAATTATTTATCATGCATTTTTAATCCTTTGTGTCTTCGTGTTCCATTAACAAAAGTAGAAGGAGTAATGATACAAAGATTTAGTTGAAAAGTTTGGTTGTTTCAAGAATAATCCCTATCTTTGTACCGTAATATAAAACTCATATGCTTATGAGCATACAGCAGATGACACAGCAGATAGCCGAATACTTCAAGACGCAACCCACCGGAACCATCCCGCCGATTCTTTTGCCGTCTTAATATTCAAATAAGGAACTATCTATGAAGAAGTCAATCAGAGGAATCAGTTTCGTTGAGATATTCAAGGAAAGCTGTTTATACAAAGATCTGTATTTGCAACATAGGGATGAGCTATTCATTGCTGTCAGAAATGAATACTTGAACATCTATTATAATAATATCAGCATAGCAAAGGTTTCCTACACTCAGGGAAGCATGATTAGGTGTGAAATAAATGAATACTATTTCACTGGTATTAGCAATTCGCCGATGCTTACCCTATGTTCTGAGGATGAGATTAGAGAAAAGATAATCGGCTGTTATGATACGATAAAGGCTAACAGCGATAAAAAGAGTAATGAAGAGAAAAAATCGCAGTCTGCCTTGTTCATAAAGAACAACAGGAATGTAGAATCCGAGTGGTATTGCACCGATGTAGAATGGCGCAGACCTGCGGATGCAGAGCATTTAGATTTTAATGCCAGGTTCGACATAATAGCGATTACAAAGAAAAGCCCATATCGTATTGCCATTATTGAACTAAAGTATGGTCGAAAAGCTGTAGGTGGAGATAGTGGTATAAGGAAACACATTGAGGACTTTTATTCATTTGGTAAATATAATTACTTTGATGATTTCAAGAGAGAAACCAAGTCCATATTAAATAATCTCAGTGACCTGGATCCAGATTTCCCCGAAGAATTGAAGCATGTGAGAATGGATCAGATGGCCAGTAAACCTGAGTTCTATATTATTACCCTTGATAATAATGCTTACGATACTCTTTGTACTCCAAAACAAACAGTTGGAGGGTATCTGTTTGACGATGCTACCCGTTGGAACAGCCCAAGGGTTTCATGCAAAACCGTAGAATCTGTTTTCGGTGATGTGACAGACCCAAATAACGATAAGGTTTATGTGAAGTTCCTGTTCTCTCCTAGGAC
>JAEEGF010132506.1_pt1 | contig 34016 bp, 28 predicted proteins | sample 9134171 | NCBI WGS metagenome assembly JAEEGF01 (sample SAMN16246542, study PRJNA631951) | gut metagenome | biome: gut microbiome; feature: rumen; material: AP-attached | host: Bos | place: Iran: Karaj | collected 2018-10
TACTTCACTGACGAAGAATATCAAAAAGTCATTGCCATACTTAACGACCTTCATTTGAACAGATGCAAGGATATCGTGCTTATAGATGCTACTGACAATAAAGCATCAGCATCAAATGTCGGATAAATAGAAAGACCACACCAAAGGCCAATTGTCTCTGATGTGGTCTTCATCTGTTTTACCGCTTGAAGGTGCCATTAACGAACTTATCTTAAATACCTAATCTGCACCAACTAAAATGCGCGGCTTTCGATTAAAACTATATCTCGTCTTTCAGGTAGTCCGTATACGGTGCTTTCGATATAACGAAGGTGTCGAACGCGAACTGAGCGCCGAGGCGGAAGCCGGTGATGAAGCTATCGAAGCAGTTGGCGTCGAGAAGGTCAGCGCAGACCGAGAGGTATTGCTCGAAGTTCGCCCGTTGTTCCTCGGTGAACGGCTCGGTCAGTTTGGACTCAAGGTCGCTCTGTTTTTGCATCAGCTTTTTCACGCGGCTGTCCGGACGGACGGTGCGCTGGCATGGTGAGAGATTTCCATAATAAAGTTCTTCTAATATGTTCGGCATGAGGTTTCCTCCTGTTATTTCTTATGGTCCCTGGAGGAAAAATGCGCGCAGGTGCCGTAAACACTTGATTCTATTGTGGTTTAGTCAAATCCGTTATCTCCACTCGGACCATATCACTTTAGCACTTTAAAGTGATAAATTTTGAGCGATTATAGATGCGTAATATAATCATTCCAATAGAAACGCCTTCTTTTTAGCCTTTCAGAGGATCAGCTATCAAAGGGAAAAAACAATAAGTATTCCTTAAGGAGTCTTTTTTTAGTACTCAACTGCGGCAGACTGCGGCTGTAAAACGTTATGGTATGGCATACATAATATTTTTGCGCTTTTGAGCAATAATCTTACGCGGGAAAAAAGTATCACTTCAGTGATATAAATACAGCATAACCGCTTGACAAATTATCACTAAGGTGATATAATAGTGGCGATTTCGGATGGAGGAATTGAAACATGGATAAGAAAATTACGATATATCACGGATCGAAGCAGATCGTAGAGGTGCCGATTTTCGGCGAGGGGAAAAAGAACAACGATTTCGGCTTGGGTTTCTATTGCACTGAGAGCAACGACCTTGCGAAAGAGTGGGCGGTTTCATCGCTGCGCGACGGGTTTTCCAACAGATACACGCTTGATACGGAATATCTGAACATCTTAAACCTCAATAGTCCGGATTATACAATACTCAACTGGATCGCCGTTCTTGTGGAGCACCGCATTTTCTCAATCAAGACGCCCGTTGCAAGAAGGGCAAAGCAATATCTGATCGAGAACTTCAGTGTCAACGTAAACGCATTCGATGTGATCGTCGGATACAGAGCCGACGACTCCTATTTCGATTATGCGGAGGCATTCATCAACAACGGGATCACGGTCGAGCAGCTGGCGCGGGCGATGAGGCTTGGAAAACTTGGAGAGCAGATCGTTGTCAAATCGCAGTTCGCGTTTTCAAAGATCAAATACGAAGGATTTGAGAATGCCGATAAGAATGCCTTTTACGTTCTTCGAAAAGCAAGAGATGATGACGCAAACAAAATGTATCTGGAGATACTGGAGGAAGAAGCGGACGGACTGTATATCCAGGATATTATGAGGGGAGGTATCAAGAACGATGACCCACGCATACCGAGAAATCTATCTGAGTAACGCGCAGTCGGTGTTGGGTGACGCATTTGAATACGCAATAAACACTTGTCAAATACCCGGCGATGATTTTGTCAAGCTCTTTGTCGCAAGCTCGATAAGCAAACGAATGGAAAACGGCGAACCGTCCCTGCTTTCCGGAAAAAGCGGAATTGAGATCGCGATCGAAGTCGTTCTTGAAACCACCGGAAAACATCTTGAAACAGAACCGCAGGAACATATCGAACGCTCCGTGGAATACTGGATCGGGTGGGCTGTGGCGTATTATCAATGGTATTCGGCAAGACGGTACAGCGACATTTTCAAAGTGCTGACCTTCGATGATCTCCAGAAGATGTATTATACTCTCCACGAAGCTGACATCACAAAGTTTGTCGATATAGCGGAAGAGCGGATCAAAGAACACTTCAAAGATACCAACCTGAAACGGATCCGCACGGCATACGGCTGCACACAGGCGGAACTTGCAAAACAGTCTGGCGTAAGTCTTCGCTCAATCCAGATGTACGAGCAACGTCGAAAGGATATCAATAAAGCAAGCGCGGAAACACTGTACAGCATTGCAAAAGTGATGGGATGCACGATTGAGGATTTGATTGAAAAATAAAAAGAATGTACGGTGATAGTGAAAAATAGATAACAAGGAAGAACCATTAATGAACAATAAAGAACGAAAAGCGTTTTGGGATGCGCTATGTAACATTCGAGATAATGTGCCTGAACATGTTCAAGATCTAATTGCTACAATGAAAATGCCGGATGCTTTATGCAGATTCCGCTCTGTAAACGAACGATCTTTAGCACAACTGCAAGAGAACAAACTGTATTATTCCTCTGCCGACTATTATGATGATCCGTTTGATACTTTTATACATGTTGACATGGCACAGATAAAAGAATGGCATGCAGCGATTAGCGATCAAATCAATTCGGACAACCCGGTTTTTCTTGGGTGGCTTAAGAAATTGGAACCAATTACGGGAGTCAGTGGAGAACAATTCCTCAACAATTTGAAGGAACATCCATTGGATTTGTCGGTTTTTCCAGATCGGATAAAGCAGGTCAGAACGGTTATACAAAGGAATTTGTTTTCAATCTGCTTTTGTGAGAATGCACTGAACGAAACTTTGTGGCTCAAATATGCAGAGAGCTATAGCGGTTTTGCTATGGTCTATGATATAAAGAATGAAAACACCTTTTTATGCGGTAAAGAGGGCACCTGCAAAAACTGTCGTTCATCGATTGAACATCCGTCAATATATCCTGTTTATTACACTGATGCACCCTATGATGCAACGCAATTTGCTTTTGCGTGTCTATTGTGGGGAACCCAAGTCCCGCCGCAGTTTTTAGAGTTCAGTTATAAAGTCGTCATGTGGGAAGCTGAAAGAGTTTCACTTATCAAGAAAAAGTGCCATGAATACGACGGTGAATGGCGCATGATCCGTCCGACTATGGCGCCGGATCGGACATGCATAAAAATGAGACCGCAAAAAGTTATATTGGGTCTCAGAATGCCTGAATATGAACGGTTGCTGGTTGCCTCGGCAGCAAAGATTGCTGGAATTAACAAAATTGAAGAACTGTACATTGATGATTCTGATCAATTGGCGACCAGACCGTTTGCGTGATTTGCCCTCGAAATTCATTCCAGTGAGATGTATTTGAAACTTCACAATGACCATACGATAAATATGCTTGGGATATGCAGCAAGCAGTACGAGGCATCACTGTATTGTTTGGATAATCTACTCTATGAAAAAGTCAAGTACGATTCGTCAAATCATACTTGACTATTTTTGTGATGCGATTTTAGCTTTCGTCCATCGTTAGCTCTGCAAATGGTGCGTCTGTTCCGACGAAGATTTCGTGCGCAAACTGTGCGCCGAGGCGGAAGCCGGTGATAAAGCTGTCGAGGGTGTTGGCGTCGAGAAGATCGGCGGTGACCGAGAGGTACTGCTCGAAGTTCGCCCGTTGTTCCTCGGTAAACGAATCATTCAGCTTAGACTCAAGCTCGCTCTGTTTCTGCATCAGCTTTTTCACGCGGCTGTCCGGACGGACGGTGCGCTGGCTGGGTGAGAGATTTCCGTAGTATAGGTCTTCCAATATGTTCGGCATGGGGTTTCCTCCTGTTAAAATCGGTATGGTCCTCGGAGGAAGAATGCGCGCAGGGTGCCGTAAATACTTAGTTTTGTTGGGTTTTGGTCAAATCCGTTATCTCCACTCGGACCATTTTGGATAAATCTGTAAATATTGCTTTTTTCCGCGGTTTATGCTATAATAACCGACAGTGAAAGGAAGTGAGGAAAATGCGTATTGCCGTATGCGACGACGACGGGCGTCAGGCGAAAGCGCTTGAAGCGGCTGTCGGCGATTGGGCTGAAGCGTCTTCTCGAAACGTGGAGATACGCGTTTTTGCGTCGGCGGAAGCGTTTTTGTTCGATATGAACGCAAACGACAGCTATGACGTTTTGCTTTTGGATATTGAAATGCCTGGGATGAACGGGCTCGAGCTGGCGCGCGGTCTGCGCGATAAAGGCGCAAAGTCGCAGATAATCTTTATCACCGGTTACCCGGATTATATTTCGCAGGGGTACGACGTTTCGGCGCTGCATTATCTGCTCAAACCGGTAAAGCGCGAAAAGCTTTACGAAGTGCTCGACCGCGCGGCGGAAGCGCTCAAACGTATGCCCAAATTCGCGCTTATCCCCGTGGGGAAAGAAGTGATAAGGGTATACTTTGAGGATATCATATACGCCGAATCGCAGGGGCATTATCTTTACATAAAAACAAAGCGCGGCGAATTCAAGCCGCGCCTTACGGCGGGCGAGCTTGCCGAACGCCTGGACGGCGCTTTCTTCAAATGCGGAAGGTCGTTTTTAGTGGGATTGAGGTACGTTGAGCGCATAACCAAAGACACCGTGTTTCTCGAAGACGGGACGGCGCTCCCGCTGGGCAAAGGGCTGTACGACGAAATAAACAAGGCGCTTATCAACTATCTGCGGGAGGCGTGATATGTTCGGAAACAACAAAAGAAAAATGACCGAATACCAGAACTCGCTTGTCGAAACGCACTACGCCGAGGTCGAGAATATGTACCGCAAAATGCGCGAATGGCGGCACGACTATCACAATCACATGCAGGCGCTTTCGGCGTATCTCGACAGCGGCGATATCGAATCGGCGCGCAAATATCTCGACGAGATAAACGAAACGCTCGTCACCGTGGATACCGTGCTTAAGACCGGCAACCGAATGGTCGACGCGATCCTTAACAGCAAGATTTCGCTTATGAATTCCAAAAAGATACGCGTGGACGCGACGGCAAAGCTGCCGGAATCGCTCGGCGTGAGCGATATCGATATCTGCGTGATAATCGGCAACCTGCTCGATAACGCAATGGAAGCGTGCGAGGAGCTGCCAGAAAACAGCCGGTTCGTGAGAATATATATTTCTCTTAAAGGAAAGCACATATATATGTCGTTCACCAATTCTGCGGGGAAGAAGCGCGTCCGGACCGGAAGCGGATTTATTTCCGCCAAAGGCGAAGGCCACGGTTTCGGGCTCAGCCGCGTGGACGGACTGGTGAAAAAATACGGCGGATATCTCACCCGCGCAAGCGAAGACGGAGGTTTCACCACAGAGGTATATTTACCGGCGTATGCCGTACAAAGCGATAACGATTGAAACGGTTTCAGGCGCAAACGGTGTTTTCGTGCCTGAAATCGCGCTTTTTATGCCAAAAATAACAAAAGGATTTTGATTTGTGGTAAAAATACCGGAGAAAGGAGGGCGCGTATGAACGCAGCAAAAGATAGAGAAACAAAAAAAGCGAGAAAAGAGCAGCTTAAAAAGCGGCTCGACGAAAAGAAGCGCGAACGCAAAGAAGAATTCAGGCGCAAGCCGAAATACGGTATGTTTTCCTGCCTTAAATGGATGTTGGATTATACCCGGGCCGAAAGCAAACTTATGGCGTTCTGTGCGTTGGCGGTCATACCGCTTGCGCTGATACTTTACGCGCTCGGGCTTTATACGCCGTCCATAATCCTCGACCGGTTGGAAAACGCCGGCGCGTTCAATCAGGTGGCGCTCATAATCATCGCTTTGCTCGGAGCGCATCTCGTTTTTCGCATAACCAAAAACTTTGTGGATGCGGTTCGCCGGAAAATGAATAATCGTCTGAACTGGTTGTTGATACTGGATATTAAAAGCCACGCGTGGCGTCTCGGATATCAGTGGTTTCTGTATTCCGAAAACGAAAAAAAGCAAAACCGCGCTTTCAACGCGGCACGGAGCGAATTCAGTTTTCTGCACGAAGCGGCGAATATGCTTGTGAATATCATATGCTTCGCCCTGTTCGGTTCGCTCGTCGCGACGCTCGACGTGCGGATATTCGTAATGATAGCGGCGGGCGTGGTGATAAATTTCCTTATGTCGCGCTGGTTCCAGGACCGCGAATACTATATGGAACCCGAAAACGATATTTACGAAAAGAAACACAAGTACCTTATACACGACGTATCGGGCGATTATGCGTACAGCAAAGACATACGCGTTTTCAATATGCTGGGGCTTATAGATTATCTTATAAAAGATGCGGCGGACGGAAGACGCAGGATATACAAAAAAACGTCCTATTACAGGACGGTAATGATCTACGTTTCCGGCGCGGTCGTGGCTGTGCGCGACGGTCTGGCGTACTATTTTCTTATACAAAAAGCCATATCCGGCGAACTGAACGCGTCGGAATTCGTGCTGTATTTTTCGGCGGTGAGCCAGCTTTCGGATTTTATGAACGGCTTGCTCAATCAGGTGTTCGGCATACGCAAACAGGCGCTTGCCGTTTCGGACCTGCGCGAATACCTTGATATGGAAAACGGCTTCCGCCACGGCGGCGGGATCCCCGTCGATACGTCCTCGCCCGTGGAAGTGGAGTTTAAGAACGTAAGCTTCAAGTATCCCGAGGGAGAAACGGACGTTTTGAAAAACGTCAGCTTTAAGATAGAACGCGGCGAAAAAATCGCGCTCGTAGGAGTGAACGGCGCGGGCAAGACCACGCTCACCCTGCTTATGTGCGGCGTGCTCACGCCGACGGAAGGCGAAGTGTTCATAAACGGGCACGATTTGAACGAATACGATATCGACGAGCTGCACGGGCTGTTTTCGCTGCTGCCGCAGGGGATATACAACGTCGCCGCGTCTATAGCAGAAAATATAGCTATGTGCGACCGCGCGGAGATCGACGAAGAACGGCTCTACAAATGTCTGGAGCTTGCCGGGCTCAAAGAGCGTGTCGCCGCCATGCCCAAAGGCGTGGATCAGCCTATGGTAAAGCGGTTCGACGAAGACGCGGTGGATCTTTCCGGCGGCGAACAGCAAAAGCTTTTGCTTGCGCGCACGCTTTACCGCGACACTCCGATGCTCATACTCGACGAGCCGACCGCCGCCTTAGACCCCATTGCCGAAGACGAAATATACCGCAAATACGGCGAAATGACGCAGGGCAAGACTTCGGTATATATTTCTCACCGGCTGGCGAGCACGCGGTTCTGCGACAGGATACTTATGCTCGACGGTGCGGTGATCGCGGAAAGCGGCACGCACGAAGAGCTTATGGCGCGCGGCGGAAAATACGCCGAAATGTTCGAAGTGCAGAGCAAATATTACAAAGAGGGTGCGGAAGGCGGTGACGATAATGGCTGAAACAAGCAAAAAACGTAGTCTAAAGCGCGATCTTGCGCTTGTCTTACGCGGGTATAAACTGCTTTTCAAAATGTCAAAAGCCAATATGATACTGCGCGCCGTAAACGCGATCTGGCCGCAGGTCTCGCCGTATATAGGGCTGTATATGTCGGCAAAGATAATTGACGGCATAGTCGCCGGCGAAAGCTTTGAAAGTCTTTTCACGCTTGCGCTCATAACCGTCCTTTCGGTGCTCGGAGTCAATATCGTAGGGCGATGGATAGATCATTTCGCATGGCTTTACGAGCACGTTATGTGGGACAACGTGGCGCTTTATATCAACAGAGTGCAGAATACCATGAAATATCAGAACCTTGAAAATCCGAAGGTATTGAAGCTCAAGCAGAGCATTGACCACTCGTTGTATTACGGCTCTAACGGCTTGATGCGGCTTTACTGGAACTGGTATTTCTTCTTCAACGCGCTGTTCAGGATCGCCGCTTCGGTAACGCTCACCGTTTCGATGTTCGAAATGACGGCGGCAAACCCGCAGGGGTGGTTCCTCACGTTCGCAAATTCTCCGTCTTCGGCAATCATAGTAGCCGCGCTCATAATCGGCAACGTCGTTTTTCAAACGTTAAATTCCAACAAAGATACCCGAATGCAGACCCGTATATGGCGCAATATCTCGCTCGAATATGAAAGACACACAACGTTCGTATGGCGTCCTTTCCGCCCGCATGACGAGATATCCAAATCTTACAAATGGTATATGCGGCGTGCAAAAGGTTTCTTTTTGAAACGCGGACACGATAATTATTATGAGGAACAGACGAACGTGTCTTTCCGCAACTCGACCCTGCGTACCGTATGTACTGCTGCAATGAACGTATTCATGTATCTGTACATCGGCGCAAAGGCGTTTTCGGGCGCTTTCGGCGTGGGCTCGTTCGTGCTTTACCGAGGCACGGTGGAAAAATTCATCGACGCCGTTGGATTGTTAGCTACAAGGATAGGTCAGATAAGGGAAAACAGCAAATATCTCGAAGAGCTTTACGAATACCTTGATATGCCCGACGAAATGTATCAGGGCACGCTTTCGACAGAGAAGCGCGACGACAACCGGTACGAAATAGAGTTCCGCAACGTGTCGTTCAAATATCCGGGAAGCGAGAATTTCGCACTCAAAAACGTAAATTTCAAGTTCAATATCGGCGAACGCCTTGCGTTCGTGGGTATGAACGGCAGCGGCAAGACCACGTTCGTCAAGCTGCTATGCCGTCTTTACGACCCGACCGAAGGGCAGATACTGCTCAACGGCATAGATATCACGCGCTATGATTACGAACAGTATATGGCGCTGTTTTCGGTGGTCTTCCAGGATTACGCCGTGTTCGCGTTCGATATCGCCGGCAACGTCTCCGCGACGGATGATCCCGACCGGGACCGCGTGCTCGATTGCCTTGTCCGCGCCGGGCTGGGCGAACGCATAAGCGAGCTCGAAAACGGTATAGACACCTATATAACCAAGAGCTACGACGCGACCGGCGTTGACTTTTCAGGCGGCGAAAAACAGAAGATCGCCATTGCAAGGGCGCTTTACAAGGACGCGCCGTTCATCATACTCGACGAGCCGACCGCCTCGCTCGATCCTCTGGCGGAAGCCGATATCTACGCGCGCTTTAACGAGATCGTCACCGACAAGACCGCCGTCTATATCTCGCACCGCTTATCGAGCTGCCGGTTCTGCGATAAGATAGTCGTCTTCGATAACGGCGAGATCATCCAGCAGGGCAACCACGATACGCTCGTCGCCGACGAAAACGGCAAATACTTTGAACTCTGGCACGCTCAGGCGCAGCACTACGTTTGAAAGTAAATAAGCCGGTTCCCGGCTTGCAAAAGTATAGAGAGTCCGTAACGGATTTGCGTAACGGACTCTCGTTTTTTTGTATTTATACTGTGCAGCCTGATTATTCTTTTTCCAATTCCGAAGCGTCCACGAAGACGTGTTTCGCCGAAAGTTTACCGGCGTTATCGATCGTAAGGAGCGTGCCGCCGTTCAGGCGGGGATCCCAGTAGCATCCCATGCCGGTCTTCAGCGAATACACGAGCCGCACGCCCTTATATGTGACGGCGAAGCTGTTGACGTGGTCGTGGCCGCAAAGGACGGTTTTGGTGAGGCCGCACTCTTTGATAACGTCGAAGAAACCGTTATCCTCGGGGTAGGAGCAAACGCCCTCATACATCACGCCGAAGCTGTCTTCGTACCCTTCGTTGAAATACCCCTTCTGTCCGCCGTCAAAGGGCGGTACGGCTTTAAGGTCGATGCCTTCTTTGAACGCCGCCTTCGCGGCCTCGTGATAGGTATAGAGCGGGATGTGCATTATGAGCGTGGATTCTTCAGCGCCCAGCGCGGAAAGCTCTTTGACTCTTTCGCGGTACCACCCGATCTGCTCCGGGCTGACGTCCGCCCACGCAAGACAGACGCCGCCGTTTTGATCGGTATATTCTCTGCGGTCGTGCGAATCCATCATTATAAGCGCGTGGAGCGGTTTGCCGTTTTGCTCTATGGATATGACGTAATTCCCGCATCCGAGTGCTCTTTCGCCCGGTTCAAACAGACATTTTCCGCCGGAAGCGAGCAATTCCGCCGCTTTTTCGAGCGCCTCTGGGCCGCCCTGGACGTCGTGGTTGCCGAAGACGAACGCCCACGGGATACCGAAGCTGTCGAGAAATTTGCCGAAACTCTTGTATGCGGTCTCGTGTCCGCCGTAAGAAATGTCGCCGCTTACCGTTATAAGGTCGGGGCGGGTGCGCTCGACGAGCGAATTTACCGTGTATTCAAGCAGTTTTCTGCCTTTTCGGTTTTCGGCCCAGTCGCCGTCGTCGAGCTGCGGGTCTGTGAGATTGAGCACGCGAAAATCGCGGTTTGGATCTTTTTGGAGTGTGAACATTTTTTATTCCCGCACTTTCTCTGTTTTTTTGTCAGATTTTATCACGATAAAATCCGTGCGTTTTTGCTTTTTCGATAAAACCGGCGAGCCTGCCGTCCGATACGATCGCTTCACGCGCGTCTTTGTCGAACCGCTTTGCGATCTCCTCTGCGGTCTGCGTCATATAAAAATCGCAAGGCAGTGAATGCGTGAAACTTCCGCCGAAAGTGTTTCCGGCGCTCGAGCCCGGCGACGAAGAGGTCTCTTCGATCTCCACGCTGCCGTTGCGTTTGAAGATCAGAGTCATCACGGTGAATTCGCGCCAGCGCGTATCTTCAAATTCCGCAAATATCAAATCGGCGGGGCGGAAGCGCAGACCGTTTCCGTTTGCAAAACTTTCGGCGAACGAATCGAACGAACCGCGTATCAGCGTATCGTTATCCCTGAATATTTTTTCAAGCGCCGGCGTAAGGTCGATATGAGTGATAGTATCCGGCAGGATCAATTCTTTGAGCGTCGCAAGTTTTTCAAGAAACGCCGTATCTAAGCCGGTAAAGCCGGTTTCGCTGCCGTATCCGCGCGAGTCTTTCAATAAAAGAGAAATGCTTTCCGGAAAACTGCCGTGTTTCTTTTTGTATTCTTCTAATATCGCGTCCGGCTTTTGGAAATAAAGCAGGTCGCTCTCTGCAAGTATACCGTCGCCCCACGCCGAAAGGGAAAGATCGTATTCCGTGTCAAAGTTATGATCAAGCAGGCTCATCCTGTTACCGTACTCTCTTTCGTTTATCGTCCCATTCTTTTTTCAGAACGGCGTACTGATACGTATTTTCATATCGCGGCGTGCCGTCCGGTTCGTTCACGAACGAAATGAATTCCATAAACAGCCCCTCGCGGCGCATACCGAGCTTTTCGCACAGGCGCTGACTGCGGATATTTGTGTCCTCGGTGTACGCGTATATCCGGCGCGCACCTTTTTCGTTGAACAGATAATCGAAGAAAGCGTGCGCGGCTTCGTAGGCGTAGCCTCGTCCCGCGTAGTTCAGATTCAGCATCCAGCACGGGCTGAACGTGTCTTTCGGTCCGTTCTCATCCTCCTGAGGTCCCTCGCCCTCGGGATAAGCGTCGATCTCGCCGATGACCTTGCCGCTCTCTTTAAGCACGATCGCGAAATAGAATTCGGTCTCGCCGCTGCGTTTCTTCATTTCTGCGACCGCTTCGTCAAGCGAGTTCAGCTTCATTGATGCAAAGCAGTTGACCGCCGGCTCTTTTAAGTATTCATAAACGTCCGCCGCGTCGCTTTCGACGAACGGACGGAGTATAAGTCTTTCGGTTTCAATTGTCATTTCATTTACCTCTGCAAACCGGAATTTGACGATTTCTTTTGTAATTAACCGGAGAGTTTTTTAGATTTCTTTATACCACGTCGGTATTTCAAGTTCAACATTATCGTACCATTTCATCTGATTATCGGCTACTTCAAGCGCGGTCTTTATTTCCCGCTGACCGAATTGCACGGACCACGGCAGATGCGAGATCAAACTTTCAGCGGTATAGAATTTCAGTATTCTCCAAAAGTCGTCGGGAATATGGCTGTTAAAATACCCGTTTATCAGTCCCGTTTCAAAGTATTCGCTGACCATAACGTTCCAGCAAAACGGTTTGAGATCGTCATAAGGATCGGCGATACCGTTTTTGTCAAAGTCGATGATCCCAATCTTGCCACTATTGACTATCATATTCCCAAGATGATAATCGCCGTGGCACAGTACGAGCGGGCGGTCTTTCATTATTTCGTAATGCTTTTCGTAATAATCCAAAATCGCGCTTTGCACAGGCAGTTTATATTCACAAGCGTTTAGTGCGGCGATCTTTCTCGGCATTTTTTCTAAATAGCGATCCCACCACGTAGACTCTTGCGGCGGTATATCGATAGAATGTAGTTTGCGAAGGCAATTACCGGCTTCGACACCTAGCCTTTGCGCCTCTTCATCTGTGAGAGCTTCAACCGCAGTTTCGCCGTCTTCTCCTTCAAGAAAAGACAAAAGCATATAGACGGTGCCGTCATCCTTTGTGCCGAACTCGGTCGGTCGGGAGCAGTTAAGTCCGAGCAGTTCGATTTTTTTTAGAAGATCAAATTGATTCTTCTTTTTTTCGTATAAATCGTTATCAGATAACCGAAGAACGTATTTTTTTCCCTCACTGTCTTCGAGGATATATTTTTGATCTCTTGACCACCCTTTTAAAAGAGGCTCAACGGAGATGATTTTGTATTTATCGCATAATCGTTCAAAACCTATAAGCTTGTTATCTTTCATATGTCACGATCCCTTTTTGCAAATCCCGATTTGTCGGGATGCTTGCCCATCGTCTTTGCCTGGATCCTTGCCGCATCTGGCGCGTATCGCGTCTCGGGGCGAATTCTGCCGCCGGTTTTCGTTGACCGTCCGGCGCTTTTATTATAGCACTTAATAATTCAAATCGCAAGACGTGATCCCCGTTTTTTGTCTTCATATTTTTGCCGGGCTTCAAACCGCCGCTTTCGCGAGGTGTCCTAAATGACAGTTTATAAAAAACCGGCTGAGGCAAGGATCATTCCTGACTTCAGTCGGTTTTTTGTCGCATATCGGTGCAAGCAGGACGTTTGTGTACCAAACGTCCGGAAAAAGTGATGTTTGCCCTGTGGGCAAGTGATGCAGTTCGCTTTGCGAACAATGATGTTTTGCGGCTTTGCCGCAAAATGATGTGATGTGTTCCGCTCACGCGCCGAAGGCGCACATCATGCCCGAAGGGCGCATCATTCGGCGCAGCCGTACATCACGTTCCGCTGTCAGCGGAACACATCGTTCGCCGAGTGTCCTTAAGAACACTCGGCGTTAAAGCGGGCGTTTTGCTTTGCAAAAAAGGAACCGCCGCAGGCATTTGCCTGCGGCGGTGTTTGTTCGGGTCTTATCCGTTCGCGGAACGATTATTCCTTGGGAATGGGATAATCTTTGGGGAACAGGACGTGACGGAGCAGATAGATAGCGTCGTCGCTGGTGGGATTCCTGTCGCCGTAGAACGGAGTAGCGAGAGTGATCTCGTAATCCTCGGGGAACAGGACCGCACGGAGCAGGTAGATGGCGTCGTCGGAATCGATGTCGCCGTCGCCGTCGAAGTCCGCTATGCTGAGTTCTTCCTGGCTTGCCGCCGCTGCGGGCTGTTCGTTGAAGATTTCGACTGTTTCGTCGCCGAATCTGAGATAGCCGCCTTCAACTATGCCGCGGAGGATCCACTTAGCGGTGGAGAATTCGCCGTCGCCTGCGGTGTTGTAGCCGCCGGAAGACATGATGAACATTGCTATCTGGTTTTCGCCGAGATAGACTTTGCCATCTCTGTAATCCACGCCTTCAACGCCTTCGGGAGTGTTGAGGTGAGCCGCGCCGGTTTCTTTGGACCAGCCGTTGGAATCGTTCCACAGGATCTTGTAAACGCCTTCGTCGACTTCTTCTGCGATGGTGATCATGCAGGAGTTGAGGTTGAGCGCTTTGTCATGATCGGTGTAAACGCCCTTATCATTGAGGCCGAAGCCTTCGGGAGCGTCTTCAGCGGTCCAGACAACTATACCGTAACCATTGGTGTTGAGGCCGGTCTGAGTGTACGGACCCTGAGGAGCAATGCCTTTGACAACGTCTTCTTCGGCAGCTTCGATGATATCGATCTCGCCTTCAACGTTGGGAGCGCCCACAACTTTGATGTAGCGTATGTTGAGGAACGCTCTGAAGTTGTTGTTAGCCATTGCGAAGTTCACGGTTGCAACGCCGTCGGTAACGGTAACTGCAGGCTCGGAATTGAGTCTGTAGTAGTTGACGCCGTCTATGGATCCGAGGATCTCTACGGTTTCAAGTCCGTCGGGGTTATCAGCGGTGAAGGTGACGCCGGTGATGGTGACAACTTCGCCGAGATCCATAACGTTTTCGTTTACTTCGGGAGCAGCTTCTTCGGTTACCGAGAGGTCGTCGATGTAAACGCCGCCGGCGGGATCGGTGATGCCGCAAGCGTAGATCTGGATACCGATGAACTTGAGTTCGGTAGCGTCGGCTTCGGGGAACGGATTGTTGCCGTACAGCGAGGTAGAAGCAATGAGGTCTGCGAGAGCTATGCTGCCTTCATAGGTGCCGGGCAGGATATCGCCGGTGCCCGCGTTGTACTGGCCTTCCGCGAATCCGGCTGCGCTGTTTGCAAGCGGGAAGCTGTAAGGAGCGCCGTTGGCGTCTTCGAATATGAAGGTGATGTTGGTGTTGTGTCTGTCGGTGGTGAACTTGTAGTTGAGAGTGCCTCTTGCCACGTCGTAGACTTTAGCTTCTTCGTAGTTGTAGGAAACGAGAGGATAGAGAGCGGTGCCGCCCACGACGAATCTGAGCGAGCCGTCTGCCTGACGTTCGTAATGCGCCTTATTGATAACGCCTACGGTGTCGCCGGAGGTGATATCGGTGAAGGTCCAGTGGTTGGTCACGGGGATGAGACCGATGTAGGTCTCTTCGGGAGCTGCAGGCCAGCCGACCCACGGGAAGTAGGTCATAGTCTTGCCGCCGTATACGAAGTTGCCGTGGATGATCTCGGCGCCGAGCAGGTTGCTGAAGCCGTCTACGCTTGCCTGAGGAATGAAGTCATAGTCGCCGTCCATATCAAGATCGGATTTAGCGACCTTGATTTCGACGTAGGTCTTGCCTTCAAGTTCAACAAGAGCGTAAACGGGTTTGTTTTCAAGTTCTGCGCCGCTGTTTTCGGTGAGCGACTGGTTCTTCTTGATCCAGTTTCTGCCGTCGGAATACACGTCAACGAAGTGAGTGTAGAGCGAAGCTTCGGGGTTGGTGCGGAACCAGAGTCTGATCTGAGTGACGTTCAGGCAGCTGACTTCGCCTGCGAAGTAGATATAATCATCGTCTTCGGCAATCGCAGTCTTATAAGTGTAGGTGCCCTTCTTCTGGTACTGCTGCCAGGTGCCCTTGGTGTAGCCGTCGTAAGTGGTCCATTCGACGCCTTCCCAGATATCGTCGTCGAACACACCGTCGATGGTGGTATCACCCATGGGTTCGGGTTCTTCGCCTTCCCAGACTTCGACTTCCGCTATCCAGAGGAAGTTAGCCCAGGTGTAAACTTCGAACTTGACGTACCTTGCGGAAACGGATTCATCGAGCTGGAGTTCGTGATAGTAAGCGGTCCAGCCGGAACCGGTGCCGTTGAATATCTCGCCGTCGCTTTCGATAATGCCGGCCTGAGTGAAGGTCTCACCGTCGGTCGAGTAAGAAACGACGATGTACTTGGCCTGAGGAATGCCCCAGCCGCTGTTTGCAACGGTGTGTACGTCGAATTTGTCGACGTAGTAGCTTTCGCCGAGGTCTACGACGAATATGCCTGCGCCGGAAGCGAGCTGGTTGAGAGCAACGTAATTGCCCTTGGTGTCGCCCGCGAGGCTGCCGTATTTGCCGTCGGTGATGATGACGCCGTCGTCGTCGAGAGTGACGGTGCCGGTACTGTTGGACCAGTAAGTGGCAGCGCCGCTTTCTTTGGCTACGGTGTAGGGTTTCTGATAAGAGATAGGACGTTCGACTTCGGGTTCGGCGTAAGTGAACGCAGCGTTGGTAAGAGCTATACCTTCGGTGAGTTCAGCGAACGCTTCGAGGTCGCAGTTGTAAAGGGTTATGGTGCTGTTCACGGGGATGCTGGCAAGTACGCTGAGAGCGGGAGACTCGCCGTGAGCGAGCAGCATGTAGCCGCCTTCGGGGATGACTTCGTCAGTCTTATTGACCATGCCGATAAGTTTGACGACTTTGCCGTCGGCGTCTACGACTATAGCGTTCCACCAGGTGCAGTCCTGAGCGGTGCCGGTGGTGATTTCGGTAATGGTACCGACAGTGTTTTCACCGGTAGCGAGAGGAACGTAGATAACGCAGATGTCGCCCATCCAGTCCTGAGCGTAATCTATCATGATCGCGCCTTCGGGGAGTTCGTCGCCTGTGGGTTCGGGGTTCACGTAAGTGAAGCCTGCGGAAGTGAGTTCAACGTTGCCTTCGAGCGTGCGAACGGGAGCGAGGTTGACGTTGTAAACCGTGATGGTAGCGCCCACTTCGATGTCGGCCATTACCTGATAGCCGGCCTTGTTGCCGTTATAGGTAATTATGTAGCCGCCTTCGGGGCAGGTCCAGGTGTTGGGAGTACCGAGCGCATAGTCGGTAGCGATAACTACGTTATCAGCGCCGACGAGGATGTTGTAAGCGTAGTTGAGGTCTTTGGCAGTGCCGCCGTTTCCGCGTGCGGTAAGTTCGGCAACGGTCTGGTTGTCGCCCGCGATGATGGAAGTGAACGCGGCATGCTTGTAACCGGCGTAATCTATAACGATAGCGCCTTCGGGAAGAGTTTCCAGTTCAGCGGGCTGAATAGGATCTTCGACGGGTTCTTCAACGGGTTCCGGCTGGTTGACGTGGAGCGTGACTTTGTCGCCGTCGACACGCCAGTAACCGTTGACGCCGAGACCGCGGTCTATGCGTTTTGCGGGAGCGGTCTGTTCGTCGCCGGCGGTCTTGATGGAGCCGGAGGAGACGATGACGAACGCGAACTGATCTTCGGCAAGAGTGATGATGCCTTCTTCGTCGATATCGAGGCCTTCGATGCCGGCGGTGATGAGTTCGGGATGTCCCTGAGAGGGCCATGCGTTGACGCTGTTGGCGATTATCTTGTAAACGCCGTTAGCGACTTTCTGAGTTATGATGAGCTGGTTGTTCTTGACAGATACTGCATAATCGTCGCCCGCGACAGCGTTGATATCGACAACTCTGTTTTCGAGCATTACGATGCAGTAGGGGTTGCCGTCTTTGGGACCGAAGTCGTACGGGCCGTAGGGAGGAGCGATGAACGCGCCTTCGTCGGCATTCTTATAAGTAGCCGTGAGGGTGCCGTGCACATCGGTGCCGGTGACCTTGAGATAACGGACCTGGATGTAGCCCTGAGTGTTCAGGTTGACGGTGGCAACGCCGGTATCGGCATTGACGTTGACGTTGCCGTTGTTGTTAAGGTCATAGTATTCTTCGCCGTCGTAAGAACCGGAGATCCTGACGGTGCCTATGGAAGGATCGTCGGCGGTGAAGGTGATGACGTCGAGAATCTTGACTTCTTCGAGATCGACTATCTGTTCGGTTATGGGTTCAACGGGTTCAGCAGCTTCGATCACGATCGCGGCGCTGTTCCACGAAGTGTACGGGAAGTAAGTGTTGTTCTGAGTGGGATCCACGCCTTCTTTATCGAACGTGCAGTCCGCGTCGTAAGGATGGATAATGCAGTTGTTGACGATTTCTCCGGACTTGCCGTTTGAAAGCGTCACGAACATGCCGAAATCTGCGGTAGCTTCGATCACGCTGAACGGGATCTTAGCCTGGATGAAGGCCGTGCCTTCGCCCGCAACCGCTTCGGCCTCGACGCCGTCGGTAGCGATGGCGGTAGCGCCGGAGTTGGCGGTGAGGGATCCGTTCTTCTTTGCGCCTATAACGGGAGTTTCGTCGCCGTCATAAGAAATATCAACGAAATGAGTGTAAACCACGGCCTCGTCGTTGGTGCGGAACCAGAGTCTGAGGTTGGTGCCGACGCCGTTGCCGTAAGATTCGGCGGTGCCGATGGCTGCGTAGTTGGTCTGAACAGCAACGTAAACGTTTTCTTTATCGTATGCGTAAACGTATAAATAAGCGTTTCCGCATGCGGCGTTTTCATCATTGCCCTGGAATTTACCGGCGTTAACGCCGTCTACCCACAGAGCGGTATCGGGGTCGAATATTTCCCAGAGAGATTCGTCAAATTCGGGAACTACTACTTTTTCTGCGGTGCAGCCGGTATCGAATTCGACAACGCCGTTGTAGTTCTTGATGTTGCCGGTGACGATAACGGTATCGCCTACGGCTATAGCGGCGTAATCATCTGCGTTCATCTGATAGCAGAGAACGTCTTTGTCGCCGACGGTGATGTTGACCTGAGTTTTGTTGTCGGTCTTCTTGTTGACGACGCCGGTGAGAGAATACGGGCCGCCGGGAAGAGCTGTGCCGGGTTCGAGCGCGAACGCTGCGGCGAGGATCTCTTCTTCGGTCGTAGGAGGTACGAAAGCGGGGATCACGCTGAAGGAAGCGCCTTCGAGCGCGGTCTGAGCCGCCATAGTAGCGAGCTCTTCAAAATCAACGCCGTAAACGACTATGGAGTCGCCGGCTTTGACGCCGCCCTCACCGAACAGGCTTGCATAAGCGCTGCCGTCGGCAACTATAACGTTGTTGTGGATGCCGATAGCGAAGCCGCCTTCAGGGATCTCAACGAGATCTTTGCGGCCGTCTTCCGGTCCATGCGCAGGGTTTTCTTCGGTCGGAGTTTGGGGAACACGACCGAGTTTTTCGAGGACCTCCACGACATAGCCGTCGGCATCGACGAGGATTACTCTGTAATAGTTGTAATCTTTGCCGGTGACTTCACCTATAGTGGTTTTACCTTCCTGACGGACAACGATTGCAACGTCTTCCGTGGAATAACCAGCGAACGTCTTGATCTGATAATCGCCGGTCGCTTTGGATACGGTGACGAAAGTGCAGGCTTTACCGAATTCAACAAGCCCATTGTAGTTCGTGATAGTGCCGGTGACGGTGATAACGTCGCCCACGCCTACGGTGGCGGCATCATCGCCTTTCATCTGAAAGCACTGAATGGTTTTCTGATTACCGCTGCCGTCGAGAACGTGGATGTTGACGGTCACGTTTTCATACTTTTCGCTGTACGCAGTCACTATATAGGATACTTCGCCGGTAAGAGTCTTTGTGCCTTCGAGCGATGCGCCTGGTTCAAGCGCAAACGCGGCGTCGACTATATCGGCCTGGGTCTCTTCGCCTTCCGCAAAAACGGAAAGGCCGAGAGAAAGCACCATAGCGAGCGCAAGAATCATACTTAAGATTCTCTTTTTCATTTTTTCCTCCTGATATTTGTAATTGGATATAGGGAATGCTGTTCGGCGGCGCCATATGAACCTGTGCCGCCGCGCTGGGGTCGCATGGCTTTTTCGTCTTACCTCCTGTTCGACAGATTATAATTTCGGTTCTGTTTTATTATAATTCATACTTTGGAAATTTGCAATAGCGAATAACGATTTTTTTGCGATTTTTTTGTTACATATTATCACAACGCACAATTATTTGATGTATTTTTTGTAACATTTGCACATCACGGCAATTTTGCTATTGAAATGCAAAAAAATATGTGCTATACTGTTGCAGCAAAGGAAAAATATATTATAAAAAAGGAAAGGAGCCGCCGGTCATTATGAAGATGGGAATAGACGGAAAGCCCGAAGATCTGCTCAAAAACGGCGAGCAGGCGGCGACGGAAAACGAAGAAGCAAAAAGCGAAGAAAAGCCCACGTTCAAATCGAGGCTCGAAAGCTTTTGGTATTTTTACAAGTGGCACGCGATCATAGGCGCGCTGCTCGCGGTCGCGCTGGTGATATCGGTGATACAGTTGTTCCGCAACACCGATCCGGACGCGTATATGATGTACGTGGGGCCTTCCACGCTTTACGTAAAGAACAAGGACGAGATGACCGAGCGCGCCGCGCGGGACATTTACGATTACAACGGCGACGGCAAAACGTACGTTTCGCTGCTGGAGATCACCGTGGGGATGGGCGAGGATATGCCCTACACCGCGTACGAGGCCAACGTCGACGCCAACAAACGGTTCCTTTCGGAGCTCGCCTCGGGCGATTCGGTGGTATATCTGCTGGAAGAATCGTTCTTTGAAAAAGCCAACGAACAGGGGCTTTTGTGTCCGCTCGCCGAGTTGATAGATCCTTCGCTGCTGCCAGACGATATGTACGACGCCTGCGGCGTGCGCGTGAGCGAGCTGGATTATTTCAAGCAGGCGGGGTTTTCTTCCGTGCCCGACGACACGCTGCTTTGCATAAGGCGTTCGCCCGAAAGCGACAGCATTCAGTACGGCAGGACCCCCGAATACTGGGCGTGCAACAAGGCGCTGGTGGTGAAAATGCTCACCTATAAAGCCGAGAATCACGAGCAGAAAGAGATCAAAGCGTTCGGCAACGGCAAAAACGACATAGTCATAGCCGTATACGACGCCGAACGGCACTACGCTTCGGACGGCAAAAAGCTGGCGTACGCGGCTTCTTCGATACTCAAGGACGCCAATTCCGACGGAAAGACGCTCCTCGCCGTGGACGCGGTGCTGACTTCCGGCAAAAACGACGCGGAAGCGTATCTCGCAAAACAGATAGCCGAAGGCGGCGAAGTCATATTCATAGCCAACGCCGAATACTACGAAAAGCTCAAGGAAAGCGGCATACTCCGTCCGCTCGCCGGGATCATAGGCGACTACGCCGCAAAGCTGGGCTGCGAGGACGGATACGGCGTAAAACTCGGCGCCCTTAAATGGTTCGGCGAAAAGCAGTATTTTGACAGGTTTGACAAAGAGCTGTATATCTGCGCGGCGAACACGCGCGGCGAAGACGGCGAAGACGCGTTTTACCGCGCCAACATAGAGTTTTTGACGAAAATACTTTCGTACAAGCTGGAAGAAGAACAAAAATAAAACGCGTACGGCACAAATTTCAATTTTATGTTGCTTTTTGCGCGCGTTTATGATATTATTATAAGAACTCAGTATATACTATCCGGAGGAATTCATAAAAATGGCACAGTTCACTAAGAAACAGCTCAAAAGAACGCTCATCGCGACAATAATCATATGCGTTATCGTCGCGGGACTCATACTCGGGGTGTTCTTAAAATCCTATTTAAGCAAGACGAACCTGCTCAAGGACCAGGATTTCGCCGCCGCGCTCGCCGACAAGCTGGGCGTGAGCGTACGCGGTCTTTCGCAGGATATGCTGGATAAATACCAGTACTGCCGCCTTTCTTTTTCGGCTTATGATCAGACAAACGGCATAACCGGTTATTCGTACCTCATCCTGGGCGACGAGACCTACGCCGAAGCGATGCTCGCTCAGGCCGACGAGGAAGAGGAAGAAGAGGCGGAAGAAGTATCCGCCGATACTTCGGTCGATGAAAGCGCCGAGGAATCTTCCGCGGCGTACACCGAAGACAACTATATCGTGCTCTTCAACGTCGTTCCCCAGTACGCCGAAGACTACGCCGCGTTCCGCAACCTCAAGGTCCTTTCGGTGCTCGACAGCTACGATATCTCTCAGATCTCGTACGACATCTCTTACGCAAGCTATATCTACTATTACCAGTCCGGCGGCTCTCAGCTCGGCTGGAACACCGCCGATATAATCAGCGCGCTTTCGCTGCAGAAGATCAACGACCTTTCGGCTTTCACGACCCTCAAGGATCTGCGCTATCTCTCGCTGGCGAATTCTTCGCTCAAATCGCTCGAAGGGCTCGATAAACTCCCCGCGCTCGAATACCTTGACGTTTCTCGCACCAACGTGAGCGCGATCCCCGCCGGCTCCGCCACGCTCAAGACCATGATAGCCGCCGACAACTCCATCGAAGACATATCCGGACTCGCCTCCTGCGAAAAGCTCGAGGTCGTGGCGCTGGATTCCAACAAGGTGACCGACATATCGGCGCTTTCGGGGCTGAACGAGCTCAAGGTCGTTTCGCTCACCGGCAACAAGATCAAATCTCTGAGCCCGCTCAAGGACCACGCCAAGATCGAAACTCTCGCCGCAGGCGGCAACGAACTTGAAGACATAGAAGCGCTCGGCACGCTCGCTTCTCTCAAATCGCTCACGCTTTCCGGCGCCAAAGCGACTTCGCTTCCCGGTCTTTCCGCGCTCAAAGCGCTCGAAACGCTCGATATAAGCGAATCCGAAATTACCGACGTGAACGGCATCGTCGGACTTGACAAGCTCACGACTCTTACGCTCACCGGTTCCAAGGTCGCTTCGCTTCCTGATCTTTCCTCGCTCGTTTCTCTCGAATCGCTCAACGCTTCCGGCTGCGAGATATCCGAGATCAAAGCGTTCGGCACGCTCGAAAAGCTCGCCTCCGTGAACGTTTCCGAAAACAAGCTGACCGCTCTGCCCGATCTCAACGGGCTCAAGGCGCTGACTTCGTTCAACGCAAGCGGCAACGATATCGCTTCTCTTCCCGCAGTCACGGGGCTCGAAAAAGTAACGAGCATCAACCTTTCCGACAACAAGCTGGCCAAAGCCGAGTTTTCCGGTCTCAAAGCGCTGACCACGCTTAACCTGAGCAACAACGAGATAGCCGACATCAGCGGCATAAAGGATCTCGAAAAGGTCACCACCGTGGACCTTTCCAACAACAAGCTCACTGCGTTTGAAGCGCTGCTTTCGCTCAAGACTCTCACCTCGGTCAAGCTTTCCGGCAACCTCATAGCCGAGCTTCCCGCCACCGATATCAAAGTCGTGGACGGCGAAAACGAGCTGCCCCCGCTGAACGCTGTCACCACCGCCGATTTTTCGGGCAACCTGCTCACCAACGACACCATCGAAGGCGTCAACACCTATTTCAAGGTCGACGGTCTGACCAGTCTCAACCTCACCGGCAACAACATCACCGACGCCAAAGTCGTTTCGGATCACTACACCAAGGCGACGGTCAAGTACACCGACGAAACTCCCACCGAAAATTCCGAGACCGAAAATTCCGGCGAAGATAACTCCGCGACCGAAAGCGAAGAGCAGTCGGAAGAATGATCCCGTAAATCAATCAAATAAAACAGCACGGACCAACCTGAAAAAGGTTGGTCTGCGCATAAACGGAGGGCAAAATGGATTTTCAGAAGATCGAAAAAGGTTCAGTCATACTGTGTTCCGGCGATTCGGTGACCGACTGCGGCAGGGCGAGACCTTACGGCAGCTACAGGGATTCGCTCGGCGAAAGCTACGTGAAACGCCTGCACGAGATAGTCACCGCGGAATATCCTGAAAAAGAGATAAAATTCGTAAACGCCGGCATAAGCGGCGAAACTTCGCGCCATATCCGCAACAGATGGATAAGCGACTGCGAAGCAGTCAAGCCCGACTACGCCACGCTGCTCATCGGCGTCAACGACGTCTGGCGCCAGTACGACCGCTGGATGGACAAAGATATGGCCGTAGGCATAGAAGAATACGAAGAAAACCTGCGCTTTGTCGCCGAATGGTCGGCGAAGAACCTGAAAGGGTTCACGCTGATAGCTCCGTTCTTTCTGGAGCTCGACCGCGAAGAATTCTTTATGAAACAGGTATTGGCGCGCGCCGCGGTCTGCGAAAAGATCGCGCGCGAGACCGGCGCGCAGTTTATTTCGCTGCAGGACGAGCTCGACCGGCTGTGCCGTTCGAGATACACCTTGAGCTTTTCGCCCGACCGCGTGCATCCTTTCCCCGTGACCCACACCGCGATCGCTTTGTACCTGCTTAGACAATGGAATTTCAAATTCCGCTTTGAAGAGAGGTAAACGCCATGCCCGATATGCTCGTCAAGCTTTACGAACTCAAGGACAACACGCAGATCTACAAGGATCTGGAAGCAAAAGGCGTTAAGATAATACGCCCGATGACCCCGAACAGATACAAGGTCCACGACTTTATCGCTTCGCATTTCGGCGAAGGATGGGCGAACGAGACCGACACCGCGTTCACCAGGTTCCCGGTTTCGTGCTTTATAGCGATCGACGCCGAGACCAAGCAGATACTGGGCTTTGCCGCCTACGACTGCACCTGCAAAGCTTATTTCGGCCCCACCGGCGTGGACGAGACGAAGCGCAAGCTCGGCATTGGCAGAGCGCTGCTTTTGAGATGCCTGGAAGCGCTGCGCGACGAAGGCTACGGCTACGCCATAATCGGCAGCGCCGGACCCGTTAGTTTTTACAACAAATGCTGCGGAGCCACGATCATAGAAGGCTCTTCTCCGGGAATATATACCGCTCTTATCTGAGCGAAGGAGGATCGATATGAAAAAACTGCGCGCAGGAATAATCGGCGCTACCGGAATGGTCGGCCAGCGCTTTATAACTCTGCTCAAAGACCACCCTTATTTTGAAATATCATACCTTGCGGCGTCGGCGTCTTCCGCCGGCAAGACGTACGGCGAGGCCGTAAAAGGCAGATGGAAGCTCGCTCTTCCCTGCCCCGAAGAAGTGACGGGAATGCCCGTTTACGACGGCGCCGACATTGAAAGCGCAAAGAAAAACTGCGATTTCGTGTTCTGCGCGGTGGATATGCCCAAGGATCAGATACGCGCTCTGGAAGAAGCTTACGCCAAAGCCGAGATCCCCGTGGTATCCAACAATTCGGCAAACCGCCACACCCCCGACGTCCCTATGTTCATACCCGAGATCAACTCCGCGCACGCGGATATCATAGCCGTACAGAAAAAGCGGCTGGGTACGCGGAAGGGGTTTATCGCGGTAAAGCCCAACTGCTCTATCCAGTCCTACGTACCGGCGCTCACCCCGCTTCTGGAATTCGAGCCGCAGTTCGTCACCGTGACGACTTTTCAGGCGATATCCGGCGCGGGCAGAGTGTTCGCCACTTTCCCCGAAATAATCGATAACGTCATCCCCTATATAGGCGGCGAGGAAGAAAAATCCGAAAAAGAGCCGCTCAAAGCATGGGGCAGAATAAACGGAGACAAAATAGAATACGCTTCCGAGCCCGTCATTTCGGCGCAGTGCATTCGCGTGCCGGTTTCGGACGGACATCTCGCCACCGTTTCCGTCAAGTTCAAAAACAAGCCTTCTAAAGAAGAAATACTCGAAAAATGGCGCTCGTTCCGCGGATTGCCGCAGGAGCTTGAGCTTCCGCACGCGCCCGAGCGGTTTTTGACTTATTTTGAAGAAAACGACCGCCCGCAGACCAAGCTCGACCGCGATATCTACGGCGGAATGGGCATAACGCTGGGCAGACTGCGCGAAGACAGCGTTTTCGATTACAAGTTCGTATGCCTTTCGCACAACACCCTGCGCGGCGCCGCCGGCGGCGGTGTGCTGACCGCGGAAATGCTGTATAGATTAGGTTTTCTGTATTGAAAACAAAAGCGCTTTCCGCAAACAGATGCGGAAAGCGCGCGTTTTTTAGCCGAAGGAAAGGAGAAAAAAGAAATGAAAGTTGCGTTTTTCGACACCAAGCCCTACGACAGACCGGCTTTTGAAAAGCTGTGCGCCGAAAAAGGCATTGACGTGACATTTTATGAATCACGGCTCGAACCGAACACGATCCCTCTTGCAAAAGGAGCCGATGCGGTGTGCGTTTTTGTGAACGACGCGGTGAACGCCGAGGTGATAGACGGCCTGCATTCGCTGGGGGTGAAAGCCGTGGCGCTGCGCTGCGCGGGCTACAACAACGTGGATATAAGGCGCGCTTACGGCAAAGTGCACGTAGTCCACGTCCCCGCGTATTCGCCTTACGCCGTGGCGGAACACACCATGGCGCTGCTGCTCACGTCGGTGCGCCGCATACACAAGGCGTATAACCGCACGCGCGAATTCAATTTTTCGCTCGTGAACCTAACGGGTTTCGATCTTCACGGCAAGACCGTGGGGATAATAGGCACGGGCAAGATAGGCCGCATTTTCGGCGATATCTGCCGCGGGTTCGGGATGCGGGTGCTCGCTTACGACAAATTCCCTGCGCAAAACACGGGCTTTGAATACGTAACGCTCGGCGAGCTGCTCGAGGCCGCCGATATAATATCGCTCCACTGCCCGCTGACCGACGAGACCGCGCATATGATAGACCGCGCCGCCATAGCCAAAATGAAAAAAGGCGTTGTCATACTCAACACCTCGCGCGGGAAGCTTATAGACACCGAAGCGCTTATAGACGGCATAAAGAGCCGCAAAATAGGCGCCGCCTGCCTTGACGTTTACGAAGAAGAAGCGGATATCTTCTTCAACGATAACTCCAATCACATTATGGACGACGACACGCTGGCGCGGCTGATATCCATGCCCAACGTCATAGTCACTTCGCACCAGGCGTTCCTGACCGAAGAGGCGCTCGCCAATATCGCAGAGACCACGGTGAAAAACCTTGAGGAAATACTTTCGCTGGAAGGTTTGTGCGAAAACGAGCTGTGCTACCGCTGCGGCAGCGTGGAAAGCTGCAAAAACTGCAGGAACAAAAAGTGTTTTTGAAATTCGCGTCAAGTTAAACGAAAAGCGGCGGGCATATGCCCGCCGTTTGCAATTATTCCGTTTATTTTTTCTGCGTTATTTTGCATTCGCAGGGGTAAACGCTGTCGTCCGTCAGTATGATCTCGCCGATACTTCCGGCGTTTATGTATCCGCTGCGCGGGTTCTTGACCGAAAGTATATCGCCTTCTATATCGGCTTCGACGTCCGAGTATTCAAAAGCCAGATCGCAGCCTTCGGTACGGCAGTTGATCAGTTTCAGCCCGGTGCAGCAGCAGAACGGCTGCGTGCCGGCGATAAAGCAGTTTTCAAAAGTGACGTCGTTCGAATACCACGCCAGGTATTCGCCCTTGACGGTGCAGTTTCTTACATAAACGTGTTCGGCGTGCCAGAAAGCGTCCTTGGTATCGAGAACGCAGTCTTCGATCTTTACGTCGTGCGCGTACTGGAACGAATACTTGCCCTTGAAAGTCACGTCCTTCCAGACGATATCCGAAGACATAAGAAAAAGATATTCGCTTTGCAGGGCGCAGTTTTTCATATCCACGCCGCGGCATTTCCAGCCGAATTCGGGCGAAACGATATCGGTATCTTCGATAATTATATCCGCGCATTCGCGCAATGCCTTTATTCCGTGCAGCTTGCTTGCGCTTATATTTATTCCCCGCGTGTACCACAGCGCGGCGCGGCACTTTTCGGTCATTTCCACGTTTTTGATCACCACGTCCGTATCGTGCCAGAGCGGATACCGCAGGTCCATGAAGCAGTCTTCAAGCGTTACCCCGTGCGCTTCCTTGAGCGCGGATTCGCCGTCTTCCTCGCCCGCGAACGAGCAGTTTATAAGCTTTACGTCCTTTGCGCCGTAAAGCGCTCTTTCGGCGGGGAAATTCATATCGCGCAATATTTTCATAAAGAGCGCCTCCGTTAGTTTTTTGCTATATATATTATAGCACGCCGCGCGCAAAATAGCAAATACAATATTCCCGCCCGCCGAGCGGTTTTTTCGGCTGAAATGCACAAACAGCTACAATATCTCTTCAATCACGGCGGCAAGCGCCGAAAAAGTGCGTGAGTCTTCGTCGGTGAACCTTCCCTTTACGGTGCTGTCCAAGTCCAGCACGCCGAAGACTTTGCCGTCCTTATGCAGCGGCACGACGAGCTCGGACCGCGAATCGGGATCGCAGGCGATATGCCCCGGGAAATCATGCACGTCGTCCACCGCTACGACGCGGTCTTCCGCCGCGGCGGTCCCGCACACGCCCCGCCCGAGCGGTATCTCTATACAGGCGGGCTTGCCCTGGAACGGCCCGAGCACGAGCTTATTGCCCTGAAGGATATAAAACCCCGCCCAGCTGATATCGTCAACGGAATTGAATATTAACGACGCGACGTTTGCGAGGTTGGAGATCAGGTGCGGCACGCCGCGCACGAGTTCACGCGCGGCGACTATGAGATCTTCGTCGTATTTATGCATAACGGTTTCACCTTTTTTTGCTTTTTATACTATTACTATAACACGCAAAGCGCCCGAATGCAACAGAATAAAGCGTTTGAATGCGAAAAAACTTGTACTTTTTTGTAAATACGGCAAAAAAAAGGTTGAAATGCGGCCGGTTTTGTTGTATTATTATTATAGCAAAACAAAACAGGAGGAATTATTATGTACAGCAACATAGGCAAAAAGATCAAAGCTTTAGCGATCATTATGTTCATCCTTATGGCAGTAGGATGCGTGGTTGCGGGCGTCGTCCTCATCGTCACTGCGTCGAGAGTGAGCGACGTGCTTCCGTACGCTCTTCCCATCCTTATCGCGGGCCCCGTTTTCGCGTGGATCAGCTCGTGGTTCATTTACGGCGTGGGCGAACTCATCTGCAAGGCGACCGAGATCGCGCGCAACACCGCCGCCGGTTACTGCGTTCCCGCCGCAGCGGAAGCCCCCGCGGCAGGCGAACCTCAGCCCCAGGCTCCCGCCCACAGCGTGGAATTCCAGCAGCGTCTCGCCAAGCTTCAGGCGCTTTGCAACCAGGGCATTATAACCGACGAAGAATACGACGTTGCGCTGGCTAAACTGCGCGCGGAGGAACAGAAATGAACGGCGCGCGTAACAGCTATTCGGTAAGATCCAAGGGCGCTATCTACACGCTTTTGTTCTTCGCTATACTTTGCGCCGTGGCGATGTTCGTTTGCTCGTGCCTCTTCAGCGGCTACGGCGATATCGTTTTCCGGCTCAGCGCCTATGCGCTCGCCACCGCGATACTCGTGGTGCTTGCGGCGGTATTCTTTATCATATCTCTGAACGGACGCAAAAGCTCCGCCGTGCTCGCGACGATTTCGTTCATTCTCACCGCGCTTTCGTTCCTGCCCAACTTCATAGCCTATATAGTGAACGGAATGGATCTTTCGGTAACGTTTTATCTGGTGATGTTCATTTCGCTCATCTTCCTCGCGATCCTGTTCGGAGTCGCGGTCATCAGCTCGCTGAGCGGATTCAGGATCAAGACGTTCGCGATCCTCGCCGGCGCGTTCGGGCTCGTTTTTGCGATCGGTATGCCGGTGTATGAAATATTCGCCACGCATCTGTTCGAATTAGGCTGGGACTTTTTCAAGTTTTACATTTTCCCGCTGGCGGCTGATTTCCTGTTCTTCATCACGTATCTGTTCATCAGCTGCGCGGTGCTCACCCACGCCATAAAGAACCGCGTTCCCCCGGCAAACGGCGGCGCGAGATATTATGCTCCCGTTCAGGCGGCGGACTACGTCCCTTCCAACGACCCCGATTCGCCCGAAGCTAAACTCGCCGCGCTTTCCGCAAAGCTCGAATTCGGGATCATTACCAAAGAAGAATACGACGCTCAGCGCGCGGAAATAATCAACAACATCTAAGCGAAAAAAAAATAAAAACGCTCTGCAAAAAGCAGAGCGTTTTTTCATCGCAATTTATTCGTCGCAATTCACAAGGTCTTCGTAGGTCTCGCGGCGGACCGCGACGCGCGTCCTGCCGCCGCTTACAAGCACAACGGGCGGGCGCGGGATGCGGTTGTAGTTGGAAGCCATTGAATAATTGTACGCGCCGGTGGTCAGCACAGCGACTGTATCGCCGCGCGCGGGGCGCGGGATGCGGACGTTTTCCTGCAAAATATCTCCGCTTTCGCAGCAGCGGCCGCAGAGCGTGCAGGTGAAATCGGGCTCGCTTGCCGCCTTGGAAGCGTTCATAACGGTGTACGCCGCCTGATAGAGCGTGTAGCGCGGATTGTCGGTCATTCCGCCGTCGACCGAAACGTAATTCTTTACGCCCTTTATCTCTTTGACCGAGCCGACGGTGTAAAGCGTTATGCCCGAATCGGCGACTATGCTGCGCCCGGGCTCGAGCATCACGGCGGGCGGGCGGATCCCCTTTGCGGCGCAGTCGGCAAACAGCGCGGAAGAGATCTTCTTTACGCTTTCGGTCACCGAAATGAACGGGTCTTCCTTTACGTATCTGACGCCTATGCCGCCGCCCAGGTTGAGTGTGCCCGCTTCGTAGCCCAGGACCTGCTTTACGCGGGCGATGAACGAAGTCATAATATCCACCGCGTCGATAAACGGCGTGATATCGAACAGCTGCGAACCGATATGGCAATGGAAACCGCAAAGCTCCACGTTTGCAAGCGAAAGCGCCAGACGCGTGACGTTTTCGGCGTCGCCTGTGGCTATGGCGGAGCCGAATTTGGAATCCACGCCGCCGGTGCTTATTTTTTTGTGCGTGTGCGGATCTATACCCGGCGTGACGCGCAGAAGTATTTTTTGCTTTACGCCCGCTTTTGCCGCCGCGGAATCGAGCGCGTACAGCTCTTCGGCGTTATCCGCCGCGAAGAACCCTATGCCGCATTTTACGGCGTACGCGATATCGGAATCGGTCTTGTTGTTGCCGTGGAACACCGCGTTCGAAAGGTCGAACCCGGCGGAACGCGCCGTGTAAAGTTCGCCCGGCGAAACGATATCGGTGCCCATACCCTCGGAGCCGACTATGCGGTAAATCTCTTTAAAGCTGAGCGCTTTGGAAGCGAACATCGGGCGCGAGCCGGACGGCAGATATTCGCGCATAGCTTGCACGTATTCGCGGCAGTGCGCGCGTATGCGGTCTTCGTCCATAACGAACGCGGGCGTGCCGAATTCGCGCGCGAGTTCGACGGTATCGGCGCCGGCGAAATACAGACGCCCGTTTTCGCCGATTTTTAAGTTATCGTACAGCAGTTCCTGCATACAGTTATTCCTTTCAAATAACGGTCTCAAGCCGGCGCACGGCTTCGTAGGTGTCTTCGCGCGTGCCGAACGCGGTCAGGCGGAAATATCCTTCGCCGTTGGCGCCGAATCCCGCGCCGGGAGTGCCGACGACCTGCGCTTTTTCAAGCAGCATATCGAAGAATCCCCACGACGAAAGTCCGCCCGGGCACTGCATCCATATATACGGCGCGCATTCGCCGCCGGTGAAATATATCCCCTTGCGCGTGAGCAGTTCGGAAATAATGCGGGCGTTTTCCATATAATAGCCCACAAGGTCCATACATTCGGCGTAGCCGCGCTCCGAAAGCGCCGCCTCGGCGCCGCGCTGGACGATATACGGCACGCCGTTGAACTTGGTCGCCTGACGCCGCGCCCACAGGCCGGCGATATCCACGCCGCCCGAAACGAGCGTGCGTGGGACGACCGTCCACGAGCACCTGACGCCGGTGAAGCCGGCGGTCTTGGAAAAGCTGCATATTTCCACGGCGCAATCGCGCGCGCCTTCTATTTGGTAGATCGTATGCGGCAGGTCGCCTTTTATGTACGCTTCGTAAGCCGAATCGTAAATTATGAGCGAGCCGGTATCGTTTGCGTAATCCACCCACGCTTTAAGTCCCGCTTTGTCGTAGACCGCGCCGGTGGGGTTGTTGGGCGAACAGAGATAGATGAGCGCGCCGTTTATCTTTTCGGACGGCGGCGGAGGAAGAAAGCCGTTCCGGCGGTTCGCCGGAATAAACGTCACCGCGTTGCCTGCCATGACGTTGCTGTCGAAATAGACCGGGTAGACCGGATCTGTTATGAGCACGGGGTTGGAACCGAAAATATCGGTTATATTTCCGGCGTCGCTCTTGGCGCCGTCCGAAACGAATATCTCGTCCGTGCCGATATCCGCGCCGTAGGACGCGTAGTGCGCGGAAATCGCTTTAAGCAGAAAATCGTAGCCGTAGGAGGGCGGATAGCCCTGAAAAGTCTCTTTTTTGCCCATTTCCGCCACGGCCTGTGCCATCGCGCCGGTGACCGAGGGCGTGAGCGGCAGGGTGACGTCGCCTATTCCCAGACGGACGATGCGCTTTTGCGGATTGGCGGAAGAATACTCCGCCACACGCCGCGCTATTTCGGAAAAAAGGTAGTTCTTTTTTAAGTTAAGATAGTTGGCGTTGACTTTAACGTTCATATTCAAAAACTCCTTCATACGCCTTTACGGCTTCGCCGGTCATAAGCACGTTCATATCTCCGTCCACAGTAATCGTCAGATCGCCACCGAGCAGTTTTACCGTGACGGGCTCGCTAAAGCGGCAGTATCCGTTGGCGATGGCGGCGGCGACGGTGGCGCAGGCGCCGGTGCCGCAGGCGAAGGTCTCGCCGCTGCCGCGTTCCCACACGCGCATTTCCAGCGTGTTTCGGTCTATCACGCGCACGAATTCGGTATTGACGCGTTCGCCGAACGCTTTGTTGTTTTCAAACAGCGGGCCGATCTTTTCCAAATCGAGTCCCTTTACGTCTTCAACAAACGTCACGGCGTGGGGATTGCCCACCGAAACGCGGGTCATGGCGTAATCCGCGCCCTGCACGTTCACTATAAGCCCTTTTTGTATTATTTCGGCTCTGCCCATATCGACGGTGACAAGTTCGACTTCGCCTTTTTCGTCAAGTTTGAGCGACAGATGCTTGACGCCCGAAAGCGTTTCGATATCGAGTTCGGTCTTTTTGCAAAGCCCGTTGTCGTAGACGAATTTGCCCACGCAGCGTATGCCGTTGCCGCACATCCTGCCTTCGCTGCCGTCGGCGTTGAACATACGCATTTTAGCGTCGGCGATATCCGAGCGGCAAACGAGTATGAGCCCGTCCGAGCCGACCGAAAAATGTCGGGGCGACACCGCTATAGCTGTTTCTTCGGGGTTTTCGAGCTCTTTTTCAAAGCAGTTCACGTAGACATAATCGTTGCCGCAGCCGTGCATTTTGGTAAAAAATATCTTCATTTTGTCTCCCTCATTCCACGAGCGAGCGCATATCGTAAAGCCCGCGTTCCCGATTTGCCAAAAATTCCGCCGCTTTAAGCGCGCCGGAGGCGAAAAGCGAACGGCTCTGCGCCTTGTGCGTGAGCGTTATGGTTTCCTGACCGTTATCGAGTATGACGGTGTGCTCGCCGACGACGTTGCCCAGCCGCAGCGAATGGATCCCGATCTCGTCGAAACTCCTCTTGCCCTGACCGCTCCTGCCGCAGACGAACGCGGCTTTGGGGCGGACTTCTTTTATCCGTTCCGCCAGAAGCAGCGCGGTGCCGCTTGGCGAATCGAGTTTGCGGTCGTGGTGGGTCTCTACTATCTCGATTTCCGCGTCCGGGAACAGTTCGGCGGCGCGGCGTGCGAAATCCGAAAGCACCGCTATGCCTAACGACATATTAGCCGAATAGAACACGGGTATGCGCTTGGCGGCGGAAATTATGCGCGCCTTTTCTTCCTCGGTGTGTCCGGTGGTCGCTATGACCGCCGGGATCGCGTTTTTTTCGGCGTAGCCGAGCAGTTCACCGACGCACGAATGGTGCGAAAAATCGATGATCACGTCGGCGCACGCGCTTTGCGGCAATTCCTTGACAATGCGCGCGTCGGTCCCGTCGGCGCGGATATCGGCGCCGCAGACGAGTTCGTGCGTATTTGATGAATCTATTTGCCTTATCAGTTCGGCGCCCATTCTGCCGCAGGCGCCGTTTACGATTATTTTCATTTTAATATTTCCTTATCTTCAGTTTTTGACGCTGCACCCGGCTTTTATGAGCTCGGCGCGGAGCGACGCCGCTTTTTCCGCCGACATACGCACGAGCGGCAGGCGGAGTTCGGGCGTGCATTTGCCCAGCAGATACATAGCCTCTTTGACAGGTATTGGGTTGACGTCCGAAAACAGCGCCGAGATAAGCGGCACGTATTTGAGCTGCATCGCTGCGCTTTGAGACACGTCGCCTTCAAAATACAGGCGGCACATCTTTGAAGTTTCGGCGGGGAGCACGTTGGAAAGCACCGATATGACGCCCTTGCCGCCCAGCGAAAGGATAGGCACTGTCTGGTCGTCGTTGCCCGAATAGATATCGAGCTTGTCGCCCACGAGCGCAAACGTTTCGGCTATCTTTGAAAAGTTGCCGTTGGCCTCCTTGATGGCGCAGATATTGGGGTGATCCGCAAGGTACGCGTAGGTCTGCGGCTCGATATTGAGCCCCGTGCGCGAAGGCACGTTGTACATAATGATGGGGATATCCACCGAATCGGCGAACAGGGTGTACATAGTTTTGAGCCCGTTTTGCGAAGTCTTGTTGTAAT
>JAEEGF011544916.1_pt1 | contig 34002 bp, 28 predicted proteins | sample 9134171 | NCBI WGS metagenome assembly JAEEGF01 (sample SAMN16246542, study PRJNA631951) | gut metagenome | biome: gut microbiome; feature: rumen; material: AP-attached | host: Bos | place: Iran: Karaj | collected 2018-10
AATCTTCAACGCGCCGATTCCGCAGGATCTCGGCTTCGTCGACCGCAGCGATCCCGAAAACGCCTTCCGCCTGGAGGTGGAAGCGCTGGTCAACAAGAAGATGCTCGGCAAGATCATCGACCGCTGCATCCGCATCCACGGCACGGCGATCACCGCCAAGGTGCTCGACGACATCAAGAACCAGGGCTACCGCTATTCCACCAAGAGCGGCATCACCGTCGCGGTCATCGACGCAACGATTCCCGAAGCGAAGAAGGACATCCTTGCCGAAACCGAAGAAATCGTCGACGAGATCAACCGCAAATACAACCGCGGTCTGCTTTCCAACACCGACCGCTCCCGTCAGGTCATCAAGGCGTGGGACGTCTGTACCACCCGCGTGGCGAACGCGCTGACCGGCAACTTCGACAAGTTCAACCCGATCTATATGATGCTCGACTCCGGCGCCCGCGGTTCCGAAGCCCAGCTGCGTCAGCTCGCCGGTATGCGCGGTCTGATCGCGAATACCGCCGGTAAGACCATCGAAGTGCCCATCCGCGCCAACTACCGCGAAGGCCTGAACGTGCAGGAATACTTCATTTCTTCCCGCGGCGCGCGCAAAGGTCTGGCCGATACCGCGCTTCGTACCGCCGACTCGGGTTATCTGACCCGCCGTCTGGTGGACGTTTCGCAGGAAGTCATCATCCGCGAAGAGGACTGCGGCTGCCACGAAGGTCTGGAGGTCTATGACATCATGGACGGCAACCGCGTGCTGGAGCCGATGACCGAGCGTCTGCGCGGCCGCTATCTGCTCGATCCGCTGACCGACGACAACGGCGAAGTCATCATGGACAACGATCACATGATGTCGGAAGCCGACGCCGAAACCGTCAACGCCTTCCTCAACGCCCGCTATGAAGCGGCTGTTGCCGCGGGCATGGAAAAGGAAGAGGCGGAGCATCTTCGTCACATCAAGATCCGTTCGCTTCTGACCTGCAACACCGATCACGGCGCCTGCATCAAGTGCTACGGCTCCAACCTGGCCACCGGCGTGCCGGTGACCGTGGGCGAAGCGGTGGGCATCATCGCGGCGCAGTCCATCGGCGAACCCGGTACCCAGCTGACGATGCGTACCTTCCACACCGGCGGCGTTGCCTCCGGCTCCGACATCACCCAGGGTCTTCCGCGCGTGGAAGAACTGTTTGAAGCGCGCAAGCCCAAGACCCTCGCCATGATCTCCGAGATCGACGGCGTGGTGTCGTTCGAGACCATCAAGAAGAATCCGCACATCGTGGTGACCAACGAAGAGACCGGCGAACGCGCCGAATACTTCCTCACCTTCGGCGCCCGTCCGCGCGTTTCCGAGGGCCAGGCCGTCAAGAAGGGCGAAACCCTGACGGAAGGCTCCGAAGACCTGCGCGACATTCTGAACGTCATGGGCGTCAGCGCGGTGCACGACCACCTGATCTCCCAGGTGCAGATGACCTACCGGACCCAGGGCGTTGATATCAACGACAAGCACATCGAGGTCATTGCGCGCCAGATGATGCGCAAGGTCAAGGTGGAGGATCCCGGCGATACCGATTTCCTTGAATGGTCCGTGGTGGAAAAGCGCGACTTTGAAAAGGCCAACGAAGCCATCCGCGCGCGCATTGAAGCGGGCGAGACCGAGCTGCGCGAGGCCGTCTGCACGCCGATCCTCATGGGTATCACCAAGGCGTCGCTTGCCACCGATTCCTTCCTGTCCGCCGCCTCCTTCCAGGAGACGACCCGCGTGCTGACCGACGCCGCCATCAAGGGCAAGATCGATCCGCTGCTCGGCCTGAAGGAAAACGTCATCATCGGCAAGCTGCTTCCCTCCGGTACGGGCATGAAATGCTACGCCGACGTGGAAGTCGTGAACGAAAAAGAAATGAACTCCATGGCAGACCAGCTGCTGCAGTGGAGCCAGGGCTGAGACGAGGCGTCGCATTTCGCGAAGCGCAAAAAGAAAAACAAATCATCCATCCGATGAACAGGGCGTTGGAAACAGCCGCGCCCTGTTCTCACATCTGATTTGGATGGGCTTCGCCCATACCCATGATTGTTTTTCTTTTTTCGACGTTTTTTCGCCCTCGGCGTGCGGCAGCACAGCCTTCGGCCGAAGAAAACGCCGGCTTCATCGAAATCCGCCGGCCTCGCTCTGATCTGAACCGGAGGCTGTCCCTTGTGTATGCCGTGTATCGAAGCTTTATCAGGAGGTCATCAGAATGAAACTGTATATGAAACAAAAGGTCTTTTCGCTCAAGGACCGCTTCACCATCAAGAACGAAGCGGGCGAAGACGTCTACACCGTGGAGGGCAAGTTCATCTCCCTGGGCAAGAAGCTGCATATTCTTGACACAAACGGCGAAGAGGTTGCGTTCGTGAAGCAGGAGCTGCTGACGCTGCTGCCGAAGTTCACCGTGGAACAGCACGGCGAGCCTGTGGCGCAGATTCAGAAAAAGCTGAGCTTCCTGAAGCCGAAGTACGTCGTGACCGGTCTCGACTGGACGATCGAGGGTAATCTGCTTGCCCACGATTACACCATCCTTTCCGGCGAGCGCGCAATCGTCTCGATCCACAAGAAGTGGATGTCCTGGGGCGACGCGTTCGAACTCGACGTGGCCGACGACGCCGACCCGACGCTGACGGTTGCCGTCGTGCTGGCCATCGACGCCGTTCTGGACGCGCAGGCTGCGGCCGCGGCGGCTTCTTCCTCAAACTGAGAACAAAAAAAAACAAAAACGCAGTCGATGGACTGCGTTTTTTGTATGACGCTTATTTCCGCCCCGTGCTGCCGAACCCGCCGGCGCCGCGCGCGGTGTCGCTGAGCGCGTCCGCCTCCGTGAACTCTGCCGCCAGATAGGGGACGATCACCAGCTGCGCGATCCGTTCGCCCGGCTCAATCGAGCGGGGGACGGTGCCGTGGTTGTGCAGCGTGACGAGGATCTCGCCGCGGTAGTCGCTGTCGATCACGCCCACCTTGTTGGCCGGGGCGAGGTCGCGCTTGCTGGCCACGGAGGAGCGGGCAAACACCAGCCCCACGAAGCCGCGCGGAATTTCCACGCTGATGCCGGTGGGCACAAAGGCCGTTTCCTGCGGCGCAATCGTCAGCACCGCGTCCATGCACGCCGAAAGGTCGGCGCCCGCCGCGTCGGCGGAGCCGCGCCTGGGCAGAATGGCCCCTTCGCGCACGCGTTTGACCAAAACCGTCTGTTCCATATCGACTCCTTTTACAGCAGCTGTACGCCGTGAGCGGCGCAGTAGTTCAACGTCTCTTCATCCCAATAGGATGACTGTACCTCGCCGATGTGCGCCTTGCGCAAAAAGAACATGCACATGCGGCTCTGGCCGATGCCGCCGCCGATGGTGTAGGGCAGCTTGCCCTCGAGCAGCGCCTTGTGGAACGGGTATTTCAGGCGGTCTTCGCAGCCGGCTGTCTTCAGCTGGCGCTGCAGCGCCTCTTCGTCCACGCGGATGCCCATGGAGGAAAGCTCCAGCGCGATGTCGAGCAGGGGATAGTAGACGATGATGTCGCCGTTGAGATCCCAGTCGTCATAGTCGGGGGCGCGGCCGTCGTGGGGCTTGCCGTCTTTCAGCGCGCCGCCGATGCCCATCAGGAAGATGGCGCCGTATTCCCTGGCCGCCGCCCGTTCGCGTTCCTTGCGGCTGAGGTCGGGGTAGCGCTCCTCCAGCTCCAGCGCGGTGAGGAAGGTGATCTTTTCGGGCAGCAGGCTGCCGATGAAGTTGTATTCCTTTGTAATATAGTATTCGGTGTGACGCAGCGCGGCATAGATCAGCTTCACCGTCTTTTTGAGCGTCTGTTCCGTGCGGTTCTCTTTGCTGATAATCTTTTCCCAGTCCCATTGGTCCACGAAGATGGAATGGATATTGTCGCACTCCTCGTCGCGGCGGATGGCGTTCATGTCGGTATAGAGGCCCTCGTTTTCCGAAAAGCCGTACATGCCCAGCGCATAGCGCTTCCATTTGGCCAGCGAGTGAACGATCTCAAACTGCTCGCCGCTGAACACGTCGAAAGCCACCGGACGCTCGGTGCCGTTCAGGTTGTCGTTCATGCCCGATTTTGCGTTGAGGAACAAGGGCGCGGACACGCGGGTCAGGTTCAGCTCGATCGACAGATCGCGCTCAAAGAAATCCTTGACCTTCTTGATTGCCTGTTCCGTTTCGCGCAGCGTCAGGTGAGAGACGTAGCCGTCCGGGATGCTGCAGAGTGACATAGGGAACACCTCTTTGCATAAAAAACTTTCCATAAATTATAACAGAAAAGAGAAACGCTGTCAATCGTTTTCCGCGCGTGTGCATAAAAAGGGAAATATGCATCCCTTTATGCATCTTTTTGCCCCAAAACGGCCCGCGCAGAAAAAAGATTGGTTTTTTATTCAAAAACCCCTTGACAAATCCCGGACGCTCGTGTATAATTCACGCAACAAATGAAAAAACAGCGAATATTTATGCAAATATTCACGAAAGAAAGGATGCTTATTCATGAAGAAACTTCTTGCACTCACACTCGCCTGCCTGATGGTGGTCGCGCTCTTTGCCGCCTGCGGCGAAAAACCCGCCGCCGATAACTCGCTGCAAGCCGTGCTTGACAAGGGCGAGCTCGTCATCGGCACCAGCCCCGACTTCCCGCCGTTTGAAAACCTGAACGACGACGGCTCCATCACCGGCATCGAGGTCGACATTCTCGCCAAGATCTGCGAAAAGCTCGGCGTCACGCTCAAGATCGAGCAGATGGACTTCGACTCCGTGCTGCCCGGCGTCCAGGCCGGCAAGTTTGACCTGGCCGTGTCCGGCATCACCGCCACCGAGGAAAGAAAGCAGAACGCCCTGTTCACCAATCCCTACTGCCTGGCCAACATCGCCATCGTGGTCAAAGAGGGCAGCGACGTGAAGGGCAAGGCCGACCTTGCCGATAAGACCGTGTCGCTCCAGACCGGCACCACCGCGGAGCTTTACTGCAACGCGAACAACTTCAAGAACAACGCCTTCCAGGCCAACGCCGACGCGCAGATCGCGCTGACGAGCGGCAAGGTGGACGCCTGGATCATCGACGACCTGACCGCCAAGGATATGGTTGCCGCCTATAACGCCGAGCATGACGACAAGCTCGTGATTCTCGACGAAGCGATGACCACCGAGCCCTACGGCTTCGCCACGAAGCTGGGCAACGACGCGCTGATCGGTGAGATCAACACGATTCTCGCGTCCCTGCTGGCAGACGGCACGATCAAGGATCTGTTCGCGAAATATGAAGCGGACTTCGTCGATCCCGCGACCGCCGCATAACACCGGACAAAACAACGGCTTGGCTGTATCGTCGCTTACGATACAGCCAAACTTTTAGGGAGAAATCAACATGCAGTTTTTTACCAGCTTCTATTTGAAATTTGTTGACATCTTCATCACCCGCGGCATGTATAAGATGGTGCTCAGCGGTCTCAAAAACACCGCTGTCATCACGCTCGGCGCGCTGGCGATCGGCGTTGCCATCGGTATGGTGATCGCCATCGTCAAATACTTTGCCGACGACAGCAAGGCGCTCAAGCCCCTCGCGTGGCTGTGCGACGTCTATACCACCGTGGTGCGCGGCATCCCGATGGTCGTGCTGCTGATGATTTTCTATTATATCATTCTGGTTTCCGCCGAAGGCATTACCGTCGGCATCATCGCGTTCGGCATCAACTCCGGCGCCTATATGGCGGAGCTGATCCGCAGCGGCATCAACGCCGTGGACCGCGGCCAGATGGAGGCCGGGCGCAGTCTGGGTATGTCCAAGCTGCAGACCATGCGCAAAATCATCCTGCCGCAGGCCGTGCGCTATATTCTGCCCGCCATCGGCAACGAAATGATCGCGCTGGTCAAGGAAACGTCCGTTGCCGGTTATGTTGCCGTGGCGGAGGTGACCCGTTCCATCTTCCTGATCCGCAACAACACCTATGAATCCGTTGTCACCCTGACGCTGCTTGCCGCGATCTATCTTGTCATCGTGATTATTCTGACGCGGCTTTTGAAACTGCTGGAAAGGAGACTGTCCAACAATGCTAAACGTCGTAAATCTTGAAAAACACTTCGGCGGTGAAAACGTCCTCAACGGGATTTCCACCGAGATCAGCAAGGGCGACGTGGTCTGCGTGATCGGTCCCTCCGGCTCCGGCAAGAGCACGTTCCTGCGCTGCCTCAACATGCTGGAAAAGCCGACCGGCGGCAAGATCATCTTTGAGGGCGACGATCTCACCGATAAACATATCGACCTCAACGCCCACCGCCAGAAGATGGGCATGGTGTTCCAGCAGTTCAACCTGTTCCCGCACATGACGATTCTGGAAAACCTGACCACGGCGCCGATGCTGCTCAAAAAGCGCAGCAAACAGCAGGCGCAGGAAAAGGCGCTCGAGCTGCTCGGCCGCGTCGGCCTTGCCGACCGCGCGGCGGATTATCCCGGTCAGCTTTCGGGCGGACAGCAGCAGCGCGTCGCCATCGTGCGCGCCCTTTGCATGGAGCCCGACGTGATGCTCTTTGACGAGCCGACCAGCGCGCTCGACCCCGAAATGGTGGGCGAAGTGCTGGACGTGATGAAGGAGCTGGCCAAAGAGGGGATGACCATGGTGGTCGTCACCCACGAAATGGGCTTTGCCCGCGAGGTCGCCAACCGTGTGCTGTTCCTGGCCGACGGGGTGATCGCCGAAGAGGGCACCCCCGACGAAATCTTCAACCATCCGCAAAGCGAACGGCTGCAGTCGTTCCTGGCCAAAGTGCTGTAAGGAGGCGCCTATGGGTACGCTCAAAGGCAGAAACTTTCTGAAACTGTTGGATTTCACCCCCGCCGAGATCGAGGAGCTCCTCGATCTTGCTGCGCTGCTCAAGGCAAAAAAGAAGGCCGGCGAGCCGCACCGCCTGTGTGAGGGCAAGAACATTGCGCTGATCTTTGAAAAGACCAGCACCCGCACCCGCTGCGCCTTTGAGGTGGCGGCGGCCGACCTCGGCATGCATCCGGTCTATCTGGACCCCAAAAGCTCCCAGATCGGCAAAAAGGAGAGCATCGCCGACACGGCGCGCGTGCTCGGTCGCATGTTCGACGGTATCGAATACCGCGGCTTCGGCCAGCAGATCGTGGAGGATCTGGCGGCCTTTTCGGGCGTGCGCGTCTGGAACGGGCTGACCAACGAGTTCCACCCGACGCAGATTCTGGCGGACTTTCTGACGATCAAAGAGCACTTCGGTACGCTCAAGGGCAAAAAGCTCGTCTATCTGGGCGACGCCCGCTATAACATGGGCAACTCGCTGATGGTCGGCTGCGCCAAGATGGGCATGCACTTCGTGGCCTGCGCGCCGAAAGCCTATTTCCCCGACGGTGCGCTGATTGAAACGTGCAAAGCCGTTGCCGCAGAGACCGGTGCGGTGCTGGAATTCCTGGAGGACCCGCTGCAGGCAACCGCCGGCGCCGACGTGATCTATACCGACGTCTGGGTCTCGATGGGCGAGCCGGACGAAGTCTGGCAGGAGCGGATCGAAGCGCTGGAGCCCTATCGGGTGACCGCGGCGCTGATGGAAAACGCCGGGCCGCAGTGCCGCTTCATGCATTGTCTGCCCGCGTTCCACAACCTCGGCACCGAGGTCGGCCGGGAGATCCACGAAAAGTTCGGCATCGACTGCATGGAGGTGACGGACGAGGTGTTCGAATCGCCGCAGTCCATCGTCTTTGACGAAGCCGAAAACCGCATGCATACGATCAAGGCCGTGATGGCGGCAACGCTGTAACGAGTGAATAAGGGAATAAGGGAATAAGGGAATAAGGGAATCCCTCAATCCCTCAATCCCTCAATCCCTCAATCCCTCAATCCCTCAACCCCTCAACCCCTCAATCCCTCAACCCCTCAACCCCTACTATCCCAAAGGAGTGATCCTTTTGTCCTATCTTGTCTTAAGCAACGGCGCCGTGTTCGAAGGCACGCGCATCGGCGCGCCGGGCGACACGATCGGCGAGCTGGTGTTTACCACCGGCGTGGTCGGCTATCTGGAAACGCTGACCGACCCGAGCTATGCCGGACAGATCATCATGCAGACCTTTCCGCTGATCGGCAACTACGGCGTGATCGAGGAAGACTTTGAGGGCGTCTGCGCCGCGAAGGGCTACGTGGTGCGCGAGCTGTGCGACACCCCGAGCAATTTCCGCAGCCAGTATGCGCTGGACCGCTTTCTGAAGGACCGCGGCGTGCCGGGCATCTGCGGCGTCGACACCAGACAGCTGACCCGCATCATCCGCGAAGAGGGCGTCATGAACGCGATCATCTGCGACGAGATCCCCGCCGATCTCACGGCGGTGCAGGCCTATCGGGTACAGAACGTCGTGCCCGCGGTCAGCTGCAAAGCGCCGCAGGTTTATCCCGCCGCGGGCAAAAAGAAATATGACATTACGATGATCGACTACGGCGAAAAGCGCGGCATTCTGCGGGCGCTTTGCGCGCGCGGCTGTGACGTGACGGTCGTGCCGCACGACACCCCCGCCGAAGCGATCCTCGCCTCCGGCGCACAGGGCGTGGTGCTTTCCAACGGCCCCGGCGACCCGAAGGACAACGTGTTTGAAATCGAGCAGATCAAAAAGCTGATCGGCGTGCTGCCGGTGTTCGGCATCTGCCTCGGCCACCAGCTGACGGCGCTCGCCATGGGCGGCGACACCGTGAAGCTGCGCTACGGCCACCGCGGCGCGAACCAGCCGGTGAAAGACCTCTGCGGCACGCGCACCTACATCACGAGTCAGAACCACGGCTACGCGGTCGTGGGTGAATCGCTCGGCGGCAGGGGCGTGGTCAGCTTCGTCAACGCCAACGACGGCTCCGTGGAGGGCGTGCAGTACCCCGAGCGCAAGTGCTTCACGGTGCAGTTCCACCCCGAGGCCTGCGCCGGGCCGATCGACACGGGCTTTTTGTTCGACCGCTTTCTTTCGCTGATCGGAGGTGACGACTGATGCCGAAGGACACATCCATCCGTAAGGTTCTGGTGATCGGCTCCGGGCCGATCGTGATCGGTCAGGCGGCGGAATTCGACTACGCCGGCGCCCAGGCCTGCCGCGTGCTCAAGGCCGAGGGCATCAATGTCGTGCTGGTCAATTCCAACCCGGCCACGATCATGACCGACAAGCATCTGGCGGACGAAATCTATCTGGAACCCCTCAACGCCGACACGGTGCGGCGCATCATTGAAAAAGAACGGCCCGACGGCCTGCTTGCCGGTCTCGGCGGCCAGACCGGTCTGACCATCGCCATGCAGCTTTCCAAGGACGGCTCGCTGCAAAAATACGGCGTGCGCCTTTTGGGCACCGACGTGGACGCGATCGACAAGGCCGAGGACCGCGAGCTGTTCCGCGACACCATGAAGGCCATCGGCCAGCCCTGCGTGCCGTCCGAAATCGCCCAGACCGTGCCCGAAGCGCTGGCGGTAGCCAAGACGATCGGCTACCCGGTCATCGTCCGCCCGGCGTTCACCCTCGGCGGCACGGGCGGCGGCATCGCCGACAATGAAGCCGAGCTCGCCCGGATTGCCAAAACCGGCCTCGACCTGTCGCCGATCACGCAGATTCTGGTGGAAAAATGCATTTCCGGCTGGAAGGAGATCGAGTTTGAGACCATGCGCGACAGCGCGGGCAACTGCATTGCGATCTGCTCCATGGAAAACGTGGATCCGGTCGGTATCCATACGGGCGATTCCATCGTCGTCGCGCCGGCGCTGACGCTTTCCGACAAGGAATATCAGATGCTGCGCGCCGCGGCGCTGCGCATGGTGGAAGCCATCGGCATCGTGGGCGGCTGCAACTGCCAGTTTGCGCTGCATCCCGATTCGTTCGAATACGCCGTGATCGAGGTCAACCCGCGCGTGTCGCGGTCCTCGGCGCTCGCCTCCAAGGCGACGGGCTATCCGATTGCGAAGATCACGACCAAGCTCGCGCTGGGCTATACGCTCGACGAGATCAAAAACGACATCACCGGCAAGACCTGCGCCTGCTTTGAGCCGACCGTGGACTACGTGGTGGTCAAGTTCCCCAAATGGCCGTTCGATAAATTCGCCGGCTCTTCGCGCAGGCTCGGCACCCAGATGAAGGCGACGGGCGAGGTGATGGCCATCGCGTCGAACTTCGAATGCGCGCTGATGAAGGCGGTCCGCGGGGCGGAGATCTCGCTCGATACGCTCGCGTGCCCGCCACTCGGCGACAAACCGATCCGCGAACGGCTGGCTTTGCAGGACGACCGGCGCATTTTCACCGTGTTCGAAGCGCTGCAAAGCGGGGTCTCGATTGATGAAATCTTTGAGATCACGAAGATCGACCGCTGGTTCCTCCATAAGATCCGGCACCTCGCGGATTTCCAGAAGCGGCTTTCGCAGGGCGACCTGACCGACGCGCTGTACCGGGAGGCAAAAAAGCTCGGCTATACCGACGACGCGATCAAGCGCATCGCCGGCGTGGACAGCGTGCCCGGCTATCCGTTCTCCTATAAAATGGTGGATACCTGCGCCGCCGAGTTCGACGCGCAGACGCCCTATTTCTATTCCTCCGCCGACGCCTTCTGCGAAGCGAGCGCCTTCCCGCGCTCCGGCAAGCCGACCGTTATGGTGCTCGGCTCGGGCCCCATCCGCATCGGGCAGGGGATCGAGTTCGACTACAGCTCCGTCCACTGCGTGTGGATGCTGCGCGAAATGGGCTACGACGTGGTCATCGTCAACAACAACCCCGAAACCGTTTCCACCGACTACGACACCGCCGACCGGCTCTATTTTGAGCCGCTTTGCCCCGAAGACGTGATGAACATCATCCGCGTGGAAAGGCCCATCGGCGTGGTGGTCGCGTTCGGCGGCCAGACGGCGATCAAGCTGACGCAGTTCCTCGACAAGCAGGGCATCCGCATCCTCGGCACCAGCGCCGACGGGATCGATCTGGCCGAGGACCGCAGCCGGTTCGACGCGCTGCTGGAATCGTTCGGCATCCGCCGCCCGAAGGGTATGGGTGTTTCCACGGTGGAAGAGGCAGTGGCGGCGGCCGAAACGCTCGGTTATCCCGTGCTGCTGCGTCCGTCCTATGTCATCGGCGGCCAGAACATGACGATCTCGCGCACGAAGGAGCACACGGTCCGCTATATGCAGACCATCCTCTCCGGCGGAATCGAAAACCCCGTGCTGGTCGATAAATACATGCCCGGCACGGAGCTGGAGGTCGACGTCATTTCCGACGGCGAAGACGTGCTGATTCCCGGCATCATGGAGCATATCGAGCGTGCGGGCGTCCATTCGGGCGACTCCATCGCGGTCTATCCGCCCTATAACCTTTCGGATCAGTTCCTGCGCAAGGTCTGCGACTGCTCGCAGAAGCTCGCGCTCGCGCTGGGCACCCGGGGCCTTGTCAACATCCAGTATCTGATCTATGAAAACGAGCTGTATGTGATCGAGGTCAATCCCCGCGCGTCGCGCACCGTGCCCTATATCAGCAAGGTGACGAACGTGCCCATGGTCGACCTTGCCTCGCGCGTCATGCTCGGCGCAAGGCTCAGAGACCTCGGCTACGGCACGGGGCTTTACCGCACGCCGCCCTATTGCGCGGTGAAGGTGCCGGTGTTCTCGTTTGAAAAGCTCAGCGACGCCAACTCCATTCTCGGCCCCGAGATGAAATCGACCGGCGAGGTGCTCGGCCTCGGCAAAACCATGGCGGAGGCGCTCTTCAAGGGCCTGACCGCCGCGGGCTTCGCCGTGCCGCCGGCCGGCAAACAGCGGGACTGCGGCGTGCTGATCAGCGTGGAGGAAAACGATTATCAGGAGATTATCACGCTGGCAAAGCGCTTCTTCGACCTCGGCATGACCCTTTACGCCACGTCGGGCACCGCGGCCGCCATCCGCTCGCTGGGTATTGCGGTGCACGCGGTGCAGAACATGAGCGACGGCGACGAGATCACGGCGCTGATGGAAGAGGGCAGGCTGCAGTACATCGTCTATACCGGCGCGCTGAAGGACGCCACCGTGGGCGATTACCGCAAGCTGCACCGCCGCGCCATGCAGCTGTCCATCCCGTGCCTGACCTCGCTGGATACGGCGAACGCGCTGGCGCAGATCATTGAAAGCCGTTATACGCTCTTCAACACCGAGCTGGTGGACATCAACGCGATGCGCCCCTGGCGGCAGACGATCGGCTTTGCCAAGATGCAGACCTGCGGCAACGACTATATCTTCATCGAAAACTTCGACGGCGTCATCACCTGTCCGGAATCGCTGTGCGTCGATCTTTGCACCCCGCACTACGGCATCGGCGGCGACGGCATCGTGCTGATTGAAAAATCGAAGGTTGCCGACGCGAAGATGCGTTCGTTCAACCGCGACGGCAGCGAGGGACGCATGGCCGGCAACAACATCCGCTGCGTGGCGAAATATCTCTATGACAAGGGCTACGTGCGCTCCGAATATATCAAGATCGAAACCAACAGCGGCGTCCACGCCCTGCGGCTCTATCTGCGCGACGGCAAGGTCAGCTCCGTGTCGGTCGATATGGGCAGGGCGGACCTGTCTCCGGCCGCGCTGCCGGCGAACGTCGACTGCGAAAAAATGGTCGATTATCCGCTGACGATCGACGGCGAAAGCTGGTGCGCCACAGGCGTTTCGGTCGGCAACGGGCACTGCGTGGTGTTCTGCGACGCGATCGACGCGATCGATCTCGGAAAGACCGGCGCCGCCTTTGAATACGCCGACGTCTTCCCCGAGCGGATCAACACCGAATTCGTTCGCGTGATCAACAAGACGAACCTGCGCGTGCGCGTGTGGGAGCGCGGCAGCGGCGAAACTCTGGCCTGCGGCACCGGCGCCTGCGCTGCGGTGGTTGCCGCGGTGGAAAACGGCTACTGCGACAAGGGAAAGGACGTCACCGTGAAGCTGCCCGGCGGCGATCTGACCGTCAACTACACCGACGAGCGCGTCACCCTGACCGGCACCGCCGTCCTGGTGTATGAGGGCAAGTTCGAGTACTAAACCTTTTTGCTGCACCCTGCGGGGTGCAGCTATTTTTTATATTTAAGATGATGAAAGCACGGAAAACGCTTGACTTTTTATCCCGCTTTTCGGTAAAATAAGAAAGGTTAAAACCCGAATAAACAAGGAGGCTCCACAATGAAAAAGATTGTTTCAACGCTGTTGGCGCTTGTACTCATCCTTTCCGTCCTGCCGCTTGCTATCCAGGCCCACGCGGCAAACCCGTACCGCTTCGATTTGCCGACGGTCTATTTCCGCGGCAACGGCGAACCCATCGTCGACGAAGACGGCAACACCGTCTACGATTTTGATGTTTCAACGGATCAGATCAAGGAGATCGCGGCAAAGGTGCTGCCTTTGCTTCTTGCCGGCATGATCGGTGAAAAGGTGACCGGCCCCTCTGCCTATGACGAATACTACAAGGTTTTCGGCGAAGAGATGAGCAAACTTTATGACCGCTGCCAGCTCGACGAAAACGGCAACCCGAAATACGGCACCGGCATCTCCGCCAAAAACAAAGCGGACAATGAGGTTATGCGACGTGAAAACCGCGCCGACAGCAACGGTCAGTTCGGCGATATGGACTATCAGTTCAACAACGACTGGCGTCTCGATCCGTTTGATACCGTCGACGCCATCGACGCCTATATCGACGATGTGCTTGCCGCAACCCGCAAACAGAAGGTCAACCTGCTTTGCACCTGCCTGGGCGGTGATCTGGTGCTGGCTTACCTTGCCAAATACGGCACCGATAAGGTCAACGGCATCGGCTTCCAGCAGACGGTGGCCTTCGGCGCCGAGCTGGTGGACGAGACCTTCTCGGGCCACATGAATCTGGACCCCGATGCGATCCGGCGTTTTGCGCAGGACGATTTTCTGCATGAAAAAATGGCAGGTCTCGGCGACGTGCTATTCACCTTCCTGAACGAAACCGTTGAACTGATGCAGGACGGCGGCGTTCTGCAGGGTGTGTCCGGTGTGTTTATGGATAAGCTCTATAACAAGCTCTATGAAGGACTGGTGCCCGAACTGGTGCTTGCCACCTACGGCACCTGGCCCGGTTACTGGACCATGGTGACGGCTGACCATTACGCCTCTACCAGAGATTTCATCTTCGGCCGGCCGGGCAGTGAAAAATATGAAAAGTATAAAGGGCTGATCGCAAAGCTCGACCATTATGACGAAGCAGTGCGTCAGCAGATTCCGACCCTGCTGCAGCAGGCGAAGGACGACGGCCATCCGATTGCCATCACGGTCTATTACGGCGATCAGATGCCGCCGATTCTGGAATCCGCCGATGAACAGGGCGATGTCTGGACCACCGTGCGTTATGCGTCGCTTGGCGCCACGGCAGCCAAAATGGGCACCAAGCTTTCCGACGACTATATTGCCGAGCGCACAGAAAAGGGTTTTGGCGCCTATATTTCCCCGGATAAGATCATCGACGCATCCACCGCCGTGTTCCCGGATACGACCTGGTTCATCAAAGGCGCCATCCACAACGACAAGGGCGTGAAGAGCTACCGCCTCTATGCACCGACGTTTAACCGCGGTGCAACGGTACAAACGGTCGAAGGGTTCCCGCAGTTTTTGGTATATGACCGCACCGCGCTGACGCTCAGCCCGATGACGGAAGAGAACATGAACACGGAGAAATATGATACCACGCCGAAGCCGACCGGTCGCTTCGACCGTCTGCTGGCCTTTTTCAAGCATCTGCTCTCCTGGTTCAAGAGCCTGTTTACGATCATCAAGAATCGCTGACGCATGAAAGAAGAACCCTCCGGTTTCCAGACGGAAGCCGGGGGGCTTTTTTGAATGATTGTCGGCCGGTCAGGCGATATACCGGTCTTTTTTTGCTGTTTTGCCGACCAAAATGAACGACACAAGAAACAGCACTGCCACGAAGCCCGCAAAATACCAGCTGCTCTGTTCGGTCTCTGTTGACGCAATGAAGTCATAGGCGCCGTGCAGCAGGATGCTGACCAGCAGCCCGAAGCAGCGGGCGGCCTTCGACGCCGCGTGTCTGCCCTCGTTGTCCAGGCGCTTTGCAATGCCGTAGAACACGCCCATGAACACGCCGAAGCAGGCGTGGCCGGGGATGGCGGTCACCGCGCGCACCAGCGCCGTCTGAAATCCGAAGTGCAGCACGTAGCTGATGTTTTCCCAAAGGGCGAAGCCCAGCGACACGAACACCGCATAGACCACGCCGTCATACTGGCAGTTGAATTCCGGGCTCCGCCAGGTGCGCCGGCGCAGCATGAAATACTTTGCGCCCTCTTCCGACACGGCAACGACCACGAAATAGAGCAGCGCCTGATACAGCACCGTGTTCTGTGCCACGGCGTGGTCCAGCACAAAGCTGAGTACACGCTCCGACAGCAGCGCAAGCAGCGCCGAGATGATGCCCGCCACCGTCAGATTCAGCAGCAGCCGCGGCGATTCCGGCTCCAGCCGGTCGGCGCGCCAGACCCGCAGCATCAAAAAGACCGCCGGGATCACCGCCGCCGCAATCAGAATGAAATGATAGGTGAGATAGGGGGTCAGAAGGAAATAGAACATAAAGGAGCCTCCCTGCATGGTTTATGCATCCATTTTAAGCAAAAAACGCGGAAAACTTTTTACGCAATAGTTGCAAAAGTGTGAACTTTTTTGTATAATCAAATCAGTACGTTGAGAAAAGGGGAGACTGCAATGAAAACCTTATACCGCGACTGCAAGCAGGGGATCTATGCGGGCACGTCGGTGTCGTTCATGGTCATCCTGTTCGGCGCGCTGGGCGCCGGCCTGTTCTTCTTTTTGCAAAACATCTTCGGCCTCGATCACGTGCTCGGCGCCACCGAGGCGGCCAACGAGCCGCGGCTGTGGTTCATCCTGTTCTGGGCCACCGACTTTTTCTTCGTCATCATGGCGCTCGTGACGGCCTATAAAATCGCCGGGCCGTCGGCCATTGCGCCCGTGCTGGCGCTGTCGGTCTATTTCGCCCACTTCACCTATGATCCCGTTTCGGCCGAGGGCACGTATCTTTATTATTTCGGTTCGCCCCTCGGTTATGCGCACGCGACCGAGATCGGCTATATGGGCTATCTGATTCTCGCCGTGGCGCTGGCGCTGCTGATCCGGCTGATGAGCGCCGGCTGGGACGGCATGAAGGACGCGCTCGGCCGCGGCCTTGACAAGCTGTTTTCCAATCTTCGAAAGAAGTTCAAAAAGCTGCCCGACAACCTTTCCGGCGCGGAGATTGCGAACGGGCTGGATCTGTTCGTCTGCATGCTCGTGATCCCGCCGATCGCCGCGGCGCTGACGTTTTTGCTCGTTCGCTACGGGATCGCGCTGCCGTTCGGCGTGCTGGCGTCCTCGCTCGGGCGGTCGCTCGCCGCGCTTGCGGAAAGCCACGTGCTGCTCTTTGCGGTCTGCGTCGGCCTGATGGTCGGCTTCGATATCATCGGCCCGGTGTCGCTGGCGGCCTACGGCGTCTGCACGGCGGCCTATCTTGATTCCGGCAGCGCGCAGGCGGTCACGATCTACGGCGCGGTGTTCGTCGCCGTGGGCTGGACGGCCTTCTTCGGCGTCCTCTGGTGCAAGCTCTTCAAGCGCGGCGGCACCCCGGATACCGAGGACTTCAACATGGCGACCAGCGGCCCGATCAACGCCTTTTTCGAAAACATCAAGCTGACCACGATCTTCGCCATGCCGATCGCGGCGCGCAGCCCCTTTGCGTTCATCCCCGGCTATATGGCCGGCGCGGGCGTCACGGGCTTTCTGACGGCGCTTTTCAAAATTGTCAACGGCGCCTACCTCGACGGCTCGCTGCCGAAATATACGAGCGGCTTCCACGCCTACGGCGGCGTCGACCAGACCTACCGCATGCTCTTTGAGCGCGGCGAGCTCTATATGGGCTTTTCGCTGCCGCTGCGGTCGGGCGACTGGCTCACCTGCCGCATTCCGCTGTTTTTCATCATCCTGTTCGGCGGCGCGGTCGGCGGCTTCGTGATTCTGTTCCTGCGCGATCTGCAGTGCAGGCTTCTCAAAAAGCGCGGGATCCGCTACGACTTTTCCACCGACATCACGATCACCCTGCGCAAAAAGGTACGCGAATACCGCGAGAAGCTGGCGAAATAAGCCGTCGGCAAAAGCGCACTGTGCACTTCTTTTGACCGACTATCTGACATACTTCCCGATCACGAAGTCGATCGTCGTGTCGAGCGTTTCCAGCCTGTGCAGCCGCGCGATTCCTTCTTTGCTCGTGCGGTGCGCATAGGGCGTCATCTCAAACAGCGCGCGGATCTCGTCGGGCGTCTCCAGCCGGATTTGCGCCGTCACCTTTCGCGTGCCCTGCAGCGTCAGCGCCGTCGTCTGCGGCAGCCGCTCGTCGTTTTCATAGGGCGTGTCATAGACTGCTTCCTTCAGTTCAAACAGATGCCGCCTTCCCGGCACGACCGAGAACAGCGCGCCGTCCGGGGCGAGCACACGCGCAAACGAGGCTTCGTGGAACGGCGCGAAGAGGTGCAGCGCCGCGTCAACACATCCGTCCGGCAGGGGGATTGCGGAAAGGTTCGCCACAAAGAACAGCGCGTCGAGCCCCCGCTTCGCCGCAAGGCGCACCATCTCCTTGGAAAGGTCGAAGCCCAGCAGCCGGCAGGGGAGCGCGCGTTGAAGCTGTTCGCTGTAATAGCCTTCCCCGCAGCAGATGTCCAGCACGCGGGGCTTCTCTTTGCCCAGCGCTTTGATCTCTTCGGCCAGCGCGTCGGCCAGCGGGCGGAACCGGCCCTGCTCCAGAAACGCGCGGCGGGCGCGCGCCATGCCGCGGCTGTCGCCGATGGCGTCGCCGCTCTTGCGGCTGCCGGTCAGCAGATTGACGTAGCCCTCTCTGGCAAGGTCGAAGCTGTGGCCGCTTTCGCACTGCAGGGCGCGGCCGTTCTGCTGCAGCGCTTTGCCGCAGACGGGGCAGACGGGAAAAAACGGTTGCATCTTTCTTGGTCCTTCCGGTTGAAAAAAATTTCGCTTTATGGTAGTATATATAAAATACCGGATTTCGTCAAGGAGGCGCGCCGCATGCCGCACCCGAAAGCGCAGAAGACCAACGCCATGCGCCTGCTGGATCGGGCGAAGGCGTCTTACCGCGTCAACTATTACGACTGCGACGCGTTCATCGACGCGATTCACGTCGCCGATTTGCTGCATCAGCCCTATAACCGCACGTTCAAAACGCTGGTCACCACGGGCAAAAGCGGCGCCCACTTCGTCTTCGTGGTGCCGATCGCACAGGAGCTCGACCTCAGGAAAGCGGCGAAGGCCGTCAACGAAAAATACGTCGAGCTGCTGCACGTGAAAGACATCCGCGCCGTGACGGGCTACGTCCGCGGCGGCTGCACGCCGATCGGCATGAAAAAGCAGTTTCCCACGGTGCTGCACGAAAGCGCCCTGCAGTTTGACGAAATCATCATCAGCGGCGGCTGTCTGGGCGCCCAGATCTTTCTGGCGCCGGGCGACCTCGTGAAGGTGACAAACGCCGCCGTGGCGGACATTACGGAATAGGAGGCTCCTTATGCTGACAACGATTCCCGGGACGATGCTCCCGTTTGAAGAAGGACTGGAACAAAACGCGTTCGCCGTGCTCACGCCGCTTTTGTCGGTGACGCGCGGGCTGACCCTCGCCCAGCTGAGCGAGGTGACGGGTCTGCAGGGCTCCACGGTGCAGAACTGGGTCAAGCGCGGCTGGGTCGCCAACCCGAAAAACCGCCGCTATGAGGAGCGGCAGGTCGCCCGCGTGATCCTCATCAACATGCTCAAATCGTCGCTGCAGCTCGAAACCATCGTCTCGCTGATGAACTATATCAACGGCAGCGTGGAGGACGCGGCGGACGACATTATTCCCGACCGCGAGCTGTTCAACATGCTGTGCCGCATCATCGTGCTCGAGGACGCGCAGCATTCCTTTGACCGCGACGCCCTGCGTCAGATCATTGCGCAGGTGACCGAGGAGTATGAAGAACCCGTGGCCGGCGCGAAGGACCGGCTGCAGAAGGCGCTCGAGATCATGGCGCTGGCCTATCTTTCGGGCGTGGTGCAGCGCATGGCGCAGGACGCCTGCACGCAGATCGGCATCTGAACCGGCGCAAAAACATAGACTGAAAAAGGAACGGACGGTGAAACGGCATGAAGCGCAGCCTCTTTTCGGCGCTGGCGCTGCTCTTTGCGGCAGCGCTTGTGTTTGCGCTGGCTTCGTGCGCCGCCGAACCGGCGCAGACCGTCTGCATCAGCGAGGCCATGTCGCGCAACAAGAGCGTGCTGCCCGACGAAACCGGCGCCTACGGCGACTGGATCGAGCTGTATAATCCCACCGGGGAAGCCGTTGACCTGGCCGGCTGGTCGCTGACCGACGACGCGGCGAAGCCCAGGCAGTTCGTCTTTCCGTCCTGCACGCTGGAAAGCGGCGCGTGCCTGCTGCTCTTCGCCGACAAGACCAACCGGATCGACAGCGAAAACGGCGTGTTCCACCTGCCGTTCTCCATCAAAAAAGAGGGCGAATCGCTGCGTCTGTTCGACGGCAAAACCCGCCTCGTCAGCGTGCTGCACGTGCCGCGCCTGGAAGAAAACCAAAGCTTCGGCCTCGACGAGACCTGGCAGCCCGCGGTGTTCGACGTGCCCACCCCGGGCACGTTCGGCACGACGCCGGTGACCCCGCCCGCGACGGAACCCGAACCCGAGCCGGAAAAGGCGCAGGTCCGTCTCAACGAATACAGCACGAGCAAGACCCAGACGCTGCTGAGCGAAGACGGTGATTTCGTCAGTTGGGTCGAGCTGTATAACCCGGGCGAAGCGCCGGTGGCGCTCACGGGCTTTTCACTGACCGACAACGAAAAAAAGCCGGATAAATGGCAGTTCCCGGCCGTCACGCTGGGCGGCAAAAGCTATCTTGTGGTGCTGCTTTCGGGCGAAACAAAAGCCTTTGACGGCACGGGCGAGCTGCACGCAGACTTTTCGCTGAAGGGCAAGGAGGAGTGCCTGCTGCTGTTTGACGACCTCGGCCGCGAGCTCGACCGCTGCAAGGTCTATCCGCTGCGCTCCAACCTCTCCTGCGGCAGAACGAAGGAGGGCTGGCGCTTCTTTGCCTGCGCCACGCCGGGCGCCCCGAACAAGACCGACTCGTTTTCCTCGGTCGATTCCGCCGCGCTGACCGACAGCAAGGATCTGGTCATCACCGAGGTTGCCGCCGTCAACACGAGCGAGCGGGCCCCGAACGGCAAAACACCGGATTACATCGAGCTGTATAACGCTTCCGACAAGCCGATCGACCTCGGCGGCTATAAGCTCTCCGATTCCAAACGGGCGGAGCGCTTTTTTGCTTTGCCGTCCCTTACGCTGCAGTCCGGACGCTGTCTGGTGCTCTGGTGCAGCAAGCAGAAAATCGCCGGGGCGCAGACGGTGCCGGTCGGTCTGGGCCGCTACGGCGACACGGTCTATCTCAAAAACAGCCGCGGCGTCGTGGCCGATTCGCTTTCCTACCGCCGCCTGTCGGCGGGCGTCAGCTGCGGCCGGCAGCTCGGCGCCGACGACAAAGCCGTCTATTTTGACACGCTGACCCCCGGCAAGCCGAACGGCAAAACCGCGCTTGCGGGCGCGCTGAAGAACCCGGTGCTTTCGCCCGCGGGCGGCGCGGTCAAAAAGGGGACGGCGCTCACGATCACCTGCGCCGATCCGGTCTATTACACCCTTGACGGGAGCGAGCCGACCGAGCAGAGCGCACGGTATACCGAACCGCTGACGATCAAAAAGAACGTCTGCGTCCGGGCCAGAGCCTTCCGCGCGGGGGCGGTGCCGTCCGATATCGTCACCGCGACCTACGTGATCGGATGGGCGCATACGCTGCCGGTGGTCTGCCTTTCCACCGACAAGGCGAATCTTTACAGCGAAAGCCGCGGCATCTGGGCCGACGGCAAGAACAAGAGCAGCGAGTTTCCCTATCTCGGCGCCAACTTCTGGCAGGACTGGGAGCGCCCGGTGCATTTTGAATACTGGAACGAGAAGGGCGAGCCCCAGCTCTCGTTTGACGCCGGGATGAAGGTCTTCGGCCAGTTCAGCCGCGCGCTGGAGCAAAAAAGCGTTTCCATCCGCCTGCGCGACAAATACGGTCCGGGCGAGGTCGTCTATCCGTTCTTCCGGGACGGCAAGGTCAACGTGTTTTCGTCGTTCGTGCTGCGCAACAGCGGCCAGGACTTTTCCTCCGCTCACCTGCGCGACGCGTTCTGCGCCATGGTCATCAAGGGGCAGTCGTCGGTCGATTTCATGGACTATCGGCCCGTGGCGGTCTATGTCAACGGCAAATACCACGGCATCTATGACCTTCGTGAAAAGCTCGACGTCGATTATCTCGCCTCGCACTATGACGTCGACCCCGACAAGATCGATCTGATCAAGGGCGTCTCCCGCGTCCAGAGCGGCTCCGTTGACCGCTGGAACGCGCTGATGAGCTATCTCAAGACCCACGACACGCGCAAAAAAGAGGTTTACGACTACGTCTGCAAGCAGGTCGATATCGACGAGCTGATCGAATACTGGATGTTCGAATCGTTCTTCACCAACACCGACACGGGCAACATCCGCTTCTGGCGCGAGAACACGGCGGACGGCAAATGGCGCTGGCTGTTTTTTGACGCGGACTGGGCCTTCTATCCCACGACCTACAAGCTGAACTATATCGACAACTATCTGGACCCGCAGGGCCACGGCGTGGGCCACGCGTTTTCCACGCTGCTGATGCGTTCGCTGATGAAGAATCCGCAGTTCCGCACCCGGCTGCTGCAGCTGCACAGAAAGCACCTGAAAACCACCTTTGACCGCGACCGGCTGCTCGGACTGCTGGACGAGATGACAAAGGAGATCGACGGCGAAATGAAACGCCACTGCGAACGCTGGGATTCCGTCAGCTACAGCCGCTGGCAGGCGTCCGTCCGGGAGCTTCGCCGCATCGTCGGCGAAATGCCGGCCCTGTTCCGCAAAAAGATGATCAGATCCTTCTCCATGACGCAGGAGGAGATCGAAACCTATCTTCCCTGATTTTTGCAAAAAGGTGTTGCTTTTTTTCACCGAAGCATATATAATGAGGTTGCAAGAAACCGAAAGGGGAGTTTCACATGAAAGACTTTTTGCAGAAAGCGGAAGATTTCCTGATTCAGATGTGGGTCTACCTTTACCGCTTCATGAGCCACATGATCGGCCAGGATCCGGACGACGCCATGATCGAGGAAATGTTCGGCAAGGTGCTGTAAACAAACGCTGTGCCCGCCCTGTGGGGCGGGACTTTTTGTAATTCGGAATTCCGAATGAAATGACCTGAAAGGAGCGGCTTCGATGCGACATCCTTATCTTGAGATCGGGCAGATCGTTTCGACCCACGGAATCAAAGGCGAAGTGCGCGTGGATCCCTGGTGCGACGACCCGCTGTTCATGAAGCAGTTCAAAACGCTGTATTATGACAAAAAGGGCGCAAAGCCGGCTAGAGTTGCCGCCTGCCGCCCCCACGGGAATATCGTGATTCTCAAGCTCGACGGTGTGGACACCGTGGAAGCGGCGGCCGCGCTGCGCGGCAAGGTGCTCTTTATGGCGCGCGCCGATGCGCACCTGCCCGACAACCGCTTCTTCATTCAGGACCTCATCGGCTGCCGCGTGGTCGACGCGGACGAGCCCGAAACCCAATACGGCATTCTGACCGACGTGAGCCGCACGGGCGCCAACGACGTCTGGCACGTGACGGACGAAAGCGGCAGGGAATACCTGCTGCCCGCCATCCCGCCGGTCGTGATCGACACCGATATCGACGCGGAACGGATTGCGATCCGCCCGCTGAAAGGAATCTTTGACGATGCGGATTGATATTCTGACCCTGTTTCCCGAAATGTGCGAGGCGGTGCTCTCCGAGAGCATCGTGGGCCGCGCGCGCAGGGCCGGCCTTGTGGAGATCCGCACCCGCCAGATCCGGGATTACACCGAAGACAAGCACGGTCGGGTGGACGACGCGCCCTACGGCGGCGGAATGGGCATGATCATGCAGCCGCAGCCGATCTACGACTGCTTTCAGGCGCTTTGCGAAGAGACCGCAAGCCGCCCGAAGCTGATCTATCTTTCGCCGCAGGGCAGGCCCCTGACGCAGGAGATCGTGAAAGAACTGGCCGCCGAACCCCATCTCGCGCTGCTGTGCGGCCACTATGAGGGCGTGGACGAGCGATTGCTCGAAGAGATCGTGGACGAGGAAATCTCCATCGGCGACTATGTGCTCACGGGCGGCGAGCTGCCGGCGCTGGTGCTGGCCGACGCCATCGCGCGCATGCAGCCGGGCGTCCTGTCGGGCGACGTCTGCTTCACCGACGAGAGCCACTTCTCCGGCCTGCTGGAATACCCGCAGTACACCCGTCCGCCCGAATGGCGGGGCAGGGCGGTGCCCGAGGTGCTGCTGAGCGGCCACCACGCGAACATCGACGCCTGGCGCAAGGAACAGTCGCTGCGGCGCACCGAAGAAAAGCGGCCGGATCTCTATGAAGCATATCTGCGTGAACAGAAATCATAAGATATGATTTCTGCTTCTGAAGTTATTCCATGCGTATTGCAAAACGACTCGCCCGCGCTGTCTTTTCCGCGTCCGCCGTACTGGCAGGGCGAGATCCACAGGCTCCGCTTCGATTATTTCAACGCATCCGCACCGGGAGACGTCATGTACATCAAAAGCATCGAGCTGACGTGATGCGGGCGTTTGCCGCCTGAAGCAGACGGGAATAGGAGGAAAAAAGGATGTTCCGCTACGGCAAAGCAAAGCTCATCGAGGGCGTAACCAGAATCAAGGACGGGATCGTCAACGAGTTCCTGATCGAAGGCCGCGACCGCGCGGTTCTGTTCGACACGGGTCTCGATCTGTTCAACATCAGGGACTACGTTTCCAAACTGACGGACAAGGAGCTGATCGTGGTCAACTCCCATTTTCACCCCGACCACGCCAACGGCAACCATCATTTCGACAAGGTTCATATCGGCGAAAAGGACCTGCCCACGTTCACGACGCAGGACGTCTATTTCAAGCTGGTGGACGACATCGTGACCGCCACGCTCAAAAAGCATCCGCGCGCCCAAAAGATCATGCCGTGGGTCGATAAGCTGCTGATGACGAAAAAAGGGAACACGGAATACATCCCGCTGAAGGACGGCGACGAGATCGACCTCGGCGGCAAAACGCTGATCGTCAAGGATTTCCCGGGTCACACGCCGGGCTCCATCACGCTGCTCGATCCGGCCATGAAGTTCATCTATGCCGGAGACGCCAGCGATATCGACATCTGGATGTTCACAAACCCCGAATGCAGCCTGCACGATTACGCCGAGGAGGGCCGCAGGTATTACAAGGAGGTCAAAGCGCTGGGCTATACGCGCTACCGCGGCGCCCATATGCCGCTGACGCACAAGATCTCGTTCATGCGCGACTACGCCGAATGGATCGATCGGCTGACGCCGCAAAAGGCGTTTTTGAAGCTCCCGGTTCCCGGTGTGCGCAGCAAGCTGTGCTTTGCCGCCGCACCGAGTCTCAGGCATATTCTGTTCACCTCGGTCTACTGGGCCCACCAGTGCGACAGATAAACCCTCTCTTCCGACAGACGCGCCCCTTGGTGCGTCTGCTTTATTTTTTTATTGCGGGGCGCGCCCCGTTTTCCGCTTTTTTCCGTCTGTTTTTCAGTGCTGTTGCAAAAATGTAAACATTCTGAAAGTTTTTGTCTTTCCCTTGACGATTGCATCATTTTCTGTTATTCTATACAGTGATAACAAACCGTATTTTTTGTTGAATGTTCAGGAAAACAAAGGGGGACTTCCAACCATGAGACTGGACAAGTCGAAAGCCGCGCTCATCGCGGTGTTTGCGCTGGTAATCGTCTGCGCAGGGTCGTTCTTCGCCGTGCGCTCTTTCAACAGCCGCGTCAAGCCCAAGGCGGCGGTCACCGTCACCTCCATGGCGCCCATTGAGGTCAGCGACCCGACCGAAGCGCCGACCGACGCCACGCTGCCCACGTTTGAGACAGCCGAGCCGCTCGATACCGTGCCGCTTTCCCAGGCGCCCGAAGACGCCGAAAGCGACCGCTTCACCACCTTCCCGATCTCCACGACCGAGTCCACAACGTCGTTCACGCTGCCCACGGAAGACACAACGGCGTATGTGCCGCCCGCCGCGCCGGACACCACTGCGGACGAGAGCCAGGCGCAGGAGACCATCAAGCGCGCGGCCGTTTTTTCCGACGGCTTCCTCGGCTATCAGTTCAACAAGGAAGGCAACTACTATTTCACCACCTCCGACCCCTGGCAGCGCAACTTCGGGTTCAACGTGCTCTATGACTTGGGCGCGCCGTTCGTCAACTTCTATTACGACACGGTTCGCTGCAAGTTCCGCTATCAAAACAAGGACTGGCTGATCCAGTTCTGGAAGGGCCAGTACGGGCTGGTCTTCCTCGGCGCCGAGATCGGCGTCTACACCAAGCCGCTTGACCGGGATCAGGCGCATTACGACGCCGCCGCCGATGAAGATATGCTCTACATGTCCATGAGCTTCTACCGCAAGGGCGTGGAGCGCGCCAGCCGCGATTACGACAAATACTGGTGGTGCACCGCCTTCGTGCCCGGTACGCTCGATTCGTTCCGCGACCGCTCCGAGCTTTCCATGAAGAGCCGCATCACGCTCAAGACGGCGGAAATGCGCGACCTGTTCTGCGCTTCGCTGGAAAAGAACGGCTTCAAAAAAGACAAGGACTTTTCCGTCAGCGGCAAGGACGTCTATTTCTCCTGGGGCTGATCCGGCCACAAGATACCGACGCTTTTCCCGCCCGCAAGGCCGTATATGGTGAACGGGCGGAAATTGATTCACAAAAATTTTAAATTTTCTTCGATAACCTATTGAAATTTTAAAAAAAACATTGTATAATAAATCGATTTGAAATAGTCGTTGAATTTTCGGCTACGATTGATCCACCAATCAGACGAAAGGATGATACCAATATGAGAAAGTTCTTCAGCGTTTTTGTTGCAGTTGCCATGTGCCTGTGCCTGTGCCTGCCCGCGTTTGCGGCCGACACGGATTCCCTGGCCTCCCTGCTGGAAGGCGTCGACGTCAGCTCTCTGTCCGACTCCGAGCTGTCCTCCATTCTTGACGGCCTGAATCTGGAAGGCGTTGACCTGAATTCCATCCGCGAGTCCTTCTCGAGCGGTGACTCCAGCCCGATCTCCGGCATCGCCGATTCCATCGGCTCCGGCGACACGAGCGCGCTTTCCGGCATCACCGATTCTCTCGGTTCCCTGACCGACGGCGCCACGGGCTCCGCTTCCACCGATTCCATCGTTTCCGGCCTCAGCGACGCGATCGGCTCGCTGACCGGCGGCAACAGCACCGAAGACGCGATCAAGGATACCGCGATCTCCGGCCTGTCCAACCTCTTCGGCGGCATGGATATGTCCTGGCTGTCCGGCGTGGTCTCCGATCCCAGCAGCCTGCTGTCCATGTTCACGGGCGGCTCCGGCGGTTCTGCGGGCGGCTTTGATTTCAGCTCCATCATGGACATGATCTCCGGCGCGTTCAGCGGCAACGGCCTTGACATCAGCGCCCTGACCAGCGGCATCGATCTCGGCTCGTTCGACATCAGCAGCGTTCTCGGCGGCCTGATGGGCGGCGGCAGCGGCAGCGGCGACGTTGCGGGCGGTATCAGCGACAAGGTGGCCGGCATCAGCGACATGCTCAAGGGCGGCCTCGAATCCATGGGTCTGGATCCCTCCATCGCCGACAAACTGCTTGACAACGAAATCGTCAACTTCTTCGCGAATCTGTTTATCGGCCTCGGCGATCTGGTCAACGGCAACGGCGACATCGGTTCCGTGGTCGGCGGCCTGTTCGGCGGCGACGATTCCTCCGGCGGCAGCGGCGGCGACTACTCCGCGCCCGTGACCCCGGCAACCGGCGACAACGGCGCTGTGTTCGCGGCGTTCGGCGTGCTGTGTGCGGCTTCCTGCGCAGCGTTCGTCTGCCTGAAGAAAAAGAAGGCGTAAAAGAAAACAAAAAACAGCTGCTGCCCGAACGGGCAGCAGCATTTTTTGTTTTGGTGTCTTCAGACGTGGAAGACAACCCCCAGTTCTACTGGGGGCAATAAATGGTAGTGCCACAATAAAACCGGCGAGCTTTATGCAAGCCGAATTCGAGGCAAAAAGCTGTTTATGAAATAGTAGAAACACTGGAGAATAAGGATTCTGGCCCGTTTACGGGTTGCAGTGCGTGTAATGCGATAAAATAATTCAGTGCCCCTTCCAGGGGTTAAGCCAGTAATAGCCCCTTTTAGGGGCAGAGCAAACCGCCGGTTGAACCGGCGGTTATGATTAATTCCGAATTTCCTCCTGTTCCTTCCGCTTTCGCCGCCGCACCCGGTTGATCTGGCGCTCCAGATCGCCGGCGTCCAGCAGTTGGGTCAGCACCAGCTGCACATAGGTCGGCACGGGGCAGCTGAGCATGCTTGTCTTTTCCCGAAAGGGCTGCACCAGCTGCGGCGGCAGCACCATATACCCCACGCGCAGCGCAGGGGAGACCGTGCCCGAGAACGTGTTGAGATAGATCACGCGGCTTTGGTGCGTGTGGGCAAAGAGGGTCTCCTCATATTTGCGCGACACCGAAAACTCCGATTCAAAGTCGTCCTCAATGATATAGCGATCGCCCCGTGCCGCCCATTGCAGATAGGCGGCGCGTTTGCTTGCCGAGGCCGTGACGCCGCTGGGAAAGCTGCGGTAGGGCGAAATGTGCAGCGCGTCCGCCGCTGATTGCCGCAGCGCTTCGGCCCGGATGCCGTCGCGGCCCAGCGGGAGCCGTTCCACGCGGACGTCCTCCGCCGCATAAATCTGCGCGATCCTTTCGTAGCAGGGGTCCTCCAGCGCAATCGTCTTCTCCCGTCCGAGCAGCAGCACGATCAGGTGATAGAGATATTCCGTGCCTGCGCCGATGACAACCTGTTCCGGTTTTGCTTCCACGCCGCGGGCGCGCCGCAGATAGGCGCAGACCGCTTCGCGCAGAGAAAGAAGCCCCTGCGGCGGAGAAGCGGCAAGAATCGCTTCTCCCTCGTTTGAAAGCACGCCGCGCATGGCCTTTGCCAGCACGGAGAACGGAAACGTCTGTGCCCCGCTTTCGCCCGGCGGCGCGGGGCGGTGCGGCTGCGGGGTGGGCAGGTCGCCGCGCAGGAAGGGGTCTTCGGCGCGAAACGACACAAAGCAGCCGCTGCGTTCGCGCGCGGTGGCGTAGCCCTCGTCGCACAGCAGGGCGAGCGCGTGCTCCACGGTGATGTGGCTGAGGCCCAGTTCTTCGGCCAACAGGCGTTTGGAGGGCAGGCGGCTCCCCGGCGGAAAGACGCCGCGGGCGATGTCGCTGCGCAGCAGGCGATAGAGCTGCAGATAGGCGGGCCCGCCTTTTTTGTCAATGGAATACTTCATCTGGTCTTATAAAAATCTCCTTTACTGGTACTTTCTATATGGTCAGACATAGTATATACTAAACACATCAAAAAAGCAAGGGGGTGGGTGTATGAAAAAGCCCCTTCCGTCACCTGCGGTGACAGCTCCCCCAAAGGGGGAGCCACAAGAAGCGGCCGCTGCGCGGCGATCTTTATCGGCGAAGCATACCACGCTCTGGCTGACGACCACGGCCATGTTCATGGCGGCCACGGTTGCGCTCTGCTCATTCAGCATCCCTGTGCCGGGCGGCCACCTGTATCTTTGCGACGTTGCAATCTGCATGGCGGCGATTCTTTTGGACCCTTTGGGCGCCTTCCTCGTGGGCGGTGTCGGCTCGTTCCTCGGCGATCTGCTGTTTTATCCGCTGCCGATGTTCGTTTCTCTTGCCAGCCACGGTGTGCAGGCGGTAATCATTTCGCTGTTTGCACATTACGTGATGAAAAAGCACCCGCTGGCTTCCGCGTCCGTCGGCACCCTGATCGGCGGCGTTCTGATGGTGATCGGCTATTCGCTCGGCCGCGCGTTCCTCTATGCCACGCCGGAATATGCCTGGCTGAAGCTGCCGTATGAGATTCTGCAGGCCGCGCTCGGCGCCGTGCTTGCGCTGGTGCTCTGCTTCCGCGGCGGGCTGCGCAGGTTGTATGCGAAGATGGTTGTGCGCGCCAAGAGCTGAATGCGCCGGACGCGACGCTGAAGCATCCCCGCTTTTCTGCGTTGAAAAAGATCTGCTACCAAAAGCTGGTCCAAAACAGCAGGAACCCAGAACCAAACCGAAACATTACAAAACCGCCCCATCGGGCGGTTTTTTAGTGGCAGTGCGTCGTGCACAGTGCATAGTGGCGTTCAGCGCAGCGCCGAACCGCAACGGACGATACCGCCGCGCTGTGGTTTAGCCTGTGTCGCGTAGGGTTGACGTTTCATTTTTTGTCAGGCTTTCTGGTTTTCGGTTTCCGTTCCGGCAGCTCGCTGTACATTTCCGATACCATTTTTTGCAGCAATTCTCTATCATCGATGATCGTTACGGGCAGCATTTCCTTTGCCCCGTCATACGGCGGGCAGGCAATGCTGTCTGGCATATATTTTCGACTTGCCTTGGTTATTTTTACCATAAACCCCGCTTCGTATATCCCACCGAAAATGCGTTCCCGATAGTAAAAAATATAGCCGCTCATCATAGGTATTTTACGGATATCCTCCAATTCCGCAAGCTGTTCTGTTATGTATTCGGCAAGCGCTTTCGCTTTTGATTTTTCCATATCAAATACGCCTTTCTATAAATCGGTAACTCCATTACGAATCATTCAGATTGTATTTCAGCAGGATTTATGAGTACTATATCAAATGCCGTAGAAAAAGTCAATCAGCATCTTCAGAGGATAAAACACGACAAACAAAACCGCCCCTTGGGGCGGTTTTACTATTGAAAAAGACCGAGGGCTCACGACTGACCGCTGGCCGCTGAGCAGCCGATTCGGCGGCGCTGCGCTCACTGCTGATCGCCGCAGGCGATCTCATATGCCAACCTCTCCAACTCTTCAATGGAGGCCAGCGCGCCCACGCGCTGGCGGTAGGCCGCCGCGCCGCGGATGCCGCGGATGTACCACGCGGCGTGCTTTCTCGCTTCGCGGATGCCGACGCGCTCGCCTTTGTAGTCGCAGATCTGTTTGATGTGCTGCACCATGACGCGCATCCGCTCGGGAACCGGCGGCTCCGGAAGGAGCGTGCCGTGCCTGAGATACGCTTCGATCTGCTGGAAGACCCACGGCCGCCCGAGCGCGCCGCGCCCGACAAGGAGGTAATCTGCGTTCGTCTCTTCCAGCATCTTCGCTGCCGAGGGACCGTCCACAATATCTCCGTTTGCCATCACCGGAATCGACACACTGCGCTTGACTTGTGCAATCAGCTCCGTGTGCACCGGCGGGGCGTACATCTGCATTCGTGTCCGCCCGTGGACGGCAACCGCCGCAGCGCCCGCGTTTTCGGCGCGCTGCGCCATTTCGACGGCGTTGACCGTCTCGTCGTCCCACCCGACGCGGATCTTCACCGTGACGGGAATTTCGACCGCCTGCACCACGGCGCGGATGATTGCTTCCGCGAGGGGCGGGTCTTTCAATAGCGCGCTGCCTCCGCCGTTGCCTGCGATCTTCGGGGCGGGGCAGCCCATGTTGATGTCGATCACGTCGGGCGCGAACGCCATCGCGCGCCGGGCGGATTCCGCCATCGTCCCGGGGTCGCAGCCGAACAGCTGCGCCGCGGCGGGTCTCTCTTTGTCCGAGAGGACAAGCAGCTCTTTGCTCTTGCGGTCGTGCATGGTCAACCCTTTTGAGCTGACCATCTCGCTGACCACATAGGTCGCGCCGTAAGCGACGCAAAGCTCGCGGAACGCCATGTCCGCCACGCCCGCCATCGGGGCAAGGCCCGCCGTTTTGCCGTCGAGTTCGATTGTGCCGAGCCGCATACTGCCGCCTCCTTTCGGTTCATTGAAAAACATTTTACCACAAATTTTGCGAAAATGCACCTCTTTTGCAAAAAATATGTTATACTATATCAGACAATCGTTCCGAAAGGAGTTTTTGCTATGCGCTTACTGGTCATCGACGGTAACAGCATCGTCAACCGCGCGTTTTACGGCATCAAGCTGCTCACGACGAAGGACGGGCAGTTCACCAACGGCATTTTCGGCTTTATGAATATTTTGCTGCGTCTCAAAGAAGACTGCGAGCCGGACCACGTCGCGGTCGCGTTCGACGTCCACGCGCCGACGTTCCGCCATAAAATGTACGACGGCTACAAGGCCGGGCGCAAGGGCATGCCGCCCGAGCTGCGCTCGCAGATGCCGCTGTTAAAGGAGCTGCTAAGCGACCTCGGCTACGTCATTGTGGAAAAAGAGGGCTACGAAGCCGACGACGTCCTCGGGACGCTCTCGGCGCAGTGCAAGGGTGATGACCGATGCTTTGTCGCGACGGGCGACCGCGACGCGTTGCAGCTCGTGTCGGACAATACGACAGTCCTTCTCGCGGCGACCAAGATGGGACGCGCCGTCACGACCGCCTACGACAAAGACAAGCTCCGCGAAGAATACGGCGTCGCCCCGGCGGGTATGATTGAAATCAAGGCGCTCATGGGCGACAGCTCGGACAATATCCCCGGCGTGGCCGGGATCGGGCAGAAGACAGCGGGCGCGCTCATACAGCAGTACGGGACGATCGACTATATCTACGACCACCTCGACGAGCTGGACGTCAAGCCCGGCGTGCGCGACAAGCTGCGCGAGGGGAAGGACAGCGCCTATCTCAGCCGCGAACTCGGCACGATCTGCCTCGACGCGCCGATCGAAACCGACCTTTCCGCCTACGCGATCGGCAAAGGTGACGTCCCGGCGGCGATCCGCCTGTTAGCGAAGCTCGAGATGTTCTCTACCATCGAAAAGTTCGGGCTGACGCAGATCCCGACCCCGGCGGCGCAGACCGAGACCGAAGCGCCGCAGACGACTCTGCGCGAAGAGCGCGACCTCCCGGGTCTCCTCGGCAGGCTCAAAAACGACGGTAAGGCGTATTTCACCGCCGTCTTTCAGGGGAGCGCCCTCGCCGCGCTGTGCTTCTCGCTGCGCGACGGGGAACGAGAGAGCGTTTGTTACGTCCCCGCGGACTGCTTCGACTTCGATTCGTTCTGCAAAGCGTTCTTCGCGGGCGCGTGGGAAAAATACACCTGCGACGCGAAGGACCTCTACCGCTACTGTCTGCGCAAGGGCTATACAATGGAACACCTCGCGCTCGACACAACGATTGCGGGCTATATCCTGAACCCCTCGTCCAACGCCTACGATCTGCTGCGGCTCGCGGGCGAGCTGGCGGTGCCCGTCCCCGCGTTTGACTGCGCAGAATCTCTCCTCACGGCGGCGCAGGGCGCGGCGGTGATACGGCAGGTGAGCGCGCTGCAGCTCGAACAGATCGGCGAAAACGACCAAGGCTACCTGCTGCGCGAAATGGAGCTGCCGCTTTGTGCCGTCCTCGCCGAAATGGAACACACCGGCTTTGCCGTGGACCGCGCGCAGATCGAAGCCTACGGGACCGTCCTCGGCGCGCAGATCGACGAGATCACGCAAAAGATCTATGACGCGGCGGGCTTCGAGTTCAACCTCAATTCCCCGAAGCAGCTCGGTTCTGCTCTTTTCGAACAGATGGGACTGCCCGCGCGGAAAAAGACAAAAAGCGGCTGGTCCACCTCCGCCGAGGTGCTCGAGGACCTCTCCTACGACTACCCGATCGTCGCGGACATTCTCCACTACCGGATGCTCGCGAAGCTGAAATCGACCTACTGCGACGGCTTGCTCAAAGAGATCGAGCCCGACGGCCGCATCCGCTCGCGCCTCAACCAGACCGAAACGCGGACGGGCCGCATCTCGTCGCTCGAGCCGAACCTGCAGAACATCCCCGTGCGCTACCCGGAGGGCCGCGAACTGCGCCGCTTCTTCACGGCGGGGGAGGGGAACGTCCTCGTCGATGCGGACTACTCCCAGATCGAACTGCGCGTCCTCGCCGCGATCGCGGACGACGAAACGATGAAAGAAGCCTTCAACAACGGCGACGACATCCACGCGATCACCGCGTCTCAGGTCTTCGGTCTGCCGCTGGAGATGGTGACGCCGCTGCTGCGTTCGCGCGCCAAAGCGGTCAATTTCGGGATCGTTTACGGCATCGGCGCGTTCTCGCTCGCTAAGGACATCGGCGTCACGCGCAAGGAGGCAGACGCCTATATCAAAGGCTACCTCAGCCATTACAGCGGGATCGACCGCTATATGCGCGACGTTGTGGCGAAAGCGCGGGACTGCGGCTACGCCGAAACGATCTTCCACCGCCGCCGGTATCTGCCGGAGCTGACCGCGTCGAACAAGATGCTGCAGGCGTTCGGCGAGCGCGTCGCGCGCAACATGCCCGTCCAGGGCACCGCCGCGGATATTATCAAAATTGCGATGGTGCGCGTCAGCGACCGCCTTCGCCGCGAGTTGCCGCAGGCGAAGCTCATCATGCAGGTGCACGACGAGCTGATCGTCGAGTGTCCGCAGATTGACGCCGAAAAAGCCTGTGCGCTCTTGCGCGAAGAGATGGAGCAGGCGGTACAGCTTTCGGTCAAGCTGCTGTGCGACGTCCACTGCGGCAAGACGTGGTATGATGCGAAAGGGTAAGTCGTTCGTCATTCGTCAATAGTAAAACCGCCTGCGGGCGGTTTTTTTTAGTGCGCAGTGTGCAGTTGAAAGCAAATAACGAAAAGTCTCTGAAAAGCGCCTTATAAACGCAACGAGGTCGGGTTTTTGTCGCGTAGGGGCGACCCTTGCGTGGTCGCCCGAAACAGGCGATTAACGCGGCTTTGAAAGCAACGCCTAAACCGCTGGAAATACGTTCAACCCGGGCTGCCACATAGGGCTGATTCTCGGCTCCCGCCTCGGTCGTTGCTTCTGCGCTGCGC